>Ga0105347_1000324_pt1 | contig 23589 bp, 12 predicted proteins | sample EasRivMeERMLT890_FD_89677 | JGI IMG/M metagenome (GOLD analysis project Ga0105347, IMG submission 89677) | Soil microbial communities from meander-bound floodplain in the East River, Colorado, USA - East River MetaG ERMLT890 | ecosystem: Environmental > Terrestrial > Soil > Floodplain | place... | reverse complement strand
TGGATCGCCTCGACCGCCACGCGCGCTTCATGTGACGCCTTGTGCGCCAGCATCGGCTCCCCCGCCACGTCGCCGATCGCGAAGATCGTCGGCTCCGCGGTGCGTCGCTGGCCGTCGGTCTCGATGAATCCTTTCGCGTCGACCTTGACGCCCGTCGTCTCGAGGCCGGGTATCTTCGAATTCGGCCGGCGACCGACGGCAATTAGCACGCGATCGAAGAGTTCATCTGAAGGCGGACCTGAAGGTCCGCCTCTACGATCGTCGGGGCCACCCGGCTCGAACGTCACGCGGATGCCGTTCTTCTCCTCGGCGACCTTCACTACTTTCGTGTTGAGCATGATCTTCGAGAAGAGCGTCTCGAGGCGCTTCTGCAGCACCGACACGAGGTCGCGATCGGCCCCGGGCAGTAGGCCCGCCGTCATCTCAACAACGGACACCTTGCTGCCGAGCGTCGCGTAGACCGTCCCCAGCTCGAGGCCGATATAGCCGCCGCCCACGACAAGCAGAGACTTCGGGACGTCCGGCAATTCGAGTCCCGACGTCGAATCCATTATGCGCGGGCTGTCGAGCGCGAGAGAGGGCACCCGCGTCGGGCTCGATCCGGTGGCAAGGATGCAGTGCTCGAACTGCAGCTCTGTGTCACCACCGGCGCCGGCGATCTTCATCGACTTCGGACCGGCGAGCGTCGCGCGTCCCTGGATGAACTTCACCTTCCGCATCTTCGCGACTTGGCCGACGCCCCCCGTCAGCTTGTCGACGACGCTCTGCTTGAAGGCGCGAAGCTTGTTGAGATCGACTTTCGGCTCGCCGAAGCTGACGCCCCACGCGCTCGCGTGGCGCGCTTCGTCCATTACTTTCGCGACGTGCAACAGCGCCTTGGACGGAATGCAGCCGCGATAGAGGCAGACGCCGCCGGGATTCTTTTCCTCGTCGACGAGCGTGACCTGCATGCCGAGATCGGCGGCGTAAAACGCTGCCGCGTAGCCGCCCGGCCCGGCGCCGAGGACAGCAAGTTGAGTGGTGTCGCGCGCCATCAGCCGAGGAGTGACAGGAGAAAGGGCTGTTCGATAGCTTCAACGACCCAGCGAAGGAAGCGCATGGCATCGGCGCCGTCAATGACGCGGTGGTCGTAGGACAGCGATAGCGGCAGCAGCTGCCGCGGTTCGAATTTCTCGGCGGGCCAGACTGGCTCGACGATACCACGCGAGACGCCCAGAATCGCAACTTCGGGCCAGTTGACGATCGGAGTGAAGTACGTGCCGCCGATGCCGCCCAGATTGGAGATGCTGATGCCGCCGCCGCTCATCTCGTCGAGCGACAGCTTCTTCGCGCGCGCCTTCTCGGACAGCCGATGCATCTCGACCGCGATCTGCGTGATGTTCTTCTGGTCCGCGTTACGGATGACGGGCACGAGCAGGCCGTACTCCGTGTCCACCGCCACGCCGACGTTGACGTACTTCTTGTAGATGATCGCGTTGTTGCCGGCATCGAGCGACGCGTTGAACTGCGGGAACGGCTTCACCGCGGCCGCAAGCACCTTGACGAGCACGGCCGTCACCGTGAGATTGCCGCCCGCCTCCTCCACCTGCTTGCGGAACTTCGCGCGAAGCTCCTCCATCGGCGTGATGTCCGCCTTGGCGAATTGCGTCACGTGGGGAATAGTCGTCCACGCGTGGCTCAGGTGCTCCGCGGTCTTGCGGCGGATGTTGCTCATCGGCTGCCGCTCGATGGGCCCCCATTTCTCGAAATCGGGCAACGGCACAGACGTGGCGGGCTCGCCGCTGCCGCGCGTCAGCGTGGTGCTGACGCTGCTCAGGATCCGACGGGCGTGCTCCTTCACGTCTTCCTGCGAGATGCGTCCGTCCGGGCCGCTCCCGTGCACCTCGTTGACGTCGACACCGATTTCGCGAGCGAGGCGTCGGACCGATGGAGACGCCGGGGCCGCTGGTCCCGCCTCCGCTCGCGCTTCTGGAGTGAGCTTCAGCGCGGCAGGCCCGCCTGCCCGCGCCTCCGATGTGGGCTTTGGCGCGGCAAGCCCGCCGGCTCGTGGCGCCTCGGGTTGGCCCTGGCGCGCCGAAGCCTGCGGAGCGGGGGAAGGCGGCCGCGGCATCGAGACAACCTTTTGATCGGGTCTTTGTTCGGGCTGTGGCTCTTGTTCGCGGGCTGGTTTCGCCGGCTCGCCCTGTTTCGCCTGCTCCGCAGCCTTCGGCGCGCCGGCGCCCGCGCCATTCTCGTCAACCGTCAGAATGACGGAGCCGACCTGGACCTTGTCGCCCTGCTTGACCCTGATGTCCTTGACGACGCCGGCCACGGAGGAGGGAACTTCGATGGTGGCCTTGTCGGTTTCGAGCTCCAGTACCGGCTGCTCGCGTGCGATCGTGTCGCCGACCTTCACCAGTATCTTGGCAACGTCCCCCTGCGAGACGTTCTCACCCAGTTCGGGAACTTTGAATTCCTGCACGCATTAACTCCGAACGCTCTTCACTGCGACGGGCCACGGAGGCACGAAGACACGGAGATTTCCATGTGATTATGGTTTGCTCCGTGACTCCGTGTCTCCGTGGCTTGTCTCAGCGTATGTCGAAACGAGTTCAGGAAGTGGCCGGGTTTGGCTTTTCGGTATTGATCCCGAGGTCCTTGATCGCCTTCTCGACGACCGCCGTCGCGATCGTGCCGTCCTTCGCGAGCGCGCTCAGCGTCGATGCGACGACAAACTTCGCGTCCACTTCGAAGAAGTCGCGGAGCGCGGCGCGGTTCTCGCTGCGGCCGAAGCCGTCGGTCCCGAGCGAGGTCAGCGGACGCGGCAGCCAGCGGTCGATGCCATCCGGCAGGATCTTCACGTAGTCCGACGCGGCGACGATCACGCCTTCGGTGCCCTCGAAGCACTGCGTGACGTACGGGACGCGCGGTTTCTCTCCTGGATGGAGTCGATTCCAGCGCTCGACGGCGTGGCCGTCGCGATAGAGCTCGGCGTAGCTCGTGACGCTCCAGATATCCGCCGCGACGTCGTACTGATCTTCGAGGATCTTCGCGGCCTTGATCACCTCGGGGAGGATCGCGCCGCTGCCGAGCAGCTGCGCTCGCGCACCACCCTCCTTCTTGCCCGCCTTCTTCTTATCGGATGCCTTGAAGCGATACATCCCCTTGAGGATGCCGTCCCGCACGCCGTCGGGCATCGGCGGCATCTCGTACGTCTCGTTCATTACCGTGATGTAGTAGAAGATGCTCTCGCCCTTGACGTACATCCGGCGGATCCCGTCCTCGATGATCACCGCGAGCTCGTACGCAAACGCCGGGTCGTACGAAATCAGGTTCGGCACCGCCAGGGACAGCAGATGGCTGTGGCCGTCCTGGTGCTGCAGCCCCTCTCCCGCCAGCGTCGTCCGGCCAGCCGTGCCGCCAAGCAGGAACCCCCGCGCGCGCGAGTCAGCAGCCGCCCATACCAGGTCGCCGACGCGCTGCATGCCGAACATCGAGTAGTAGATGAAGAACGGGATGGTGTTGATACCGTGGGTGGAATACGCGGTGCCGGCGGCGATGAAGGAGGAAATCGAGCCGGCCTCGGTAATCCCCTCTTCGAGAATCTGCCCCTCTTTCGCTTCCTTGTAGTAGAGGAGCGTGTCCATGTCGACCGGCTCGTACAGTTGGCCGACGTGCGAGTAAATCCCGACCTGCCGGAAGAGCGACTCCATACCGAATGTGCGCGCTTCGTCAGGGACAATCGGCACGATGAGCTCGCCCAGCTCCTTATCTTTCAGCAGCTTCGCTAGCATTCTCACGAACACCATCGTCGTGGACGCCTTGCGTCCTTCGGTGCCCTTCTCGAACTCGATGAAGCAGTCGTGCAGGGTCTCGACCTTGAGCGGCTCGAACTCGGTGATGCGCCTGGGGACGAATCCGCCACGCTGCTTCCGGCGCTCGAGCATGTAGGTCACTTCGGGGCTGTTGTCCGACGGCCGATAGAACGGCGCCTTCACCACGTCAGCGTCGGCGATCGGGATGCCGAAACGCGTGCGGAAGGTGCGCAGCTCATCGTCGTTCATCTTCTTCTGCTGATGAGTGATGTTCTTCCCCTCACCCGCTTCTCCGGTGCCATAGCCCTTGATCGTGCGCGCAAGGACAACGGTAGGCTGCCCGATGGTGCTGACCGCGTTGGTGTAGGCGGCGTGCATCTTCACCGGATCGTGGCCGCCGAGGGTGAGTTTCTTCAGCTGCTCGTCGGACAGATGGCTGACCAGATCCTGCAGCTGTGGGTACTTGCCCCAGAAGTGCTCGCGGAAGTACGCGCCCGATTCAACCGCGTACTTCTGATATTCGCCGTCGACGACCTCGCCCATGCGCTTGACGAGAAGGCCGTCCTTGTCCTTCTCGAGCAGCTGATCCCATTCACCGCCCCACAGCACCTTGATCACGTTCCAGCCGGCGCCACGGAAGTTCGCTTCGAGCTCCTGGATGATCTGGCCGTTGCCGCGGACCGGACCGTCGAGACGCTGGAGGTTGCAGTTGATCACGAAGATCAGGTTGTCGAGCTTTTCGCGGGAAGCGAGGCTGATGGCGCCGAGCGATTCGGGTTCGTCGGTCTCGCCGTCACCGAGGAACGCCCAGACTTTCGAATCCGATCGCTTCTTCAGGCCGCGATCCTCGAGGTAGCGCATGAAGCGCGCCTGGTAGATCGCACAAATGGGCCCCAGGCCCATCGAGACGGTCGGGAACTCCCAGAAGTCCGGCATCAGCCACGGGTGCGGATACGACGAGAGGCCGCCGTTCGGCTTCAGCTCGCGCCGGAAGTTTTCGAGGCGTTCCGCCGGAATGCGTCCTTCGACAAACGCACGCGCATAGATGCCTGGCGCCGCGTGTCCCTGGAAGAAGATGACGTCGCCGTCATGGTCGTCGCCTTTCCCCTTGAAGAAGTGGTTGAAGCCGACTTCGTAGAGCGTGGCGGCCGACGCGAAAGTCGAGATGTGCCCACCGATCCCATCGTCGACCTTGTTCGCTTTGACGACCATCGCCAACGCGTTCCAGCGCACGAGGCTCTTGATCCGGCGCTCGATTTCGCGACTGCCGGGGAACGGCGGCTGCTCGGCTGTCGGAATAGTGTTGATGTAGGGAGTGTTGGCGGTGAAGGGCTGCTTGACGCCGTTGCGGCGCGCATGATCGGCTAGCTCACGAAGGAGGCGGCTGACGCGTGCGGGCCCGCCGGACTGCAGGACATAGTCCAGCGACTCGAGCCATTCGCGGGTCTCGAGCGCTTCGAGCTCGGCCGCATCTTTAGGGGCAGTGTTCCGCATTGATTCTCTACTGGACCGTCCGAACCGATTGAGTAATGGTCACAACCGGCCTTCAAACGCGCGATACGGCCGCGACAACGGCCCGGCCCGATGGTAAGGTCAACAGCACGCCGGTCATGACCTCTTACAACCCACTATTGTAGCGCCCATTGATTCTCATGAAACAGTTGAGCGTCGAACTTCCGCCGGGACTCGCTGAGGTTCACCAGTCCATTGTCTCGTGCGAACGGTGCCCGCGCTTGCGACATTACTGTCGCCGGGTCGCGCAGGAGAAGAAACGCGCACATCGTTATGACACGTACTGGGGCCGCCCCGTTCCCGGATTTGGCGACCCGGACGCGCGATTGCTCCTCGTGGGACTTGCACCCGCCGCGCATGGCGCCAATCGAACTGGACGCGTGTTCACCGGGGACGGCTCAGGCGATTTCCTGATGTCCGCGCTCCATCGGATCGGCTTTGCGAACATCCCGACATCGCGACATCCTGATGATGGATTGCATCTCACCGACGCATACATCCTCTCGGCGGTCCGATGCGCGCCGCCTGAGAACAAACCGCGGCCGGAGGAGATCACGCGCTGCCTCGATCATCTCGAGGTAGAGCTCGCGCAGCTGTCCAAGGTCCGTGTCGTCGTCGCGCTCGGGAAGATCGGGTTCGATGCGTGGCTGCAGTTGTTGAAACGCAGAGGCGTGAAGCCGTCGCCACGACCGCAATTCGGTCATGGCGTCGTCACCACAATGGGAGACGGATTGCCTTTGCTGATCGGCTGCTATCACCCGAGCCGTCAGAACACGAATACGGGCAAACTCACGCCACGCATGATGGAAACTGTTTTCAGGCGAGCGCGGCGCATCCTGGACAGCGACTTGTCGGACTGACGAATCGACACGTTCAGGGATCTTGATTGCGAGATTTCAATCTGACAATACATTCGTCGATTCGTACCTTCGTCAATTCTTCAATTCTCCTCTTTTCACTTTCCTCGCCGGCGTACGCGCAGGCGCCGACCGGCGTCATCGTCGGCGCGGTCGTCGACGCGCGTACGAGCCAGGCACTCGACGGTGTGCTCGTGGAAGTGGCCGCCCCGCCGCAATCCACGACGACCGACGCGGAGGGTCGGTTCCGCTTCGACGACCTTTCTCCGGGCACGTACGAGCTCCACATCTCCCTGGTCGGGTACGCGTTCTCGAAGCGCGACGTCGAGGTGCGACCCGGCGACAACGACGTCGTCATCCGCTTGAGCGAGGGGACGACCGCATACGACGAAGGGGTCATCGTGCGTGGAGACGTATTCGGTGTGCGCGAGAGCGGCGTAGCCGGCCAGCAGTCTCTCGGCAGCGCGGAACTGCGGCAGCTTGGCGGGATGACGCTCGACGATCCGCTGCGCGCCGTGCAGGCGCTCGCGGGCGTGAACGCCTCGGACGATTTCTACAGCGAGCTGAGTGTCCGGGGGCATGGCTTTCAGCACTTGAACTACAGGCTCGATGACGTCCCGGCCACCTTCCTGATGCACGCGATCAAATTGATCGAGGACGGTGGATCTGTGTCCATGATCAATAGCGACGTCCTCGATCATGTATCGCTGCTGCGCGGCGCATATCCCCAACGCTTCGGCCGGCGCCTGGGAGCTGAGCTGGATTTCGCCGCGCGGGAGGGATCGCGCCAGCGTGCGCGGTACAACCTGACGGCCAGTGGGACCAGCGCCTCGGTCACCGCCGAAGGTCCGCTCGGCGCCGCCTCGCGCGGTTCGTGGCTCGTGTCCGGGCGGCGAAGCTATCTCGATCTGTTCCTGAAGCAAGTACTGAGGGATTCGAGCATTGCGTTCGGCTTCAGCGATCTCTTTTCGAAGGTCGTCTACGACGTGTCGGAGCGACACCAGCTCCAGGCGACCCTCGTCGGCGGGCGGTCACGCCTTGACAGGTCGGCCGAAGATATCGGTGACCCCACCGGCCTGGGCCAGGCGGCGCACGTCGGCTGGCTGGGCAGCGTGGCGTGGCGGCACTCCATCTCGCCAAGGCTTGCTCTGACGCATCAGATGTTCGTCGTTGGTGAGTCGTACAGGAACGACACAGGTGAGTCCGTCACAGTCGGGCACGGCCACGGCCGGGATGCCGGCTATCGGATGGAGGTTGGGTTTAGCCCGGGCACGAATCGTTTCATCGAAGCGGGCGCGTCCGTCCTGCGAGAGAACCAGGGGCAACACCATGCGTTCCGCGTTCCAGGGTGGCGCATTCTCGGTGGCGAGGACTTCGATCGCGCCACCACCAGCGCCGGCGCCTACGGCCAGATCCACTGGACGCGTGGCAAGGTCACGATCACACCCGGCGCCCGTATCGACCGGTTCGGACTCAACGGCGAGTGGGCCGCGTCTCCATGGCTGCAGGTGGAATGGCAACGTCCCGCGGGCCTGACCCTTGTTGCCGGAGCCAGCGTTCAACACCAGTTCCCCGAGATCGCCCAGATCGTCGGACGTAGAGGCGCGCCAGACCTGCGTGCGGAGCGCGCCTTCGACGTGGACGCCGGTGTCGAAGGCCGGCTGGGCGCCGCCACGCGAGTGCAGGTCACCGTCTACAACCGGGAAGAGCGCGATCGGATCGATTTGCCCGGCCAACATTTCCAGCTGGTACGCGAGGTTCTGCGGGTTCCGTCAGCGACGACACGATTCGAGAACCGGCTGAAGGGATGGTCGCGCGGTGTCGAGCTGATGCTGCAGCGGAAATCGCCAGACGCGTTGTCCGGATGGGTGGCCTATTCATTCGGCCGCACGCGCTATACCGACCGTGTCACCGGCGAGACGTTTGACGGTGACTTCGACCAGCGTCACGGCGTGTCGCTATTCGGACGTTACCTGGTGTCGGATCGGATGAGCGTGAATGCGCGGTGGAGGTTCGGCTCGAATCGACCAATCGTCGGGTACCTCGAGCGACGCGCGCCTGATGCGTACTTCGTGTCCGCCACAAGGAATACCGTGCGCGTGCCCGTGTATTCGCGTCTCGACATTCGCGCCGATCGCACGTACCAGTGGGGCGGACGTCGTCTCACGCTCTTCGGCGAGGTGATTAACGTCCTCAACCGCGAGAACCTGCGGCAGGTGCCTCCGGGGATCGACGGGCGCACGGGCCGTGCCTTCGAGCCGCTCGACGTGATGTTCCCGATCGTTCCGTCCGTTGGGGTGACGCTGGAGTTCTGAGACGGGTCACAGAGACGCAGAGACACGGAATTAACTCTTTTCGAGCGGCGCGGACCCTTCGGGTCCGCGGATCAGGATCCTCTTCAGCGTCCTCGTGTCCATATTTCCGCCGCTCATCACGCAGCCGACCTTCTTCCCTGCCAGCTTCGCGCCGTACTTCTTCGCCGCCGCGATCGGCGCGGCGCCGGATCCTTCGGCGAGGTTGTGCGTGAACCGCAGTGCGGCACGAACGCCTTCCTCCAGTTCCGGCTCGTCGAGCGTCACGATGTCATCGAGCTGCTCCTTCAGAATCGCGAACGTCATGTCGAACGTGACGCGTGTGGCCATCCCTTCCGCGAACGTATCAACACGGTCGGCGGTCACCCGCGTCGGACCGCGCCACGAGCGGGTAAACGCATCCGCACCCGACGCCTGCACCCCGACAATCTTTGTCTTTGACGAAATGCCGCTGCGCACTACGCAGCAGCCGGACGCGCCGCTGCCACCACCGATCGGGACGAACACGTAATCGAGATCGGGAATCTCCTCGAACATCTCAGCCGCGTAGGTGCCAACGCCCGCAATCAGCTGCGGCTCATTCGCCGAGTGGATGTAACGCCACCCCTTCTGCGCGACGAGCTCTTCGACACGCTCCCGCGCGGCGTCGTAGTCTCGCCCATGTTCGATGACCTCGGCCCCGTACGCGCGCATCGCGGCGTTCTTTTCAGGGTTGTTCCCTTCGGGCACGAAGATCCGGCACGCTACGCCGTGGATGCGGCTGGCGAAGGCAATCGATTGCCCGTGGTTCCCCGTGCTGGCGCTGACGACGCCGCGGCGACGTTCGTCCGGCGTCAGCTGCGCGACGAGATTCAGACCTCCACGAATCTTGAAGGCGCCGGTCGGATTGTGATTCTCGTGCTTGACCCACGTCTCGCAGCCAAGCCATTCCTCGAGCAGCGGATGGCGCAGCATGGACGACGGGCGCATCGCGGAGTACACGCGGACGCGCGCATCGAGGACGTCCTGCAAGGTCACAAAGACGGGGTCAACCACAAAGGTCACAAAGGTTAGAGCACAAAACCACTTTGTACAAGAAATTCTTCGTGTTCTATTGCTTCGTGTCCTTTGTGTCCTTCGTGGTTCACCTCGTCTTTGTGTCCTTCGTGGCCAGGAACTCGTCGCGCACGCGCACGGCGACATCCGGCCTGTTGCTGATCAAGCCGTCGACGCCCCACGCGAGAAGACGGCACATGTCCGCCTCATCATCGACGGTCCATACCTGTACCTTGAGGGCGGCCTGATGCGCATGTTGGATGAACCGCGGCGAGACGATTCGCGTCCCTTCGGCAAACTCGGGCACCTGGTATGTGTGGTACGGCGCGCGGCGGACCGGCCACCGAAGCCAGGAACGGTACAACGCGAGCCGCACCTCGGCGTGGCACGCGCTCGCCGGCACCCCCTGGAGCGCGGCACGCGCGGCACGGGCGCTCGCCGCGCCGTATCCCGCAACGCAGACGTAGTCGAGCGCGTTTGCGCGACGGATCTCCTGCGCCACGGCGTCACCCATTGCGGCGGTATACACCTTGACTTCTATGATCGTCGGCACTCCACGGTAACGACGAAGCACGTCCGCCAGCGCCGGCACGCCAATCCCCCGCCCGCGAAATGGAAAGGCGCCTCCGCGCTCGAAGTGGTAGCCTGCGTCCACGCGGGCGAGCTCATCCGCCGTCTTTGCGGCCACTGGCCCTAACGCGTCGGTAGTCCGGTCGAGGGTCTCATCGTGATGGACCACCACGACTCCGTCTGCCGACAGATGCACGTCGAGCTCGAGGCCGTCCGCCTTGGCGGCCATTCCGAGATCGAACGCCGTGATCGTATTTTCAGGCCCGAGATCGCACCCGCCGCGGTGCGCGAAGACCTGCGGGCGGGAAGAATCGAAGAAAGGCACAATGCCCAATGCTACCCGCCTCCGCGCGAAGCGCTGCGGCGAGGTCTCGCCCAAGCCAAAAGCGAAGGCGGAAACGCTCAATGCCCACGGGTGTGCGTCTGACAACGCGTTGCGCGCGTCTAATTGATTATTCAGCTTTGAGCATTGAGCATTGAGCCTTAACCATTAGTAGAATCCCAATATGCCCAGACCCTCCGGGATCTCGACCGTCGGCGATCTGCGCCACGCCATCGCCGATGGCACGGTGCCGCGCCGCGACGTGCATCAGGAAGTCCGCGACAACCTGATTCGCAAGCTGCGCGCCGGCGAAACACTCTTCCCCGGCATCGTCGGCTACGACGACACCGTCGTGCCACAACTCGTCAACGCCCTTCTGTCGCAGCATAATTTCATCCTCCTTGGCCTGCGCGGCCAGGCGAAAACGCGCCTCCTTCGTGCGCTCGTCACGCTGCTGGACGATGAGATTCCGGTTATGCCCGGCTGCGAGATCAATGACGATCCGCTCGCCCCGATCTGCGGCGCCTGCCGCGCGCGTCTGTCGGCGGAGGGCGAGAAGGCTCCAATTGCGTGGCTGAGCCGCGACGCCCGGTATGTGGAAAAGCTCGCGACGCCGGACGTCACCATTGCCGACATGGTCGGCGACATCGACCCGATCAAGGCGGCGAAGGCCGGTCTTCAGCTTTCGAGCGAGTTGACGATGCACTACGGGCTGCTGCCACGGGCGAACCGCGGGATCTTCGCGATCAACGAGCTGCCGGATCTGGCCGGGAAGATCCAGGTCGGGCTCTTCAACATCCTGCAGGAAGGCGATGTCCAGATTAAGGGCTACCCCGTGCGCCTGCCGCTGGATGTGATGATGGCCTTCACCGCCAATCCGGAGGACTACACCGCGCGCGGCAAGATCATCACGCCGCTCAAGGACCGCATCGGTTCGGAGATCCGCACACACTACCCGGCGGGCCGCGGAGATGCGATGGTGATCACCGCACAGGAAGCGTGGCTGAAGCGCGATGACGTGGGCCCCCGGACGGAGGTGCCCGCGTTTGTCGCCGAAGTCGTCGAAGAGATTGCGTTCCAGGCGAGGCAGGACCGGCGGGTCGACAAGCGCTCCGGTGTCAGCCAGCGGCTCCCGATCTCGGCAATGGAAAACGTCGTGTCGAACGCCGAGCGCCGCGCGTTGATGAACCGCGAGGAGTGCGCGGTGGCGCGCGTGACTGACGTATACGCGGCGCTTCCCTCCATTACCGGCAAGTTCGAGATGGAGTACGAGGGCGAACTGAAAGGCGCCGAAAGCGTAGGCCGGGAGTTGATTCGCGCTGCGGTCGCCAACGTGGCGGACGGCTACATCTCGCACCTGGAAACGCGCCAGGTCATCGAGTGGTTCGATCTGGGTGGCAGTCTGCCGCTGGCCGACACCATGGGGACGAAGGCGGTCCTGGGGCACGCACGCGACGTTCAGGGCCTCGTTGAACTCGCCCACGCAGCGGGCATTCCGCCCGATGCATCGCCTGCGCTGCTTGCAGCAGGCGTCGACTTCGTCCTCGAAGGGCTGTACGCGTTGAAGAAGATCGGCCGCAGCGAGGAGCGCGGCTACCAGGCGACGGAGACGCCGACGCGGCGGCCCTCCCGCGAAGACAAGTTCAGGGACGAAGAGCGGACGATCCCGTCGGCCCCGGCCGGGAAGAAGAAGTACTACAACTGAAGGCGGACCTAAAGGTCCGCCTCTACGAACATAGAGGACTACGAGGATAGAGGGTGCGACGACGAACAGACGTAGAGGGCGACGACGAACAGACGTAGACGGCGACGACGAACAGACGTAGAGGCCGACCTTCAGGTCGGCCTTTGGTAACCGATGAAATATCGATACACCAAGTACACCGGCGACCTGCTGGATCAAATCGATCTGGAGGACCTGGTCTCGAAGCTGTCAGATCTGCTGCTATCGAGCGGATTCAGTAATCCGTGGGGGGATCCGTCGAACGGCGACGAGGATCGTACGATGCAAGCGCTGCACGACGCGATCCTCGAAGCCCTGTTCAGCGGCAGCGTGCTCTCTGAGGAGGCGCTGCAGGAGCTGCTCGGCGAACCGGCGGACGGCGACCAGGAGAAGGCGCGGCAGCAGCTCGAGGATCTGATTCAGCAGATCATCGAGCGGATGATGGAACAGGGGTTCATTACCAACGCGCCCGACCTCGAGCCGGAGCGCGAGCATCGCCGCGGAACCGGCGGCGGCATGGGCGAAGACTCCGGGCCGATCACCTTCGAAGTCACCGACAAGGCGCTCGACTTTCTCGGCTACCGCGCGCTTCGCGACCTCCTCGGCTCGATCGGCCGCAGCAGCGCCGGGCGGCACGACACCCGTCACTTGTCGACGGGCGTCGAAGCGATTGCGGCGCCGAAGCCGTACGAGTTCGGCGACACGATGAATCTCGACCCGAGCAGTACGATTCTCAACGCAGTCCGGCGGCTGCATTCCGAACGCCGGCCGATCGGGGATTCGGGAGCTCAGGGATCAGGCGCATTCGCCGAATCCCGAATCCCGAGCCCCGAATCCCCAGTCATCGATGTCGACTATCCCGATCTGATGGTCGCGCAGAGCGAGTACCAGAGCTCCTGCGCGACGGTCATCATGCTCGACTGCAGTCACAGCATGATTCTCTACGGCGAAGATCGCTTCACGCCCGCCAAGCGCGTCGCGCTGGCGCTGGCGCATCTTATCCGGACGCAGTACCCGGGCGATTCGCTGCACGCCGTGCTGTTCCACGATTCGGCGGAGGAGATTCCGCTGAAGCAGCTCGGGCGCGTCCGCGTCGGTCCGTACTACACCAACACGCGCGAGGGCCTCCGCCTCGCGCGGCGCATCCTCGAGCGGCAGAAGAAGGACATGCGGCAGATCGTGATGATCACCGACGGCAAGCCGTCGGCGCTCACACGGCCGGACGGACAGATCTACAAGAACGCCTTCGGCCTCGACCCGTTCATCGTCTCGGAGACGTTCGCCGAGGTGAACGCCTGCCAGAAAGCGGGGATCATGATCAACACGTTCATGCTGGCGCGCGACCCCGACTTGGTCGCATTCGTGCGGCGCGTGGCGTCCATCTGCCGCGGGAAGGCGTACTTCACGACCCCGTACACGCTGGGACAGTACGTCCTGATGGATTACATGGACAGGAAGACGAAGACGATTCATTAGTGATTCGGCGCGATGCTTCCACCAACCATTCCCCTCTTCCCGCTCCCGAACGTCGTCCTCTTCCCCAACGTGTTTCTCCCGCTCCATATCTTCGAGCCTCGGTATCGCGCCATGGTGGGCGACGCGCTCGAGGGAGACCGCATCATCGGAATGGCCCTGCTTCGGCCCGGGCACGAGGCGGACTATGAAAGCCGGCCGCCGGTGTACGAGGTCGGGTGCGCCGGCGTCATCACGCATTCCCAGCCGCTCGCCGACGGGCGCTACGACATCGTGCTGCGAGGCATCGAGAAGTTCAGGATCACGAGCGAGGACGCGAGCCGGCCGTATCGGATCGGATACGTCGACGCGCTGTCAGAGGTGATTCCGCCGGCGGACGTGCAACCGCTGCGACATCAACGGCAGCGCCTCGAAGCCGTGCTGGCGGCGGCCGTCGAGCGCGTGCGCGCCGAGCCGAAATTCCCTCCGTCGGTGCCGGACGAGGATCTTGTCAACGCCCTCGCGCAGTATCTCGACTTCGACGCCGTCGAGCACCAGGCGCTGCTCGAATGCAACGGCGTCCTCGCCCGCTGCCGCGCGCTCATCGAGCTGCTCGAGATGAAAATCCACGCGCCGCGCGGCGGATGGCCCGGGAAAGTCTTTCATTGACCACAGAGACAATCTTCGTGGTTAGTCGCCGCGCAGTCGCTGTGCCAGCAGGTCGATGATCCGCTGTCCGTGGAAACGCCCGTTCTCGATGAAGATGTTGCCGGTCTTCTTGCCCGCAATCGCGCCGCCGGCGATGAACAGGTTCGGCACGTTGGTCTCGAAGGTCTCCATGTTCAGATCGGGCGCCAGCGTCTCCTCATCACAGCGAATCCCCGCGTTGCGCATCAGATCCACGTCGGGATGATAGCCGGTGAGCAGAAACACGCCCTCGGCCGGAATCTCCTCGCGCGCGCCCTCCTGATCGATTACAACCGTCGTCGGTGTTATTGCAACCACGTGCGCGTTGAAGCGGGCCGCGATCGATCCTTCCTTGATCCGGTTCTCGATGTCCGGCTTCACCCAGTATTTGATGCTGTCGCCCAGGGTGGCGCGGCGATGTACGAGCGTGACGTGCGCGCCGGCACGAAATAACTCGAGCGACGCTTCGGCAGCCGAATTCTTGCCGCCAACCACGACCACGCGGCGCCGGTAGTACGGATGCACGTCGCTGTAGTAGTGCGACACGTGCGGCAGGTCCTCTCCCGGCACGCCCAGGTAGTTCGGCAAATCGTAGTATCCGATTGCGAGCACCACCGCGCGCGCCTCGCGCACGCGCGTCGTGCCGCGCCGGTCCTTCGTCGTGACGACGAACACACCTGGATTGGAGCCTTGGCTCGCCAAAGCCTGCTCAGACATCACGGGCGAAGGCGGCTCAATCGTCACGACTTCCTCGTGAAACGAGACGGGCAGCTCATACGTGTCCACGACACGGCGGTAATACCGCAGCGCCTCCAGCCTCGTGGGCTTGTCATACGGCGTCGTCAGCGGAAGCTGCCCGATCTCGAGCAGCTCCGGCGTCGTGAAGAACACCATGTGCACCGGGAAGTTGAAAATGGAATTGACCAGCACGCCTTTCTCGACGATGACGTAGTCGAGACCGTGCTGCTTGGCGGCGATCGCGGTCGCGAGCCCCGAGGGACCCGCTCCGACGATCAAAACATCGCGGACGGACATTTACCAATCATAACGGGTGCAATATCTACCGATTTGTGGCCGCGGAATCACGGCGTTGGAGGGGGCCTTAAAATGCGTCCTCGGGAACCGGACACGGGTGTAGTATGGCCGCCGATCCGTCGGAGTAAAAATGCAAATTCCCGTCTAGAACTCCAGCGTCAACGCAGAGGGAGAGGGTCCCATGACGAAGATGATCAGTTCGCGCGTCTTCACCCTGCTGGTGGCCATTGGTGTGATGCTCGCGCTGCCCGTGATGGGTTACGCGCAGGAAGCGACGTTAAGCGGAACGGTTACCGATTCGACCGGCGGCGTGCTGCCTGGTGTCACGGTGACCGCTCTCCACGAGGCGACCGGGAATACCTTCGTGGCAGTCACCGATCAGCGCGGCGCATTCCGGCTGCCAGTACGCACGGGAGCCATCCGCGTCACCGTGGAGCTTACTGGTTTTGCGACCGTCAACCGGAGCGTTGAGCTGCTGCTTGGACAGACGGCGGTCGTGAATCTCCAGATGGCGCCATCGACGGTGCAGGAGTCGGTGACGGTGACTGGAGAGGCACCGCTGATCGACGTCAGCAGCTCCACCGTGAGCGGCAACATCGATCCGCGGCAGATGCAGGAGCTGCCGGTCAACGGCCGGAACTGGCAGGACCTGTCCCTCCTGGCCCCGGGAAGCCGGGCGAACGCGGGGGGCGAATCGCCTGTCCCGCGCGACACGGGGGCCTATCAGATCAACATGGACGGGCAGCAGATCACCAACAACGTGGCCGGCAGTGCCTTCGGCAACCCGCGCTACAGCCGCGACGCCATCGCCGAGTTCGAGTTTGTCGCGAACCGGTTCGACGCCACGCAGGGACGATCGAGCGGCGTCCAGCTGAACGCGATCAGCAAGTCGGGAACGAACACACTTACCGGCAGCTTCTCGGGCTACTTCCGGAGCGATCGCTTCAATGCTGCCGACTCGGTCGCGAAACGTGTGCTGCCCTATTCGGATCAACAGCTGAGCACGACGGTCGGAGGACCAATCCGAAAGGACAGGATCCATTTTTTCCTGAATTACGAATACGAGCGCGAGCCGCAGACCTTCATCTACACGACGCCGTATCCGCGCTTCAATTTCGACCAAACCGGGAGGCGGCGCGAATACAAGGCGGGGGCGCGACTGGACTTTCAATTTTCACCGAAGATGCGGCTGGCGGTGCGCGGCAACAAATGGAAGCATCTGCTTCCTTACGATTCGCGCTACACCGGCGGCGGAGACAAGACCCCATCCTCGGCGGTGAACCTCGACCGCGCCATGGATCAGCTGTTTGCCACGCTGACGCGGGTCATCGGCACCCGCGCCGTCAACGAGGTGAAGCTGGGATATGCCGGCTACAACTGGGACGAACACTCCTATGTGAAGTGGCCGAACCATCCTGCCGGCTTCGGCGTGGGAGCGCCCTCGATCCAACTGCGCGGGCTGACGATCGGGGAAACCCACAACCAGACGCCACAGAAAATCGGCCAGGAAGTCTACTCGGCGCGTGATGACTTCACCGTCTCGTACAACAGGGGCGGGCGTCATGACCTGAGAGTCGGCGGCGAGTATCTGTACGACATGACCTGGATGTTCGTCTGCAACCGCTGCAACGGCCTGCTGGACGCCCAGGGCGGCCCGATTCCAGCGAACATCGAGAGCCTCTTCCCCAACCTCATGGACGTGTCGACGTGGAACATCGCATCGCTCTCCTCGATCTCGAGGAAGTACGTGGTGGGCGTCGGCGACTGGAAACAGTACGCACCGCGAAAGGTGTACGGCGCGTGGGTGCAGGACGATTGGGTCATCAAACAGCGCCTCACGCTGAATCTCGGCCTTCGATACGACCTGGAAACAGGAGTGTTCGCAGAGCGGGTGGAATTTCTGCCGTTCCTGAAGGCGAATCGCCCCTCTGACACCAACAACCTCGGTCCCCGCGTCGGCTTTGCCTACAGCCTGAACGATCGGACGGTCGTCCGGGGCGGGGCCGGGAAGTACTTCGCGGAGATCTCAGGTCAGCCGTCGTTCTGGACGATGCGCTACACGGAACAGATTCATCCAGAGATCCTGTACGACGGCCGCCCCGATTTCGCCGTCAACCCGTTCAACGGGCCGGTCCCAACGTACGCCCAGGCCTTGCGGACAACCTGCGCCGTGTCGCCGGGACCGACGTGCGTCCGGCGCGAGATCCCGTCCCAGCTCGCCGCGGCCGACATGCAGATTGCCTACAGCTATCAGGGCTCCATCGGCATGCAGCGGCAGCTTGGCAGCACCACGGCTGTCGAGGCCGATTACGTCACCACGCGCGCCCGTGCGGAACTGTTCCAGCGGCCCAACATCAACCTGACGTACAACCCTGCGACGGGCATCAACTATCCCTTCACCGACATCAGCCGGAGGCCATATCCCGACTTCGGGTTGATCAACCAGTTCCGGTCGGAAGGATGGTCGAACTACAACGCGATGCAGACGGCGTTCACGAAGCGGATGAGTCAGGGGTGGCAGGCCTCGGCCACATACCTGCTATCCGTCCTGCGCGATGCGCAGTCGTCGCCGGCCCCGTTCACGGTCGCTAGCGATCTGGGGGGTGAATATTCGCTGGCCGCGTCCGATCAGCGTCACCGCGCGGTGCTCAACGGAATCTGGCAGCTCCCGCGCGGCTTACAACTGAGCGGACTGTATTTCTTCGGCTCCGGCGAGCGCCTGTCGACCAATTACGGCGGTGACCTGCGGGCAACCGGCGCAACAGGCGGCCGCCTGCGTCCGGACGGCACCGTAATGCCGCGAAACAGTCTGGTTGGTCATCCAATTCATCGCGTGGACCTGCGGATTCAACGACGCTTCCAGCTGGCGAGGCACGCCGGCGTTGACGGCATCCTGGAGGTGTTCAACCTGTTCAACCACGCGAACTACGGATCGTACGTGACCGCGGAAAGCAACAGCAACTACGGCAAACCATCGTCGAACACGAACGTCGCCTATCAGCCGCGCATGCTGCAGCTCGGGTTCCGCGCGACTTTCTGAGGAACGCCACGTTCACGCTTCAACGTTCTCGCTTCTCGGTTCGTGTTCACGTTCGGTTCCGGCGTTCGCTGCGCGAACGCCGGACCGCGAACAGAGCACCGAGCACCGAAACTGAACGAGAACCGAGAAGAGAGAAGCCAGAAGCGTGAACGGTACGCTACTGAAGGGGCGCCGGGAGCTGTGATTCGCCCACGAGGAACCGGTCGATCGCCTGTGCGGCGCTGCGACCCTCGGCGATCGCCCACACGATGAGCGACTGACCGCGCTGCATGTCGCCTGCCGTGAACACGCCAGGCACGTTGGTCATCCAGTCCGCGCCGCGTCCCACGTTGCCGCGCGGTGTGAAAGTGACGCCGAGATCGTCCAGCAGCGGCCCCCGCACAGGACCTGTGAATCCCATTGCGAGCAGCACCAGGTCCGTTTTGATTTCGAAGTCGGATCCCGGCACCGGCACGAAATCCAGTCGGCCGTCCTTGCGGATCATCTCAACCTTGTTCGCCAGCAGCGTACGAACGCGTCCTTTCTTGTCGCCGACGAACCGCTGCGTCGCCACCGAAAACAGCCGGTCGCCGCCCTCGTCGTGCGCGGGTGACGTACGGAAGATCTGAGGCCAGAGCGGCCACGGATTTTCCTCGGCCCGCACCTCAGGCGGGATCGGCATCAGCTCGAGCTGATAGACCGACCGCGCGCCCTGTCGATGAACGGTTCCCAGGCAGTCGGCGCCGGTGTCGCCGCCGCCGATGATCACCACGTCGCAATCCTTCGCCGAGATGAACTGATCGTCTGGAATGGCGTCGCCTTCGCAGCGGCGGTTCTGCAGGGTCAGATAGTCCATCGCGAAGTGGATGCCCTTCAGCTCGCGTCCGGGGACGGCCAGGTCGCGCGGCTGACCGGCGCCGCCGGCAAGCAGGATGGCGTCAAAGTCGGAGCGCAGCCTGCTCATCGCGACATCGACGCCGACGTTGACACCGGGACGGAACACAACCCCTTCGGACTCCATGAGGGCGAGACGTCGCTCGAGGATGCGCTTCTCCATCTTGAACTCGGGAATCCCGTAACGCAGCAGTCCGCCGATGCGATCGGACTTTTCGAAGACGGTCACGAGATGGCCGGCTCGATTGAGCTGGTCCGCAGCCGCAAGTCCAGCCGGGCCGGATCCGATCACGGCGACCTTCTTCCACGTGCGCGTGGTCGGAAGCTGCGGCGTGACCCATCCTTCCGCGTACGCGCGATCGATGATCGAGACCTCGATGTCCTTGATGGTCACTGGATCGTCGTTGATGCCCAGCACGCAGGCGCCTTCACACGGCGCCGGGCACAGACGTCCTGTGAACTCCGGAAAGTTGTTCGTCGCGTGGAGGCGATCGATGGCGGCGCGCCACCGATCGCGGTAGACGAGGTCGTTCCAGTCGGGAATCAGGTTCCCAAGCGGGCACCCCTGGTGGCAGAACGGAATCCCGCAATCCATGCAGCGGGCGCCCTGCTCCATCAGGTCGCCTGTCGGCGATGGCAGGTAGACCTCGCGCCAGTCGTGAATTCGCTCCTCGATCGCGCGCGTCGGATGCTTCTTACGCCGGATCTCGATGAAACCGGTCGGCTTACCCATGTGCCTGTCCCGGACCGGTTCGCACCGCGTCGCCCTGCGCCGGCCGCACCGGCTTCGTCGCTCCCACGCCGCGCGCCTTTTTTGCCTTCGCCGCAACGACCGGCACGATGAGTGGCACCACCTCGAGCAGCGCGGCTTCCTCTGTGCGCCGCCGGGCGTCCGCCGCGAGCGCGCGCTTGTAGTCGCGCGGCATGACCTTGACGAATTTGCGCTGCAGCGCGCCCCAGTCCGCGAGCAACTGTTCCGCGTAGCGGCTGCCGGTGAGCGTGATGTGCTTCATCATCGCGACCTGGACGAAGTCGACATCGTCCGCGTCGATGAGCGGCTCCAGGTCCACCATCTCGCGATTGCAGCGCTGCGAGAATGCTCCATCGCGATCGATCACGTAGGCGATCCCGCCGCTCATGCCCGCCGCGAAGTTACGGCCGGTTCGTCCGAGCACGACGACCCGCCCGCCCGTCATGTACTCGCAGCCGTGGTCGCCCACGCCTTCGACGACGACGTTCGCGCCGCTGTTGCGCACGCAGAACCGCTCTCCCGCGACGCCGCGCACGTACGCCTCGCCGCTCGTCGCGCCGTAAAACGCCACGTTGCCGACGATGATGTTCTCTTCCGACTTGAAGGTGGATCGCTTCGGCGGATACGCAATCACCTTCCCGCCCGACAGCCCCTTGCCGAAGCCGTCGTTGGCATCGCCGACGAGCGTCATCGTCATGCCGCGCGGGATGAACGCGCCGAAGCTCTGGCCCGCCGAGCCAGTAAATTCGATCTTGATCGTGTCGTGCGGCAGACCGGCGGCGCCGTACTTCCGCGTGACCTCCGAGCCGAGCATCGTACCGACGGTCCGGTCCGCGTTGCGGATGAACGCCGTGATTTCCACGGGCGTGCGGTGGTCGAGCGCGGGCCTGCTCTTCGCAATCAGGTCATTGTCGAGCGCGAGGTCGAGGCCGTGATCCTGCGCCCGGACCCGCCTGCGCGCCACGCTGGCAGGCAGATTCGGCATGTGCAGGAGCGAGGTCAGGTCGAGGCCGTGCGCTTTCCAGTGACCGACCGCGGTCTCGATATCGAGACAGTCGGCGCGGCCAATCATCTCGTCGATCGTACGGAAGCCGAGCTCCGCCATCAGCTCGCGCACTTCCTGCGCGATGAATGTGAAGAAGTTCTCGACGAACTCGGGACGGCCCGTGAACTTCTTGCGCAGCTCGGGATCCTGTGTCGCGATGCCGACCGGACAGGTGTTCAGGTGGCACACGCGCATCATCACGCAGCCCATGACGACGAGCGGCGCGGTGGCGAAGCCGAACTCCTCGGCGCCGAGCAGCGCCGCGATGATCACGTCACGGCCGGTCTTCATCTGGCCGTCGACCTGGACGACGATGCGGTCGCGCAGCTTGTTGAGCACGAGCACCTGCTGCGTTTCCGCGAGACCGAGCTCCCATGGCAGCCCGGCGTGCTTGATGCTCGTGAGCGGTGACGCACCGGTGCCGCCGTCATGGCCGGAGATGAGAACAACGTCCGAGTGCGCCTTCGCGACACCCGCCGCGACAGTCCCGACGCCACCCTCGGCGACGAGCTTCACGTGGATGCGCGCGCGCGGGTTCGAGTTCTTCAGGTCGTAGATCAGCTGCGCCAGATCCTCGATCGAATAGATGTCGTGGTGCGGCGGCGGCGAGATCAGGCCGACGCCGGGCGTCGAATAGCGCACTTTCGCGATCCAGGGATACACCTTGTGTCCCGGGAGCTGGCCACCCTCGCCAGGCTTCGCGCCCTGCGCCATCTTGATCTGCAGGTCGTCGGCATTCACGAGGTACTCGCTGGTGACCCCAAAGCGGCCCGACGCGACCTGCTTGACGGCACTCCGCCGGGAATCGCCGTTCGGATCGGGCACGTAGCGCGACGGATCTTCGCCCCCTTCGCCGGTGTTCGACTTGCCGCCCATGCGGTTCATCGCGATGGCCAGCGTCTCGTGCGCCTCGCCGCTGATCGAGCCGTACGACATCGCGCCGGTCGCGAAACGTTTGAAGATCGCCTCCGCCGGCTCGACCTCGTCTATCGGGACGGCCGGGCCCGCCGGCTTCAGACGGAACAGCCCGCGGAGCGTCGCGCGATGCTGGTTCTGCTGATCGACGGCGTGCGTGTACTCCTTGAAGACCGAGTACTGGCCGCTGCGCGTCGCGTGCTGCAGCTTGAAGACGGTGTCGGGATTGAAGAGGTGATACTCCCCGTCCCTGCGCCACTGGTATTCGCCGCCCGGGTTGAGCTCGTCGACGCCCGCCGGCTGCCGCCCGAACGCGCGATCGTGACGAAGACACGCTTCCTTCGCGATGATGTCGATCCCGACCCCGCCGACGCGCGACGTCGTGTGCGTGAAAAAGCGATCGATGAATTCCTGGTTCAGGCCGATGGCTTCGAAAATCTGCGCGCCGCAGTAGCTCGCCAGCGTCGAGATCCCCATCTTCGACATCACCTTGAGGATCCCCTTGTTGAGCGCCTTCACGTAGTGGTCGATCGCGTCTTCGCGGCTGACACCCACGATCAGGCCGTGCGCGATCATGTCGTCGATCGTCTCGAACGCAAGGTACGGGTTGACCACGCCCGCGCCGTATCCCATGAGCAGCGAAACGTGATGCACTTCGCGCGCGTCGCCTGATTCGACGACGAGCCCGCAGCGCGTGCGTGTGCCTTCACGCACCAGGTGATGGTGCACGCCGGCGGTGGCCATCAGGCTCGGAATCGGCGCGAGCTTCGGTCCGACGCCGCGATCCGACAGGATCAGGATGTCGTAACCCGCCGCGACGGCTTCGCTGGCACGGCGGCACAGGTCGCTCATCGCCCGCTCCAGCCCCGCACCGCCCTTCTCCGGGTCGAACATCATCGGCAACGTCGTCGACCGGAACGGCGAGTCGGGCGGCAGGTGCCGCAGCTTCGCGACGTGTTCGTTGTGGATGATCGGGTACTTGATTTGAATCTGACGGGACGACTCGGGCTCCGGCTTCAACAGATTGCGCTCCGGCCCGATCGTCGAGCCCATCGACGTCACGAGCTCCTCGCGGATCGCGTCGAGCGGCGGATTCGTCACCTGCGCGAACAGTTGCTTGAAGTAGTCATACAGCAGGCGTGGCTTATCCGACAGCACGGCCAGCGAGGTGTCGGTGCCCATCGAGCCGACCGGCTCCTCGCCGTTGACGGCCATCGGTCCGATCAGCACGCGCAGGTCTTCCTGCGTGTAGCCGAAGGCCTGCTGCCGCTTCAGCACCGTTTCGTGGTCGGGCTGCTCGGCCCGCGCGGCGGGCAGATCGTTGATGTCGATGATGTTGCCAGCGAGCCACTGCCGGTACGGATGCTGCGCCGCCAGCTCCCGCTTGATCTCATCGTCGTCCACAATGCGGCCCTTCGCCGTGTCGACGAGGAAGATGCGCCCGGGATGCAGCCGCTCCTTGACGAGCACGTCCTCGGCCGGAATGTCGAGCACGCCGACCTCCGATGCCATCACGACCATATCGTCCTTGGTGACGTAATACCGTGACGGACGAAGTCCGTTGCGATCGAGCACCGCGCCGATGATCGTGCCGTCGGTAAACGCGATCGACGCCGGGCCATCCCACGGTTCCATCAACGACGAGTGGTACTCGTAGAACGCCTTT
>Ga0105347_1000323_pt1 | contig 23736 bp, 19 predicted proteins | sample EasRivMeERMLT890_FD_89677 | JGI IMG/M metagenome (GOLD analysis project Ga0105347, IMG submission 89677) | Soil microbial communities from meander-bound floodplain in the East River, Colorado, USA - East River MetaG ERMLT890 | ecosystem: Environmental > Terrestrial > Soil > Floodplain | place... | reverse complement strand
AGCCCTATCATGCCTGAGGAGTTGTAAAATGCGAGTTGTCCATTATCTTAATCAGTTTTTCGGCGGGGTTGGCGGAGAAGAAAAAGCGGGCGCGCCGCTCGAAGTGCGTGAGGGTGCCGTGGGGCCGGGTTTGCTACTGGAGCAATTACTGGGCGCCGACGCCAAAGTGGTCATGACCCTCATCTGCGGCGACAACTACGCCGTCGAGAACCAAGAGGAGCTGATTGATTCAGCGCTCGAAAAGATTCGCGAGGCCAAACCGGATCTATTCGTCGCCGGTCCCTGCTTTCAAGCCGGCCGCTATGGGATGGCATCGGGCGCGCTCGGTTCTATAGTCCAGTCTAAATTAGACATTCCCGTCGTCACCGCCATGAGCGAAGAGAATCCCGGAGTGGATCTATATCGGGAAGCGCTTTACATCATCGACTCCGGCACCAACGCTGCCAAGATGCGCGACGTGCTGGCGAGGATGGCAAGCTTGGCGGTTAAACTGATGAGCAAAGGGGAAATCGGGCTGCCGAAGGAAGAAGGCTACCTGCCGCGCGGTCTGATACGGGATCGATTCGTCGAGCAAACCGCCGCGGAGCGGCTGGTGGTCATGGTTCTGGCAAAAGTCAAAGGCGAGCCGTTTGAGTCGGAGATGATGCCGACAACCTTTGCGCCGATTCCCATGCCGCCCGCGCTCAAGGATCTTTCCAAGGCTAAGGTGATGCTGATTACGGACGGCGGGTTGGTGCCGAAAGGAAACCCCGACAGGATCCAGGGCTCAGCGGCCACCCGGTGGGGTTCTTACAAGATCGCAAGCTGCGACGACCTCAAAGGCGAAGATTACGAAATCTCCCACGGCGGCTACGATCCGCAATTCGTTCGCCAAGACCCGGATCGCTTGGTACCCCTCGATGTCATGCGCGAATTGGAGCGGGAAGGGGCCATCGGCAAGCTCCACGATGAATTCATTTCGACTTCGGGGTTGGCCAATCCGCTTTCGAACACGCGCCGTATGGGCCGCGAAATGGCCGAACGGGTCAAGCAACTGGGTATCGACGCCGTCATATTGACTTCAACTTGAGGGACGAGCACTCGCAGCGGCGCTGCGATTACGACCGAACTAGAAAAAGCCGGTATCCCGACGGTTCAAATCACGTCCGCTCTCCCCATCGCCAAGATGGTGGGCTCCAACCGCACCGTTCTGGGCAACGGCATCGTTCACGTCGTCGGCGACGCCCACGTTTCCCCGGAGGAAGAAAAAGCAGTGCGCCGAAAGCTGGTGGAGAAGGCGCTGGAGGTGTTGAAGTCGGAAGCAAAATGATCAGATTATATTCAGCTTCAGCTCTCAGTTCGTCCCCAAATATTGTTTGAGTTATCTCTATTCGCATCTCGTCTTTATCGTCAGGTTGCCGTCCCAACAGCCTGACGATAATCAATCATGCTCGAGTTGAACGGCGGGTTCGCGCTGGTTACCACGATAAACTGATCGAGTTTGACACAAAACTACGGGATCGGTTACCGTCTGGCAAAAGCAACATGGGAATGTGCAACCATGTATTTCTTGCCTATGGTTCCAGGAAGCTTTCACGCGCGGGTTGACACCGATTATGTTAGCTAGTCTAGTTTCTGTCGCGAAAGTGCCTATTCTGCCTGGTGTCACGATGTGGCACCCTTGAAAAATCAACGTTTTCCCGATGCGCAAAAGCTTGAACCGGAAAAAATCATGAGTTTCGCGACAGAAACTAGTCTAGTATTGAGCTCTCGGTGGCTACACTTGCGTGAACCTTCCTCTTCATTCCTTAGAAAATCCAGAAAGGATATTTATGACGACAAAGCCGACGACTTCCGCACCAGCCGGGACTGAGCAGCCCACCAAAACGACAATTCAAGATCCGCAGGAAACGGTGGAGGATCGGCGCATTGAGCGCCGCGGAGTACTGGCTGCAGCGCTGGCACTGGTCGGGGCCGGAATAGCCTGGTTCGTCGGCCGGGCGAACGCGGGGCACGATACGAACATCGTCTACGACTCGCAGACCGCCATGCACCTGGACGTGACCAATACGACCGCAGGGAGCACGAGGATCTCGTCGAACATCTCCGGCACCGCGGCTTTCGTTGCGCTCAACAACTATCCCGTCGGGATCAGTCGCCCCGATGGCATGCTGGGGCGCACATCCTACACAACCTCGAACTGCGCCGGGGTTGCGGGGGCATGCGAGGCCGCCTCCGGTGGCATCGGCGTCCTCGGTACGGCAAACGCGAGTAATGGCACCGGCGTCTTCGGTTTCGCGGGCAGCTCCGTGCCGTTCAATCTGCCGCCCGCAGGTGCTGGAGTCTTCGGCGAGGGGCCGGCGAATGGCACCCTCGGCAAATCTGCGGCCGGCACCGGCGCCATGGGCGCCTCGGTCACCGGCGACGGCGTCTGGGGTATCACGAGCGGCAACCTGAGGTTAGCGGTAGGGGGCCATGGAACCGGCCAAGCATACGGTGTGGCCGGTTACAGCGAGAATCAGTTCGGGCTTGTCGGAGTCAACCAGTCCGGCACGAGCTGGGCGGCCTACTTTGGCAGCGGCGGTCCGACCCACCCAGGCGTCTTCATCGACGGGTTCTTTGTCGCGACGGGAACTAAGAGCCAGGCCGTGCCGACGGCCAAGCACGGAATGCGGCGGCTCTACGCGGTGGAGTCGACCCAGCCGATGTTCGAGGATTTCGGCAGCGCGCGCCTGGAAAACGGACAAGCAACGGTGCGCCTCGACCCGATCTTTGCGGCCACCGTGAATACCGCCGCGAAGTACCACGTGTTCCTGACCCCGCGGAGCGCTGAAACGAAGGGGCTGGCGGTAGTGGCTCAGGATGTTGAGGGATTTACCGTCCAAGAAGCGGACGGCGGGAAGGGCAGCTATGAGTTCGACTATCGAATCATGGCGAAGGTGCGCGGCCAAGAAAACACGCGGCTCGAAGCTTTTACCTTGCCAACCGCACCTCCACCGCCCAAGGTTCCCGTCCTCGGGGATCGGCTGAACGAGGAGGTCGCGACCTCTGCGCCGCAGTCCGCCGCAGCGGCGCGCGTTGGAGCGTTCACGAGCAAAGACCGCTGACAATCTCGGGCGAGCCTATATTATCCGCCATTCAGTTGCGGGTAGCCGGCACGAATATTGACCGTGCGTGGCTGCGTTAGCGCGTGAAACTAGAAAGAATAGCTGCAGCACGAGTACAAATAGCAGGCCCAAAAACGCTGCGAGGAGCAGTCGAATGACCGGAAGAATTTTGTCATTGTCGTCAGCCATAAAGGTTTCCTCCCGTGTTTTCGGAACAAGGGTCGCGAGGGACATGGTTGCGCGATTTTTGCTAAGATTAACTTAAGCCTCCCTCTCGTTTGCCTTGCCTCGCAGAGGCCTATAAAAAAACCCGCCTTTTTGCAAACTCTCCCGTGTCATTCCGCGCGGTGCTGAAGAATCCCATTTAATTGACACTGAGTCACCCCGTTGTTAGGGTCGGTAGCGACTGCTGATCGGGCATTGCGTATCATGGGACAGGCGACGATTGCTTAATCGGGTGGCGCGATGCTTGCGGGTCCAGTCAACAAATTGACGTGACTTAATGGAACAAATCAAAGCGATATTTTGGATCTACAAGACTAGTCTGGTTCGAACGCTGGAGCTCGTTCGAAGCAACCTGGCGATCATTCTTGCCCCCATAGCCTATGGCCTCATACTGTCCGCCGCTGCCATGCTAGCCGCGCCGTTTGGGATCATCGGCGGCTTTGTCATGGGCCTTGTGCTGGCGGCTTGCGCGAGCTCAGGACTTTACCTCATTGACAACGTCGTCCGCATGGGTAAAGCCATCCCGCAAGACTTCGTCAAAGGCTTCTCGGTTTATCTGTGGGATGTGCTTACGATTGCATTCATCTTCTGGATTCCCATGAGGTTGCTGGCGCAGTTCGCCGTGACGACGCCGGAAGGCGCGGTGATTTATCTCGGCGTCCAGATCTTACTTTACATAATTTTCAACCCGGTACCGGAACTGATTTATCAAAGCCGCGTGTCCGGATTGGCGTTGTTGTCGGCCAGCTATCAATTCATCGTGGAGAACTGGCTGGAGTGGCTTTTGCCAAATCTCTTGGTCGCAGTGGCGGGTTACCTGCTGCGGTTCTGGATCTATCGGCTGGCTGCTCCCTTGCCTTTTTTTCTTCAGTATTTTCTTCTGGAAGCGGCGTTTGGTCTTTTCCTGACTTTTCTGATGATTTTTCGCGGCCTCCTTTTTACGGAGCTTAACGGCACCACGCGGCGCAGCAGAGCTTATCGGTATCGGGCGCGGTCATCGGAGTAAGAATCTGCAGATCGCAGCCGCCAGCCCGCGTTGCAAGAGTCAAATTAGACTCACGGCAGCGTTGCTACAGTGGTTAGGCGGCTGAGTCGGAAGCAAGAAAGCCCCGTGCCTTAGAGTTATGCTTTCCCCCTCCCTAATCAAGTTCTCGCATGTTGGCGATCCGAGTGCGGACATCGTTTCGCAGGAGCTCTGCGGCCCTGGCATCGTTCGAGGTTGCCGCGACTAGCAAATAAGTGCTGGCGATCGTCTTAGGCGTGCACGACACAAGTACGCTGGCGGTGTCTTTTTGCCCATAGGTCTGCCAGCCCGTTTTCTGGGTATGCCGAACACCGGCTTCAAAGAACGCTTTCTTGGCGCGACCGAGACAGTTGCCCCAATTTGTTGGGAGTTCCATGCTGCCCCAATGCATCGCCGGCGGACCGTTGGCGGTAGATAGATTGGCAAGCAGGAAGAGAGTTAGTCCAATACCTAACGAATAGACATTCCCGGAGTGCTTCAGTTTCATACGGCACCACTTTCGTTTAATTGCGGTGATAATTTCGGCGACTTACAAGAAAGATGGAGCAATGCCGGTGCCATCTTCTCGACTCGGCGTTGATTTGATGCAAGCTCTCGAATAATTGCGGATTCTTGTTTACGGGGCCCGTTCCGTATGCAGGTGCAAGAAAGAAAGTGTATCCGTCAGTTTACGCAAGGTGTAAACGAAGGTGCTAGCCGATTGCGGAGTAACAGCAAACAAAGGTGTGAGGGTGGCTGAGCCGTGCGTTTATCGGTGATACCCCGCCGTCGCGTTTTATAAACAGACTTTGCGCTAGCGTCCCAGCAGGGCCGTGAGCTGCACCAGCTCTTGGTAACGGCTGCCCCACTTTTCCGCATCCGGGACAAGCGTATTGCGATTACCGATGTCATCGGGACCGCCGGTGGCGAGTTCTTTGAACGCGGGCCAGCGCCTTTGCCTGAAGGCGATTTCTTGTCCCTTCCTCGATACCATGAAATCCACCAGCAAAGCCGCGGCATGGGGATGGGGCGGTTGCGACGACATCACAAACGCTGAAACCGACTTAACCGGGATAAACGGTTCGGGAAAGATGTAATCGATGGGTGCCCCCGCTTGACGAAGCGACAGCGCTTCATGATGATGGGCGTCGATCTGCACGGGGAATTCGCCGGCTGCAACCAGCTGGGAGACCAAGGTGCGGCCTTTTCTTATGTGCAGCGCCTGCGCCCCCAGACTGCGGGCCAGCTGTTTGCCTTTTTCGTCGCCATAGAAATCCATCACGGCGGCCAGCCAGTCATCGGCGTCCTGGTCCATCCCGAGTTTGCCCGTCCACTTGGGCTGCAGGAGAGCGGTGATGGACTTTGGTGCCTCGGCGCGACTCACTTGCTTGGCATTGAAAAGGTAGACCATGAGCGAAGCCCAAATGCCGTTGAAATATCCTTCCTTGTCGTAGAATCCTGTGCGCAGCCACCTACGGTTCGGCGTGTCGTAGCGCATGATGGCGTTGGCTTTTTTCAAGGTGTAGAGAGCCGAGCTACGAATATTTAAAGTGTCATAGTTGTACTTCCCCGCCCGATGTTCGGTCAAAATGCGATTCAGCAGGCTCTGCGGGCCGGAGGTCAAAACTTCCACTTTTAGGAACGGATATTCTGCTTCGAAAGCGCTGGTGAACTGGCGCAGATCTTCCCGGTTCATGGGCGCGTACCAGATGACGGATTTTTCGTTTTTCGCCTCCTTCACCAGGGCCGCCTGCCGCTCCCCCGCCGGGAGTCGATTGATCTTGGCCAGAGTTTCTTCGGCCGTGGCCGCTCCGGCGTCCGCAACTTGGAGAACCAGGAACGTCGCAACCGTAACCGTCCGTGAACAAAGTCGAAGCCATTTCAACATGGTTCACCCCCCGTTAGATCGGGCCATCGAGGCGAAAAGTTTTTCCCGCTAAGCGTGCCACCGGAGGCACCTGGTCGTCGACATAGGACGCCAGCGCTTCACCGACGAAGAGAACGAGACCCTCTACCGTAAACTCGTTCACGACTCGGCATTCCACGTTGGCGTGGCACCCCGCCACCAACGGCGCCTGCACATGTTTCGCCGGCAACGTTTCCAAACCCAGGGCAACGAATTTGTCCTCGATGCTGCGTCCGGAAAGATCGCGACTCCGATCCACCGCGTGGAGTTGGTTCCGCGAACAAACGTCGACGACGAACTCCCGGCTTTTCTGGATCATCTCGCGGCTGAAATTCTTGTCCTGAATGCCGATAAGGAGGAGCGGCGGCTCGTCGGAGATTCCCAGCGCGCGGAAAGCGAACTGCACGTTGCGTTTGCCTTCCCAGGCCGTCGCAATGAGAACCAAGCCGGTGGGCGTCGTGCGGTACGCTTGCGGCAGCGCGACTTCAAGCAGCATCTGACCTCCTTGGCGGTTTCCTGGGCGTCACGGGCCGGCCCATTGCCAAATTTCGGTACCGACTTGATCGAGAGAATGTCGAAGTGTTCCTCTGACCCACTATAATCCGGGTTCACTCCATGCCGTCGGTAATGAACTGGATGACATACCCCGCCGGATCGTCCATATACGTGCCGCCTTGGTCTCCTGTCCGCTCTTTGGCCGCGCCGCGGTCACCGTTGGGAATTTTCAACTCTTCGAGGTGTGCCACGGCCGCGTTCCACTTCGCGGCGGGAACGTAGAAGGCAATATGCGGCCCAGGTACCTTGCGGCTCATCACCAAACCCTTGGCTGAGAACGGCGCTTGGGTCAGGATCAAAGTCTGTCCGCTCGCCATCCTGAGGGTCGACTGCTGGGTGTGACCGGTGGGATTTTCGCTGCGACTGTTCAGCTGAAAACCAAGCACCTTTTCGTAGAAATCGATGGAAGCTCCCATGTCAGGCGCTTCCAGCTCAAGATAGCCGACTCCCGTCATGCGGTTGGGTGTATTGCCCATCGCCGCCGAATGCTGCGGCGTATAGACCGCATAATGGTTGCCTGAAGGATCGGTCAAGAAAAGCGACTGGTTGGCGAAAGGATAGGTGTTCGCAACGGGGCCGTCGAAGGGTGACCCGATATGGTTAAGTTCCTCGATGGTCTCATCAAGTCCGCGTTCCGTCGTCGTGAAAGAATAAGTCGGCACACCGCGCGCGCTACCGGGTCGAGGGCGCTCTTCGCTCTGCAGATAGACACCCATCCGCTTGCCGCCGATTTGAATGAAGCTATGAGGCACTGCGCCTCTTTTCCGTTGGCGCACGTTCAAGCCGTTGCGCTTGGTGATCTGGCCGCCGAAAACTCGAACGTAAAAGTCTTCGGCAGTGACTAAGTCATCGACGGGAACGACGAAATGATCCAACGATTGGGCGACCGTCATAAGTGAGGAGCTCTCCCCTGGTGTGGTGTCTTAGGTTGGTTCTATCAAGCGGTTTCTTCGACTGTCAAGGTGGAGGGTAGCGAAAGGGGACGGCGATCGGCGCAGCGAAATTCTAACCTTTGGCCGCAATTACCTCGCCGTGCCGGATAGTCCAGCGCGCGGCGATGCGTTGGTGGGTCGTGATCTCGCCACCGACACAATCGCGCAACTTGGCAGGGCCCGGGACCAACTCCAGGACGGCAATGTCAGCTTCACGTCCGACTTCCATGCTGCCCAGCCGATCCTGCCAGCCGATGACTTTCGCCGGATTGATGGTGCAAGCGGCCACTACTTGTTCCAGATTCAAACCCAGGTGCAGAAATTTGGTCATGGTCGTTGGCATGTCGACCACCGGATTGTCAGGGCCCATTCGCCCATGCAGGTCGGAGCTGATGATATCCGGCAAAAGGCCGTTATCCATGGCTCGGCGCACCAGGTCGAAGTCGAAATGGCCGTTGGCGTGGCCGACGTCAAAGATGACGCCGCGCTCGTGGGCTTTGCGGACGGCCACCCGGAGCCGGCCTTTTTCATCCACGATGGCAGGCTGCTGCGGCGTGTAACAATGGGTCACGACATCCCCGGGCCGAAGCGAATCGACAATCTCTTCCATAGAGATACCGGTGTTGCCGATGTGAACCATCACCGGAGCCTTGCAAGCATCGCCGGTTCGTACCGCCATGCGCAACGCTTCCCGGCCGTTATCGCCGACCGACTTTTTATGGAGACGGACTTTGATCCCGACGCCGATGTGGCGCGCGTCGCTCACGCTTTGTGCCGCGCCCTCGGGGTCGGCGAACTTCAAGTTTTCCAATTCTCCGGGGTCGTTCAAAACGCCATGCTGCGCCAGAGCGACAAAGGCCAGCATGCGCGTGCGCGACTGCTCGTGGATTAGCTTCTTAAAGCCGGGGAAGTTGACCGGTCCCGATGACCCGGCGTCAACGGCTGTTGTTACGCCGCCGGCGAGGCAGACCGGATCGGCGTTAAAGCCATAGGGGTTTACACCCCAATAGCTGTGAACGTGAAAGTCGATGAGGCCGGGCGTGACGTAGCATCCGCCGACATCAAGCACCTGCTTCGCGTTGTGTCGCGGCAAATTGGCTTGAATGGCAGAGACGCGTTCGGCTGCAATTCCTACGTCCATGACTTGATGCAAACCCGTGGCGGGGTTGAGTACCGTTCCTCCGGTTAGCAGATGATCAAATGAGTCATTCATTTGAGTAAGCCATCAAGTTCTTGCCTTAGAATTTGTCAATGCCCCGAGCAGAAAATCTACAGCGCATAGAGAGCGCGCGGATTGTCGTCGAGGATCTTCTTGATCACCGGCGCGGCGACCTTGCCTTCGTCTCTGAGCTTGCGGAGCGCTTCTATTTCACTGGCGTTGTCGGCATGACCGTAGTCCGTGCCGATGACGAGGGTGTCTTCCCCGGCGTAGCCTAAGATGTAATCGAGATCATCATCCGTCTGACACGTGACCCAGACCCGCTTGTCCTTTAGGACGTTCTTGCTCAGTTGCTTGGCGCGTCGCAGGTGGCGCCGCGCCAGGTCATGAATCGCGTAGGGTATCCATTGGGCGCTGACTTCTATGATGCCGATGCGCAGTTGGGGAAAGCGCTCCGGAATACCGTCGTTAACCAGCGAATGAAACGCTCCTACCACCGCGAGCTTAAACTTACAAAATCCGGGCTCATCGAGGAAAAAGTCGTGGGACGCAATGCTTCCGTTCGCTGAATGAACGCAAATCGGCAGGTCGAGCCTGCCGGCAGCGTCGTACAACGGGAAAAAATACCCATCGCTAAGCCGGCGGTCGGCTTCCAGCCCTCTCATGTAGACACCACAAGCGCCATGCTCTTTGCCGAATTTCAACTCTTCAGCCACGCGTTCCATGTTGAGCAACGGTGGCACCACCACCCAGCGAAAACGGTCGGGCGCTGGTTTGACGATGTCGGCCATCCAGCGATTGTAGCTGCGGCAGAGCGCGAGGTCGACTTCCGGGCGGCGGGCGGTGGGAAAAATAAAGATCGTCGGGTAGATCACCTGGACGTCGATGTTCAGTTCGTCCATGTGACCGATCCTGATGCTGAGATCGCTCATTTCCCGGGCGCCTCGCGGCAGTTGTTTCTCCACATTGCTGCGCGGCATCAGCCGGCCGTCGATGAGCCAAAAATCCACGCTCGGATCACCGTCGGTGGCGCCCACGATCTTGGGTTTGAAGCGACGCTCCGACTCGAGCATGTAATCCCATGCGGATTCGTTCTCGATCACATGGGCATCAGCGTCAATGACTGACATGGCTCTTTCCTCCGCCGGCCATCATGTTCACCTTCATCCTTCTCGTGGCAGCTCGTTGACCAGCTTGCCTTCTTGATACGCAAAGCACTGGCCGCTCTTGTCCATGGGCAGCTGAGCGGCGAGGACGAATCCCTGTCCTAAAATCTCGGGGCCCGGTAAACGTTTGAGCGCTTCGTCGGGGGCGGTCTCGGTGGCGATGGGAACTCGGGGCGAAAAGGTCACGACGCAGACATTCGAATCTCTGACTTCCTCCGCCACATAGCGGGTGAAGGTGCGAATCCCGTCCTTGGTTATCATATAGGTGCAAGCGCCGGCGGGTGTCACGCCGCCGCCGCCGTAGAGATTGATAATGTGCCCGGTCTTGCGCTTTTCCATGTGCGGCAGGACGTGCTTCGTGCCAAGAAAAGTCCCATAGAGGTTCGTCTGAATCACGCGGTGCCAAAATTCCAAGGGCATCTCGCTGATGCGCGGCCAGCGCGGAATGCCCCAGGCGAAGTGCGGTACGATGGCGGCGTTGTTGATATGCACATCGATTTGGCCGAATCGGTGGATGACCTGTTCGACCATGCGCTTGACGCTGTCTTCCTCGCGAGCGTCCACGACGATCGCCAGGGTTTCGGTCAGAGCTGCGAGTTCATTAGCGGTTTTCTTGGCATTTTCTTCGTTGAAATCGGCGATGACAACCTTGGCCTGTTCTTGCGCAAACGTTCTAGCCGCATGCTTGCCGATCCCCTGGCCGCTACCTGTGACGATGACTACTTTATCCTTAAGCACAGCGTAACCTCCTCACATTTTGCTTTGTTCGTCACACCTATTTTGGTCTTCATCCTATCTGCTCATGACAAAATTGCTAGGCCTTAAGGGCGCGGAAAATTTTCTCGGCGGTCACCGGTAGCTCGAAAAGACGCACTCCGACTGCATCGGCGACGGCGTTGGCGATGGCGGCGGGGGGTCCGTTGTTGGCAAATTCTCCGATGGGCTTGGCATCAAGGGGCCCAACGCCACCCGTGGATTTCACCAGGACGGTCGTGAGCACCGGGATATCCTTGGCGGTGGGCATTTTGTAATCGCCGAGATTGTTGTTAGTCACCCGACCGTTTTCCATCACCAATTCTTCCATGATGCCTTGGCCCACTCCCATCACGGTGGCCCCGTCGATTTGTCCCTGATGCGCGATCGGATTGATGACCGTGCCGACATCGTGGGAGCTCACGACGCGGTGCACCCGCACCGCGCCGGTTTCCGGGTCGACCTCGACTTCGGCCACTTGGGCGCAGACGTAACAGATGTCCTCGGGATAGGGATAATCTTCATAAACAGAGACAGAGAGCGGCACAGTTGCTTGGGCGACCACCCGCCGGAGAGTAATCTCCTGACCGGGATCGCTGCGCAGCCAAAATTTTGCGTCGCCGAACTCGATCTCCTCCGCGCTGCACTCCAACCTCCGGGCCGCCTGATCCAAAAGCTGCTGCCGCAGTTTCTCACTCGCCTGTACTACGGCGTTGCCGGCGACATAGGTCACGCGGCTGGCGCGCACGCCGCTGTCGCGGGGCGTGGTGTCCGTGTCGCCGATCACCACGCGCACCCGGTCGATGGGGACGCGCATTTCTTCGGCCACGAGTTGTCGCAGGATCGTGTGGGTGCCCGAGCCTTGATCGACGGTGGGGCTAAGAATCGTAAAACCGCCGCCGGGCTCCGCCGTGAGGACAAGCCCCGTATCGCCGCCGCTGATGTGGCGTCCGGACAAAGCAATGCCACGACCATAGTTGGGGGTCGGCTTCGGCTTCTTCCAGTCCGCGGCGTCCAACGCAGCCTGCAGCACCTGGCGAAAGCGCACATGATATAGGCGATGGCCGACGGCGTCTTCTTCTCCTTCGCCGATAAAATTTTTCAGGCGAAACTCGGCCGGGTCGATCTTCAGCTCTTTGGCGATCATGTCCGTATGAGAGTCGACGGCAAAGGCGGTTGCCACGGCTCCCGGGCTGCGGTAATAGCCGCCGGGGACAGTATTGGTGTAAATCTGGAGAAACTCGAAAGCGGCGTTGTCGACCCGATACTGGCCGCCGGCGTAATGCCAGGTGGCCAGGGAGGCGTTGGACTTGAGCGCGCCGTAAGCGCCGCTGGCATGGACCGCGCGGAGCGAGCGCGCCACGATCCTGCCATCGCGGTTTACACCGCTGCGAATTGTGATCACCGTCGGGTGCGCGGGATTACTTGCTGTCAGCTCCTCGGCGTAGGTCATGACCAATTTAACGGGTCGTCCCGACTCCCGGGCGAGAAAGTAGGTAACCGGTAGATCGACAGCGTCCCCTTTACCGCCGAATTCGCCGCCGACGTTGACAACGTTGACGCAAATCTTGTCCTCCGGTAGGCGCAGGGCCTTGGCGAGCTGGCTGCGGATGCCGAAGGGATTTTTCGCCGACACCGACACGTGGATGCGGCCGCCGCCGTCGATGGCGAGGACAGCCGCGTGCGGTTCGAGGTAGCCCTGATGGCGCGCGGGAATATGAAAAGTGTGTTCCAATACGAGATTCGCCGCGCGAAAGCCCTGGTCGACATCGCCCTTGCGCCAGGCCAGTCGGGTGAGTCCGTTAGGCACGTCCGGCGCGAGCAGATCCTTGGGGCCGCCTTCATAGGCGGTCACATCCGAATGCAATCGCGGCGCACCGGCTTGCATCGCTTCGAGGGGATCGAATACCGCCGCCAACTGCTCGTACTCCACTTCGATCAGGCCCAGGGCTTCTTCGGCGGCCTCGACGGTCTCCGCGGCCACCGCGGCAACGCGGTCGCCGATGAAACGCACCGTATCCCAGCACAGCACGGGCATGTCGCGGATTTGTTTGCCGACATACAGTCCGCTCGTATCTGCACCGGTGACGATGGCCTTAACGCCTGGCACCTTGCGAGCTTTCGCAGTATCCAGGCCCCGGATGCGCGCGTGAGGGTAGGGGCTGCGGAGGATTTTCCCCCAGAGTGCTCCGGGTAAATTGACGTCCGCGGCATAAAGCGTGCGCCCCATAACCTTGTCCCGCCCCTCTGCGCGTGGAACCGGGGTACCGACTACTTTGAAGTCAGCCATGTCATCTCCCTTCGATGAGCGATCCTTCGAAGTCCGACCTTGGTTGTCGAACTTTAAGCTTCAGCTCGATACCTGTGGCGCTCTGTGCCTACGATCATCCGCTCCCACAGGAGGGGAATTAGAACGAGCGTGTGCCTCAATCGAGATGAATTGATTCAACGGCTACTTATTACGTCGGAGCCTCGGGCGTCAAGCGTTGTCTTATAGATCTTTGCGGACCAGGAATAGTTCGATTAGCGATTGGTCGATTTGGAAACGATCTGCTGCTACACTATCAGCATGGGCTGGGAAGAAAATCTGGTTCAAGATTCATGGCAAATCGGCGAGGTGATTCGACAAACCAAACGAATTGCCGTGCTTGGGATCAAAACCGAGGCGCAGGCCGATCAACCGGCTTTCTATGTGCCCCAATACCTCGCCGCTGCCGGTTTCGAAGTAGTCCCCGTGCCGGTTTACTATCCCGAAGTAACCGTTATCCTGGGCAATCCGGTCTATCGTCGGCTGACAGAAGTTTCCGGGAACATCGATCTGGTGGATGTCTTTCGCCGCGCTCCGGACATCGCCGGTCACATCGAAGATATCTTGGCCAAGAGACCGGCGGCGGTTTGGTTTCAGTCGGGCATACGCAATGACGCGGCGGCCGAGACCTTGGCCAGAGCGGGCATCAAAGTTGTGCAAGATCGATGCTTGATGGTCGAGCACAGGTTAATGGCGAGTAGATAATATCAGCGATAGCCGGGTGAACGGCAACCAAAAGAGAGAAGAGAATTTTACCGCGGAGAATGCAAAGGACGCAGAGCTGAAAAGCGAAAGACTCGAAGAGCACGAAGGAAGAAATTTTTCGGCGCTAGTTTCTTTAGGGTCACTGTTCTCGATCGGCAACGCAGGAGCTGATTCAGTGTGGCAATACCGCGGTCAGCGGAGACCAGCCTTTGCGGAAGAGCCCGGAGTCGCGCAGGAGTCGGTTTGGGACTACCCCAGGCCGCCGGTAATCGTACCTGTGCAGCGGCGGGTCGAGGTCCGGCTCGGAGATCTCATTATTGCGGATTCGTGCCAGAGTTTTCGGATTCTGGAGACAGCAAGCCCGCCGACATTCTATATTTCACCGCACGACGTTAGTGTCGAGCTCTTGAAGCGTTCCCCGGGGACATCCGTGTGTGAATGGAAGGGTGTCGCCCAATATTGGGCGTTGAAAGACCATCCGCAGTCTTCACAAGCGATCGGCTGGAGTTATCCGAGCCCTAAGCCGACCTTCGAAGGGATTAGAGGATTTTTTTCTTTTTATCCAGCCGTGGTTCAATGCTTTGTTGACGGCGAGCGTGTGAGCCCGCAGCCGGGCGGATTCTACGGCGGTTGGGTGACCGGTGAAATCGTCGGGCCCTTCAAAGGTAACGCAGGGACCTCACACTGGTAATCGCTGTTTGCCGGTGCCCTACGGGGAATTCGCTGACAAACATACTTCGACCACAGCGCAGAACCAGCGTCTTCGATGCGGCGGTTTTGAGCCGATGATCGGCTGGCTATTTGGCGGGTTCGAAGAAAGCGTCTTCGCGGTGAACGTAGCCGCTGATCGGCTCCTTATCCAGAGAGCGTACACGGAAATAGTCGCCGGTCTTACTCTGTACCTTGACCCGAGTGCCGGGCTCCAGCATGCCCGTGATCATGGCATCCGATCGCGGCTTATCTCGGACATAGGAAGCGCCAAAGACCTTAAAAGTTCCAGTCGACGATCGCTCTTTCACCTTGGTCTTGGTATCGGACGGCGATTGCTTATTGAACTCTTCGGCGGTCGGATAAACTGGCATTTCCTTCGATAAACTTGGACTGTTCGTGCCGGGCGGCGACTGAAATTTTCTTGCGAAACCCTTCGCACCGTCCTCGCTCGGATTGCCCATTAAGAACTCGGAAGCGCGAGAAGTGGTCACCTGAAGGTGACCTCCACGCAATTGGCCAAGGGCGTCTCGGGTAATATTATCTGGGGCCTGGGCGCGATTTTTCCAGCGCCCGCCGACAATATCTTCAATCTGGACACCGAAAGCCGCCAGGGATCCGCTTTGTTGCGCGTAGAGGATAGTGCCAGCCACTACGACCACCGCCAACAGGGCTCCGATTCCGACTCCGGCCAAGGTCCTCCTGTGGTGACGGCGGACGGGTGGTTCTTCGCTGGCGGTGGAAGACTCCGTAGCATCCGGCTGCCAACGCGCGCTTTTACCGTGCACTTTCCCCTTGGTGGTTAAAAAAGTTTCCTGCTGATTCTGCAGCGTTGACGCCGCCAGTTCGATTTGGGATGGCTCTGTGAGTTGTAGGTCACGGGCAACCTCGTCGATCATGTTTGCCGAAACCTTGTTTTTGGAAGTTGCGTAGGCGATCAGTAGAGCGTTATCGCAGATCACATTGATGAGCCGGGGTATCCCCTTCGAATACAGGGCGATATTCTGAACCGCCTCAAGCTCAAACAGCGCTTCGCCGTTATAGCCCACCGTCTGCAGTCTGGACTGGATGTACGGAGCCACCTCGTTGCTTTTCAGCGGAGCCAGCCGGCAGCGAATCGCGACGCGCTGTTTGAGCTGCCGCAGCTCCGGTTGATCGAGCTTTCGTTCCAGCTCGGGCTGACCCATCAACACGATTTGGATTAGCTTTGCCCTGTCGGTTTCCAGATTGGAGAGCAGCCTGAGCTCTTCGAGCATCTCATTACTTAGGTCTTGGGCCTCATCGACCAGCAGGGCAACAGTGTGAGCTTTCTCGAGTTGCTCGACCAAATAGTCGTTCAGGTGCGCTATGAGGGTCAACTTGTCGCCGGCACAGCTAGGCACCCCTAAGTCGTTCAAGGCCAACCGGAGCAACTCGGTAAAACTGAGGTGAGTATTGAAGACAAAGGCCGTATGGACAGTGGCCTCGACACTGCGCATCAGCCTCCTGAGCAAGGTCGTTTTTCCGGTTCCTGCCTCACCAGTAATAACGATAAAGCCTTTACGGGCCTCGATGCCGTAACGCAGGGTCGCGAAAGCTTCCCGATAAAGGGAGTTGGTATATGAAAATCGAGGATCCGGGGTGATGCTAAACGGAGACTCTACTAAGCCAAAGTGGGTGGCGTACATAAAACTTCTTGGCTGCTTGAGTAAACTGGTTTTAGCGCGCTCAGTCTATTAAACAGAAAACCGTTTTAGGCAATATCACAAGAGCGGCCGAAGTGGAAGGGCTCACGAAATTAACTTCCGCTGGATATCACGCCTAAAGCAACTGCCTTTTCCTTGTCGAGATCGACGAGTTCCCTTACCTGACACGGCTTCATGCCCGGTGTTCGTTCACTACAAATCGAAACCTCAGTTATTCACGGCTATCTCATCGCGGATGCCCTTTACGCCGGGCACGCTACTGGCGGCCTGCACCGCTGCAAGCTTTTGGTTCGCGGTAGCAACCCGGCCGCCAAGATGGATTGTGCCGTCTCTAGCGGATACCTCGACGCCCTTTATCGCACGGTTGTGAATGGCCTTGTATACTTCGAATTCGAGCTTTTCGGAATTCATAAACGGCTGTGCCGGACTCAGGGTTCTTGTCACCGTGTTCATTTGACGTGTGCCGATATCTTCCGATTTTCGGTTGGTTGCCTCGGTTAGGGGACTTGGAGGCTTGCCAGTGTTATCTATTCTGGGTTCGGGGGTAGGTAGTGGATTGGGCTCCAAAGGTGAGAATTCAGGCTGTTTCAAAGCTGGCGTTTCGTTGGAAAGTTCTCGGTCTGTGACTCTTCCTTCATACGGAGCTGTCGCCTCAGGAGGCTCTGCAAGCGGCCTTACCCGGGCCGGATTTCTCCAGCGCACGCCGACCAGATCTTCGATGTTAAAGCCAAATGCAGCGAGCGATCCGCTCTGTTGCGTGTAGAGGATAGTGCCGACCAGTACGACCGCCGCTAACAGTGCTCCGATGCCGATTCCGGCCAAGGTCCTCCCAGGGTGATGCTTGCCGGGTGGTTGTTCGACAGCTGCCGGAAATTCCGCAAAATTTGGCTGCCAACGCTCGCCGCTATGCTGGGCTTTTGCCCGCCGCAACCTCCCCCCGTGCTGCTCTACCAAATTGTCTTGAGACGACCCTAAGAGCTGCAGATCGCGAGCGACCTCGTCAATGATATTTGCCGAGACCTTGGGTTGGGAAGCGGCGTAGGCGATTAGCAGGGCATTATCGCAGATTACATTGATAAGCCGGGGGATGCCCTTTGAATACAGCGCGATATTCTGAACCGACTCAGGGTCAAAAAGCTCTTTGCCGTCGTAGCCAACGGTCTGCAGGCGGCAACGGATGTAGGGAGCCACTTCGTTGTTTTTCAGTGGAGCCAGCCGGCAGCGAATGGCGACACGCTGTTTGAGCTGCCGAAGTTCCGGTTGCTCGAGCTTTAGTTCAAGCTCGGGCTGGCCGATCAAGACAATTTGAATCAACTTTGCCTTGTCGGTTTCCAGATTGGAGAGCAGCCTGAGCTCTTCGAGCATTGCATTGCTTAAATTCTGCGCCTCATCAACCAGCAGAGAGACGATGTGGCCTTGCTTGAGTTGATCGAACAAATAGCTATTGAGCTCCGCCATCAACGTCAGCCGGTCGTGGGAGGAGTTCGGCACGCCCAGGTCGTTCAGAATTAATCGGAGCAACTCGGTAAAACTGAGGTGAGGATTGAAAATAAAGGCCGTATGAACCCTACCCTCCACGCTGTGCATGAACTTTCTGAGCAAGGTAGTTTTGCCGGTTCCAGCCTCGCCGGTAATGACGATGAAGCCCTTGCGGGTTTCAATGCCATAGCACAGGGAAGCGAAAGCTTCCCGATAGAGAGAGTTGGTATACCAAAACCGAGCATCGGGAGACACGCTAAAGGGCAGCTCGGCGAAGCCAAAATGGTCGCTGTACATCACTGAGAAACCTATCTCGCGAGTTCGCGAGTTGCAAGAACATTTTGTCAAACTCTGAATCGCAGCTCTTCATCAGGTTAACCCAGGCGCGTCCCCAGATGAACCGAAGGGGCTGGTTTCCGGAGCATCTGGTTCAGATGTTTTGCCAGTGCACCTCGACGTCGGATACACGGCCAGAGACACGCATGGTTTGATCCATCATCTCAGCTGCTTCATGTCTGCGCCGAACGGCATAGGCCGAATTATTCACTTGCCACAAGCCCTGGTGGAGCGCCGCCATGATTGCCGCATCCCTCAGTAAATAGGCGCGCTCCGATCGATTCAGGCTGTCAGCGCCTTCTTTGAGTATTTTCTCCTTCAGGCTCTGGTTCCGTGCTCTGGCGTCCGGCGACTTCGGCGTCTTCCCGCGCAAGAATCCCAGGTGCACGGCATTTGCCTCGGGATCGACTGCGGCCCGCATAAATCCTTGCGGTTCCCAATCGTGCCGTTCTCGCTCAGTGACGCCGATCTGCAAATCGTAGATGACTTGCGGCGGTGCGAGCTCTTCCGGGATCAGGAAAAGGCGCCATCGGCGGACGGCGCGACCGAGGCTCGCGCGGCTCGAAAAAACCGCAAGCGGTATAGACAAGATGAGCGCGGAGGCGACGGGCAAAAGCCACATAGAAACCCGGGGATTCACCCAGGACATACCGCCGATCCAGCCAAGCGCCAGGAGTGTAGAAAAGCCGTGCAGGCGAATCGCTTCCGTCCATCCTGTTTCGTTGCTAGTGCGGCACTGCGGCCCCCATTTGATTTGCCTTCCCATCAAGGTCAGCAGGACGAATTTGCTATGGAACCACATGCGGACCGGTGCCAGCAAAGTCGAGACAAAGATTTCCAGGACGATACTTGCGCAAAGCGGGATCATTCCGCCGAAAAGTTGCGCTTGGCGGTTTCGCAAAATCAATAGCAGACTTAAAAACTTGGGCAGAAACAACAGCACTGCGGTCGTACTCAGCAAAGCGATTGCCCATTCGGGATGCCACTGGGGCCAAACCGGGAAGAGATTGGGTTTGCTGGAAAAGTAAATCGGTGGAAGCAGGCCTTGTAAGGCGATCTCAACAGTGTTGAGGACCAAGAAAGTGAACCAGAGCAGGGCCGAGGCGTAGGCCATAACCCCCATGGTGAAGATCGCACGGTGACCCCAGCGAATGCCATCGCCGAAAAGTAGACGCAAGTGTTGCAGGTTGCCTTGGCACCAACGGCGATCGCGCTTGAGCTCGTCCGCCAAGGTGGGCGGAGATTCTTCGTAGCTTCCGGGCAAGTCATCCAGCACCCAGACTTCCCAGCCGGCCCGCCCCATGAGAGCAGCTTCGACAAAATCGTGGCTGAGGATTTCCCCACCCAACGGCGGTTTCCCGGCGAGTCGGGACAGGCCGCAGTACTCGACGAAGGGCGCAATGCGAAGAATCGCGTTGTGTCCCCAATAGTAACTCTCGCCTAGCTGCCAGAAGCGCAAACCCGCAGTCAGCATAGGACCATAGGCCCGACTGGCGAACTGCTGCAGGCGACCAAAAAACGAGGCGCAATTGACTGTTGTCGGCGCTGTCTGAACGATGCCCGCTTCAGGATGGCAATCCATGATGCTCGCCAAACGAACCAACGTCTCGCCGGCCATCACACTGTCGGCATCGAAAACGATCATGTAGTCGTAATTGCGCCCCCACCGGCGCAGGAAATCGGCAATGTTGCCGCTCTTTCGCTTTACGTTATTGCGCCTATGGCGGTAGAAGATCTTACCGAAGCCCTGGACGGCGCGACAGGTTTGCGCCCAGGCGATTTCCTCTTCGACTTGTTTCTCCGGATCGCCGGTATCGCTTAATACATAGAAATCAAAATGGTGTAGCTCTGAAGTTGCCGCCAGCGAGCGATAGCTTGCTGCCAGTCCGGCGAACACGCGGTTGACCCCTTCATTGCATATCGGCATGACCACTGCGGTTCGGGATCGAAGCGGCCGCGGAATCTCGCGCTGGGCAAGCCAATCGTCCGCAGTGAATTTTTTTACCCGTCTCCACAGCGTCCAAAAACCGGCGGCTGCAGTCCAAAATCCAAAAGAGATCCAGCAGAATAGCATGGCAAACATGCCGACGATGGCGATCTCCGAACCTTTGAGCCAGGGATAGGGGAAAGTATTGGTTAGAGACCAACTCGCGGCTAGGGTCTGAAGTGTGATCAGTAACGCCAGGGCGATTCGCCGGTAGCGTGCCGCCGATTGCCATCCCGCGCTTGCACTCGGTTTCGGGTTCGGGGGAGTTAAGACGGCGCGTTCGCCCTTGCAGAGGCGCCTCCAGAACCGGCGCCAGGGGTGGCGATCGATAGCGTTTGGCGCCATTGATTGGCGCCGCAGCTTGGGCATGGAAAATATATCTGCGACGCCGCTGCTGGCGAAGCTTCGGTTGAAACGGTAAAGTGGCTGGCTGTCCTGGCGCGCTTTCACAGGCCTGTGTTCGGAGGCGGCAGAAAAACCATTCGCGTCATTCCTTAACTGGGGTCGTTCAGAAGGCATACATAAAGAATCTACGTGTCTGTTGTTCATGGTTGAAGCATGTAGCTCCATGTTTCTGTGAGCGTATCCTTCGCGGTAGCGTCCTTCTCGTACTGTAAAAATGCCCGCAATTGGAGCGGTTTGTCTTTGGGTGGTTTGACCTGAAAGGCAAGCCGCCATCCTCCCGTCACGGGGTTTTTGAAGACGTTGTGTTGAACCAACTGTCCGTCTTGACCAACACTGATTAGAGCTTTGAGCGGGGCATGCGCCGGAAGATTCTTCAGCTTGCCGCCGTCGAAATCGAGGATGAATCGCTTCAGTTCCTCCTTGTCGCCGACGCCCACTCGGGTAGCCGTCACGCGGCCCGATGCGATATCCAGGGGGTCGTGGCTCTGAAAATGAATTCGATAGGAAATTTCGATAGCCTGCCCCGGCGGTGGCAGGTTTCTGGGAATCCAATAGGCGACGATGTTATCGTTGGTTTCCTTTGGACTTGGAATTTCAACCAATTTGATCTGACCTTTGCCCCAGTTTCCGATCGGCGTGATCCAAGCGTTGGGACGCAACTCCTGGCGCGTTTCCAAATCTTCATAGTTGGAAAACCTGCGGTCGCGTTGGAGCAGGCCGAAACCGCGGGGATTCTCCAACTCGAAATAGCTGATCTGCAACTTTTCCGGGTTCACAAGCGGGCGCCATAACCATTCACCCGTGCCGGACGCAATCGAGAGACCATCGGAATCATGCACTTCGGGACGCCACTCCCCCGGGGGACGCGGCCGCTCTTCGCCGTAGAGAAACATACTTGTCAGAGGAGCAATCCCCAATTCCTTGGCCCGCCTGCGCTCGAAGAGTCTTGCCTTGACATCCACCACTGTTCGTTCACCCGGCCGAAGGACGAATTCATAGGCGCCGGTTAAACTCTGGCTGTCGAGTAAGGCATAGACTTTCATGGCGCGAGCTTGCTGGGGGGGGCGCTCCAACCAGAACTCTCTGAAAGTCGGAAACTCTTCCCCGGTGGAAAGCCCGGTATCGATGGCCAGCCCCCGAGTCGACAAGCCAAACACCTGATGCTTCGCCACCGCCCGAAAATAGCTGGCTCCAGCGAAGACCATCACATGGTTGTAGTCGTCCTTCTTATAGAGCGGATAGGCAATCCGGAAGCCCGCAAAGCCGAGATCGGATGGAATTTTGTCGGCGAACTTACTTCTGCCGTAGGTGAATTGCCTGGGAGAAAAAGGCACCTTACGAATCCCTTGCGCGTCGAGAGTGTTGATCGCAACAGCGTGAGTATAGTAGAGGCCCGGATGGATGAATTGGACCTGAAAATTACCCGCGCTCTCTTTCCAGAGGGATTGCTCCGGATCGAAACGGATATCTCTGTAGTCGTCGTAACTCACTTGCTTGAGAAAATCGGGAACCGGCTGGGGCGGTTTGAAGGACTCAGCGGCCAACTTCTTGGCTAGAGTCGCCACATGGTCGATGTTGAAAGGAACGTTAGCGGCCGCATCTGGTGCCAGGCAACACACGACGCTCGTTATGAAAAGACAGCGAAGCAGCAGCGTCGCCGCGGTGTGAAATTCACGAATCATTGTTTGATTGGAACGGCGTCCGTGGATGTGTCGAGCGCTTACTATTGAACTGCGAATATCGGCACATTTAATACGTGAGAGTGGAGCAAGACATATGCCAGGGATGTGTCGAAGATAAACCTGTTTAGATTCCAGGAATTTTCACGCCGCTGCGGTACGGCGGTAAGCCTCTTGTAGGGATACCCCTTCGGTAGAAAAAAGAAAGGGCTCAAAGCCTTAGAATAAGGCTACACTGACGTCGCGTTAAGACGAAGGTCGCACGAATCAAGCTTTGCGATAAGGATATATTCCTATGCACGAGTAGCGTGCATCTTCAACCAAGGCGGGGGGAGAGCGCGAAGAAAAGCTCGCTGCGTTTTAGCCCCCAGGAAAAACCAACTGGTGCAAGACACTCCGACTGGGATCACGCCGAAAGACGGTGGGAAGGCTTTGCTAAATAAACAGTCAATTGCGTAAGGTTTAAGCTTCCGATTGACCTTAGGATAGTGGATCACGCGCGTTTTTAGCGCGCGCCTAACCGGTTGACAGCCGGTTATTGCCTTGAGCCGGTCAAGCAATTACGGTGTTATAGTAGCAGCGAAGCAAGACACAGGGGAGGTGAATCATGCGCATGTCGAAGGTGGGGCGTTGGGTTTTTTCCGGGTCTCTAATCGTGTTTTCTCTCCTACTCTACGGCAGGGTCCACGCTGCCGGGCCACTGCTCATTGCCTATGGCGGTCACAATGAAACTATGGCGCCGCTGTGGGTGGGGATTGAAAAGGGGCTATTTAGAAAACATGGAGTCGATCCCAGGGTGCTGCAGACCCGTAGCGGCCCAATCATGATGGCGACCCTCGCAACCGGAGGGTCGGCCTTGGTTTGGGCCGCGCCGACGAGCGTTCTCAGTGCCTCTGTCGGAGGAATGAAACTCGGTTCTTTCGCCGCCGGCAACAATAGAATCCCCCGGGAGTTGATTGTGCGAAAGGGAATAGACTCACTCGACGACCTTCGTGGCAAAACATTCGGCGTACAGAGCATTGGCGGTGGTTTCTGGTTGGCCACCATGTTTGTCCTCGAAGGCCTGGGCATCGATGCGGAAAAGTACAAGCTGAACATGAGGGTCATCGGCGACACCGGCACGGTGACGCAGGCGTTGGTCACCGGCAATGTCGACGCGGCTATTGTTCCCTACAGTTTCGCCGATATGGCTAAACGAGGCGGCGCCCGTTCCCTGGCGGACGCTGGCACGATAAAACTCCCCTATCAAGGAACGGTTTTCTGTTCGCAAAAGGGTTCCAGCGTTGTCACCACTGAGGCCATGACCGGTTTGACCAAGGGCTTGATCGAAGCACTGGTTTACATCCAGGACCTAACTCACAAGAAAGATGTGATGGAGGTCCTCAAGAAGAATCTTCGGCTCAGCAAGGAAGAAGACATGGAGGCGTCTTATAACGTCACACGGTTGCAAATGCCGACTCTGGAGGTCGCGCCCAATCCGGAAGCGTGGCGGGCGATTCAGCGTCTTCTTGGGCGAGTCAACCCCAAAGTACAGGAAGCCGACTTGGACCAAATACTGATGACGAGCGTAGCTCGCAACCTTGAAGAAAGCGGTTTCCTACCCGAGATGAGAAAAAAGTTGCCGCGCTAAATCAACAGGAAGAGGGCAATCGGCCATTT
>Ga0105347_1000322_pt1 | contig 23762 bp, 27 predicted proteins | sample EasRivMeERMLT890_FD_89677 | JGI IMG/M metagenome (GOLD analysis project Ga0105347, IMG submission 89677) | Soil microbial communities from meander-bound floodplain in the East River, Colorado, USA - East River MetaG ERMLT890 | ecosystem: Environmental > Terrestrial > Soil > Floodplain | place... | reverse complement strand
GGGGGAGATCTTCTGGATGGCGGCGGCCAGTACTTCGGCTGTCACCCAGTGGTCGGCATCGTTGACGGCGGGGTCGTTGATGTGGACGGCTTCGTCGGCGCCCATGGCAAGGCTGCGCTTGATCGCGTCACGGGAGGCCTCGGGGCCGAGGCTCATGATCGTGACGGTTGTGTCGGGCGTCTTCTCCTTAATCCGCATGGCGGCCTCGACGCCGATGGTGTCGAACTGGCTGGGAGTGGGTTGGACGCCGGGGGCCGGGATAACCTTCTTTGCGGCCTCGTCGACCTTGAACTGGGACGCGGGGGTCTCAGGGTCTGGCACCTGTTTAACCAGGCAGATGATATGGGGCATGCGGACCTCCTGCTGAGGGTGGGACTAGTGCGATTTGGGGGCGATTTCGGCTCGGCTCAAATCGTTCGTGAAAATTATCACTCAGAAGTATAGCACCCGCGAAACATGGGGCAAGGCAGGATGCTACGACCTTGCGTTCCGAGCCTGTATTAGCCTGGCCAGCGGTCAGCTGGCGGCGGGGGTCTCGGGAGTGCTTTCGCGTGTCAGGCGTGTCGCGAGATTGGCGATTCGCTTGCCAAACAGGATCCAGACGACAAAGGCGACGATCGTGACAGGCACTACCCAGAGAGCGAGGACCGCCAGGCCTATCGCACCGGAACCGAGGACGACGGCGACATCTTTCGAGGCCTCCCACGACGCCTCCCAGGCCTGCGTAGCCCAGTGCTGCGAACTCCCCGATGCGCCGCCCACCGGGAGGGAAAGTGCGACGTTGATTGTGGCCAGCTCAGTGAGGGTGTCCAGGGAGTTGATGCGGCCGGTGACCTGTTCGATCTCGGCGCGTACGGCCGTCAGCCGGTCCTGAACAGCGAGCACCTCATCGATGGATTGGGTGGTTTCCAGAAGGGCAAGGTACTGCGCTTCCGTGGCCTCCAGATTTCGGAGGCGAGACTGCAGGTCGGTGTACTCCTCGGTGACTTCCGTCGTCTCGCTGGATTCCGCCTGCACGGATTCCGCGATTCCACGCAGTTGGTTGAGAGTGGCCGTGTAGCTTTCGGCCGGAACGCGAATGGAGATGGCAGCGGCCTGTGGCCCGGAATCACCCGATTCGGTCGTGACATTCGAGCTGGCGACGAAACCGCCGGCGGCGGTGGCCGTGTCCTCGATTTGCCTTGCACCGGCCAGGATGTCCTCTACGGCAAGGGAAAGGCTGGCGGTGCGGATGATTTTGCGGTCGAGAGTGGCGGGCAGGTTGGACTCACCGGCAGCGCCTGGCTCCAGTGATACGGAATCGCCGTCGGCTGGTGCGAGGAGAGATTCGTCCCGGTATTCGGCATCGACGGAATCGTCTCCGCCCGAGGCGTTGAGTCCGGCCGGGGTATCGTCGGCGTTGCTACACGCGATGAATGCCAATACGGCAATGAGTACGAGGGCTGAAAGGCAGATCCGAATCGTTAGTGCAGGCATGACGACCTCCTGAACTCGCGGAACTATGCTGTGTACCGTTTAGACGAATTTGGTGCCAATTCGGTTCCCTGAGGGTCTGCTATTGGCACAGGTGGGAATTTGGCGCAGGTCAGGCTTTACGCAGCCTGAGTGCATCTCCTTCGGTGCGCTCCAACCGCGGAGCTACCAAGCACGTGTCCAGGCGGGCACAGTAGGCTACATCTTCAGCAAGGCCGATCTGCACCAGTTCCTCGGAGTGGTAGCCCGAGCGCACGGCGGCAACGATTTCCGCTGAGGCGACGGTGAAGGCGTCGCGAGCGAAGCGGGCGGAGTCCGTGAGGTTTGCGTCCTGCAGAAGGTTGGCCGCGGCTTCGGCGATGGCCCCGGCGCCGAGGGCGTCTTCGAGGACGAAGGTAGCGCCGCCGTGCGCGGCTGAGCAGACGATTGCGATGTCAAGGTCGCGCTCGTGGGCGATTTCGATCGCGGCACGGGCGACGGCAGTGCGGTTGAGGAGGCAGCCGACGAGAACGGCCGGGGCTTCGGCGGCGAGGGCGGCGAGGACGCGTGTGCCGTTGGAGGTGGCGAGGATGACGGACCGGCCTCCGAGGTCGGTCCGCGCGAATTCGGACGGTGAGTTCCCGTAGGTGAAGCCTTCAGGAGGAAGACCGCCTTCTTCGCCACAAAGGATGTGGTCCGGGAGGGTAGCCGCGAGACGGCGAGCCTCTGCGACGTTGGCGGCAGGCACGACTTCCGGGCAACCGTGGTCCAGGAGGGTGGTGATAGTGGAGGAGGCGCGTAGGACATCGACGACGATGCAGACGGAGCGCAACGCGTCGTAGCGTTGGCCGGGGAGGAGGGCGACGTCGATTTTCATTGGTTCACAAATACGCAGCTAATCGTTCTTTGCCGGGGTGATTCTGGTTTCGTATGATGCCGATAAGCGGATTGGAGACACTCGAATCACCCCAGCAGGAGCAAGGAGCGGCCCTTTCGGATGTGGCTTCCAGCACCAGTTTTTCGGCCTCGCCTGCGATGTTCGCTGAAAAGTTAAAGGCTGCGCAACGCCTGAACAACAGCTATCTCTGCGTGGGGCTGGACCCCGATCCCGAGCGGATGGCGCAGAACCACATCCCCTCATTCTTCTCCGACATCATCGCTGAGACGAAAGACCTTGTTTGCGCATACAAGCCGAATCTGGCGTTTTTCGAGGCGCAGGGGATGGGTGGAATGCAGCTTATGCTCGAGTCGCTGCGGGGGGTGCCGAACCACATCCCGATCATCGCCGACGCGAAGCGGGGGGACATTGGCAACACGGGACGGTTCTACGCGAAGGCGATCTTTGACCTGTACAAGTTCGACGCGTGCACCGTGAATGGTTATGGGGGCCGGGACTCGGTGCTCCCGTTCATCGAAAGGCCGGATAAGACGGCGATCGTGTGGTGCCGCAGCTCCAATGAAGGCGCGTCGGACCTGCAGGACATGGAGCTTCGCGACGGCAGGGCGGTTTACGAGGCGGTGGCGGAGATGGCCCGCAACCTGAACACCCAGGGGAACGTGGGGGTTGTGGCGGGAGCGACGTGGCCGGAGCAGATCGAACGGGTACGGGCAATCTGCCCGGACCAGGTGATGCTGGTGCCCGGAGTGGGTGACCAGCAGGGAGCACTGGAGGCGGCAGTCGAGGCGGCGATGGACGCCGAGGGTGGAGGGTTCCTCATCAATGCCTCACGGGCGGTGATTTACGCTTCGAGGAAGGACGATTACGCGGCGGCGGCGAGGAAGGCGGCGCAGCAGCTGAGGAACAGGATCAATGTGATGCGCGAGGCGGCCAGCGCCCGAGGCTAGTCGCGATGGTGATGGAAATACGGCTGGGCGACGTTGTCCGGCTCAGGAAACAGCACCCGTGCGGGGGTTACGATTGGACAGTGACCAGGCTGGGTGCTGACATCGGGATCGTCTGTACGACCTGCCAACGACGGGTGTTGCTGGAGCGTTCCACGTACGAGAAGAGGGTGAAGACTATGCTGTCACGAGGGCCAGAGGAGGCCACTACTGGAGCCTAGGCCGGCGCTCTACGAAGGCGACATGCGCCAGGTGGCGCGGTCCCGGGCGCTGCTCACGGACCCCCGTTTCCGGAACCTCTGGCTGAGCCAGGGGATCGCGCAGACGGCGCAGAACGCGCTCCTGTTCGCGCTGCTCGTCATCGTCCTGGAGATCACCGGATCTTCGATCCACACCAGTCTTCTCGTCCTGTGCTTTATTCTGCCGTCGATCCCCCTGGGATTCGCCGTGGGCGTGCTGCTGGACCGGTTCGACAAGCGGCCGGTTCTCATCGTGACGAACCTGGTGCGCGCGGGGGCCTGCATCCTGTTCTACTTCTTCCACCAGGACGTGTGGGTCGTCTACGGGATCAGCATGATCGTGGCGACGGCGGGGCTATTCTTCAATCCGGCTGTGGCAGCGCTGATCCCCTCGATCGTGCCCAGAGAAAAACTGGTTCCGGCGAACAGTCTTTACAACTTCACGCTGACGGCCTCGCAGCTTATCGGAATCGTGTTCATTGCGCCGACTCTCCTCAAAAGCGTGGGCGCCGACGGGATGTTCATCGCCGGGGCGGTCTTCTACCTGCTGGCGGCGGGGTTCGCGTTGCGCGTGGGTTCGGTGCACACGCCGACGGAGAAACGGAGCCTGAGCGAGACGTTCACGAGCATGCCGACCGAGTTCCGCGATAGCTGGCGGGCATTGTCGTCTGACAAGATGGCGTTGCTTGCCATTTCGCAGTTGATCGTGAGCAGCACGCTTGTCTTGCTGTTCGCGATCTTGATCCCGCGGTACATGGGGGAGGTGCTGGAGGTGCCGGCGGATAGCGCGGCGCTGGTGTTCGCCCCGACCGGGATCGGGGCGTTGATTGGGTTGCGATTCGTGCCGTGGTTCAGCCGGAGGGGAAAGAACCAGGCGGTGGTGGTTGGTCTGGCCGGCGTCGCGGTGTGCCTGGCGCTGCTGGCGCTGGTGGAGCCGATCGCGGAGCTGTGGAAGAGCGCTCCCGGGTCGGTGGACCCAAGCCGGTTCTTGCGGGTTTCGCTGCTGCAGGCGTTCGTGATGCTCTTCGCAGCGCCGATGGGATTCTTCTACGCACTGTTGAATGCGCCGGCCCAGACGGTGCTGCACGAGCGGGCTCCGGCGGATATGCGCGGGCGGATCTTCGCCACGCAAGTGGTATCTGCTAACTTCATCTCACTAATTCCGTTGTTGCTCGTGGGAGCGTTCGTGGACCTACTCGGAATAACACCCGTGTTGTTGATGCTCTCGATGGGACTGGGAGCGCTGGCGCTGGTAAGTAACGCCGTTGGAAGCGAGCCGAAACCACCGCCGCCGAGGGCGGAATCGCGGGAGCCGCAGGGCGTCGGAGTTTAATTGACACCCTATATGGCCAACCTTAGACTCGAATTAGTCGCCAAGTGGAGGTGGAACTGATTGGTCGAGATGACCATAGAGAGCATTCGCGTCAGCTTGATGAACTACCAGCGAGTGGTCATCTTGAAGGAGAAGGATTCGGACCGCTTCCTGCCCATCTGGATCGGGCCGGCGGAGGCTGACGCAATCGCAGTGAGGTTGCAGGACGTGCAGGTTGCGCGCCCGATGACCCACGACCTGCTCAAGAACGCGATCGAGCAACTGGGCGCCGCCATCTCGCACATCATTGTGAACGAGCTTTCCAACGATACCTTCTTCGCCAAGATCATGATCCAGGTAGATGGCAAGGACATGGAGATCGACTCCCGCCCGAGCGACGCAATCGCATTGGCGGTGCGGGTATCGGCGCCCATCTACGCCGATGAATCCGTCCTTGAAAAGGCAGGGGTGAGGCTGGACGAAGAGGGAGGGCAATTGAGCACCCTGGACGGGCAGCCCCTGGAGAACGCCACCGAGGTCTCCCCTGAGGAATTGGAGAAGTTGAGTCCGTTCCGGGACGTAATCGAGGGGTTGGACCTGGAGGATTTCGGCAAGAAATAGGCTGGGGGAAGGATCGATTCCCGGGGCTTGTTTGCCCTAAGAAAAGTTTGTGATATTCTTCCCAATGCAAAGAATGCCTCGATCGGCAGGAGGCTGACGCCCCCTTGTTAGCTAACCTCCCGCCGACAGTTCGCCTGATAGGACTCGGATGGTACCTGGCCTTCTGCATCGCCGGAGGAATCATCGGTGGAGTGCTGCTCGACCGGTGGATCGGAACCGAACCAGTATTTACCCTGATCGGGCTGTTTGGCGGGCTGTTCCTGGCGTTCTGGGGCGGCTATTTCATGCTGATGGAAGCGATAGGAAAAGGACCATCCTCGAAGAAGAAGGCACCCACCGATGACTAAGTGGCTGCTGATCGCCGGCGCGCTCGTCCTGTTCGTGTTCGGCTTTATCTTTCTGCGAGGACCTGTCCCTCACATAGCGATCGCCGCTGAGGAGTTGTTCAAGGTGGGACCGGTATCCGTCACGAACACGATGTTTACCTCGTGGGTGACAGTAATCCTCTTGCTCGGGATCGTCTTCTTCGCGACGCGCAAGACGTGGACGCTGGTACCAAGCGGCTTCCAGAACTTCCTGGAGGCGATCATCGAGGGTTTCTACAACGTGGTGGCCGGGGTAGCAGGGGACACCAACGCGCGCCGGTTCTTCCCGATCGTCGCCACGATCTTTTTCTTCATCACGGTATCCAACTGGTTCTCGCTGACTCCAGTCTTCAATATGTGGGGCGGCGCGATCGAGTCCGACCACGGTGTGGTTGTCGAAAAGGCCACCATCGGGTCGCTTGACGTGAGGTACGTACCTTTCTCACAGCCGGGAGAGCTGAGCGCCGAGACGATCGAGGAGGACGACCCGGAGGCCCACGAGAAGGCTGAACACGCGCGCGAAGAGGGCAAGGACGTCGTAGAACTGATCCCGCTTTTCCGCGGGATCAATACGGACCTGAATACGCCGCTGGCGATCGCGATAATGTCGTTTATTGCGGTAGAGACGTGGGGCATCCGGTCCCTGGGTTTCTTCACATACGCAAACAAGTTCATCAACTTCAGCAGCCCGATCGCGTTCTTCGTGGGCTTCCTTGAATTGATTTCAGAGCTGGTGAGGCTTGTTAGCTTCACGTTCCGCCTGTTCGGCAACATGTTCGCCGGAGAGGTGGTGATCCTGATGTTCACGTTCCTGACGCCGTTGCTCGTGACGCTGCCGTTCTACGGGCTGGAGTTGTTCGTGGGAGTGATCCAGGCGTTCATCTTCGCGATGCTGACGCTGGTGTTCGCGGTGATGGCGGTGAGCCACCACGGAGACGAGGAACACGGACCGATCGAGGAGCACGGCGAGCACGCGCCTCCTCAGCATGCAGTAAGCGAACCTGCGCACTAAGCGCACAAAAAAGCAAACGAACCTAAAGGAGGGTTTGACGAAATGGAAGTGATCCTGGCACTTGTGCCGCCGGCGGTGGAAGCCGCACAGGCGGTATTTCAGGAGGAAGCCGCCGGAGGTGACATCACCGACGACGGCATGAAGTTCGTGGCGGCGGCCATCGTGATGGGCCTCGGTGGTCTTGGGCCGGCGCTGGCCATCGGTAACCTGGCCGGGCGCGCGATGGAGGCCCTGGGCCGCAATCCCGAGGCTCAGCCGGTAATCCAGACGAACATGATTCTCGGCCTGGCGTTCGCAGAGGCAATCGCCATCTACGCGCTGGTCGTCGCGATCATGATCGGTTTCGTGTTCTAGGGAACCGCTAACGGACTGAAATGGACACGATTCTACTGGCGTCGGAGGGCATTGGGGCGCTCGGCATTAACCTGCCGAGCCTCATTGCCCAGATAATCAACTTCACGATCCTGCTGGTTCTTTTCAGCTGGCTGTTCCGGAAGTTCGTGTTCCCGATGCTGGACGAGCGCAAAAAGCGGATCGAGGAAGGTCTGCAGGCGTCCGAAGAGGCCAAGCAACAGCTGGCATCGACGGAGCAGCAGGTGGCCGAGGAGATCGCGAAAGCACGCCAGGAGGCGCAGGGGCTCATCGCCCAGGCGCAGCAGGCCGCGGCGCGCGTCCAGGAGGAAGGCCGGCAGGCCGCGAGAGCGGAAACGGAGCAGATCCTGGAGCGGGCGCGGGCGGAGATTCAGCTGGAACGCGACGCCGCGATCAACGACCTGCGCAAAGAGTTCGCGGACATCACTATTTCCGCGGCCGAGAAGGTGATCGACCGCAGCCTCGACCGGCAGGCGCACTCGGACATCATCGAGCAGGTCCTGGCGGACGCGCCGATAGGCGGGTCTGGAGAGGACAACTAGCACGAGATGATCCCGGAGCCAGCGGCGCGACGGTACGCGGAGGCAGCGCATCTGCTGTCCCAGGAGGAAGTTAACCAGGACGACTGGCTTTCCGGCCTCGAGGGGATCGCCACGCTGTTCGGCGATGCTGACGCGGCCCGCTTTCTGTCGGACAGCAAGGTGCCCGCGGACCGGAAGCGGGAGCTGGTTGAGAAGGCGCTGGCGGGAAGCCCCACCAATGTCATCAACCTCGCCCTGCTACTCGTCCGCAGGGGCCGCGTGTCGCTCGGGCCGCAGGTCGCGGAAGCGTTCAGCGAGATCGTCGACCGCGAGAAGGGGATCTCCCACGCGGACGTGACCAGCGCGGTGGCATTAAGCGAGGACGAACTGAAGGATGTCGAGAAGCGGCTGGCCGAGATTACCGGCGGTCCCGTGGTTATCAGCACCAATGTTGACGAGAGCCTTATCGGCGGCCTGGTTGTCAGGATTGGCGACCGATTGATCGACGGTAGCACTCGCAGCCGACTGGTGGCGCTCAAGCAGCAACTGGCGGGGACCCGATGAGCAATACGAGCTCCGTGGCCTACCTGCGCGAGCGGCTGGACCAGGAGTGGCCACCGTTTCACGAACTCGTGCGCTCCGTGCCGGAGTCCGAGATGGATGTGCCGGGCGTCACCGACGAGTGGTGCATGAAGGATCTGTTGGGTCACGTGAACTTCTGGGCGCGCAAGGGCGCCACGGACTTGCGGCTCGCGGGTTCCGGCAAGGCGAATGAGATCGAGACGCCGGGTAACCAGGAGAACGTCGACAAGTGGAACGCCAAGGCCGCGTCACGCGGCAAGGCAACGACGGCGGCGGTGGTGGTATCGGAGCTGGTAGACAGCCACGACGATGCCCGCCGCGCGCTCGACGACGCGACGGATGACACGCTTTCGATCGAGGTCAACGGGTGGACGGTCGGCGTCAGGTTCGCCGAAGACACGTACCGGCACTACCGCGAGCACAGCGAACAGATCAGGTCCTGGAAGCAGGGACTTGAAACGAGCGAGGAATAGCACCGCGAAAGCGGGAGGGTAGCTATGGCAGTTAAACCACAAGAAATCGCATCGATCATCAAGCAGCAGATCGAGCAGTTCGGGAGCAGCGTCACGGCGGTGGACATCGGGACGGTCGTTGAGGCCGGTGACGGGATCGCCCGGATCTATGGTCTGAGCAACGCACAGTACAGCGAGCTGGTGGAGTTCCACACGAAGGACGACGCCGGCAACGTGAGGACGATCATGGGGCTGGCGTTGAACCTCGAAGAGGACACCGTAGGCGCGATCGTGCTGGGCGACCACACGATGATCGCCGAGGGCGACGAGGTGCGGTCAACGGGCCGCATTATCGAGGTGCCCGTCGGCGACGGCCTCATCGGCCGCGTCGTTGACCCGCTGGGCCAGCCACTGGACGGCAAAGGCCCTGTGGCGTCCACGGGCACCCGTCCCGTCGAGAAAATCGCCCCCGGCGTGGTGGCGCGCGAGAGCGTTTCGCAGTCGCTGCACACTGGCGTCAAGGCGATCGACGCGATGGTGCCGATCGGCCGCGGACAGCGTGAGTTGGTGATCGGCGACCGCTTCACCGGAAAGACGGCGATCTGCCTCGACGCAATCATCGCCCAGAAGGGCGGTGATGTGATCTGTATCTACGTCGCCATCGGACAGCAGGCGTCGAAGGTGGCGCAGGTGATCGGCATACTCGAAGAGAACGGAGCGATGGACCACACGATCGTGGTTGCGGCGAACGCCGCCGACCCGGCGGCGCTGCAATACATCGCGCCTTACTCCGGGTGCGCCATGGGCGAGGAGTTCATGGACAAGGGCAAGGACTGCCTGATCATCTACGACGACCTTTCCAAGCACGCCTGGGCATACCGCCAGATGTCGCTGCTGCTGCGGCGGCCACCGGGACGCGAAGCTTACCCCGGCGACGTCTTCTACCTGCACAGCCGCCTCCTGGAGCGCGCGGCGAAGCTGAACCCGGAGTACGGCGGCGGCTCGCTAACAGCGCTCCCGATCATCGAGACGCAGGCGGGCGACGTTTCGGCGTACGTTCCCACGAACGTGATTTCGATTACCGACGGCCAAATCTACCTGGAGACGGACCTTTTCGCCTCCGGTATTCGCCCGGCGATCAACGCCGGTCTGTCGGTCTCCCGTGTGGGTGGCGCCGCGCAGACGAAGGCGATGCGGAAGGTGGCAGGCGGCATGCGCATTGGACTGGCGCAGTACCGCGAGCTACAGGCGTTCGCGCAGTTCGGGACGAGCGAGTTGGACGCGGCGACGCGGCGCCAGCTCGAACTGGGGCAGCGGCTGACGGAGATCCTGAAACAGCCGCAATACCAGCCGCTGACGCCCGGGCGCGAGGTGACGATCATCTACGCAGTGGTCAACGGCTACACGAACGACGTGGAGCCGGCGAAGATCCGTGACTTCGAGGACGCGTTCCACCGCTTCGTCGAGTCGAACAACCCGGAGATTTTGAAATCGATCCAGGACAACGGGACGATCGACGACGAGACGGAAGAGAAGCTGAAGAAGGCGATCGAGGCCTTCAAGGCAACGGGAGCCTACTAGGGATACCGCATGGCAGCCGGACAGCTAAGGCTGATCAAGCGGCGCATCCGCTCGATCCAGAACACGGCCAAGATCACGCGGGCCATGGAGCTTGTGGCGGCGTCGAAGATGCGGCGCGCCCAGCTCAACGCGGTGGCGGCGCGGCCATATGCCGAGCGCATGCAGTGGGTGCTAGCGGACCTGGCGGAGACGCTGGGCCAGTACGAGCCCGAAGACCTGCACCCGCTATTGCGCGAGCGCGCGGAAGTGAAGACGATCGAGGTGATCTTTATCACCCCGACGCGTGGACTCTGTGGCGGCCTCCCCGGAAACCTGAACCGTCGAATGGGCCAATTCACCGTGGAACACGGGAAGGAACAGCGGACCGTGGCGGTGGGTCGAAAAGGGCGAGACTTCATGCGCCGCAGCGGCCAAAACGTAGTTGCAGAATTCCTGGAACTGGGCGACTACCCGACCTACGAGCATGTACAGCCGATCGCAAGGGTCGCGATAGACGACTTCCTTAACGGAGACGCCGACGAGGTGTACATCGCCTACGCGAAATTCGTGAATATGGTCACCCAGGCCCCGGCAGTGGAGCGGATCCTCCCGATCGTGGCGGAGGCTGACACCGCGACCGAAGGAGTCGACTACATCTACGAGCCAGGCCGTGAAGCGGTGCTGGCAGAACTGCTGCCCCGGATCGTGGGAAGAGCAATCTACGCGGCGGTCCTCGAAGCTGCTGCCAGCGAGCAATCCGCACGCATGGTGGCGATGAGGAACGCCTCCGATAACGCGAATGAACTGATGACAGACCTGACGCTGGTCTACAACAAGGCGCGACAGGAAAGCATCACGAGCGAACTACTGGACATCGTTGGCGGCGTTGAGGCGCTCGCCGGCTAGAGGAGACGGTTATGGCCAAGGGAGTAACAGGGAAGGTCACGCAGGTCATCGGCACAGTTGTCGACGTAGAGTTTCCGGCGGAGCAACTGCCGGACGTCTATGAGGCGCTGGAGATCGACATGGGCGAAACCAAGCTCGTCGCGGAAGTGCAGCAACACCTGGGGAACAACTGGGTGCGGTGCCTGGCGATGGACACGACCGATGGGCTGGCTCGCGGGACCAGTGCCGTAAGCACAGGCTCGCCGATCACGGTCCCGGTGGGCGAACCCGTACTGGGCCGCCTGTTCAATGTCCTGGGAGAGGGGATCGACAACCTGGGCGAGGTGAAGGCGGACGAGCATTGGCCAATCCACCGTCCGGCGCCGACGCTGGAGGAGCGCGAGACATCTCCGCAGGTGCTGGAGACCGGCATCAAGGTGCTGGACCTGGTATCGCCGTTCACGAAGGGCGGCAAGGTCGGCGCGTACGGCGGCGCAGGCACGGGCAAGACGGTCATCATCCAGGAGTTGATCCGCAATATCGCCACCGAGCACGGCGGATTCTCGGTCTTCGCCGGCGTCGGTGAGCGATCCCGCGAAGGCAACGACATGTGGAACGAGATGAAGGAGTCTGGCGTCATCGACAAGACGGCGCTGGTCTTTGGCCAGATGAATGAACCGCCCGGGGTGCGAGCACGAATCGCGTTGACAGGCATCACGATGGCGGAGTATTTCCGCGACACGATGGGGCAGGACGTCCTCATCTTCATCGACAACATCTACCGCTACATCCTCGCCAACATGGAGGTATCGGCGCTCCTCGGCCGCATGCCCTCGGCCGTGGGTTACCAGCCCACACTGGCAAGCGACATGGGTGTGCTGGAGGAGCGGATCACGTCGACCAAACGCGGTTCGATCACGTCGTTCCAGGCGATTTACGTGCCGGCAGACGACTACACGGACCCGGGCATCGTGACCACGTTCGGCCACCTCGACGCCGTGATTTCGCTGGACCGGGCGCTGGTTGAGCAGGGTTTGTACCCCGCCGTTGACCCGCTGTCCTCGTTCTCGCGAATCCTCGACCCCAGGCTTGTCGGCGAAGACCACTACCGGGCGGCGCGCGGTGTGCAGGAGGTACTCCAGAAGTACAAGGACCTGCAAGACATCATCGCCATCCTCGGCGTGGAAGAGCTTTCCGACGACGACAAGCTGGCCGTGGCGCGCGCCCGCAAGGTGCAGCGCTTCCTGACGCAACCGTTCAATGTGGCCGAAGTCTTCACGGGACGGCCGGGCCGCTACGTGCCGGTCAAGGAGACTGTGCGCGGCTTCGTCGAGATCCTGGACGGCAAGTGGGACCACCTGCCCGAGCAGGCGTTCTACATGGTGGGGGCGATCGACGAGGCGGCCGAGCAGGCGGAGAAGATGGCAGCCGAGGAGAAGGCAGCGTAAGGATGCCCCTTAGCGTTCACGTTGTCACGGCCGAACGGGAAGTCTTCGCCGAGGAGGGCGTGGACGAGGTCGTTGCGCCCGGAATCGAGGGCGAGCTGACGGTGCTGCCGAGCCATGCGCCGCTGTTGACGATGATCAAGCCGGGGATCATGCGGCTGGTGAAGGGCGGACAGGACGTGGACGTGGCGATTACCGGCGGGTTCCTGGAGGTGCGCGAGGACCGGGTGACGATCCTTGCTGACGCGGCAGAGCGTGCGGAAGAGATCGACGAACTCGAGGCCGAGGAAGCACGCCGGGCCGCCGAACGGGCGATGCAGGAGCGCGAAAGCAGCGAGCAGTTCGCGGAGGCGTCGGCGGCAATGCAGAGGGCCTTACTTCGGTTGAAGGCCGTAGAGCGAGTGCGGAGGCGGCGCGGGACGCGCCCGCCGGGCGCGCCGCCGGCTTAATCACGCATAACCTGTTCGCTTTTCAATCGTTAAGGCAGACGTTAGCCTGAACACAGGCTCATCCCCCTCTATGGTCAGTACAACGAAGGAACAGACGTTCATCCTGCGCGGTGGGAAGCCGCTCAGTGGCTCAGTTCCGATAAGTGGCTCCAAGAACGCGGCCTTTGGAGCGATGGCGGCGTGTCTGCTCATCGAAGAAGACTGCGTCCTGACGAACGTACCCAGGCTCAGGGATACCGACCGCATGGTGAGCGTGCTCGAGAGTCTGGGCGCAAAGGTTGCGTGGGAAGGCGACAACGCGATACGGATCAATGCCGCAGGCGTGAACAAGGAGACGCCCGACCGGCGAGCGGCGGAAAGCATCCGCGGCAGCTTCTTGATTATGGGGGCGCTCCTGTCGCGAATGGGGGCCGCTGCATGCCCGCCTCCCGGGGGCGACGTTATTGGGTTGCGGCCCGTGGACGTGCATCTAAAGGGGTTCGCCGCCCTGGGTGCGCAGATCGTTGAGACCAAAGAATGGTTCGAGGTTAGTGGGCCGGAGCTCAAGAGCGCGCAGATCTTCAACGACTACCCAAGCGTCCTGGGTACTCAAAATCTGATGATGGCTGCGGCGCGGGTCGAAGGGACCACGACTATCGTCAATGCGGCAGCCGAACCAGAAGTGCAGAGTCTGGCGGAGATGCTGCGAAGCATGGGCGCCGACATACGTGGCGAAGGAACCAATACGGTAGCAATCACGGGAGCGAGCGCGCTGCACGGAACCGAGCACAGGATCATACCGGACCGGGTGGAGACAGGCACTTTCGCTATCGCCGCCGCAGTCACGGGCGGAGACGTGGAGTTGCAGGGTGCGACGCCCGAGCACATCACTGGCCTGATTCACAAGTTGCGGGAAGCGGGCGTCACAGTTGACGCTGACGGGGACCGCGTGCGAGTGCGCGCGACCGGCAAGCTGAACGCCGTCACGGTCCAGGCCTTGCCATACCCGGGGTTCGCCAGCGACCTGCAAGCGCCGATGGCCGTCTTGCTCACCCAGGCAGAGGGGTTGAGCCGCGTCATGGAGCGGGTCTTCGATAATCGCCTGCTCTACGTGGACGAGTTACGGGCGATGGGAGCCAGGATAGACACCCGGGATAACACGACTGCTATCATTAGCGGGCCAACGCCGCTCAGGGGAACCAAGGTCAACGCCCTGGACATCCGGGCCGGCGCGGCCGTAATCCTGGCCGGACTGGCGGCCGATGGGCAGACGGAAGTATCGAACATTCATCACGTTGAGCGCGGCTACGAGCGTATCGACGAGAAGCTGAGGGCGCTGGGAGCGGAGATCGAGAGAGCATAATGCTGGGCAAACGAATCGGAGTGGACCTTGGGACGGCAAACGTCCTCGTGTACGTTAAAGGCCGGGGCATCGTCATCGCGGAGCCAGCGGTGGTGGCGGTGGCGCAGCGGGACAATAGCATCGTGGCGGTGGGGACGGAGGCGCGGGAGATGCTCGGCCGGACACCGGGCGCGATCCAGGTGATCCGTCCCATGCGTGAAGGTGTGATCGCGGACTATGTTACGACCGAAGCGATGCTGCGCTACTTCATTGGCCGGGTGATGGGGCGGTTTTCATTCGTGAAGCCGGACGTGATGATCTGCGTCCCGGCAGGAGTGACGGGTGTGGAGCAAAGGGCCGTCCAGGACGCCGCGGAGGCGGCCGGAGCGCGCCGACCAGCGCACATCATCCCGGAACCGCTGGCAGCGGCGATTGGGGCGCGAATCCCCGTGAACGTGCCGCAAGGCCACATGATAGTCGACATCGGCGGTGGGCGAACGGAGGCCGCGGTGATCTCGATGTACGGGATCGTTGTGAGTGAGTCCGTGCGCGTTGCCGGCGACAGGCTGGACGACGCAATCGCGGCGTACGTGAAACGGCGGCACAACCTGGTGATCGGTGATCGAACCGCGGAGGAGCTGAAAATCGCGATCGGTTCGGCGCTGCCACTCGAGGAAGAGATGACTTACCAGGTGCGAGGACGTGACCAGATCAGCGGACTTCCGCGGACTATTACAGTGACCTCAACGGACGTGACGAACGCGATCCAGGACGCCGTACAGTCCATCGTGGGGGCCGTTCGCTCGGTGCTGGAGCGAACGCCGCCGGAGCTGGCCTCGGACGTGGTGGACCGGGGGATTGTACTCTCGGGAGGAACGGCGATGCTGCGGAACCTGGATCGGCTGATCACGGAGGAAATCGGAATTCCCTGCTACGTGGCCGAGAACCCCATGGAGTGTGTGGCCATGGGAGCGGGAATAGCGCTGGACCACCTGGACCTTATAAAGCGGTCGATGCCGCCCGAGGGGGAGTGGCTGGTTAGCTTCTAGTTGAAAGTTGAGAGTTGAAAGCTGGTAGGCTGACGACTCTCAGGCGGGCTCTTTGTCCAGGAGCTCCGCGAGACGTTCCCAGGAGATGCTCTTCGTGGTGCGCTTGTGAGCCGATTTCCAGTCGACGGTCCCACGAGAAAACTTTAGTTCACCCAGTTTTTCGCCGTCGCTCCAGGCGGCTATGGTGGCATCGACGTTCTTCAGGGGCTTAGTGGGGAGGCTGATCTCGATGTAGTGCTTCGGCACTTTGCACCTCCTGTTGAGTTTGGAGGGCGGTTATGCGCCGCTGGCGGCCTTGAGGTGGTAGGTCATCCCCTGGAGGGAGAGGACAGGGTCGATCCTCTTCATCTGAACGTCGTCAGGGACATGCGCGGTCACCGGCGTGTAATTGAGTATGGCGCGGATTCCGCACTTGACCAGCCGGTCGATCACGTTCTGGGCGGTCTCCGCGGGGACAGCCACGATCCCGATATCGACGGGGTCTTCGGAAAGCAACTTCTCAATGTCTTCTGTGCTGTGGACTGTGAGGCCTCCGACGTCCTTGCCGATCATCCCTACATCCGAGTCGAAGGCATGAACGATGCGAAAGCCCTGGGGAGAAAACCCCTCGTAGCCGAGAATGGCGCGACCGAGGCGCCCAGTACCGACGAGGGTCATCCGCCACTGCCGGTTGAGGCCGAGGATGCGCCTCAATTCGTCGAGGAGTTTCTGGACGTCGTAACCGCGACCCTGCTTGCCAAACCGGCCGAAGTAAGCGAGATCTTTGCGAATTTGGGCGTCAGAAACCGCGACAGCTTCTCCCAGCTCCTTGGAGCTGACGACGAATCGGCCCTGAGACTCCAGCGCGGCGAGGGCGCGGGCGTACAGCGGCAAGCGGTCAATTACAACTAGGGGTATCTTCAAAGCTATTGTGCTTAGTGATTAATTCTATAGACGCCATTGATAACAATTGATGGTGCTTAAGGGAGATTTTGCAATTCTGGTGTGCAAGGGTCAATAGCCTGAACGGGAATATCCACGAACTGCTGGACGGAGAAGTCTGCGGTCGCCGTAACGACGCCTTAACAGGAGGCGTCTAATCCAGCACAAGGGGCGTGAGTGTCGCCGCTTGATAGCTTTGCGTGAGGTAAATTCATGGACTCTGATTTCGAGACGCAGCCGAGCGAAGACAGCGCGGTGGACCCCGTAGAGGGCGCCGGAGAGGCGCCCGAGACGACGCAACCCCAGGAGGAAGCGCCGGTCCCGTCGTTCTTCAGCCGAACTCCGGAGAACGACCCGGCAGAGGAAGAGGCCGAGGCCGAGCCGGGGGACTCCATGTCCGCATTCATTTCACGGACGATGACTGCCGTCGCAGAGCATGAACCGGATGATGAGGGCCACCTCCTCCCGCGCGCACCGCGATCGTTCACGGAAGTAGGCCTTTCCAAGGCATTCCTGACAGACCTTACGCTGAAGATCATTCACTACTCGGGCACGCCATCGATGGCGCAGCTTGTACGGCGCCTGGGACTCAATCCGGACATCGTTTCCCAGCTGCTGACCGCACTCTCCGAGGACCGGCTGGTCGAGGTGATGAGCCAGTCCGACCTGTACACGGGTAATTACCGATACCGCCTTTCGGAGCGCGGCCAGACCCGCGTGCAGGAAGCGCTGGAGCGCACACGCTACGCCGGTCCGGCACCCGTTACCGCCGAGCAGTACACCGAGACGATGAAGCGCGTCCTTGAGCGGCCCCTGGATGAGGGTGCCCGCGCGCACGTGAAGGCGGTGCTGAACGACCTGGTCCTGTCTCCCGACGTGTCCGACGCGATAGCCCGGGCGCTGTTTTCGGGCAAGCCCGCGCTGTTTTACGGACCGTCCGGTAACGGAAAGACGGTGCTCCTGGAGAAGTTCGCTGAAGATATGGGCGGCCTGACGATCGTCCCGTACGCAATCTACGCCTATGGGCAGGTTATCCGTGTGTTCGACCAGTCGATCCACAAGCCGGTGGAGACCCCGGACGATGGGTCGAACGGCAAGGACGAGACGAAGCGGGACCGCCGCTGGGTCGCGATCAAGCGACCCGCCATCGTAGTGGGTGCGGAGATGGACAGGGATGCCCTGGAGTTGGGTTACGACCCGGCATCGAAGTTTTACCAGGCGCCGGCCCACATGAAGGCGCAGAACGGCACGCTGGTTATCGACGACTTTGGGCGCCAGCGAATCGACACTCACCAACTGCTGACCCGCTGGCTGATTCCGCTGGAGCGCGCCTGGGACAGCGTAACGCTGAATACTGGTGAGAAGCTGACTTATCCGTTCCGCGTTCAGCCGCTTTTCGCGACGAACGCGAACGTGAACGAACTTGCAGACGAAGCGCTGCTGAGACGCATCCTCTACAAGGTGAGGGTCTCGGGGCCAGACCGCTCGGCCTTTGGCGAGATCCTTCGGCGCGAGTGCCTGGCCCGTCGGGTGCGCGTGACAGAGGGTGCGCTCGAACACGTCCTCGAGTCGCTCTTCTCGCATCCCGAGATCGAAGTCCGTGGATCACACGTCGGCGACATCGTCGAGATCTTGATTCAGAGCGCGGCCTATGACGGCAAGGAGCCGGTGCTGGACAACGAATCGTTCGACCGCGTGTTCAGTCTTTTCCTTGCTACGGCCGGCACTGACGGGCGCTAAGCCAGGCGGTCACGGAAGCCAAGAATCGCCGCCGCCAGTTCGGCAGGACGCTGTACGGGCACGTCATGGATCGTGTCTTCCATGATGAGAATCTCGGCTTCCGGGAGCGCCTGGCGGACGATCTCGACGCCGTCGTTCTTGTAGTCGTGCCAGCGCTGTTCTGATTCGTTCGTCGGAGTTGTGGAGGCGACGATGGCAAGGACGGGGCAGCGTACCCGTGGCAGCAATTCGGAAGGACGGGAGTCGTAGATCGCTCGTGCGATCTGCATGTGCCGCAGGATGTCCAAGCGGCGATAGACCTTCCCGTCCCTGATCTCGAAGTTAGAAAGCACCATCTCGCCCAGTTCTTCAGTCCAGAGGTCGCGGATATGCGGCCACTGGCGAGCGAACCCCAGAAAGGTCTCGACGGGCACGCCGGGGATGTCCGGCGGGATCATCTGCTTCTCGGCGGTTTCCCAGTCTGAAAACCGCGATATCTCGATGATGCCGCCATCGACCATGACAATCCCGGCGACTTGATCCGGGTGGTCGGCGGCGAGCGCCAGGGCAACGGTGCCGCCCCAGGAGTGCCCGGCGATGGCGACGCGGTCCAGGCCGACCGCGTCCAGGAACGCGACGACGTCGGCGTTTACGTCTGTGAAGCCGTAGCCGCTTTCGGGAACGTCGCTGAGGCCGTGTCCGCGAAGATCCAGCGCGATGACGCGGTACTTCAGTTTCAGGCGTGGCGCGGTGAGGTCCCAAATGCGCGAGTTGGACGACAGGCCATGAAGAAGCAGGAGATCAGGGCCCTTTCCGCCCCAGTCGCGGTAGTGGAGGCGAATGCCACGACCCGGTAGGTCGATGAACTGTCCGTCTGGGCTGGGCATGGGGCGGGAGCGCCTAGAGCTTCTTTAGCTCCGAGACGATGAAGGCGAGGCGCTCGTGCTCGTCGGGGCTACGCACTCCGAAGCCGAAGTCCAGGGTGGTAACGACGCCGGCGTAGCGTTCCTTGATCTTCGGTACGAGTTCGTCGTAGGTGCCGATGATCGCGAACTGCTCCAGCATTTCGTCGGTGATGCTCTGAGCCATCTCCGGCCACTTGCCCTCCATGGAGAGGCGAAATAGCTTCTCGCCGGTGTCCTGCCAGCCATGGATCTCAAGGACCGGGTGGTAGACACGCGTAGAGGCGTAGAAGGAGAGCTGCTGGCGAACTGGGGATTTGGCCTTCTCCACCTCCTCCTCGTTGTTCCCGGTGATAATGAAGGCCCCGCCGATGAGGTCGATGTCAGAGTAATCCCGGCCCGCATTTTGAGCGCCTTCCTTGATGGCGGGAATGATCACCTCTTCCGTGTACTTCGGCGTGTTGAAAGCGTGCATCCGGATGCCGTCGCAGAGTTCGCCGACGAGTTTGCAGTTGTAGCGGTTTACGGCGGAGATGTAGATCGGGACGTGCTCGGCGCCGGCCGCGTTGGGTCCGGGGTTGAAGAACGGCGAGATGAGGGTGAACTGGTAGTAGGGGCCCTGGTGGGCGGGACGCTCGCTGGTCTGGAACGTCTTGAAGATGGCCTTCATCGTGGCGATGTAATCCTTCAGGCGAGGGCCGGGCGGAGACGGCCAGGCGGTGGAATAGCGGCGCTCGTTGTGGCCTTTGACTTGCGTCCCGAGGCCTAGCATGAAGCGGCCACCGGAGTAGCGCTGGAGGTCCCAGGCGATTTGGGCGGTGACCATGGGACTGCGCGGGAACGCGATCGCGACGCCGGTGCCGAAGCGAAGCGTCGAGGTGTGCTCGGCCACAGTCATAAGAGGGAGGAAGGGGTCGTGGCCTGCCTCCGGAGTAACGATGGAGTCGTAGCCGGCAGCTTCGAGGTTCCGTGCGGCTTCACCGATGGATTTGATGTCGTTGGGGAGGATCGTAGTTTCAACGCGCATAATTGATTACTCCTGAGTATCCAGCATCTTATGAGGTGGCAGCCGAAGTCGCAACGATATTGCGATGTCTGCGGGGATGATAAGGAAGATCGGCGTAAGCAGACGGAGCGCACAATACTGGATAGTGAGAATCCGCCCATCCGGTTCCAATAGGCCGCGCCGTTTGCGGCAGCTATAGTGATGCCCAGTGCTGAAGCTCGAAGTTTCAACTCGCACAGTGGTGCTCGTCGCCCTGGCGCTCGTCACGGCCTTCGTGCTAATGGAGCTGTGGCCGATTGTGGTCATATTGTCCACCTCGCTAATCCTGATGGCCGCGTTATTGCCGTTCGTGGAATGGATGGTGGCGCACCGCGTGCCAAGAACCCTGGCGGTGGTGCTGATCATGGCCGCCATCTTCGCCGCCCTCGTTGCTGTGCTGGTGGTGGTGGTTCCGGCCACGGTGGACGAGCTCAGCGATCTGCGGCGGGACCTGCCGGAGGACGCGCGGGAGATGGACGACCTCCTCGCGGACCTCGGTATCGAGACGGACCTGGAGAGCCGGGCGCGCACGATCGACTGGGACCGAGTGGTGTCGGGGAGTACGGCTGTGGACTACGGTCAGCGGGCGCTGGCCGTCGTGCTTACCCTTCTGACGATCTTCTTCCTGACGGCTTACCTCCTCGTCGATGGGCCGAGGATGAACCGGTTCCTGTACCAGTTTGTCTCCCCGGGTCACGAGCCGGAGGTTGAACGGTGGTTAGGAACGCTTCGCCACGCCGTCGGTGGTTACGTCCGGGGACAGGTGATCACGACACTGGTAATAAGCGTGTACACATTCATCGTGCTGACCGCTGCCGGAGTGCCGAACGCGGCGGCGTTCGCGATCCTGGCCGGCTTCTTCGACATCATCCCGGTGGTGGGCGCCGCTCTTGCCGTGTTCATGCCAACGATTGCGGCGTTCCAGGAGTCACCAACGCAGGCAATAGTAGTCCTTGTCTTGCTGATGCTCTATCAGCAGTTCGAGGACAGGCTGCTGGCGCCGAAGGTGTACGGGGCACATATGAATCTGCCTCCTGTGGCCGTGCTCGTCGCCGTGCTGGTGGGCGGGCAACTGTTCGGGATCGCCGGCGTTCTCCTGGCGATGCCGGCGGCGGCCACTGCGCGCGTTGGCCTGGATTATTACCTTGAGAAGCGCACACTGGCGCAAACCGCCGCAGCAGCAGCTGGAGATGCCGAAGTGCCGGCGCCGGCCACAAACGAAGTGCAGTCATGACTGAGGCCGCGAAGGGCGTTGGGAAATGCGTGAACGACCATGCCGGATCGTACGGTTTTCCGACGAGACCGGATGAACCCTATGGGTTCTGCCAGAAGTGCGGCCAGGGGATGGTGTGGGTCTGCTCAGGATGCCAGGAGCCACTTCCGGAGGATCCGGTGGAGTTGGCAGAGGCGCGATTCTGTCGGCAGTGCGGGACGGCCTATTTCGGGGATGAGCCGGTCACCGGGGAGCCAGCAGCGAGCAGCCAGTAGTCAGATAGGGAGCCAGGAATTCAGGGAGTCTCGCTATCCCGCCTTGTTGCCTCTCTGGAAGACCAGGCCTGCGGCCTGGGCGAGGACGACGGTGGGCAGGGCCATGACGAGGGGGATGCCGAAATCGACGATGCCTCCCAGCAGGGCGATAAGGATGGCGAGGACCGTGCTTGCGCGAAGGATCGCTGAGCGGCGGGGTGTCGAGATGGACGACGCGACGAGGGCCGGGATGAAGAGGAGCGCGAGGAGAGCGAAGACTACTCCCTCGAGTGTCTGATCGTCGGCGAGGAAGGCGGCGCCGATCGCGAGGACAACGGTGATCGTGAGGACGGCGCCGAAGATGCCGATCCAGGATTGCCCCATCTCCTGTGCCGCCGGGCCACGTGGCGTGGCGACGGGAACGCCCGCTGATTCCAGGTCTTGCCGCTGCTGCTGACGGTCCAGCCGGTCGCGGCGGGATTCGCGCGGCGTCTCAGTCCCCCTTTTTTGCGGGGCGGGCCATGAACCAGAAAGGCACGCCGAGGACTGGGGCCTCGGCGGCCACTTCGAAGCCGAACCGCTGGTAGAGGCGGACGAGGTGTGGCTGGTCGGTGTCGAGGCTGGACGAGGCGCCAAGGGCGTCAACCTGTTCGCAGAAGTGCTGGATCATTTGGCTGCCGATGCCGCCTCCTTGCAGCGCCACGCCGACTCCTACCGGACCGAGTTTCCACTTCGGCCCTGGCGGCGTGTTCGCGGAGAAACCGACAAGCATCTCCTGGAACCGGCTGGCCAGACCGGCCTCGGAGACCAGCCGGCCCATCCGTTGTTGCAGCTCGGGGGACATCGGGGAATCGGTGGGGGTTTCCTGGCCGTAAACGCCGACGAGTTCCCCCTCGCGCGTCGCGACTACCGCATTTTCCATGGCGAGGAGCCGAATAAACTGCATCTCCGTTCCGATCCTCACGCGCCGCGCCGGATCGTCGCCGAGCAGCGCCACCATTATCGGATTGTCGCGGTAAACGACACCCAACAGGTTGGCGGCGGACGTTATGTCATCGCCGGTTAGACGCCTGAGTTGGACAGAAACCACTGGGTGGGCGTCAGGCGCCGGACTTCGCTTCCCCGTACTGTTTGCGGAGGTCCGTCTTGAGGACCTTGCCCAAGTAGTTGCGGGGCAGATCGTCCACGAACGTGTAGAACTTCGGTGCCTTGAAGCTGGCGAGGCGGCCTTTGACGAAGGTAGTGAGTTCTTCCTCCGTGGCGTTGTGGCCCGGCTTGAGGACAACGAGCGCCTTCACTTCTTCGCCCCATTCGACGTCTGGTACGCCGATGACCGCGGCGTCCTCGACCGCGTCGTGCTGCTGGAGGACGCCCTCGATCTCTCCGGGTGCGATGTTCTCGCCGCCGCGAATGATCAGGTCCTTCGTACGACCCGTTATGTAGAGATAGCTGTCGTCGTCCATCCAGCCGACGTCGCCGGTGTGAAGCCAGCCACCCTTGATCGCTGCTGAGGTCTCTTCTTCGCGGTTGAGGTACCCGGACATGACGCGCTCACCCTGGGCGACGATCTCGCCCTCCTGCCCCGGGCCGAGGAGGTTGCCGTCCGGGTCCATGATTCCGACAACGATGTCACCCATCGGCTTGCCGACGGAGCGGAGGCGCGCCAGGGCGCGATCGCGGTCGGGACCTTCGTCGGCAGGGACTTTGTGGTCGTCGGGGCCGAGGAAGGTCAGGGAGGACGTGGACTCCGTCTGGCCGTAGGCGTTCATGAGGCCGCAGGGCATCACCTCGACGGCGCGGGTGACGACTTCGTAGGGCATGGGTGCGGCACCGTAGGCAACGAGCTTAAGGGAACTCAGGTCCGTCTTCGCGAAGTCCTCGTGCTCCATGATTCGCTTGAGCATGGTGGGGACGACGAAGCTGTGGGTGACGCCGTGCTCCTGGACGGCCTTGAGCCATGCTCCCGGATCGAACTGGGGGAGGATCACCATCTTGCGGCCTCCCCAGACGCTGGAGAGCATCGTTGTGGCGCCGGCGACGTGGTAGAAGGGCACTGACACGAGGAGGACGTCGACGGACTCGGCGCCGGGGTCTGCAGGCTCGACCGTGTTGGTGACGTAGACGGACATGCCGAGGTAGGTGAGGACGACGCCCTTGGGGAGCGCGGTAGTGCCGCTGGTGTAAATGACGATCGTGGGATCGAGGTCCTGGATGTCCGTGAAGATCTCT
>Ga0105347_1000321_pt1 | contig 23788 bp, 29 predicted proteins | sample EasRivMeERMLT890_FD_89677 | JGI IMG/M metagenome (GOLD analysis project Ga0105347, IMG submission 89677) | Soil microbial communities from meander-bound floodplain in the East River, Colorado, USA - East River MetaG ERMLT890 | ecosystem: Environmental > Terrestrial > Soil > Floodplain | place... | reverse complement strand
TACGCTCCATCATCCCGGCGTAGTCAACGTTAGTCATCGGATCTTCTCGAACTCAGAACGCTCTGTATTCTGGACGATTGCAACATCTTTGATCTTAATTTGAGACTCGTCACTTTGTAGGTCTGCTGAGAGTATCAGAGAACACCGTCGATAATGGAAAAGACTAGGAATCTGGATGAGGTTAGAACCTTTACCTACAGTGTAGTCCTGATTCAATGTAGTACGAACCGCAGTTGAATCACCTACAGAGGCGTCGATATCCCAACTGGTAGTAAACTTATGCTGAGAGTCAGAAGTGTACAATTCTACAAGACCGCGCTTACATTGTTTCAAGTTGTACGGGTTACCGCCGTCCACGTACTTCGTCTTTACAAGTACCCCTACCTGATTTTCTGCAACAGTTCCATCAGCAATCACATACTGATCCTTACCACCATCAAAGATAAGTAATTGTAAAATCGCCGGCTGGACGTAAGTTTCTACAGAATTCGTTATATAGGCAAGAACATAAACCGTTGGGTCTGGGTTGAGATATGTAGGAATCTTCTTTGTAACTGACTGAATAGAGGCAATCCTGTACCCAGCATAATTTGTATCATCAGCATATTGAGTATCCATAATATTCCACTCTGTCCAGGCAATCGGGTCCAGTTTGGAATAGAAGGTCCTACAGGAGGGAGCGTCATAATAGTTAGGATCTACTGTAACAAGTTTAGAGATAGAGACAATCATACCATCTTCGTATGAATTGATGGTGTGAATTCTTTTACCTTTAGCAAGAAACCACTGATCTTCAATGACTGAACTAAGCTTTGTACATTGCAGACCATTAGTAGCCCAAACGCCTTGTGTGTTCACATAGTAAACAATGTTTCTTGATTCAAAAGCGCATTGACTCGTAGTACAAATGGACTCGGAGTCCAACTGACGTAGAATCCACGACTGCGGCGATCCTTCAACAAGGAGAGTGAAAAGTCCGGCCGAGGTAAAGACAATCAATTTGTTTCCTAGTGGTATAACCTTCTTGATAGCGCCGATGCCAGAAGAACCTACGAAGGGGATGCGATTTGTTGTAAATGCCCATGTCTCAGGATAACCACCAGTAGCAGCGATATCAGTAAAGTAAAGATACTGACCCTGATAAGCCCAGAGTCGATCTTTAAAGGGAAACAGACCATGAAACACGCCGCCAGCAGCACTAGGAATAGCTACATACGAGATGGTATCTGCCACCCAGTCAATTGCAGTAATCTTGTAGACACCTGTACCTTGCAAAATGAAGTAAACAGTGTCTAGATACTGACAAATACCAAGAACAGGAGATGGAAGTGGCACGGTCATAAAACCATCACCAGTAGCAGCGTCACCATAAGAGCGTACAAGATTCAATCTGTAGCCAAATGGGACGTTCTCTGGAACTGTACCTCCACCAGAACCCCATGCAAATGCTGGGGCATTCGAGTTATAAATACTAGGGTTCAACTGATAAAGAATGTTAATTTTCTCTGTGTCTGGTGATTTACCAGAACCAGATGCAAGTTCAAAAAGCATCCACGAAACAGAGCTACGCCTAAGACCAGGGCGGTTTTCTAGAGAATCGCCGGTTGCCACAACATTGTAGCAGATAGCAGAGAAGCCATCAGGAATATTAGAAGCGAGTTCAGCGGTATACATACCCTGTCCGAGTAGGACACGGAAGTATTCCTCACCTTGAATTTGGGACGTTATAGCCATTAGACGTACCAATACTCATTCGAGAAATCGTCAGGGTCGCTTATTTTGTACTGTGGTTGATCTGTTGCCTGCGCTTCATTACGACGGGTAGAGACATGACGATCATATTGTTCCATTTCCGCCTCAGCCGCACGCCAATTCTGGTTCTTGTTATGTGCTCTAGCGAGACAGAATTTTACGATATCTTCGTGATATACTTCGGGGACAGTGAATTCGTTGAGCGCATATTTTTGGATCTCCCCACCGATGGACATAGTGTGACCGCTTGCTGTACTAAATGGTGTAAGAGGTATCCCTGGAAGGTTAATTAGATCAGATTGTCCATTGAATGTAAAGACAGGATAAGCCGTGAGAGAGACAATACCACTCAGAAGCTCGAATCCATAGAGCGTAAAGCTAGGACGAGGAATAGGAATCGGAATAGGTAGATCAGCAGCACCGATAATAATGTCAGCATCATATACAGTTTGAACCTGGAAAGAACCCCACGGAGCAGAGGCACCAATAAAAGTTTCATTGCCGCTAGAGTCCACATTGTAGATAGATACAGTTCCAATAGCCTCGTTATATACAAGCCTAATCAGAATTCGGGTTCCAGCTTTATAAGTCGTAGAGTAGACAAGAGCGTTCTCTACTCGTACAGTGGCACCATCAGAAACTGAAATCTTAAATGACAAGACTCCAACTGTGTTCAGAGTATAGACGATCGACCAATGCAGGTGGTTAATTGACTGATCGGGGCCCATCGTCATCAAATAATAAGTACCAGGAGTATCAAAAGAAATATCAAAAGTTACGTTGAAGTTTACCATTTCCTCCCATGCTTGATTAGCAGTAACCAATGCATATCCACCGTCACCAGTTGCAGCATTTTGCCACTGTAGGAACGGAGCTACGATTGACATAGGAGTAGGAGTCTTAGAATAGAGAACTTCTACCAAATACGTATCTGTTTCAGTCACCGGCCAGAGGCAGATTTTACCAGACTGAAAGTACCAATAAACGGCACCACCCTTTACGTCTGTATTACTACTTGTAAGGTCGAGTTCGGTTAGTGTCGTGTGTGCAATGGCCTTATTCGCTACCGAAAGCCTCTTGATATTGACACGATCGGGAACAGTTACAGGAAACTGATTAGCGGGGATATTTAGCTTCGTATCATTATCCGATGTGGAACGAATAATGTCTAGCTCTGCGTCATGAATCCAGTCGAGAATGTCACCCTCAGTGATGACGACATTATATTCGTCACCGAACTGACGCCTTATTTTCCGAACTGCGGTAGCTACTTCCATTACTTCCTCGTTGGGGGTCGATCGTCATAGAATGTTAGTAGTTCGCCAGTATTGCTATCCCGAACAGAGAAACGACTCTTCATTCCAGCTAGGTGCTGAAGAATATCTTTAGCCTCATCCCGCTTCTCCTGATAGCGTGTCTGTGCATCGAGCTTCTGTTGTTCTTCCATTTTCAGAAGGTTAGCTAGGACGTCCTTCTTCTGAGTATCTGCGTTATAGAGACGCAACAGAATTTCGTCGTCTAGCTTCCAAGCCCTGAGAACTGGCTTTAGTGTTCCGTCTTTAGTCTTCTCTGCAACGACAAACGGTTCTTCTGTAATTCCTTCAGCCCGAGCGGGGTCCAAACAAAGTAGGTAGAGGTTAGGATCGTATTCTGCGATTGCTTCGGCAATCCGTAAAGCATCCCGTTCAACAATATGTCCATCAACGACAATGAATTGTCCTGTTCCGGGATCATACCACTTCGTTTCACTCACGGCGTAGCCCATTTCGTGCGGAGATAGCTTTCCAAGTTGGTAAGATCGGTTCCGCTAAGAGCAGAACTAGCAACGACAACCTCACCAACAAGGCCATTAAAACAAGAAGCAGGTGTAATAATGCCACCAACTGCACCAGCAGCACCAGCATTAAATCCAGCAGTACCAGGATCAGCAGTAGAAATAGCCACACCATCTAGACGCATAGAAGATAAAGTAGCACCGTTAAAAATGCCGATAAGAGTGTGTTGAGAAGTATTAGGAGTTCCAGCTAGACGACCTGTACCAGCAGCATAATGCCAAGTTGTTGTGCCCTGACCGACATTCAAGTTCGTAATAACAGTACCTCTACCATAAATACGAACTGCTGCAGCAGGAGCAGCATCTGAAGCAATTACTGTAGCAATGGTCAAAGGCTGTGGTAAAGCAGTCCAAGCGTATGCGATGTGATCGTCAGTACCATCAAAATCTAGTGCATTCTTACCATTAATTGTACGAGTTCCAGTAATAGGCTTGTACGTATTGTTAGCCTGGGTATGGTGTCTATTTTTACCACTCTTATCGTTCCATTGAGAAGTTAAGTTAGAAGAAGATGTAATAGTACCAGGGTCATTACCATCTAGCCAGAGTTCAAGAGTAGCTAGACGAATTGGAGTCCAAATCTCTGCATCAGCGTCAGCAATAACTCCTAGCATTAAATGAAGTCTCCATGCAAATCCCACTCATTTGTAGCTACCTTAATCAAAGTCCAGCCAGATTTAGGACCATTTGTGACAAGAGTTCGTGGTTTGTTCAAAGTAACACCGCCTGCGGCAGCAAATGTCATTGACGTAACAGTAGAAATTCCGTCAATAACAGTACCTACAGGAAATGCCACAGCAGCGTTATCAGGAACAGTTACTGTAGGGCTAGTTCCAGTGAATCTGAGATAACGATATGCATCAACAAGAGCAAAAGTAACAGAAGTACCACTATATGTTGTAATCGTTTTCAGCTTGACAGCAGTGATTGCATCGGAAAGCTCCGTATCAGTTGCCATATTAGCTATCGGAGCGACAGCAGCGGCGAGTTCTGAATCGGTAGCCATATCAGCTGTCGCCGCAGTTAGTTCAGCCGGAGTTACATAATCGAACGCTGCCAAATCGGTTTCTAGAACGTAGCTTTCAAGCACAGTGTCTAGTTCGGCAGTAGTAACGAAATCTTCACCCGATCCTAATACTACATCATTGACACGAACGTCACCAACAAAATTTAGCTTCTTACCATTTACTACTTCAAAGCTAGTGTCTTCGGCAAAGCGAATGTCCTTACCCTGTAGGTCCAGAACGTCATTGGAGTCATTTGGAAACATAGTATCTCCTAGAACAGACTCAGGTTAGGAACTACTTTGACACGACGAACAATCAGAGTATCGCCGGCATTTGCTTTCCAAGCGTAAACCCCACAAACGGCCCCAGCAGCAAGACTAGCACCACCATATCGAGCACTAGAAGCAGCTACACCAGTTGTACTAAAGGCCCTAGCATTGCCTACCATGTCGTGATTGGAGAAAACCTTGACTTCCTTCTGAATATCAGCCTGGAAAACATATGGTCCAGTATATGCAGCAAGAATAGTAAAGTCTAGAATAACAGCATTGAACATCTTGATTTTAACATAGCAGCCGTCTAGAGTACCGTTCTTCTGAACTTCACAGAAAACAGTAAATCCATCAGCGATATTCAATTCTTGTCCAGTAAGCAACGTGTAAGCACAAACAGGGGTTTCGGTTGTAGCAGTAACCGTAACATTAGCACACTGCATATGCGCTGCGAGTTTTTCAGCCTCACGACGCTTCGTAAAGCTAGTGTTCTTACCTTTCACCCAACCAGGAATTAGCTGGCTCTGACCACCCTGAATTGTATTGAATCTACTGTTATTGATGGTAAGATCAACAGTTTCTTCTTCAAAGTTAGAAACAACCTCAATATTTCCATCAGGAGCATAGAATCCATCAATAACACACTGATCTACATTTTCATTTAGAGTCAATGCACTACCAGTAGCTGTATATCCACCATGAGCTTTGACATTAATATTTTCAATATTAGCGTTGATGACGTCCTTAAGACGGAGAATAGTACCCTCAACTGGTGCCTTCAAGTGAATATCGATATTTGAAAGTCGAGTATCATCAACATTTAGTCCGAATTCGATGATATTGAACGGATTATCTGGTCCAACGAGATGAATCTTGCCGTCTGTGATGGTCATGCGCTCGTTTGTCATACGAAGAATGGCACCAGATCGAGCTACTTCCTCAGTAATAGAGAAATTAGAGAGATGGTCACCAGTTCCTAGAACAGTTCCAGAGTCTTCATAGACGTTCTGACCTACTTCGTGACACGTACCAGCAATATCTGTTACAACATTGCCACGAGCACCGTCAATAATCTCAATAAACCGTGTTCGGTAGTTGCCACGAATATTCTCAAAGCGACAATCTGTGTAAGCATTACCATATAGAAGTGCACCACTTGTTTCTACACGAATATCACGAAACGTGGAGTCCAAACAACCAGACATAGCTTGCCAGTAACCTTCGGCGCTATGAACTGTGAAGCCTTGGAAATGGAAATTTTCGATAAATCCACTAGGCATCAGAAGAGGGTCGTCACCAATTGGGTTAAGAGTTACTCCATCACCAATACCATTAGTAATATAACAAGGATGACCAGTCCAATCCACATCAAAACCCTTATGAAGAGTAATAACATTGCCTGAAATAGCCTTAATACGACGGAGGAATGGATAACGAATATCAGTGTGAATCATTACTAGCTGGCCGACTGACCAGGTGTAAGTGTTAGAAGTCAGTGTAACTGTAATATCACCCCAGACGGGACTTGAAACCGTATCATATTGCATGTCTCCTTCGACGTCGTTATAAGAGTCGTGGAGCCAGTTAGGATGATATTGACCGGGAAATAGAATAGTGCAGGTCTGGTTATTACCAACCCCGAGGGGATGTGTATTGACGAGCCGAGCACCAGCATCTCCCCTCATTGTGACATTACTACGAGCTTGAATGCCACATTTCAGAAGATAGTCACCCTTTGGAAACCAAAGTGTACTACCATACGGAGCGTCATCTAGAGCAGCCTGAATCAGATCACGACACTCAGAACCATCACCCATAATTCCCAATGTCTGAACATTGGTAGTTGAGGCGTCTTCTAGACCTACAGGTTCTTTACCGTTAATGAGAACATTGCCGTTGAAGGTAATGTCATCACTGGTAATAGTTGTCGTAGCGTTGGCGATCGTAACATCACCAGTAATAGATGTGTCACCGGCGATCGTGGTATTTCCGGCTACATCTAGAGTACCCGCAATGTTTGTCTCAGTAGTGTCCAGATTCGTAGCATCACCAGTTGCGGTAATGTCTCCACCAAAGAAGTGGATATCGTCACCGGCGATGATGTCATTTACGATCTGTACACCATTTACGTACAGATCACCGTCGATGTTGACTTTCTCGCTCTTAAGAAAGATCTCTGCCGTAGGGTCAACTGTTTCAATGATGTAATCTTCGGTGCTCTTAAGATTAACACCATCCAGAGTCAGATGATCGTCTACCGAATCAGGCCACGTCATATGTTACACCCCGTCTTGATTCAATGCAGCACCCCATGTCTTAGGTCCGCAGATAGCATCCTGGGTTAGCTGATTGAGTTTCTGAATTTCACGGACGGCGGTTTGAGTACGTGGACCATAGTCACCATCTGGTTTGCCGCAGTCGAAGTTAGGACTATTCGTTTGCTTAAATAGTCCGGACGCTACATATTGGATCAGGAAGACGTCGCCGTTTCCCCTCAATGCAGCCTGGTTCGCAGGATCGAGCGTTGTCTTTTGTAGTTGCAAGGTGAATGTCCCTACAGGTTGTGTTGGAGGCGTAACAGGAGGCTTATCTGGCTGGTCTGGTTGAGTTGGAAGAACAAAACCAGTATTTACAGGAGGAAGAACTCTAGCGTACTTCCGACCTGTAGGTGTTTCGACCATCTGAATATGCCACGGTTCATTATTGACATACTTAAATGTCCGGAGTCCATATGCCTGACAGTTATTCTCCATCCAAGGCCACGATGCTGTCGGCACAGTATCAATTGCTAGTGCAGTTGCCGATGTGGGACTAACCGGACACGATTCATGCCAGGAGTTGCCCGGACTAGCAAATCCCGGAGGCGGAGGATTAGGTTGAATCCTCCATCCAGTTCCTACTCCAAGAGAAACTGTACGACTATGAGCGAAATCAATGAGTGCATGGAAGCGGCGGCGTAATTCAGGATGCAGATTATAGACAGTGGATTTTGTCATCATTTGATCCCAGGACAGCCGAACACTGCCGTAACCATATGGATAGAGGTTAGTCATCTACCCCCTCCAATTCATCTTCTGGAACGTCTGACTTGTTTTCTTCGTGCCAATGCTCAGGCGGTTCAGGAACATCTTCACCGGGGACTTCTTCATCTGGCATCTTTGATCCTCTTCTTTGCGGCTTTCTTGATACTGGCAGGCTTTGGTGCGTTACCGTATTTATGCGCCCATCTTCTGGCAATCGCCGGATGGTTTTTCCAAAGAAATCTTCGTTGATCTTCAGACTTAAACGGCATAGTAGAACTCCAGATAGTGAAAAGGGAGTGACATTACGCCACTCCCTTTCCACCTCGCTATCCCCGGCGACTGGATTACGACTCAGTAATGTTCGTCATCTTGCCGTGGCAGTTACGCTGGTGCGTACCGATCTGCCAATACTTCTTCATGAGTCCCTCGAAGGCATCATAATCGGTAACCCACTTAAGGACGTTACCATCACGATCCTCCCAATACCATTCCTTATCTCGCCAGATCTTCAGTTCCTTCTCATTCAAGAAGAACATCGTCTTGGCAGGAGTATCAGGATCGGCAACTACCGGGAGGTCCTTTTCACCGTACATGAAGGAGAGACCAGTAAGACCACCTTCCCAGTTCTTCGGCTCGTTATAACGCCGCATACCAGTAAGGAGATTCCAATATGCGCGACGAACACCAAGAGAAGCGAAGATAGCAGTCGGAACCTTGCCAGAAACGGTGCGAACATCGTCCACCATCTTAATCATGGAGAGTTCCGTAAGTGCTGTGGTCGATCCATCTTCAACTGACTTCCACTTAGAAGTCGTGGCGGGATCAAGACCATGCAAAGCACCCGTGCTATCGACAATCTTATTTAGTCCGGTCGGCTCCTGGTTGTAGTTGCCAGTACGGCTAACGTAGTTACCACTTGCAACAGTAGGAGCACCCACACCAACGGTGAAGGTAGTAGAAGTAAGAACAGCGTCAACTGTAAGAGCAGTACCGCCAGCGACAGGAGTGCCAGCGTTAGAAATGTCGATAACCATTCCCTCTTCGATGTACTGGGTACTATCGACGGTAACGGTTGAACCAGTTGAACCTGCGCTTGCTTTTGCTTTGATACCGGATGCGACAGCAGCATCCAAATGGCCGTATGCAACCCGGTTCTCATCTTTGAGCAGATCATTCTTTAGGCCATCCATTTCGATATCCATACCGGATGCGAAAGCCTGACGATCTGATTCAGCGAGCGCAATAAGCTGTCCGGTGAGACGAACTCGACCGTAACCATACTTCAGCGTTTCTTGCGCTGCCTTTAGTCCTTGACGACCAGCAGGCGCAAGCTGCACATTTTCCGCTCGGTATGAGATACCAGCGTTACGAGAAACACGAACAGGGAAAGTGACGTACTTACCGCCAACTGCATCTGTTCCAGTTCCTTCTGAGGTTCGTTCGATCCGCTTAATCGTAAGACGCTCTTCGTTAAGCTGATCGTTAATGTTGCCCTCATAGATTTCCTTGAGGACACCATTCATGGTGGTCATTGTTGCAGACATTTAGTCTCCCAGGTGTTCTAGCATGTTAGCGACCATCTGACGACGATCTTTGTCTCTAAGGTGCTTGGTATCAACCTGGCCCGATGGAACACCACCCTGACCCCCCATAATCTTTGGGGCTGGTCTAGATGAACCATTATGGCTGCTATATTGTCCTAGCATTTCATTCCAAGCCTGAATAGCTCGGTTTGTGTCACCGTGTTGCGACAGTTGGAGCAAGACGAAATCCTCGTCGAACTGCCCGTACTGAGTATGCATCTGTTGGAGCACAGTGTCAAGTTGCGATTGTTCCTGTGCGTCCTGTTGTGCTTGAGTAAAGTTATCCCGCCAAGCACGAAGTTCCTCTAGCTCTTGAACTACGTTCTGCTGGAAGACTTCATCTGGATCGGGAACTTCCTCACCATTGTATTCATTGTTCTCTTCAAACTGACTCATGGCTTCCTCGATTTGTAGAATTCGAGCCAGTTCGGTCTCGAAATTTTCTCCGTACTGCTCGTTCATTCCTTCCCACATCAGTCGGAAGACCAATTCGGGGTCACTTCTAAAAGCTTTAACAAAATTTACTTGTTGTTGTAGTTCTTCAACAGGACCAAGAGCTTCATACGGCTTGATACGACCCGCATAATCCTGGAACTTTTTGGTTACACCCGCATCCCAGTCCTTGATATAGCGCCCAACTATAGGACGATCCTGAGGGGGGATTTTGCTGAGGAAAGGTGAAGCTAGACTAAAGTCCTCTTCAACTTGTCCGTTTTCGTTATCTGAGTTCGCCGGGGAAGCAATATCTTCTGGAGCGTCGGGCGATGCACTCTCAGAAGAGAACTCAGGAACTTCCATTGGCATTGGAACTAGCTCCGTTGTTAGAAGATCCGGAAGAAACACCTACAGGTGCTCCTGAACCATTTGGACTGGGTGGGCCGTTCTGACCATTTTGGGCACCGGCTTGGGACATACCCAATTGATTCATCGCTTCGTCAGTTTGGATAGCATTACGCTGCTTGAGCATTTCCATCTTGTGTTGGTCTACGTGGTCCTGAATAATCATCTGAATCTGCGGGGGCAGCATTTCAAACTCTTGTGTCTTTTGGAATGCTTCGTGTTCCTGAACATGGACGTCATGGTTATCATACGGGTTCGTTGTTACGTTATAAGTGACCGGCTGACCCATCTCGTCGGTGATTGGTTCGCCAGTCATAGGATCACGTTCTACGTCAGTCCTTACGGCAGGCTGAGACATACCCATCTCATCTGGAATAGGTTGTGCTTTCGGGTCAGGCTTAGTAAGCTCTTGACCCTGACTCATAAAGACATTTTCACGTTGAGCGTGCCGAACATCTAGCATCATCTCGTCATAAAGCTTATTCGTTTCACTCATCTGTAGGTACTTCAAAGCACGAGTAGGTTCAATCACACCCATCTTCATTAGCTCCGTAATAAATGCTTGCTTTGCAGCGGTACTCCGTGGAGCCATTGAACCAGATTCAACTCGGAAGTCCATAATTGGGTTTAGATCGGCACCCTTGAATTGCTTCACTTCCATAAACTGGTTCTTACTTGTCATTGCCACGATTCGTTGTTCTGTCCAGAAGTCGTGTACATTTGCCAGAACTTGTACTCCCGTTTCCTGTACTGCTGCTTCAAGAGAAACAACGGTGTGGTGCATAATGGTATCATTTTCCTCTTGAAGATACGCAATAGCTGACGCCGCTTCAACTCCAGGAGGCGTTCTACCCTTTGAAATCTCAAACTGGCTCGAAACGTCGTCCATATCCCGTAGGGTAACATCAAGCTCGTTAGTAACAGAAGGAGGAAGTTCCGGTTGATCCAGTGCTTTCGGAAAATCAAAGCCAAGCTGAACAGCAAGAAGTAGTCCCGGCCTTGAATTGAACTTCTTCGGATCGATCGACCCCGTGACATAACCCCACTGCGGTTTCCCAGCTAGATTTCGACTTTCCAGCATGATAGAGCGAGTGCGGTTATACTCCTTCTGTAGGGGAATCAGAGATTTAATAACAGACTCAGCATAAAACATGCCAGTGGGAACATGATCGATCTTAACAAAGGGATATCTACCGTGTCTAAACGGGTACTCATGCTCATAATCTTTCAGTCCAGGCTCGTTCGACATAGGTGGACGAATTTGATTAGTGTTTGGACCTACAGGTGAGATACCTGGCAATGCTTCTTGTTCCATACCAGGAATACCCATTTGGCCCATTTGAGCCTCTGGGTCTACCGCCGGGTCCATTTGGGGTTCAAATACGTAGATGACCTTGTTCTCAGCGGTAACAAACATGGCACCGTTTTTGAATTCCCTACAGGGCTTCACCCAGATTTCTTTGACGTAGCACATCTTCTCTTGATCGGACTTACTAGTTTTAATGCCGATCGAAGTCAAGAATCGAGAATCAATAATAACAGAGGAACTATCCGTACCAGGCTGTACATCAACACCATACGTAGAGTAGACGTTTTCCGGGTCCATCGTTCGTGCATGAATGACATACGGTTGCTCCTGAATATCTACAACCTGTAGGTTAGGTACGAACAAATGGAACGGCGTAACTGCTTCAAAGTCGATCTTGCCTGGTTGGTTATCTAGTTCCAATTTGGATTCATCGTAATAATTCTTCAGAAAAGCCGTACCGCAACAAACTGCCCAGAAAGTAGCTTCCATCCGCTTTGAGTTGAAATACTTTGTCCTAATAATGAACTCAGCAATTGCGTCGCCAGCCATTGCAGCCAGGCGATCTTTCTCTTCCGTGCTCCTGGGAACACAATAGAACTGAGGCTCTTCTTTGGATAGTTTCGTCACTTCATTGCGGATAATACGAAGCACACGGTTGGCAGTGTGACGAACACGCCAACGGTCTTGCGCCGGTTGTTCTACGAGTTGAAATCCCCCATTAGGGTTCTTCGTAGCAACAATCCATTGCCTACCGAAGTAAAACGATAGATTCTCGTGCCACTGCTTCTCGAAATTAAGGCGTGACTGTTGACACGTCTTTAAACGCTGATCCCACTTAGTAACTAGATTGTGGTCAGCCGAACCTACAGCCTGCACGATTTCCATTAGATGTTACTTCTTAACGTCTTTCTTGTCTTCATCGGCGACCGTCTGAGAAGTACCAGCAGGAACTTGCTCAACGAGTTGTACGTCGTCAAGCTTCTTTTGGTACTTAGAAGCAGCTTCGTCCCGCTCCTTATTCTTCTCATCGACAACCTTCTGCCGAGTCTCTAGATCGTCAAGCGGTTCTGCCTGAGGGTCATAAATTTCCTCGGGAATTTCACGCTCGAAAGCTGCGTCGGGACGTTCTCCACGAGGTTGTGCCTGACGAAGTAGTGTTCCCGGAAGAACACCGAACTTACCGCAAGCAGCCTTAAACTCATCTTCGGTGATTTCTTCACGGAGAAAAGCAAAGACAGCATCCTCGGCGGTCTGAACCTTCGGAGGACCGAACTTGAAACGAGGGTCATCGTCCTTAAGAGCGTCTGCCTTAACGTTGGAACGATAATCCTTGTCCTTATCGTCCTTATCTGATTTCACTGGATGAGTAGCTGTCTCAGCCACTATTCGTCTCCTTCTTCTGCGGGAACTAGGACTTCATCTGGAAATTGAATTGGTTGCTCTTCCAATGCGTTATAACCTTCGTCATAAAAACCATCTGGTTCTTCGTGAACTTCCTCAGCCGTCTCCAAGGAGAGCGGAGAAAGCTCTCTTTGTTGATTCATCTGAACTAGTGTCATCAGTTGAGTCTGCATCGCTTGTATCTGGGTATTCTGATTCTGTATCGTCTGGTTCTGCACCTTGATCGTTTCCGTCAAGTGGCTCACCAGAGTCAGAAGTTCCTCTGCTTCCACTGTTTTCCCATCTATAAGTAGGTTCCACCGAATCAATGCCAGACCAGGCTTCATGTTCCTTCTGCCATTGCTGCATTTGTCGAGAGACATTTACGTGAACGGAGTTCCAGCATTCATTACAGAAATACACGGTTCCATTCAAGACAGGATTGAAGTAAGCATCTAGATCAATCCCGATATCTACGAACCATTCTCGTGGGGGTCCACCCAATCCACAGGAGATACATACGTATGGATGAAACGTAGGCTTCTCCATAATCGTAACAGGTCTCATGACAGCACCGACTCATATAGATGAGCACGAACAGCACAATCTTTAGCTTCTAGCAACTTACGAAGTGTCACCGTCCGCTCTGGATTTCTAGGCAAAGTAAGAACTACATGCTCAGCCAACTCACAAAATGGCTTTGAAATAGCCTGTAGTTCATCACGTAGATGGTCATAGCGAAAGAACTGCAACATTGGCTCAGGTTCCATATTACCATTCACTCCCTAATACTTCGTCAACGAGTCGTTGGCGTCTAGACGAAAAGACTAATTCGTAGTCAAAGTCCTTCTCGCCTGCCTCTGGCAAGTTAAGCACATTTCCTACAGGGGCGTCAACTTCATCACTTAGCGCCGGACGGGACATTACTCCGTATCTTAGCGCATCGAGGCAGTGGTCATTCTTTTTCAGTGGAACTTCTTTCTTGTTACGCCGAGCTTCAATCTTGCTCGAAGCGAATCGATCCCACCGATAGTTTCCAATTTCTTTTAGAGTGTACGTACACCGACGAGTAATGAACAGTAGCTTCTGATCGAAGCGGTTTTGGACTCGTGCGATTCCACCTCTTACGTCGTTGTTTCCGAGTGCGATCGGCAATCCATTCTCCACGTACTCAGTTTGGATAGAAGTACGAGTAATGGCAGAAGTATTCTGGATACTGGGATCGCCCACAATGTAAGTAGGATGGACACGGAGTTCTTCTACGTGACGTTTGTATATTTCAGCGTTTTCACGGACGATTCGCTTTGTTTCGTAGATTTCATCATAGACAATGATCCGCCCGTCGGCATCATAACAACAGAATAGAAAGGCGGTTGGGTTAGCATAACCGTGGTCCATACAAACAAAATGGCCCCATTGGTTTCTGTATTCGTCGAAGTCTTCCAAGATGTCGTCACATACATTTCCTCCCTCCTCAACACTTTTGTTAACGAAACTGCCTGCGTATACGAGTCCGGTGTGTGTAATGAATTTACCAGTTCGCCGAGCTTCACGTTCTTCACTGGAGAGTCCACGAGTAATACGATCAAGTGCTTCAATCTTGATATGAGGGTTTTCTTCAGTGTTGATTTCAAGAACGAAAATACCTTTGTCACCCTCGATCCACGGGTCATAAATTCTGTCCTTTACCCAGGTCATCTCAACAAGCGGCGTCATTGAAATCCAGTACGAACCGTCCGTGTCAACCAAACGCATCAGACACTCATTGTAAATGTCTTCGGGTGGTTCTTCATCGAACCAGACAAAATGGCGACTGGTTCCCGCAAACTTCTCCACGTCCTGTTCGTAAGACATGAATTCCAAAAACGAACCATTTGTCAAATTGAGAGTCTTACTTGCCTTATCGTAACTTTCTTCCCACGAACCATTCTTTAGAAAACGAGAAGGCATCCACCGTTGAATTTCTGGAATAGCGATCTTCTTAATTCCATCTTCAATATCGATTGCAACAACTCTCCCACGTACAGGAGGAATTGGTAGATCTTTACGGTACTTATGCTCACCAGTTAGCCACATGACCGCTTCGGAGCCACCAAATACCGTCTTACCTGAACGGTTGCCGCCGATATATAGTTTTTCTTTAGCCGTAGATCTATGGCACTTTTCTTGTGAGATGTGCGGCTTATATGCGACAAGACCGGGGGAGATACTTGTTTCACGTAGCTTCTGCTCTGTGATGAGAAGTATGTCGTCAAAGGTTAGTTCTTTTTCTTTACGAGGCATCGTAGAAGAATTCCAAGAGTACCTGAATAAGTTCTTCGAGCCGCTCTACTTTGTCGTGCTCGTTAGCAAGATAGACAGCGATCAGACAAGAAAGAACTGTTACCGCCCCGATATATGGGATTGCAGTTTTCTCAAGCTTCATCTGATTCCTTTGTGGTTTCCTTCTTAAAGAAGTAAGTACCAAGGACAAGAGTGATAATTGGGTACCACCACTGAGCAGGGTCGGCACCAGTTAGTCCCCAGAATAGTAGAAGCGCCGCCATTACTAAGACAAGTACACCCTTGATTACGGTGTCCTTAGTAATGTCATCCATGAAACTCATTAAATTAGTTTCCTTTTCCTAGTCTATTCTTGAACCTTTCAAAAGCGTCCCGAGTCCATCGCCCGTAGTAGCCATCAATAGCTTTGTGGTAGTAGCCAATCTTCTTCATGTCGTACTGCAATTCAGCTACCGCTTGCTTCGTAATCGGTCCGTACCGAGCGTCATTACGAGACTTGTAGTAACCGTAGTAAGAAAGAGCTTCAATCAAACCGTGAACGTGAACAGACTCAGACTCCAGGTAGAGAGATTGCTCGACTTTGGGAAAGACAATCTTTTCTGTACCTACAGGTACTGCTTGTACCAAGTTAAAAAGGTGCTCCTGCTTGTTCTCACCAAATTCAATTCCTGGGTACACGTAGTTACAGAGAGAGTAAGCTGCTTTTAAGTTGTCGAGAAGTTGGTCCGTTGGCTTTTCGGCTCTGCCGAGTAGACAGAGAACCGATAGGGTTTCTTCCCTGTCTCGCAACTGAAACGCGTCTTTGGTCCTACAGCCCCTCAGAACGTAAACGCCTTCTTTGTTTCCAGCCACCGCAAAGTTCCAAGAGGCGTCGGAAAGTCCACCGTAGTTCAAATCAGTTTTGAGCAAGTCTACAAGTAGCTGTTCCGGTTGTGCCATTTGGTAGTCGAAGTAGTCCGGCAGCCAATTTACTTCTAGCTTTTGCGGGTCCCTCAAAGACGCTAAGTCTTGGTACGGATCGGCCCCTTTATTGACCCGAGGGACGATACTCGTCCACGCACTACGAAGATGTACTGTAACCATATTCTTCCTCCTAGAGTAAAGTATTGCTTGCAGGCTCGCTACTGCGTACTTCAATAGCTTTTCTTACAGTTTCGTTCTTACGAATCTCTGTGGCAATAGCAAGAAGGACTTCACTACTCACGTAGGTAGCAAGGATTTCCATAATGGCCGAAAGGACAGTAGTAATCATTTGTTGGGACATTGGCTCAGAGACATACGTTGTATTCTCAGGAGCGTTATTAATGTGAATTCCCTTTTCGGGCCTGTACACGTTCTGCCATTCGTTGTAATACTTAATAGCGTTGAGGTCACCGTTTTGAATCGATTTGGCGATAGCCAGTTTAGCGTCGTTTTGAATGTCTTCCGAGAACACTTGCTCTATACGCATCGAATAGTAATCGTGATGTGATTTCTTTCGCAGCAAGGCGGTCCACTCTTTGGTGGTAATCCCCGCTTCTTTCAGTTTGGCTGGAAGAGTTCTCTTGTCGTTGATATTGACCACCAGGGTCACGGCCCAAGCAAACTTCGGGTCGATGTAATCTTTGCCCTTTACCTCGTAAGGAGGAATACCACGATTGGAGAGACTTTCTCCTATACCTTCTACTATTTCTGTCCATTTGGAAATGTCTTTAGGACGGGAACTATGGGTTTGGAATTTCTTGTCCAGTTCCTGGACGAATGGTAGACGCTTCTGAATGTAATAGAAAGTCTCAATAAAAGTCAGCAAGTCAGCACGAAACGTGTCAATATCTCTATCAGAACCAAATCTGGAAAAGGGTGTGAATTTCGTTTCCGGGAAAGCTTTTTCACCTACAGGGCTAGGTGGTCCGTGAAACTTCTTACCCTTCCGTTTTGTGAATTTAGGTTCTGTAAATACGGGTTCTACTTTGTTCTTATCTTCTACACGGTCCGGAAGAGCAGGATTAAAACTGCCAAAAGGACCACTCCGATCACTACGTATACTACTGGGTGCATTTAAACCTTCTCCTTCTGCATCTTCTTCTTGCTCCTTCTCTCTAGCTTCATGTAGTTTATCTGTGAAGTCCTTCTTTAACTCTGCTTCTTTCTCCTGGAACTTTTTGACTGTCTGGATAAATTCCTGAGAATCTGAGACCATCTTGGAAATGTCTCGCATTATGGTACCATACCATTTATGGGAACCCATGTCAAAAAACCTATAAGGAATCTATAAATAGGGAAAAATTTGGAGGAGTAGCCAACAAAATCAAAGATTCCATTATCGCATAATCGGGGATCAACTCATGTTAGGCTAGCCTAACACCGGGAGGTAGGATCGGTTATTCAAATTTGTAAGGTAGGGTGTACATCATTTGTAAAGCTAGCCTTACATCTTGTGTTGGTCGAGAGCAGTGCTCTATGTTAGGCGTACCTTACACCGCGCATTAAGTGTAACGAACAGTAGATGTTAGGTGTAATGATACCGAGATGTAAGGCTGACCTTACATAAAAGATTAGGTACGTATTCTTCTCAGATCTATTGACTCTCTCCGCCGATAGGCGCATACTCGTCTTGTGCCAAAGAACTACGAAGACATCAACAAGCGGTTCGGTTTCTGGCTGCTTCAGGTAGACAAGGAAATGGAGGCAGAGTTTGGAATGGTGAGTGACGACGGCGAGGATTGGGATTGGTGGGATGCCTTCGAAGCGGGCAACTCCCCCCGCCTCGCTCTCATCCGCTACATGAAGTACTGCGGGTTTGAAGGCTGAGAGTTTGGCAGGGGGAAACCCCTGCCGCTCTCTCTACTTTCAAACACAACAAGGAGAGATGGTAGAAATGGAAACGTGGAGCAGCTACGAATTGGAGCGTGAGCTTTCTGACGCTCAGAATGTCGGCGGCAATCTGAACGTCGATGCTCGTCGGATCGTCAACCGTTTGGTGGACGAGCACAACAAGGCTTTGAAGGAGCTTCGTCTTTGGAAGAAGGTCATTTCCCATCTTGACGAGCGTGACTACTGAGTCGATGCTGGACGATTCCTCTCGGTGCGACGAGAGGTTTCGTCTAGTCTCGAACAAACGAGAGACTGGAAAGGAAATGGAAATGGACGAACAGACTGTTGAGACGCAGGTTGTTGAGGATCGCATTCCTCTCACCAAAGACCAGGCCAGTTCTGAGATGTTGGCGCATCCCATCGTGGAGTACTTTCTGACTCTCACGCTCAGTGAGGGATGGAAGAAGCTGGAAATCGACGATCAGGTTGATTTCCGCACTCGACTCTCGGCTTTCGTGGCTGTTGCCAACAAGGCTCGGGAAGTCTTCGACAAGGCAGTGTGGAAGGGGCACGAGGATGGCACGGTTTCTCCCGACGTCATCAAAAGTGTTCGAGTTCGTCCCGACGGTGAAAAGCCGGGACGTAAGGCCGTCGAAAAGACGATGGCTCAGATCATTGCGGAGTCGATGAAGTGAGGTTTGTCGGGCGGCTGGGATTAGCAATGATTCCAGCCGCCTGGCTCGCCGATTGGGCAGCGTATTTCCTCGGAATCTCTTGACCCGAAAGGGTTGGGGGGGTTCCGAGGAACCCTACTCGGCCAAATATCTGATGCTCATGCTTCGCATGGTCGCAATCCATACCTACTCGCGCCGTGTTAGGCTTGCTTAACAGTATATGTTAAGTGAGCCTTATTTTTTGTGTTCGGCCGCGCCAATTTAGAGTGTTAAGCTTGCTTTATATATTGTATTCGGTTGGGCCAATTTGGGGTGTTAAGCTAGCTTTATTTGGTACTAAATTCCTATTGACAATTTCGGCGATCCATGAGACGATCGTGGGGTACCTTGACAATTGAAGAACGAGCGGAGTCCCTGCCACTGCATTGCCCAAATTCAAACGTATTTATAAAGATTGGAAATGTAATGGCTGAGAACAATGAAATGCTGACTGCTGGAATGACCGCAAACTTTGCGGAAATGTTTCCTCCAATTATGGGGGAAGATTGGCTTAACTGGGAATTGAACGATCAAGTCAATTTCCGCAATAAGCTTGAGGCTTATGTCAAGGCTGCGAATCTTTGTCGGGAGACATTCGATAAGCAGGTTTGGCAGGGTCATGAGACTGGCAAAGTCAATGTCAAGGTTGAATCAATCAGGACAAAGAGTGACGGCGATAAGCCAGGCCGTAAGGCTAAGGTTAAGACCGCTGCCGAATTGCTTGCCGAGCGCCTTAGCAAGTAATCATTAGTGGCAGGGACTTCGTTCAATCTTTAATTGATAGTGCGGCATTTAGCCTCGATCGGGGGATTACCCTGGTCGGGGCTATTTGTCGTTCGCTCGCTCACTCGCGTCGCAATTTGTACCTACTCGCTTAGATTGATCTGGAGACATTCTATATGCCTATATTTTTCCAATAAATGTAACTTTATTGCTAATATAGTCACCTATCGGTTTGCTGAAAGCTCGTATGGCTAGCTATGCCCACTTGGACACCTACAGGGGTATGTCATTCTTGATAGCAACTCATGCTCACTCTCTACACTCTCTCCTTGTACTTCGTACAAAGAGTGTAGAGAGCATCTAATTTAAAAAAACCTTTTACACATAGCAGCTATCTAACAAGCCTACCCTTGTGCAACGCTGTGACCAGGTACGATGCAGGAAGCTCAGAAAGTAGACACCTCTCAACTAGGAACACCTGTTCGATTGGACACATAGCGAACCCGTTTCGTTAGCTCTGAAACCTGAATAGAGCGTCCAAATTAAAAGTTTCTCTGAGCAAGACCAGCAACCCTGCCCCCGGTACAGGAATCAAACGGTTTCCATATTAAATACTGAATAGAATCCATTGCACTAGCCAGCTATCGACTTATCCACAGGACGCCGCCTGTCCAAATGGCTTGACAAGCACAACTTTTTACTAGCATATGGAGGGTATGGCCTACGACAAGGACACTACTAAAAACATACTTCGAGCCTTATTGGAGAAGAAACAAGCAGAAGAACAAGGAACCAAGGTAGAAGGACACAATGCTAAGCTTATAGCTGAGAAGGTTGACTCAAGCATAGATTATACTAGAAAGCTATTAAAACCACTTCGTGTAGCTGGCTACATCAAAGTTTATAGAGGTTACTACAACATAACAGAAAAGGGAGAAGAACTACTTAAGAGTGATAAGCCTGTCATCCTGACGACTGACGTAGTAAAGGAGAACATTCTTATAGTACCTACAAGGTTACTAAAAACAAGTGAATACTTCTTTGCCATGAGGAAGCAAGCGGACGTCGCGAAAACATATCCCAATCTTCCAGACACACTTATTACCGAGTTCGTTGTTCCATTGTTGACTATTTACTGCTTACAGAAAGACATAGATCTTCCCGATATCGAAGGTGAGTACAGCACACCAAATGTACAACGTATACACAACACCATAATCGATATTATCAAGACACACATTCTGGAATAGAATAGGAGGGTGTTAGGCTGGCTTAACACGTCCAGTTAGGTCAGCCTAACAACCACTGTTAATATTGACTTACGGGTGTATGATGAAGGTGGACCCAGCCACGCCCCAGCGGCGACAGAATAGAAATGGAAATAAAATGGAAGAGCAAGAAATGGATTGGAATTCAACTAGGGAAGCTCTAACAAAGAGCATGGTTGGATTCGATGGATTGATCGACGTCATTCAAGGTATGTTGATTGGAGAAGCTGTTGCAATGCAGCGTATTTGGATCACGAAGGATAACAAGCGCACACTTGAAATTGTCCGTGAAGTTCTGAATGATTTGAATGTCATGACTTCAGCCTGGGGGTATGAAAAGTGAACGAGCAAGAAATCATGGACATTGCAAGCCTCATCTACGGAAAGTGGAGTGAGACAATGGACAGCCTCGATCACGTGAAGAAAGAAACGGACGACGGTTCTCCTGATTGGAATGAGTTCCATGAGATTCGTTTGGCAGCAACGATTGCCGATGAGAAGAAGTGGTTTTCCATCAGGAACAACTACAATGCTGAGAATCGGGCAGTCATCAATAAGGCATTCGGTATCTGATGAGCGATATCATCATCGTCATCACTCAGCCGTGCGTCATTTGCGGCCGGAAGTCTAAGGTTGCAATGTTGCGTGACCATTTCGAAGAATGGGAATCTGGGAAGAACATTCAGAACGTTGTCCCGGAAATGCCTGTAGGTACTAGAGAGCTGTTAATAACAGGCACTCACGAAGCATGTTGGAATACAATGAGCACAGAAGAAATGGAAGAGGAAGAAGGCGAATTCTGATGAGCACCGCAATCTTTGATGATTTGGAAATCGACAAGTCCACAATGCTGTCGAATCCAGAAGGCTTCCTTAAGGCCATTCATGAGAAGGCTGACGAATTGAAGGAAGTCTGCCGAAAGTCAGTCACGATCCAGTCGCTGTCTTCTCGGTATGACGATAATCGAAAGGAAGTTCCTCTCGTTCAACAGGAACTTCTCGACACGTTTTACGTCGAGTTGGACAATATGACTCTCGATTACATGGCTGACGCGATCCAGAAAGTAAAGAGGCTCGCCACCGATTTGGAAACGGCTTACAAAGACAGACTTATTCGTGAGGCTTCACAAGCCAGCGGTACAACGCAGGACAAGAAGTTGGCTCACATTCAATACTCTCGACTTCGTGAGGCTCATGAAGCTTTCATCAAGGCTTTGCCGATTCTTGGAAGGTCTGAGCTAGTTGAGGCTAAGCTTCCTCCATTGCCTGGGAATTATGGTGGAGGGAATTCAACGTTTGTTCATTACGTCTTCAACATTGGTGACGACGAATATCGTAATCATTACGCAGTGTGCCGGAAGCTCGGCATTGAAACTCGCCCATTGATGGACGTGATCGATTACATCGAGGCAAACCCCGGCCTGGGAGTTTCTGTTAAGGAAGTCTCATGAGAAATAGAAGGACTCACAACTATCGGACCTACCGGATAACAGTACGTGATCGTAAGTTCGCTTACGTACTATTCATGCTGCACACTGTAGGTGCTGCTTTCTGTTTCCTAGCTACTCGACATTTCTTTGATGTTGACCATCTAGGAGAAACTGTAGGGTTTCTTCTTGGTTTCATCTTTCTTGTATTCACGTCCATCTCTCTAGCTGAGGATATCTTCAAGTCATGAAATATTTCAAACTCTCCAAAGAGCAGCAAGCTCTCCATAAGATTCTCAACGACACTAACATTACCATGTCTGAGATGGAAGTGGAAGAAGTTGTTTACGAATTGATGCGTGTCAATCGCGCTATTACCCTCCTGAACACATTGGAAATCGGTAGCATTTTCATTAAGCAACTGACCAACTACAAAGAAGATATCTTCAAATTCCTAGAGGAGATTAACTGATGGACATTCCAAAGTTCCCGAATGCAGATGATGGTAATGATGATCTTCCTGCCGTCCCTGAATTCTTCAACATCGACGACGAGATTCGTAAGCTCCTAGAGTCCATCGATGCTCACGCCGATAAGATTGTGGAGTGCGAAGTCACATATCAGACTAAGCACCACGAAATCACGGCAAAGATCTTGAAGCTTCAAGAGCAACTGTCTCAGATTCACGACGACAAGTACAAGTCGATTCGTAAGCTTCGTGATACTCGTGATGAGGAAATGCGTCGATTGGCAGCCCTGCGTATTCAAAAGAAGCAGGAAGAAGAAAACTCAGCATTTGAAGAGACAGCACGACTCATCAAGGAAATCTGTGCTGACTTTGAATCATGGGAAGCCGCTCGTGAATATCAGGTAGAGGATGTTGTTCGCATCGTTCATCAGTACCTGATTGGTTCGACCGGAATCATGAACGCAAATGAAATGGCGCTCGGAAAGACGTTCGAGACGATCGTCGCCCTTTACATCATTCGCCGCCTATTCGAGCAGAAGTATGGACGCAAGCCCAATATGCTCTGGCTCTCAAAGCAGTCCATTGTTCTCACTGGTGGAACAAAGAACGAGGCAACTCGTTGGGACCCCACTTTGAAGATGTTCCCTTTGAAGGGTTCCGATAATAAGGCAACCCGAGAGATTGTCTTCAAGATGGCAGCGATGGGTGGCGCTTGCGTTCTGACCAATTACGAAACAATTAGGACAACTCCCGAGGCACGCAAAGTGACTTGGGACATTGTTGTCATGGATGAAGTCCACAAGCTTAAGGGCGGAGCAAACGCTAGTGGCCCGACAGCTATTTGGGAGTCGGTGAAAGACGCTATCAAGCCAGCTAAGTTTGTCATGATGTTGACGGGTACTCCGCTCGTTAACAAGATGGAAGAAATGTGGAGCTACCTTCACATCTTCGACCCAGTATTGTTCCCGAACGCAAGGCAATTCGCTCGTCAGTTCAATGCTTTCAAGGATATGTCCGGAAAGCTTCAGTTCTCACTCCAGTCTGAAAGGATGTTCAAGGACATTCTTCGTGGGCGTTTGATTCGTAGGACGGCTCACGAAGTTGGATTGCAGT
>Ga0105347_1000319_pt1 | contig 23940 bp, 24 predicted proteins | sample EasRivMeERMLT890_FD_89677 | JGI IMG/M metagenome (GOLD analysis project Ga0105347, IMG submission 89677) | Soil microbial communities from meander-bound floodplain in the East River, Colorado, USA - East River MetaG ERMLT890 | ecosystem: Environmental > Terrestrial > Soil > Floodplain | place... | reverse complement strand
TGCCGACTCGCGTGCTGATGTTGCGCGGAACTAGGGGAGCCCTCTTACTCGGGTTATCCGCCCGAGGAGTTGAGCGCTTCCCTGAGGACATCCCTGGGCTCTGGGTTACGGCACCAACAGAAGAACTCCACCGGCTCGGATTTGCGCTCAACGGATCCTTCGATCTGGACGTTGGTCGTGCCCAGGCCGCGAGGACTTCTTCGCACAACGAGGAGCTTGCCGATCAACTGGGCGGCGAATTGGGGCAGGAATTCGTAAATGTTTTTGAATCATCCGATCGCGACTGGGATCAGTTCAGGGAAGCACTTGGCTTGGCGAAGGACGCAACGAGCTATCACTTCTGGAACACTGTTTTGGACACACTTTCCCGCCCGTTCAGACAAGGTTCTGATGGCTCCGCTCTGGAGCTCGTAATGCGTGTCCTCTGGCAAAACAGGCTTCATGGAGCAGCTAGGCTCCTGTCGGAATGCCGGTCGCTGCCGAGTGGCTTGTGGGGGGAGTACCAGCAACTTGTTGAGACACAGGAGGTACGCTACAGGGTTCGCGGCTTGTTGGCCGAGGAAGACATTTTCAACGTTCTTGCTGCATTGCCGAGCTTTCGTGAACACATCTCGCCGGGTACCGCTGTAGCAGAATCAGTTATTGCGCGATTGCCAATAGCGATAGCGGAAACCGCCGAGATTCTGGATATAGTGGCTTGCTTGGGGACAGAGCTGAAGTCCGCCAAGGTTGTGGCGCCATTGATCGCATCGACCCTGAACAACGTGATCACTCAGGACGTACTCCAAGATCTTGAACACGGAACGCCCACGGAGCAGGCGGAGTACCACCGATTGCGCGAATACCTGAACGAGCTTCACTTCGAGGGCCGTGACGGATCAGCCCACCCGTCGCGAGATCTTCTCGTCGGGCCAATCGATGGTGTGGATCTCTCTGACGAGATGAAGCGCGCTCAGTTCGCTCCCGATCAACACTGGTTGTCGACAGACTATCGCGACGGCGGACTATCGTTCTTCAGGCTCTGTCGCCAAGAGATGGAGGCGCCGTCGGAAAAGCTGGCCGAGTGGGGTTTAGCCGCTGATGAAGAAAAGCGCCGCGTGGCGTTCTTGCGCTACTTGCTTAGTGGGGACCTCAGTCAGCAGGTAATGCAAAAGGTACGTGGCGACGTTGCGACGACGTGGCTGGCGGACCTAGAAAATTCAGGTCTGCTGGCGATGGCCGATGATTCGCCACAAGAGCAAAAGCGTCTTATGGCGAATCTGTACATTTTCCCGCTCGCCTTTCCCGACGATATCTCCTGGCCGCCGAATGAAGTCGTCCCAGATCCTGCCGCAGCGCTGCGCTCGCTGTCCGTGTGGTGGCGCGCAAACAAAGTGAGCATGCTCGCGAAATATGAAGACACGCTTTACGGAGGTGATCCGCCGTTGTCCCGCGACTCGCTAGATGACGTGAGCGAAGTAACAACTCGGACGGCTTGGCTTGAAATCTTTGTCTTGGCTGCTGCCCATAGACTTGGGCGCACTCAGGACGGCCAGCACCGTGAGTTCGTACAGCTTTGCCGAGACAACGGCTGGCTCGACACATTCGCGTCGCCGCGCCAGAAGTTCGACTCGGACGCGTGGATGGGCGTCGTACGTTCCTATCTCGACGCCCAAATTGATCGGCCTGCGTTCTATCACTGGCTGGGACTATTTGTCCCTATTTTCCAGCTTTCCTGGTGGCTGGACGACTACGTCCAACTCTTTCTTGGTGCCGACAGGTACCTTGGTGACGCGGCCATGCCGTTTGACGAGTTCATGGCTCCGGCATCGTCCCCCGCTTTCCAGGGTGGAGGCTACGATGCTCCTCCATTAGACCGGACATTGCGGATTGGGGCGCACTTCATACTGCGTGAACTGGCAAGGAATGGGCTGATCAAAAGCCCTGAAGCCCTCCGCTACTGTTTCGTCCCGTCGCGGGGGGTTCGCGTGCTCATGGACAGATTAGGCTGTCCCGAGATGGATGACTCCAATCTTCGCTTCGAACAGTCCAAGCTGATCGCTGATTACCTGGCGACACATCTTCCAGATTGCGCCACATTCGACGACGCCTTTGACATACCTCTATCAATCGTTGCGCAGGATCTCGACCTGCAGAACGATCTATTTCATGAGACCCTCGTCGACCCATCGCTAGGAACGGATGATGAATAATTTGGACCAGCACATCAATCTTGAATCAGGGGACCGAGTGCGTCACCTGCGACTTGGCGCCGGCGACGTCATAGTCGATCGCGGGGATACCGTAGTCATCCAGTTCAGAGGAGGGATTGAGAGCTGCAGCAAGAGCGACCTCGAGCGCCTCCTAACTCCTCTGCAGTCGGTCGATCAGCCCGAGTGGGACGCTCCGCTGGACGTGATCACGCGCTGCCAGGCGGAAGCAATTCGCTCTGTAAACGATACCTGGGGTGTCTTTAGTCGCTCCCGCATTGCCCTACTGCCGCACCAGCTCTGGGTCTGCAAGCAGGTGCTCGAAAGCTGGCCGGCCCGCCGGCTCGTCGCGGACGATGTGGGCCTGGGTAAAACAATTGAAGCCGGTCTCATTCTGTGGCCATTACTGTCCCGAGGAACCGTCAAGCGTTTCCTGGTCATTTGCCCCGCGTCACTTGTTGACCAATGGCAGTATCGCCTCAAAGAGATGTTCGATATCAGAACAACAAAATACACGACAGAGGCAGACACACCCAGGGCGGACTTCTGGAACACGCACAATCAGGTCATAGCCTCGCTTCAGACTCTTCGGATCGCCAACGACACCAGGCGCGACCGTCTCACGTCCGCGGACCCGTGGGATCTTCTGATAGTGGATGAAGCTCATCACCTCAACGCAGACGAGCAGAGTGGTCCCACGCTGGGCTACAAGCTGGCAGATGAGCTACTGACACGACGGCTGGTTGCTTCAGCTGTCTTCTTCACGGGCACTCCCCATCGCGGTAAGGACTTCGGGTTCTTTTCGCTGATGCGCTTGTTGCGCCCCGATCTCTTCGACGCGCGCAAGCCGATCAAGCCCCAGCTTCCACTCCTGAGCGAAGTGATGATCCGAAACAACAAACAGAGCGCGACCGACATGCGTGGTGAGCGCCTGTTTTGGGCGCCGCAGGTGACCCCCGAGACCTACGAGTATTCGGAGGCGGAAGCCCGCTTCTACCAGATGCTCACCGATTTCATCCTGACAGGGAAAGCGTACGCGTCTTCGCTCGGCGCCGCTGACAGCCGCATGGTCATGCTGGTCTTGATTGCCATGCAGAAGATCGCATCTAGCTCTGTCGCGGCCATCAGGCGAGCACTTACTCGGCGACTAAACCGCTTGATCGAAGCGAAAGCTAAGGTCTCGGAGCAGCTGCGGGAACGAGAAGCCAGGGATCTCATCAAACGCGCAGAACAATACGCCGATCCTGAATCTGCCGACGATGGCGACGTTGTCAACCAGCTCGACGAGGAGATGGCCCTCAGCCTCGTCATGCTGATGGCGGACGAAGAGCCCCGGCTTCGAGAGCTTCTTGACGCCGCCAACGCGGTGCGAGACGAAACCAAGATCGGCAAGATCATCAGCATCTTGGAGTCACAGTTCAAGAACCGCCCTGTCCTTCTTTTCACTGAATATAAAGCGACACAGTCGCTCGTGATGTCAGCGCTCCATGGCCGGTTCGGAGACGGCTGCGCAACATTCATCAATGGAGACGATGCCGCGGAAGACGTCCAGGACGCGAACGGGGAGGCTCATACGCTCCGCGTCAAGCGCGAGGAGGCTGCGGACAAGTTTAATTCGGGGGAAGCGCGCTTCATGGTCTCAACGGAGGCAGGCGGCGAAGGGATCGACCTACAAGAGCGTTGCCACAGTCTTATCCATGTCGACCTTCCCTGGAACCCGATGCGCTTACATCAGCGCGTCGGCCGTCTGAACCGCTATGGGCAGACACATCGGGTTGAGGTCGTCAATTTGAGGAATCCTCAAACGGTTGAGGCGAGGATCTGGGACAAACTCAACGAGAAGATAGACACCATCATGGCCGCATTCAGTCAGGTCATGGAGGAACCCGAGGACTTGCTTCAACTCGTGCTTGGCATGACGTCTCCGTCCCTCTTTCGCGAATTGTTCTCGGAAGCAGACGCTATCCCGAAGGAGCGTCTTTCCAAGTGGTTTGACGACAAGACGGCGAGCTTCGGAGGAAAGGATGCTGTCGACACGGTGCGAGACCTGGTTGGTTACGCGGCGAAGTTTGATTTTCAGGAAGCGTCATCACAAATCCCACAGATCGACCTGCCGGCACTCGCTCCCTTCTTCAAGACCATGCTGGCGCTTGCCGGCCGCCAGGTGCGGGAAGACGACTCCGGATTGAGTTTCATAACGCCAGAGTCATGGCTTGGCGAGCCAGGAGTTAGATCGTCATACGAAGGGCTCCATTTTGACCGCCAGGTGCGCTCACGGGATGCCGCGGTGCGAATCGTTGGCGTCGGACACAAGGCCCTCGACCAAGCCCTTCGCGAAGCAAGCGAGAGTCCGGCCTCCATCGCGTCAATCCCGGTTCAAACACTTCTTCGACCTCTGATTCTCTTCTCGATCACGGATAGCGTGACGACAGCGGGGGGATTGGTGCGATCGGTTCTCGTTGCAGTCGAGGCAGGCGGGAAATCTGATGCCGATCCAGTGGTTTTGCGAGACTGGCAAACCCTGGAGCGGCTGAACGACCTTGCCGAGGGTCGGGGATACCGTCGATCCCGAAGTTCCACTCCGGCAGCCACGGCCCCTGCCATAAACACCGTGGTCGACCAGGCAAGGTCGGCCCTCGAGAAGCAGCTCATATCGTTGCAACTGTCGTTCCAGGTGCCAACCGTCTCCGTCTCCGCAATACTGTGGCCAGGCGCAACAGACGAAAGAGGCAGTGCAGAATCGGTGAATCAGGATGGAGTAAGTTCACCAGCGTAGGCCCGTGGGCGCTTACGCGGGTTCAGAAGGATGTGGTCATTCGAAACCCCGTGCAGAACACTTGGAAACGAATGACCGATCTGCGCGGGAAACCTTGGAAGTGGAGGCACCCCGACGAGAATCGCGGCACCGCAGTATCACAGCACTGGATACCCGGAGATCGGTTCCTGACAGTCATCGAGCGCCGGTTGCATGGGGCGGAAGCGTAATCAACGACGAAAGTGACCTGCTTTTCGAGGCTTATGCCCTGCGTCGGTCTCGCGGCGAATCACTTGGGAGGACAGCAAGTTGAAGTCGGACTGGCAGCAGCACTGGAATCCAAAGGCGTACTGGAAGGACACGGCAGACTTCAGAGCCTATCGCGACGATCTGGTGGCGAAGACGCTCCAACTCGTCGCCGAATGGAAGCAGCAGCGATCTGGCATTGGCCGCGCAAACAAGAACATGGCTTTCTTGTGCAGCAGGCTCGAGCTACTCGTTGACGAATGCGATCCTACGGATCTGCCATCTGCCAGGGGTCAGGGTGTTCAAGAGCTCGCCGACGATCTGGCCGACTATCCATCCATACTGCCAGCAACAGATTGCTGGACCGCTCATGGCAACAGCTCCGCTTCGCCGGGAGAGGACCCGCCTACGATCTGCGATGGGTGCCCGCTGATTGGCCCCGTTAAGGGGATGAGTGGTGACCGCCGCTATTGGGCGTGCGATGCGCTCTCTTTCATCGGCGAGAAGCTGGTCGAATGGCGAGTGGGCCTTCCGGCCAACCCGTGGCCTGAGCCAGGGGTTTGGTACTCTGCTTTCGAGTCCGACCGTGGAAGGCATTGACCGATTTCGAATTGAGTTGGTGTAAAACCACGGCGCCCGGAAGGATCCCACCCTGGGTCCCAAATGAACGAACAAGAAGAGGCACGACCGAAGACCACTACACGGCCGTGGTCCTGGCACGGATGGGGCTATGAGGCTCAAGCCAGCGCGATCGATGCCCTGGAAGGTCAAGGCCTGACCGTGCCCTGCCCCAATTGTGGTCGGCGGGTCATACGTGCGGAGGAGCGCCTCACCTCACAGGTAGCGACCACCGACGACTCGCTCTGGGTGGCGTTCGCACCGAGGTGATCGCTCCGAGGGTAACTAACGTCAATAGAGTCCGTGTCATTCGATCGACCTTCCTTCACTTGTGTTCCACGTTTCAGCTTGTGGACATGGGGGGGGTCGCGACCCCCCCCCATGTGACTCCCAAGCCGTCAGCGAACTAGGCCCGTACCGCGCCATTGATTGGCGGTACCGTTCGATGGGAGGTCCCAGATCCGGGTTCCGTTGATCTGCGTGCCGTAGCCGCTCGAAAACGGAATCGAACCCGAAGAGCCGCAGTTGGTGTTGGCGAACACTCCTATATGGATGTGCGAGATTCCACCGTTAGCGACCTCGTTTGGAGTAGCAACGTAGCCTAGCGAGCTTCCCTTGGTGACAGCGCCTCCGACGGGCTTGTCCAGCCACTCAGCCGGGTACCCTGCGGTGCGTACCGTCTTCATGTGGGCGACTTTGATGCTGCGGGTACTGTTGATCCTGATACACACGATGCCGCCGGGCATGTATTTCCAGGCGATCGTCCCGGAAACCGGCGTGTAAACGCGCCGGTGCTGGGCATTGTTGTAACCTGCGCGACAACCGCTGGTTCCCACCGCCCGACTGTCCGAAACGAGGTCGAGGCCGTACTTGTCCCCGCCCTTATGGGAGATAGACGTATTGTAGCCTTGGCAGACGTACCACTTTTCGCCCGTCTTGCCGGGTACGATGATGCCGAGGTTCGATGCCGCCTCTCCTGATTTGATCGTGCCGGGAACCGTGGGCAACGCCATGTAAACGAAGGCAATCAAGGTGACAAGAATGACCAAGCCCCTGAGGCGTCGGGTGAATTGCATAGAGTCCAACTTGCGTTTCCTTTCATCATTGCGGTTGTCTCTTTGGTCGTTCCGCTCATGGACCTTTTGCTCCACCTCCTCGCGGCCCAGTTTGGCGGTTGGGTTCGCTCACAATTCGGCGAACTCACTGCTTTCACTCCGGAGGCGGAGAATTCTTACAAGCTCGGTATCGAAAGGACGCAACTTAACGGAGAACGTGTTCGGCGACGGTGGCAGGATCTTGGATGCGCGGAGATCTCGTGATCAGAGCTGGCGCCGTGTCGGCCCTAAGGTTGCACCAGAGGAGGACCACCGAGAACCTGCACGCAGGCGAACTCGTGGAGGTCGTTTCGAGTGAAGCATGCGAGCCCGGTGGCAGTGAATTTACCCACGGCAGGCTCCTCGCCAGCAATCATCCACGAAAAGACGTCCTGCGCTGAGAAAACGCCACGTGATCCACCAGCTACGTTCTCTCCGATCTCCGCGGGTGGGTAGCCACTGCAGTCCACCGTGCCATAGATAACGCGGTCGGATACATACGTTGGTGGCGGACCTGCGCAACGGGCCCTCCAGTACATGTCAGATCCGTCCGGCTGACAATGGATCGTTGTGGAGCCGCTGTGAGTCGACCACCACCGAGACTGAAGTACGAACCGGGCGTGCTGCGCAGCGGCCGCTCGGAGTCGATCATCGAGTACCAGGGCATTCAGACCGTTCTGTGACCGGCGCTGATTCGTAAGGTTGATCAGTTGCGTTCCAAGACCAGCATCCTCAATCGCGTCTCCGGCCAAAGGAACGGAGGCAGAAGGGGCACATTGACTCGCAGGCTCCCCATACGCTTGAACAGTCGGTGGACGCGGAGTACCCGTAGGTGGTGGAGGCACGACCACTGCGGGTGTAGGAGTAGGAGGCGGTGGCGTCACAGAATTCGTCGGAGTCGGCGTTGGGGTCGCTGACACCGTTGGACTGAACGAAGGTGATGGTGATGGATCTGGCGACCGAGGGCGTGGTGTCTGAGTCACTTCTGGTTCTGCTAAGTCCCCTCGCTCCGATGCAAACATCTGGTCGCCGGCCGATAAGCTGCCAAACAGGAGGATGAGGAGTAGTAGCAATGAGAGTGCGGCTATAGAGGCTCGTCGACGTCGGGTGTGATAGGGCCAGGTAACGACAAGGCCTCGCATCGGCCGCCATACTTTACTCACCAGGCGCCTAAAATGATTGGAGACGCCGTGAATCCAGATGGATGCTTGATTTGACGCTACCGGTGGGCCGTGGAGCGCCCACTCTGCCTCCATCGCTGCAGCGCCCTTCGTTTTGAGCGCCAACGGCACTGGCACCATGGCAAACGCACCGAACAGCGCGGTGGGCGAGAGCAGCCGCTTCTTCTCCTCCTGGCAGGTTGGACACGTCTCGAGGTGCTGATTGACGAGTCGCCGGATCTCAGGCGAGAGCAGCGCCGTCTTTGAATCGAGGACATCGCGGTCGAGCGTGAGACACTTTGCCCGGGCGGTTCTGACGAGCACGAGGGCAGTGACCGCTTCTTCCAGGTTAGTCTTCAAGCGGCTCAGAATCGTGTAGGCGTTCCCCTTAGTGATACCCATGACTTCTGCTATGTCTGCGGACTCCAGGCCCTGGCGGAGGTGAAGATCAAGGACGGACACCTCCTTGGGACTGAGAAACTGGGACGCCTCCCAAACCAGGCGGGCTTGGTCGGAAGCAAGCGCCGCTCGTTCGGGGTCGCCGAGCACGGTCCCGTCCACGATAGCGAAGGATCCCGCCTCCGTGCCCTTGTCGTCCGGGCCATCGATGGCAACAGTCCTGCCCTTCCTCTCCAGACGAGTGAGTGCAAGGTTTCGGGCGATCGTAAACAACCAGGTTGTTGTTGATGCCGATTTCTCCCCCGGCGAGAGTGCGCGCATAGCACGAAGGAACGTCTCTTGGGCAACGTCTGCGGCCTCATCCTGATCACGAAGCAAGCGGAATGAGAAGTCGAAGACCTTGCCGAAGTGACGGTCATAGAGTTCGCCGAACGCGATTCCGTCGCCCGCAGCTGCGAGCTGCTCGAGTTCTCCGTCCGTCCTCTGACTATGCGGCGTCTGCATGTTTAGGCCCGGATCGTCGCGATGCCCTCCTTCCCGAACATGGTTCTGAGAGATTACACCGCGTTAACCTCGAATCCTTACAGATGGTCGCCTCTGGCGTGATTATCGATGCGTCTCCGAGTCTCACCAGCATAGGTCAGTGGTCGGGATCGGCAGGCGTTCATAACGAGTCGACGTGCACCTCGCGAGAATCCCCGGCTCCATAGCCACGCGCGAGATCACCGATGGCTTTTGCTCCGCGCTCGGAGCGCGTAAATCATCGTAAGTGATATACCCACTATGACTAAGAAAGATGAAGCTGTTGCGATTTCCCCACCCGCCGATGATCGTGATCCGCCGGTGCCTGGGAGAGCACTAGGCCCACTTGCTCCAGCCCCAGCGCCACTCCCGCCCCCACTTGGTGCCAATGAATTTGGTGTAGTCGTCGGACCTCCCGGAGTGGGTCCTGCAGCTTCACGCTCGTACGCGCCGATGTCACACACCGCCGTCCCATCGTTGTTGCCGTCCTGCGGACGCGCGAACCCGAAGCCGCGCTGGTCTTCAGCCAGGCACGTTGCCGGGTCGCCTGCGTCAGTGGCCGGACTGGTCGCCGGGATAGCGCGTGTCTGCGTCGGCCCGCCGTTATCGGCCAAAGCCGCCAGTTGCGGATCCACGCCCGGCTTGTCCGTCGTCTGGTCGAACGTGCAGGTGTTGTCGCCGTCCAGGTTGTGGCCGCTCGAAGTGAGATCCTCTACGAGACAATCGCCGCCGGTCGGGTTGCTGGCGACGATGGTGTTGGTCGCGGTTACGCCGGTAATGCCCAAAGCAGCGACCCGAGCGGTACCGTCGCTGGTGCCCGCGCTCACGAAGTAGTCGCCTTCGCCAGGCTCGATCTCCCGGACACTCTTGAGGATAACTTGCCCATCAGCAAGTCCGCCCCCGCCCAGGGTTGCGGAGTTGCCAGCGATCGTGACGTTGTTCAGATTTAGCTCTCCATTGTTGCTTATCCCGCCGCCCGCGCCCGCCGTGCTGTTGCCACTTACTGTGACATTGCTCAGCGTGGCCTCGCCTTCCAAGTTTGAGATGCCACCACCACCGTCTGTATCCGCCTCGTTGCCAATGATCGTCGAGCGGTTGATCTCGAGCGTTCCAAGGTTCCGGATCCCCCCTCCGTCGTCCGCGTCTGATGTTGTGTTATTGCTGATCGTGCTGTCGTTGATCGTCAGATCGCCATCGTTGTCGATCCCACCGCCGTCGTCTCCATCGTTGCTGGTAACGATGACACCGCTAAGCGTCAACGTCTCGTCGTTCGCGATGCCGCCGCCGTCCTCGCTACCCAAATCGCCTCCATTCGTCACCGTCAGTCCGGCGATCGTGACCGTCAGCGGCCCGTTGATCGTGAAGATGTCGAACACGCGGTCCAGGTCGTCGCCATCCACTATCGTCGTTCCGGCGGCAGCGCCGTTGATCGCCAGGTTGCTGGTGATGTCGAAGTCGCCGGTCGCGTTGGAGTCTTCGCCCGATCCAGCGATCGACATGATGTACGTTCCCGCGGGCAGGTCGATCACGTCGTCGCCGCTACCCGCGGTGCAGGCGTCGATCGCCGAGTCGGTGTTCGCCGACTGGATCGCTTCCCGCAGCGTGCAGTTGCCGTTGGCGTTCAGCTCGTCAACGGTTGTGTTCACCGTTATATTCGATGCCCCAGCGGGTTCAGTTGCCCAAAAGAGCGAGACAGACACAATCGTCAGGGTAACCGCCAAGGAAACGAAAGCAGAAATATAGCGAGTCATGGAACTATCCTCCCTTGTCTGGGCGCGTCTTCAAATGCCGCCTCCGCTGTTTGATGTGCGGCCACAGGTCGGTAGAGAGCGAACGGATGTACGCGATGTCGAAGCGATGAAGTTCACGGAAGTGATCCTTACCCGCTCGGACGCCGACGCGCGGACTGTAGCAGGGCATGACGCCACCCGTCAATTCCGAGTGGCGGCACAATTGTGCCAGTCTGTCACCTAATCTCGCGCAATTCTCGCGCTATACTCCCGGTGTGGCAGCCGATCCTCGAGAATGGAGCCGGGCCCTGCGCAGGGCGCGCCAACGCCTGCCGATGACCCGTGTCGAGTTAGCCGAGGCTTCGCGCGTGTCCGCGGACACGATCAGGCGCTGGGAAGAGGGTCGCCGGAACCCTACGCTTCCCCGCCTGATGCGTGTGCTTGATGCTCTAGGTTGCCCCGAAGCCGAGGCGAACGCGATCCTGCAAGGCCTCGGCTTTCCACGATTACCACTCCGCTTCACCGCAGCAACTCATCCGAACTACTACTTCAAAGTCGATGAACTCCAAGCGGTGGTGGAGCAGGCATCCTGGCCGGAATTCGTCGTCAATGACAACATGGAGATCGTCGCCGCCAACTCGACAGTACAAGCCCTCTGGGGCGCGGATTTTGATGTCGAAAAGGAACGCCGCCGACCGTATCAGATGAACCTCGTCGGCCTGGCGAGTAGCCCGGAGTTCATAGCGCACATCTTGAACTGGGACGAGGTAGTAGCGACGATCGCATCGGCGTTGAAGTGGGGCGCTGCGCTAGCCGTTGAGCATCCGCATCCATATATGAGTCAGGTTCTGGCGGAGTTCGCATCAGGCGACCCGGCGTACCTGAAACGATTGATGGATATCTTCGCGGAGACGCCGGCACGAGAGCCTCGATGTCGGTGGACCTACTCAGTCCATTGGCGGGACGATGAAGCTGGAGATATGCGGTTCGTTGCGCTAGTGAACACGGCGAGCGAGATCGATGGGCTGGCCTTCAACGACTGGATTCCAGCGGACGCAGAAACCTGGTCGAACGTCGAAAGCATTAGGGCGCGGGGTGCACAAGTATAGGTCGGTAGCGGCGCTTAGTCGGGCCTGTGTAGTTCCCTCGCCCAGCGCGCGAATGGACTCAGCGATTGGTCGCTTATCATCTAGGCTCGCATGGCGCGGATGCGCATCCGATCTCAGTTGAGTAATATCGCTGGCGTGCTCCTCATCTTAGCGGGAATAGGAGGCCTCGCTGCCGCAATCGAAGAACGCAACGATAGGCGGACCGTGACAAGCGATGAGGTCTCTCAGATGGGAATTCCAACTTTGGACGATCCATGGACAGTTGACTTCGTCGGAACACTTTCCGTCGATGAATTCCACTATGACTTCAGCGGCGAAATTGGACTTACATACAATCTGCACATCGGCACCAACGAATTCAGTTTGAGTCTGGACGATGATCAAGTCGAAGGTCTTGAGTCTGGCCAGGTCATACGAGTCAAGGGACAACAAACCAATGACATATTTGTCGATGTGGATGACATCGAGATCCTACGCTGAGAATCCTAACGCCTTCCTCGTCGGACAGCAGGTCGATATCTCGTCAAGTGCCGACCGCCGCCGTCTGGATCTGACTTCGTCTGGACCGTAGGCTGGATGGTCGGCTTTGCGACTCACCGAGGGCTCACTTTAAATGCTGAGAGCCTTAGCAATTGCTAACATTCTGCTAACCAAACCGGTGATAAGAGGCGACACCAGAAGTTACCAGCAGGGACGGGGAGGGGCGCTTTCAGGTACGAAATGGACTGAAACGGAACCAGGCGGGACGGACCGGTACGACTTCCGGAGACTTTCAAGACCGTCCCGTTCAACCGCTCCGGCACCCCTCCAGATACAAAATAGCAGCTTTTTATGCTAATGTATCTTAGCATTTGCTAACCAAGCCGGAGCTGCTTAGAAGGAGTCAGGTCGTTTTCAGGTAGAAATCGGGACGATTCGTATCTGTGCGACACGCCAACGATAGCAGGCTTGCCCAAGCCTAGCCCGCCGGCGTTCCAGAGCACCGATCAGGCCATTCCGGGGTCGCGTTGATTCTCGGTTGGCGATGGCAGCCCATACAACCAGTGCATCCAACTGACTGTTCTCGCAGTTTGCTCAGTAAGTGACTAAGCTCATGCTCAGGACCTTATTCGTTAGCCCTTGCCATCATCTCCTTGGCCAGGTCCACCAGCTCATCGGCAGTGATGACGGGCGTGACCCGGTATGACTGCTTAAACGGCGCGGATTGGGTGCAAAACTGGTCGATGTCATGAAGGTTGCTTGCGTCGAGCAACATGTAGAAGGTGTGTTCCGGCGCGGCACTCCACATTCCAACGATCTTGACGCTCTGCTCGCGAGCTATTGCCTCCCGCCCTTCAAGTCCCTTCAGAACCTCCGGAATAGTCTCGAGATTGTATCCCGGACAGTTGTCGTCACTATGCGTGGCAGTTACATGAAATAGCATGGATATTCCTCCTGAACGTTTCTCGCTTGGAGAGATTAAGCCCAGAAGTAAACCACGTCAAGATAACAATACGTGCAGCGTTCAAGGTCTGCGGCGGGTCGTAGACTCAGCGCACAAGCCCTTACTGAAGAACGGCGTCAAAGGCGGTTACATCCGCCCGGTTGCCGGGATGCCACTGCGGAGAATTGGCTGCCACCGCATTCCTTGATGGCCGCCGTCTACCATCAGCTCAAGTTCCGTAGCCGCCTTCGAGATTTACGGCGTATATTCCCCGAGCCTCGAGTAATGAAACGGCCGTGGTCGAGCGCTCGCCGTGTCCGCAGTAGGCAATTGTAGGTGAGCCCTGAGGTAGCAAGGCGACCGATTTCGATAGCGATCCAAGGGGCAGGTTAACCGCGTGGTCGAGATGCCCCGCGGCGAATTCGTCAGGCTCGCGCACGTCGATGGATGCTCCGCCGTTGGCCAGTAGTCGCAAGGCTTCAGGTTGATTAATTGATTCCGTCTCGCGCAATGGTAGACCGTCGCGTTCCCAGGCATCGATCCCGCCCTGGAGCCAGCCCGCGAGGTTTTCCTGACCGACCAAGAGGGACTCTATAGTGACGCGCGAGAGCGATTCGCTTCCCAACACGAACAGCAGCGGCGTGCCAAGATCCACGAGCCATCCGAGCCACGTCGAATAAGAAGGTCTGAACGCGATGCTCAGCGAACCTTGAATATGGCCCCGGTGGTATTCCTTGATCGGTCGCACGTCGATGACGAGCGAGGATTGCGATGCTTCCTGGAATTCCTCCGGAGACAAAGGAGGCGGCTCAGTGATCTCACGCCGAAGTCGCGGTCCCGCCTGATTGATAGGTCGCATTTTAGAGAAGTAGTCGGGAGCGCCAGGAAACGTCCGCGGGAACCAGTTGACGAACTCGTCTTCGTTCTCGATGCGCAGTAGCGAATTCGTCTCCCGCTCGCGGCCAAGCGTAGATGTGCGCTCGCTGCTGACGCCGGTAGAGCAGAAGGAGCCGCCACCGTGTGTGGGGTAGAGTAGCGTCGCGTCAGGCAGATCCGCGAAAGCGTGCTTGAGTGTGCGGTACTGGTCTCGAGTGAGCGCCTCTGTCAGGTCGGGCGCGATGAGATCTGTCCGCGCCGCGCCGCCCACGATCAACGAGCCGCCGCTGAACAGTGTGGGTGTTTCTGAGCGCGGTGCTTCTAGAGCATAGCTAACGTGCTCAGGCGTGTGGCCAGGAGAGCCTATGACTCGTACGCCCACACCTTTCACAACAAAGGCATCGCCAGGAGAAACCCCGCGGTGAGGGAACGTCACGTGGCCAGCGCGCGACGCATGTGGCTCTACGCCTATCAGGTCGAGCAGCTCACGTGAGCCGGTAATGAAGTCTGCGTGGAGGTGCGTTTCGAGGACGCCGACGACCCGCAGGCTGCGGGCTTCGGCATCGCGCAGGTACCGATCGACGTTCCGATCTGGATCCACCAGCATCGCTGAGTCCGGTGTCAGCTGGACGAGGTAGGAGCTGTTGCCCAAGCCTTCGTGGACGAACGGGATTACTTTCATGTCTTCACCTTAATCCTTCTTCCGAATCGTGAATGCGGCAACGACGCCCGAGGCAGCGGTGAGAGCAGCCACGACCTGAATCGAACTCTGAAATCCCAATGCGTCTGCGATTACTCCGGCGACGAGAGCGCCCGTCATGGCTCCAGCGTCGCGCCAGAAGCGATAGACGCCGAGGTAAGTCGCTCGCGAGGCGGGGTGCACGGAATCGCTAATCGCCGCGAGCAGGACGGGGTAGACCATCGCGGTTCCGACACCGAGTATTGCCACCGCGATCAGCCATTGCCCGAAGGTGTCTCCGATGCCGACGAGCGAAATCGCGACGGCCTGTAGCAACATGCCGGCGACTATGAAAGGACTCCTGCCGATCGAATCGCTGAGCCAGCCAGTCCCCATCTGAAGAGCGCCCCAGACGAGCGGGTAAACGGCGGCCAGAATGCCAACTTCTTCCAGCGATAGCCCCTGGCTCACAAAGAGCAGCGGAAATACGCCCCACGCAAGGGCGTCGTTCAGGTTGTTCACGAAGCCTGCCTGACTGATCCCAAAGAGTCTGCTGTCTTGCCAGGTCGTGCGAGCGAATGCCGCCGGTAGCGTGACCGCTTCCTCCGTCTCGTGCTGGTCCGCCTCCACAGCGACGTGGGGGCGTGTGTCTTTGACGAAGAGCGCGCTAAGTCCGAGGCCGCAGGCCGCAAGAACGATGCCCAAATAGAACGGCTCCGGCCTCAGACCGTAGCGATCGGCGATGATACCTGTTGCGAACGCAGCGGCGGCGACGGAGAGGTAGCCTGCTGCTTCGTTGAGGCCGAGCGCGAGTCCACGCCGAGACGGACCGACAAGGTCGATTTTCATGTTGACGGTCATCGACCATGCAAAACCCTGGTTCAGACCGAGCAGCGCGTTGGCAGCGATGATCCATCCCCAACTAGGGGCGAGGATTAGGACGAACGGCACTGGAATGGCAAGGAGCCAGCCGACGATGAGAATGCGCTTGCGGGTGTATTTCTCGGAGAGTGATCCCGCGAAGAGGTTGGCACCTGCCTTGGCCAAGCCGAACGCCGCCACGAACGAAATCGCGGCGGTCTTCGATGCAATGCCGAATTCTTCCCCGGCGAGGAGCGGCAGAATCGAACGCTCCATGCCGACCATGCCGCCGACAAAGGCGTTGATCGCAACCAGCAGCGCGAATTGCCGCCAGTTGGCCCCGAGGCCAAGGGTTGGCGGGACGGTCGAACTCGCGACTGGAGCGGTGGTCGCTATGGCTGCCCCGTCGAGCACTGTGGCCGTCCAAAGATGAGACCGTATACCAGCGAGGGAATACAGAAGTGAGTGGTGCCAACCAGCGCAGCCACCACGGTGAGGATACCGCCCAACACGTAACCGAGGATTGTGAGATCGACGGCGAATGCCGCGCCAGTGCCGAAGAGCCAGATCGTTGTCATCCCGCATGCAAAGCGGCGTGGGGCGCCGTTTGGGGGAAGCGGTGGAGTGCCTGTCAACCGACGGATACCGAGGTTGTAGACGTAGTCGAATGGATGGCTTGGCAACACGGTGCCCAGGGCGGCGGTCACAGCGAGTCCCCAGAGTATCAACGGCGACGCGAGGATCGTGCCGGTAGCCATGACGATCGTGCAGAAAACTGGACTCCAGCGCAGCCACGGCTCAACTTCCCGCATCGTCTGGCGGTCAACGTTGACGTAGCCCTGGGCGTCGAGACGGTCGAGCGCGGTCGCTAGCGGGCCTACTTCGCGCATCTTGCGCCATCTGCGTCACGAGCTGCCGCATCTCGTCTTCGCTTCGGGATCGACTTGGCGAGGACGAAGAGCTCCGGGTCGTCTCTGCCGCTCAGGGTATGCCCGTAAGGACAGTTCACTACGAGCGCCATCTCAGTGCCTCCTCATTGCCGAGAATTCAAGAAGGTGCTTGAATACCGTCAGTTTGCCAGCGGGCCTCGATTCTTGTCAAGTATTCTATTGAGGAGTTGACAGTATCGTTTCGAGCGACGATACTGAGCCGCAAATGGCTCACCGGGAACTCAAAGACCAGCTCTACCCTCAATTCGCCCGTATCGGGCAGGCGCTCGCCAGCGAGAAGCGCCTCGAGTTGGTAGACCTATTGGCTCAGGCACCGCGTCACGTGGACGCGCTTGCGCAGGAAACAGGAATGTCTGTGGCGAACGTCTCACAGCATCTGCAAATACTTCGTTCCGCTTGCCTCGTTCACGCGGACCGTCAAGGGAACATGACAGTCTATCGACTCGCTGACCCGGCGGTCGTCCGATTGTGGCTGGCCCTTCGCGGCGTTGCTGAGTCACAGTTGGCGGAGGTTAAGCAACTCGCCCAGCGACTTTCCGGAAGGGACACCGACAATGTGGTCTCGCGAGATGACGTGGGGCGGCGTGTCAAGGCAAGTGCGGTTCTCTTGGATGTCCGACCCAACCACGAATTCGAAGCAGGTCATCTCCGCGGCGCAATCAACATTCCGATCGAGGAATTACGCAACAGATTGAGCGAGCTGGATAAGGACCATCAGATTATCACCTACTGTCGTGGCGAGTTCTGCGTTTTTGCCGACGAGGCCGCCGCAATCCTGCAGGAGAAAGGGTTCGAGGTCGCGCGCCTGGAGGGGGGTTGGCCGGAATGGCAGTCAGAGGGCCGGCCCGTCAAGACCGGGGCCAGTAAATGAAGAGAGGTATCGCTTGATGAAGACGATGGACGCGACTTTGTCAGCAGGGAAGTGCAAACTAAACGAAGGCCGGGAAGCCGAGATCTACGATTGGGGAAATGGCACCGTACTTCGGCTTTACAGAAGCACGTCTGCTGAGAGTGAGGCGTATCGTCAGCAGGAAATCTTACGCGAACTGACCGCACTGGGAGTCCGGGTTCCGCGCGTGGACGAAATCGTCAACGTCGAGGGGCGTCCGGGAATTGTGATGGAACGCCTGGCAGGCCCGGATCTCTTGACGGATCTCTCGCGTCGCCCCTGGCGTGTGCTCCAAGTCGGAGGTCTGTCGGGGCGACTCCATGTTCGCCTTAACAATACAGTCGCGCCTGCCGTTCTGCCGTCTCTTCAGGACTTCTTAAAGCAGCGGATTCTCGGCTCTCCGGAGATACCCGACCAGTTCGGCGAGATCGCACTGAATGCACTTTCACGCCTTCCCGACTCTGACCGGCTCTGCCATCTGGACTTCCATCCCGCAAACATCTTGACTAACGATGGCGAATCCGTGGTCATCGATTGGAGTATTGCGTGCCGCGGTGCGCCTGAGGCGGACTTTGCCCAGACCCAGTTGATCATCTCGCTCGGGGAGCCCCCACCCGGGGCACCTCCACACCTAAAATTTCTCGCCCTAGTCGGACGCAGGCTGCTACTTGGCGCATACCGTCGGGCATACCGCCGTGCGGCGCAGGTTGACGAGAATCTGCTAAGCCAGTGGCACCTGCCTCTGGCCGTATGCCGTCTCGCGGCAGGGATACGCGAAGAACGACCGCGCCTAATCAAACACGTCGAGAACCTAATTCGGGGCTAGCTGAGGAGGCTGCACGTGAGCGACTTCAATTCTGATAAGCAAGAACTGCTCCGCGATCTCGAAAAGTCGCGTGCGGAGCTCAACAGCGTGGTGTCCAGGCTCACGGACGAAGATCTATCCTCGGCGCGGCGCGGGAGCTGGCCCGTGTCAAAGGTTCTCGAACATGTCCTCCACTCGGAGCGACTATACGCACAGTTGATCTCGATGTTCAGCGGGGTGGGCTACACCGCGGAGTCGGGAAACCAGCCTTCAACGCCTGCGGAAGCCCTCGCGGCTCTGGAAGCGACCCGAAAGGTCTTGTTGGACGGCGTGGGCCACGTGAAGGAAGAGGATTTCTACCGCCTACAGACAATCGGGCATGACGAGTACAGCGTCCTGAGCATCCTGGAGAACGATGCTGCTCACGATCGTGAGCACGCGGAGCAGATACGGAAGACTTTGGCCACGTCGTGAAAGGCCACAAGTGGTTCGCCGCAATCTACGACAAGATGCTGGCGTCTGAAGAGAAGAAGTTCCTCGGCGCCATTCGTGCGGAGATGCTCAAAGACGTCACTGGCAACGTCCTTGAAATCGGCGCTGGTACTGGCGTGAACTTCCAGTACTACCAGCCGGGAGCGCATGTCACCGCCACCGAGCCCGACCCGTACATGCTTCAACGCGCGAAGAAGCGTGCCTCCGAAGCGAGAGTTGCCATTGAACTGCGTCAAGTCGCAGCGGAGGACCTTCCCTTCCCGGACTCTTCGTTCGATTTTGTGATCGATACACTTGTTCTCTGCAGCGTGAAGGATCCCCGAATCGTGCTGGCGGAGGTCAACAGGGTTCTCAAGCCCCGAGGCGAGTTGCGTCTCTACGAGCACGTCCGTTACAAGAACCCGATCGGAGCACTGAGCCAGGACATCATCAGTCCGGTGTGGCAGTGGTTCGGCGCTGGTTGCCAGCCCAACCGAAACGCAGAGCGATACTTGCTCGAAGCCGGCTTCGAGCTGAGCAATGTACGAATCAGGAAGGAGCTGCCGCCGATTCCACCCATGATCTTCACGAGACCCCACCTCCAGGCAGTCGCAAGACGACCCATTTGAACCTCTCAATCCTCAACCGGCTATTGAAAGGAAGTACGAACGATGACTACCGACCAGGCGACCAATCCGAACCAGGCCCTTTGGGAAAAGGGAGACTTCACCCGCATCTCGGAAAGCATGAGACAGAGCGGCGAAGCGCTCGTAAAGAACATCGGAGTCACGAAGGGGCTCAAGATCTTGGACCTTGGCTGTGGTGACGGAACGACAGCGCTCCCTGAAGCGAAGCTTGGTGCCGACGTGCTTGGCGTCGACATCGCGAGGAACCTTGTCGAGGCGGGGAACAAGAGGGCGAAAGAGCAGGGCCTTACGAACCTCAAGTTCCAGCAGGGCGATGCGTCCGACTTGAACGAGCTGGAGGACCAGAGCTTCGACCTCGTTGTGAGCATCTTCGGAGCCATGTTTGCACCCAGGCCTTCCGACGTGGCCAAGGAGATGGTGCGCGTGACCAAGCCCGGAGGTCGTATCGTAATGGGCAACTGGATCCCCGGTGACCCGACACTCGTGGCGCAAATCTTGAAGATCAGCGCCGCCTACTCTCCACCGCCTCCGGAGGGCTTTATCAGCCCGGTGACCTGGGGTGTCGAAAGCAACGTCATCGAGCGCTTTGGTGCTGCCGGGATCGCCCCCGAGAAAATCTCTTGCGAGAGGGACACATACACGTTCAACTTCCGTGGTTCGGCGGCAGAATTCGTAGCCGTGTTCAGGAAGTACTACGGCCCAACCATGAACGCATTTGACGCCGCCTCAAAGAACGGGAAGGAAGCCGACTTGCAGCGGGAGCTCGAAGCCCTATTCAACGAAAAGAACGAGAGCCAGAACAAGGGCGCGACCTCCATCCCTGCGACTTTCTTGCGGGTTACCGTTTCGTGCTAGGCAACGAGCGGCTTCCCAGTCTCGAGAAGACTTGCGGTATTCGACCCGAGCCGACCCTGATGGCAGCCCGAGTAACCCTGTAACGGGGCCTCAAATCAAATGCTGAGAGCCTTAGCAATTGCTAACATTTTGCTAACCAAAGTGGTTAGCAAAGGCGGTACGCTAGGTCACTGGCCGGGACGGAGAGGGCGATTTCAGATACGAAATGGGCATGAAACGGGATCGACCGGGAGCACGGGGGACGAATTTCAAGACCGTCGCATTCAACCGCTCTGCCACCCCTCCGTTCTTTCAAGGTAGCAGGTCGGCGCCCCAGAACTCATCTACGGACCGCTGGTCATCGTCGAAGAGCCAGCACTCCGCCAGCTTCCCATCCTTCACGTGGTAGAGAAGGATGCGGTTCACTTCCAGCGTCTTCCCGCCCTGCTCGAACCGCTCCTTCGCCAGCACCGCCCCGTGGTCCGCGCTCGACAGCACATCGTGGACCTCCACCAGCTTCCGGTTCGTCAGCGTCTGCACCTTTCCCAGTGCCTGCACCGCCGCGACCTTACCGACGTGGTCGCCCGCCATCGGGCTCCGACCGAAGTAGTGAAGCGTGAAGTCGTCGTGGTACAGCCCAAAGATTGCCGCTACATCGCCCTTCTCCCACGCCTCGCAGTAATCGCGGACAACGGCCTCGGTCTCTTCTCTACTCATCACTCACTACTCACTACTCAAACTCCGGCCTTCTCCACTTCCCCGATCAGCGCCGCATAGCGGTCCAGGTGCCCCAGCGCCTCATCCTCCGCCACCGACGGCAGCCAGAAGATCCCGCGGTCAACGCCGATCTCCCGGTAGTGGTCCATAACCTCGGGCCGCGGGACCACGCCATACACCGTCACCGGGATCCGCGGCCGGCCCGCCTCCGCCGCCATCGACTCGAGCTGCTTCATCCGCTCGCTCATTGGCACGCCGCCGCGCATCGGTATCGGCATCCAGCCATCACCGTATTGGATCACCCTCTTCAGCGTGTGGTCGCTGTCCCCGCCTATGAGAACCGGTGGGTGCGGCTTCTGCACCGGCTTCGGCCACGACCAGACCGGATCAAAGTCCACGAACTCGCCGTGATACTCCGCCTCGTCCTGCGTCCAGATCGCCTTCATCGCCTCGATCCGCTCCCGCAGCACCTTGAACCGCCGCTTCGGGTCCGTGCCGTGGTTCTCCATCTCCTCTTCGTTCCATCCCCCGCCCACGCCCAGCAAGAAGCGCCCGTTCGAGATCATGTCCACGCTCGCGACTTCCTTCGCCGTTGTGATCGGGTCGCGCTCCATGATCAGTGCGATGCCCGTGCCCAGGAGCAGCTTCTCCGTGACCATCGCCGCCGCCGTCAGGGCCACGAACGGGTCCAGTGTGTGCCAGTACTCCTTCGGCAGGTCCGCGCCGCCCGGCCACGGCGTCCGCCGGCTAGCCGGGATGTGCGTGTGCTCCGGGTAGAACAGCGACTCGAACCCGCGCTGCTCCACCGCCTTCGCCAGGTCCGCCGCCCCGATCGAGTAGTCCGTCGGGAACATGACAATGCCGTACTTCATGGGCTTCTCCTTCAATTTGGTAGCGTTGCGGATGATAGCATCTTCCTCCTGAGCACCTACGCCCTAAGGAGTCCCATGCCCTACGAACAAATCCTCTACGAAAAGGCCGACCACATCGCCACCATCACCCTCAATCGCCCCGAGCGCATGAACGCCTTCACCGCCATCATGATCGACGAGTGGTACGCCGCTCTCCTCGACGCCCACACTGACCCTGACGTCCGCGCCGTCATCGTCACCGGCGCCGGCGACCGCGGTTTCTGCACTGGCGCCGATGTTGGCGGCAAGGGCCCCCTTGGCGCCCTCCAGGACGCGAAGCGCAGCCCCGCCGAGAACCGGAACTTCCTTCGCGATGGCGTCCAGCGCATCCCCCGCCTCGTCGCTCTCATGGAGAAGCCCTACATCGCCGCCGTGAACGGCGCCGCAGTCGGTGCGGGCATGGACATGGCCTCCATGTGCGACATCCGCTTCGCCTCCGAGTCCGCCCGCTTCGGTATGACCTACGTCCGCATGGGGATCATCCCCGGCGACGGCGGCGCCTACTACCTCCCGCGCATCGTCGGCACGGCCCGCGCCCTGGACCTGATCTGGACGGGACGCGTCTTCGGAGCGGAGGAAGCGATGCAGATGGGCTACGTCACCGCCGTTGTTCCGCCCGGCGACTTGATTAACTTCACTCGCGAGTACGCGTTAAAGCTTGCAAGTGGCCCGGCCGTGGCCATTCAGCTGGCGAAGCGTCTCGTCTATCGCTCAGCGCACGTCGATGCGGACGCGGCGCTGGACCTGGCGCAGGGGGCGATGTATATCGCCCAGTCCACCGAGGACGCGGTCGAGGGACCACGGGCCTTCGCTGAAAAGCGGGAGCCCCGGTTCCAGGGTCGCTAAACGTCCTGTGAGGTGGTCAACTGCGCGCAATACGAACGGAACCAAATAAGCGCCGCCCACCTGTTCCCCTCCGGAACGGGTAGGCCAGCTTGCCGAAGCGACGATACTCATACACACCGCGACGTTCGGGCGGCTCCCCGGCGCAACGCCGACGACGCGCCACGCCCTCGGGTCAGGACGTTTCCTCACGCCTCCATCTCGCACCCATCGGGATCATCGCCGGCAGCCTCGTCGTTGCTATCTGGCTGATCGTCTTCCGCGGTGGCTCCTCCGACGCGGGCGATACGGGCGGAACGGCCGTCCTTAGCTCCAGCAACGCACCTGAACAGGTGGTACAACCCGCTTCCGACACGACGGATCCGGCAACAGAGCCTGCAGACCCGGTCGCAACGCCGGCGCCCACGCCATTCGTGCCCGGCAACGCCCCCGCACCGGCCATCACGGGTGGCGCCGCCGCAGTGTTCGAGGAACCGTGCGGCAAGATGTTGTACGGCCTCAACGAAAGCACGCAACTCCCCCCGGCCAGCCTCACCAAGATCGCCACGGCAATCGTCGCCGCCGACAACAAGCCCATGGACGCTCCCGCCGATGTGCTGGTCGATGGTGGCGCCCTCTCCATCGAAACCGGCGCAACTGTGATGGGCCTGCGGCCAGGCCAGCAGATGGCAATGGGAGACCTGCTTAACGGCCTCATACTGCGCTCTGGCAACGACGCCGCCCTGACCATCGCTCACGCCGTCGCTGGGAGCGAGGCAAAGTTCGTGGAGATGATGAATGCGGAGGTCGCGTCACTCGGACTTCACAACACGCACTTCGTGAACTCTCATGGGCTCGACGCGTCCAACCACTATTCGTCCGCTTACGACATCGCCGTCCTCGGGCACGAACTCTTGCGCAACCCGGCACTTGCCGAGATTGTTCAGACGCAGGCGTACAGCCCGAACTGGGACGGCGGCCAGATCACGAACATCAACCTCCTGCTCACCAATTACCAGGGTGCGATCGGCATCAAAACCGGCTACACCGACCTCGCCGGCATGACCATTGTCGGAGGAGCCGACCGCAACGGACGCCGCATCCTTGTCTCGGTCATGCAGAGTAGCGACATCTACGTCGACGCCATGTCCCTCCTCGACTGGGCCTTTGCCAACACCGCCCCCGCCTGCGACTCCCCACCCGCCCAGGCCGCCGCCATCGCCCCGCAATAGC
>Ga0105347_1000318_pt1 | contig 23963 bp, 24 predicted proteins | sample EasRivMeERMLT890_FD_89677 | JGI IMG/M metagenome (GOLD analysis project Ga0105347, IMG submission 89677) | Soil microbial communities from meander-bound floodplain in the East River, Colorado, USA - East River MetaG ERMLT890 | ecosystem: Environmental > Terrestrial > Soil > Floodplain | place... | reverse complement strand
TTCGATGATTTCCAGGACAATCTTACGGTTGGTTCTCGAGGCTGCGGCGTTGAGAATTGTCCGGATGGATTTTGCGGTTCGGCCTTGCTTCCCGATAATCCGCCCTAGGTCCTCTTTAGCTACCCTTAATTCCAGCACAGAAGCGGTGTCTCCCTCGGTTTCTTTGACCTCGACCGCATCGGGATTGTTGACCAAAGACTTTGCCAGGTATTGAACGAGCTCCTTCATGAAGGAGGTCACCTCCCGCCCGCGAGGCTAGCTGGCTTTTTTCTGGTGCGCAATCAGCTCCAACACGGTCTGCGTGGGTTGTGCACCACGTTTGATCCAGGTATCGATTTTTTCCTGGTTCAGTTTGACCGCTCCGGCGCTGCCTTTGGGATCGTAAGTGCCAACCTGCTCGATGTAACGGCCGTCACGGGGAAACCGCTGGTCGCATACGACAATACGATAGAAGGGCTTTTTCTTTGCTCCGTGCCTGCTTAGACGAATTCTAACGCTCATAGGTGTGCTTCCTTATCCTTTAGTGAAAAGGGTTGGGCATACGACTGAATAGCGACCGTACTCCCATTTTACTAACCCTTTGCATCATTTTTTTCATTTCCATAAACTGTTTCATCAATCTATTGACGTCGGTGACTGTGGTGCCGCTCCCCTGGGCAATACGCTGGCGGCGGCGGCCGTTCAGAATGGCGGGGTTGCGCCGCTCTTCAAGGGTCATCGAGTTGATGATGGCCTCCACGCGTTTCATCTCTTGTTCAGCTTTGTCGGCGTCGACTTGAGACGCAAGTTTATTTCCCCCGGGAATGAGTTCAAGCAAACTCCCCACCGACCCCATCTTCTTGATCTGTTGGAGTTGCAGTTGAAATTCCTCCAAAGTGAATTGCTGCTTTTGAAAGGCCTTCTGTAAACGGACGGCTTCTTTTTGCTCGACGTTCTGCTGCACCTTATCGATCAGTGACAGGACATCGCCCATACCGAGAATTCTGGACGCCAACCGATCGGGGTAGAAAGGCTCCAGCGCGTCAAGCTTCTCGCCGACGCCGGAGAAGAGAATCGGCTTTCCGACCATCTCGCGAATCGACAGCGCGGCCCCGCCGCGGGCATCACCGTCCAGTTTGGTTAGAATGATTCCCGTTAGCCCCAGCTTACTATCAAAACCCATAGCCTGATTCACCGCGTCTTGACCGGTCATGGCATCGGCCACGAAAAGAATCTGATGGGGGCGAACGGTGTTCTTCATCGACAACAACTCTTCCATAAGCTCGTCGTCGATGTGCAAACGGCCCGCCGTATCGATCAAAAGGACATCACAAAAGCGCTTTCTTGCCTCTTCCAGCGCCTCTTGGCAAAGCACCACAGGTGAAACTCCAGGGTCGGAATCGTGAACCGGCAGCTCGATCTCTCGCCCCAGGATTTTGAGCTGCTCAATGGCAGCGGGTCGATGAATGTCGGCCGGCACCAAGTAAGGACTTCTTTTTTTATCCTTGCGCAGATGCCGCGCAAGCTTCGCCAAGGTCGTGGTTTTGCCTGACCCCTGCAAGCCGACCAGCATGATCACAGCCGGGGGCGCGGTTTTGAGGTCGATCTCGTGGTGCTCGCCGCCCAGGAGACCTACCAGTTCATCTCGAACGATCTTGATGAATTGCTGCTCGGGCGTAAGACTCTGAAGAACCTCCTGACCTAAAGACTTGCTTTTAACGGTTTCGAGAAAGTTTTTGACAACCTTGACGTGAACATCTGCCTCAAGCAGGGCAAGTCGTACCTCCCGCAAGGCTTCATCGATATTTTTCTCCGTGATCTTTCCCTGACCCCTAAGCTTTTTAAAGGTCAGCTCAAGTTTCTCGGTTAATGATTCGAACATGCTCAAAGCCGGCTAAGCTATTATATTTTCAGGGAAAAGTAATTAGGAAGACTAATATGAAAAAAATCTAGTGTCAAGCAGAGGGCAAAAAGAAAGGCCCGTTATACCTACTCTAATCGGCATAACGGGCCTCGCTTAGTCTAAAACTGAACTTTACATCATGCCGCCCATTCCACCCATACCGCCCATACCGCCCATTCCTCCCATGCCCCCACCCGGAGGCATTGCAGGCATGCTTGATTTGTCTTCAGGTTTTTCCGCGACCATCGCTTCCGTGGTGAGCATCAATCCGGCGATTGACGAGGCATTTTGTAAGGCCGTACGGACGACCTTAGCGGCGTCGATGATGCCGGCCTTCATGAGATCTTCGTACTCCTCGGTAGCAGCGTTGAAGCCGAAAGCGCCTTTACCGTCTTTGACCTTTTGTAGGGCGATGGAGCCTTCGACGCCCGCATTCATCGCGATCCGCCGGAGCGGCTCTTCGATCGCCCGTCGAATGATACTGACTCCCGACTTCTCCTCTTCGGAGACCCTGATTCTGTCCAATGCTGCGGATGCCCTAAGCAAAGCGACGCCTCCGCCGGGAACGATTCCTTCCTCCACTGCCGCTCGGGTAGCATGCAGCGCATCTTCGACACGGGCCTTTTTCTCCTTCATTTCCACTTCGGTCGCGGCCCCGACATTGATGACGGCGACGCCACCGATCAACTTGGCTAAGCGTTCTTGCAGCTTCTCGCGATCGTAGTCCGAGGTGGTCTCTTCGATTTGCGCGCGTATCTGCTTGATACGGCCCTCGAGATCGGCTTTCTTACCGGCTCCGTCTACGATGGTCGTGTTGTCTTTGTCGACCACAACTCTTTTCGCGCGGCCGAGATCCTGCAGAGTGATATTTTCAAGCTTGATGCCCAATTCTTCCGCTATGAGCTTGCCGCCGGTGAGGATCGCTACATCCTCGAGCATGGCTTTCCGTCGGTCTCCGAAACCTGGAGCCTTAACGGCGACGCAGTGGAGAGTCCCGCGGATCTTATTCACCACCAGTGTAGCCAGCGCCTCGCCTTCGAGGTCCTCGGAGATAATGATGAAGGGCTTACCCGACTTGGCGATTTGCTCAAGAATCGGCAGCAAATCCTTCATCGTGGCGATCTTCTTCTCGTGCAGAAGCAGATAAACGTCTTCTAACACGCATTCCATTCTTTCGGGATCGGTGACGAAATAGGGGGAGAGATAGCCGCGATCGAATTGCATACCTTCGACGACATCCAACGTGGTCTCCAGACCCTTGGCCTCTTCCACCGTGATTACGCCTTCTTTGCCGACCTTGTTCATGGCTTCGGCGATGACGTCTCCAATGGTGGAATCGTTGTTGGCGGCAATGGTGCCCACCTGGGCAATTTCCTTAGGATCCTTGGTCGGTTTCGAGAGATTCTTGAGCTCCGCGACCATTGCGGCAACGGCCTTATCAATTCCCCGTTTGAGGGACATTGGATCATGGCCGGCGGCAACCAGTTTTACGCCTTCGGAAAATATCTGACGCGCCAACACCGTCGCGGTGGTTGTGCCGTCGCCCGCGACATCGGAGGTCTTGCTCGCCACTTCCTTGACCATTTGAGCGCCCATATTCTCAAACTTGTCTTCGAGCTCTACCTCTTTCGCAACCGTAACGCCGTCTTTTGTTACGTTGGGCGCGCCGAAGGACTTGTCCAATACGACGTTTCTTCCCTTGGGCCCCAGCGTGACTGTCACTGCGTCCGCGAGTATGTTGACCCCTTTAAGAATCGCGTCTCGCGCATCTCGATTAAACTTCACCATCTTGGCTGCCATAAGAATTCCTCCTCGGTTCGCTTGAAAATTTATTTCTCGATTACGCCGAGGATGTCTTCCTCGCGCATGATCAGATGCTCTTGGCCGTCCATGTTAATCTCTGTTCCCGAGTACTTGCCGAAAAGCACACGATCGTTGACTTTGACGTCGAGTGGGGTAATCTTGCCGTCCTCGTTCAGCTTGCCTTTGCCGACTGCGACGACTTTTCCCTCTTGCGGTTTCTCTTTCGCGGTGTCGGGAATAATGATTCCTCCCTTACTCTTTTCCTCCTCCTCGATCCGCTTAACTATGACCCGATCCTGCAAAGGTCTAATCTTCACCTCTAATCTCCTTTCAGATTGCTTGAGTTAACTGACTGATTTTAAAGGGATTTACTTGAAGTCAATGCATCACTTGCACGGCTACTTCAAAAACCAAAGGCAATCTAAGCATCAATCTCCAACTGTCAAGCCTTTAGCGGGTAAATTCTGAGTTCAACAGGAGGAAGACCCATGCAAGGCGGAAACTTCACCGAGCGGAATTATTTCCTTTGTTTTCTCTTCTCCTCTTCAGAATATTTTCGGTATAGAACGTCCCATTCGCGGCTGCCTGGCGGGATATGGCGAGCAAGCGAGGTAATCTTTTTGCGGACGATCTCGTCAATATGATCTTCTTGCTGAAAAAACTCGTGCAAAACCCGCTTGGTTTCGGTTAAAGCACGGCCTTCGTGGGGCAAGCCCGCAAGATTTCCTTTGCGGAGACCCTCGACGATTAAATGGGCCAGGTGTGAGATGCGACTTTCCGACAGGCGAATCACAAGATAAACCCCTTTTTCGCCGCGAGTTTTTGCTTGGCCAGCAGAAACATCTTGTAAGGATCCATATCCTTTGCAACACGAGCATAGGAAGCCAGCATTTTCCGCGCTTCTTCTTCGATGGCATCTTCTTCGGCGAAGTTCTGGCTGATGATCGCGGCGACTTTGGCTCTGATCTCAGCTGCGCTCGTCTTGGTGATAATTAGTTCCTTGGCCTGATAATTTGCCAAAAGCGAATTTACCAATCGTTCGAGTTGTTCCGGTTTTATCTTCATTACACCTGTGGAAATGGTTGTGGATAACTTGCGAAGAATCAGTGAGCAAAACGGACAAAAGGTGTTGACTCTTGTTTACTTTAATCTGCGTTGCGGGGCGAAGTCAACTCCAAGAATCCTGGCGGCGTTCCTGACAGAACTGGGCCAGTATGATGGAAAGTAATTGTAATATTGGCGTTTTTTTGGCACTATAACAGTTCCAAACTAGCCGAGCCTTTGACTCAGAATGTCAATCTATGGGTTATCCACAAGGTTCAATTTCGATGCTCGTTGCTTCGCTAAAACAGATTGTGGAGAAGTCGGTTGGCGGCTAAAAAGCCGGCGCCCTTAAAGAAGGGTGGAAGAATTGGGGTGGTAGCGCCCGCCGGCTGTGTCGACGATGATTTGCTCTCTGCCGGCGTTGAGGCGGTGCGCAAGCGCGGATTTGAAGTTGAACTTGCTCCCGGGATTCATGATCGAAAGGGGTATCTGGCCGGTGAAGACGCGAAGCGGGCCCATGACCTTGAAAGTTTTTTTTGGCGCGAAGACCTAGACGCAATCTTCTGCGCCCGTGGCGGCTTCGGATCGGTCCAGCTACTGCCGCATTTAAAGCTTGACGTCCGATTGCCGGCAAAGATTTTCGTTGGCTACAGTGATGTCACGATACTGCTCAACTGGCTGTTGCAGCATTGCGAAATCGTAACCTTTCATGGGCCAATGGTAGCGATGGATTTTGCCCGGGGACTCACCCAACGGAGCATAGATCATTTTTGGGGAATACTGACCGGTGAACAATGGAGGTGCAAGCTGGATCTCGGCGAGATTATTCGCCCCGGCAAGGTGGAAGCCGAGATGTTGGGGGGATGTTTGTCGGTTGTGGTTACGACTTTGGGAACGCCGTATGAAATCGATACAGCGGGTAAATTACTTTTTTTGGAGGACGTAGGCGAGAAACCTTACCGCATCGAACGCATGTTGATCCATTTAAGAATGGCTGGGAAGCTGGAAGGGTTGGCTGGGCTGGTGTTTGGTGATTTTACCGACTGTGAAGGACCGGGGTCGAGGAATGTCCGTGAAATCATTACCGAGTTTTTTCATGGTGCGCGCTACCCGGTGGTCATGGGAATGCCTGCAGGACACGGCCGGGAAAGTCTTATCTTACCTTTTGGCGTTAGAATGGCGCTCGACGCAGATGCTGGGACGTTGTCTCTGATTGAGTCGCCGGTGGCTTAATCGGAGGTCAGTCTTCCAGCGGACCGACGTGCTATGCATTTCTTTCAGGAGGCGGCGGGCTGAAAGTGGATCATGGATTTCGGTGCCGTTGAAAATGCATTTGAAGAAGCTCTTGCCCAAGGAGTATTTCCCGGAGCCGTGCTCCTGGTCGGGAGGGAAGATGAAATTACCTACGAGCAGGCATTTGGCGCGCGTTCTCTGGTTCCTGCTAAGGCTCCCATGCAGGCGAGCACCATCTTTGATCTCGCTTCGTTGACCAAGCCTCTGGCCACCACCGTCGCCATCATGTTGCTTGTCCGCGAGAAAAAGATGCAGCTCGATGATCGGGTGACGCATTTTTTCCCCACATTTGGCGTCTTCGGTAAGAACGCCGTGACCTGCCGCCATCTGCTCAACCATTCCTCCGGCTTGCCCGATTGGAAACCGTATTTCGAGGAGATTGTTAAGGAGGCGAAAACCGGAAAGATCAACTGTGTCGCCAGCCGAGCTGCGAAGCATTACGTTTATCAACAGGTTCATCGTGAGAAGCCATTAAGCCCCCCAGGGGCGCAGAGCCTGTACAGCGATCTAGGTTTCATGATCCTGGGTGAGATGGTGGAGACGATTAGTGGTAGTACATTAGACCGTTTTTGCCAAGATCGAATTTTTCGTCCCCTGGACCTCAACTGCACCTCATTCAATGATTTGACGCAATTGAGAACGCGACCTGTCCAGTCCTCTGAGGGCGGGATTGCGCCCACCGAGAACTGTCCATGGCGCAATAAAGTTCTTTGTGGGGAAGTGCACGACGACAATGCCTATGCCATGGGGGGAGTCGCGGGTCATGCGGGACTTTTCTCATCGGCACGGGATATTCATCATCTCTTGGCCCGTCTGAACGGTTGCTTGGGTGGCAAAGACCCATTTCTGCCGGAGGCATTGGTCCGAGAATTTTTCTCGAAGGACGAAACCGTGAAAAATTCTCATTTTGCTCTAGGTTGGGATACGCCATCGGAAAACAAATCTGCGAGCGGGACGTGTTTTTCCCGCCGTTCAGTGGGTCATCTCGGTTTCACCGGCACTTCGATCTGGTGGGATCTGGAAAAAAACTGCCACATTGTCCTGCTTTCCAACCGTGTCCACCCCACACGCAAGAATGAAAAGATCCGAGCGTTTCGCCCGCACATTCATGATTTGATCATGAAGACGTTGAAGCCATGAATGACCTTCCGGCCGCAGGCAGTCATATTCACTTGATCGCCGTTTGCGGGGTCGGCATGGCCTCTCTCGCCGGTCTCTTACAGTCCCTGGAATATCGCGTCACCGGCTCCGATCAAAACGTCTACCCGCCGATGAGCCATTACTTGCAAGGCATCGGGATACCGATTCTCTCGGGCTATCGAGAAGAACATTTGTCCCCACGACCTGATCTTGTGATCATCGGTAATGCGGTATCGCGGAACAATCCTGAAGCCGCGGCCGTTCTGAAGCAGGATCTTCCTTACCTTTCGTTTCCACAGGCCATCGGTCGATTCCTGATCCGATCGAGGACATCGTTGGTGGTCACGGGTACCCACGGTAAAACCACAACTTCCGCGCTGGCCGCATGGGCGCTTACGCGAGCGGGCTTAGAGCCAGGGTTTTTTATCGGCGGCGTCCCGCTCAACTTCGGCAGCGGCTGGCATCCTGGAAGCGGGGACTATGTGGTTTTAGAAGGCGACGAGTACGACAGCGCCTTTTTCGATAAAGGGCCCAAGTTTCTGCACTATCGTCCGTACAACGTTATTCTCACCAGCGTGGAATTTGATCATGCGGATATTTATCGCGATCTCGATCACCTAAAGGACGCATTTCGGCGTCTGGTGGATCTCATTCCGTCGAGCGGCCGTCTGGTTGTGTGTCAGGACTATGCCGCTGCGAGAGAGGTTGTCGGAACGGCGGGCTGCCCGGTCGTCTACTATGGCAGCGAGGCATCGGCAGATTGGACGGCAAAAAACATCGAAATACGGGAAGGAAGAAGCCTTTTCGAGCCCTGTTACCGAGGTCGGTCTGACGGCGGTGTAGAGCTCGGGCTTATGGGTCAACACAACGTGCAAAACGCCCTTGCCGTCTACGTTATGGGCAGGGAGCTAGGAATTGATCGAGAAGATTTGCGCGAGGGTCTGGCCACTTTCGCCGGTATTAAGCGGCGGCAGGAGATCAAAGGCAACGTTCGCGGCGTATTGGTGATCGATGACTTCGCGCACCATCCCACGGCGGTCAAGGAAACCATCAGTGCCGTCAGGGCCGCTTATCCTGGCCGGAGGCTGTGGGCAATCTTCGAGCCGCGAAGCAACACGAGCAGAAGGAGTATCTTTGAGCAGGAATTTGCTCAGACGTTGGCCTTGGCGGATCGTATCGTGCTCGCCGGGCTCCACCAACCGGAAAAAATTCCCGAGCCTGAGCGTCTGTCGGTTAACAGACTTGTCGACGCAATCAACGGCCTCGGCGAGGAGCGGGCTGTGGTTATTGAAAAAGTGGAGAATATCGCCTTTTACGTGGCACAGAACGCCGTTCCTCGGGATATTGTCATAGTGATGTCGAACGGCGGTTTTGGCGGGGTACAGGATAAGATCTTGCAGGCTCTAGCGGGATAGAAAAAGCTTGGCGCATTCGCGGCTGCAAAAATACTTGCCTTGCTGCCGGAAGGCTTCCCCTTTGGGCACATAGGTCTGGCACTGCGGATCGAGAACCATTTCATCATTGCTGCTTGCGTTGGGAAAGCCAGCCGTGGGGGTGTCGGTTTTTCGGCCGCGGCGATAGGCTTTAATCGCAAGATAAAAAATGTAAACGAGGAAGAAGAAAAGCAGCAGACGGAGCAACAATGTTTTGGCCCTGGAGGTCCCAGCGGATCAGTCCACTTAGGCGTGATATAGATGCACCTTCTTATCGTCTTTGACGCTGACAAGAAGTTCAGAAATGGTCACGCCGAGCTCTGGATGTATGACTTGAGGAGCGATCTCGCTTAGGGGGACGAGGACAAACTTGCGGTTCGGCATCTCCGGATGAGGAATACGCAAGTTCTTTTTCTTTATGACAATAGCATCATATAACAGTATATCCAGGTCGATAATCCGTGCTCCCCAGCGTTTCTTAACTTTCTTGCGACCCATGGCCCGCTCGATATTCTTGAATTTCTTGAGGAGCATGTCGGGCTTAAACTTCGTCTCGATCTCGATCGCGCCGTTAACATACCAGTCCTTCGAGTCGCCGAGGGGCTCACTCTCATAGAGTGAGGACTCCTTGATAATCTTGGTGTCCGGAAGTTTGGCTAATCGGCTAAGGGCTTCGAAGAAGTTTTCCTTCTTGTTGCCTATATTAGATCCGATGCCCATGTAAACTTGATGGGCCACAGCGTTTGTCATTACGCCCTCGCGGGAAAGAAACCTAGCAGGCTGCGGCAGAAGATTCATTGGCTGCGTCGTGCACCATCGCTGGCTTTCCGAACTGCCTGAGTGAGCCTCGCGTAGCTTGTCATGAGCGAAAACCACAGGATCGGTTTTCCAGGTCCTTGCACCAGCGATTTTTTGCCTAGCCTCTGATTAGAACTGGTCAATACGCTGCTAAAACTTAACCTGTCGGATTCTTTCCGCAACCTCCTTCAGCTTGGATTTGTCCACACAGACCGTAAAGCGAACGTATCCCTCTCCGGCTTCTCCAAATCCGTTCCCAGGGGTCGTAACCACACCGGCTTCGTCGAGTAACTTGGCCGTGAATGCGGCGGACGAAAGCCCCTTTGGAGTAGAGGCCCAGACGTAAAAGGTTGCCCGGGGCTTTTCGCATTCAAGACCAACGGCACGAAGACCGTCTACCAAGATGTCGCGGCGCTCCTGGTATATTTTTCGGGATGGCTCGACGATCGTATCGCCGAGCTTCAGGGCTTCGATGCCGGCCTCTTGGACAGCTTGGAAGATACCGGAGTCCAGGTTGGATTTGGCTTGCGCGAGGCCGCCCACGAGGTCGGGGTTACCCACGGCCATGCCGATGCGCCAGCCGGTCATGTTAAAGGTCTTTGATAGTGAGTGAAACTCGATACTGACTTCCTTTGCCCCATCCACCTCGAGAAAACTCATCGGCCGGTAGCCATCGTAACCCATCTCGGTATAGGCGGCGTCGTGGCAGACAATCACGTTATACTCATTGGCGAAATCGACGACCCGCTTGAAGAAATCCTTATCCGCCACCGCGGCGGTCGGGTTGTTTGGATAGTTGATCCAGAGAAGTTTTGCCTGTCTGGCAATTTCAGGCGGAATCGAATCCAAGTCGGGGAGAAAGTTATTCTCCTTCTTCAGCGGCAGGAAGTAGCTTTTCCCCCCGCTGAATGCAGTTCCAATGTGGTAGACCGGATAGCAGGGGCTCGCGACCAGAACAATGTCACCCGGATCCACGAAGGCTACAGCCATATTGCCGATGGCTTCCTTGGAACCAATTAAGGAGACGACTTCCCGTCCCGGATCAAGTCTGACGTTGAATCGTCGCTGATACCAGTCTGCCACCGCCTGGCGAAACTCAGCTAGCCCGGAACTGTTGGGATAGCGGTGATTCACCGGTTTGCTGGCGCTCTCGATTAGTGCTTCTACCACCGGGGCTGGAGTGGGAATGTCGGGATCGCCGATTCCGAGGTCAATCAGATCGACGCCACGGGCTAACGCTGCGCGTTTTCGGCGATCGATTTCGGCGAAAAGATAAGGCGGCAACTGATTGATTCTTTTAGCTTTTTGTATGGTGATCCCCAAGTCTCCTGAACCTCCTGGTAAAATCGCTCAGTATTTACCTGGTTTTTTCGATTTTGACAACCACTTAGGAAGGTTCCATTTTGATCGGGTGCCGGGTAAGCTCTGAATTCGCCATGGATATCATCGTCGATGGCTACAATTTGATCGGTAGCCAAACCGGATTGAGCGGCAATCTAGAGCATAAACGGAGTTGGCTTGTCCAGCAGCTTGCAAGCTACCAAAGACGCAAGGGCCATAGCGTCACGGTCGTTTTTGATGGTTGGCGAGCGGGTTGGTCCCACGAAACGAAAGACAAAAGTGATGGGGTCTCCATAATTTACTCCCGTGTGGGAGAGAAAGCCGACAGCGTGGTTGTCCGGCTCGCACGGCAACTCGGCGGCGGCTGTGTTGTGGTGACATCGGATCGGGAGGTACGCAACGCGGTGGAGCGCTTCGGCGCAGTCGCTTTATTTGCTGCCGAGTTCAGCGATATGTTGCGTGATCCCGCGGTCTCTTTCGCAGATGATGAACCAGAAAATTTGGCGAGGGCAGCGCCTAAAAAGGGAAATCCAAGACGGCTCTCCAAGAAAGAACGGAAACGGCGCGAGAAACTCCATAAGCTCAAATCGTGAATGTTCGAGAGGTGCTCCCTGTTCTTCGATGCCAATGCCGACCGTTTCGCGTCCGCCGTAGAAATCGGATTTGATCGCCGCAATCTCGTCGATTCCGCGCCGCAACAACAGGCGCGAAGTCGTGAAAGGGGTTACCTACGCGCTACAGAGTGCTTGCGGGTTGGTTTGGGGAGGGATTCAAACCCGGGATGGATGTACTGGCGCGAGCCGCCGTCAAACACGCTCGGATGAATATACTGCCGGTCGGCGAAATTCGGACGAAACGCCGGTTTGCAGTTGCCGCCGAACTTACAGGAGTGAGCCTGCGACCGCCGCGCGTCGGGGTTGCCGACCACCACTATGTTCACTTCCTGAGGAGCATAGGTCACCACGGCGGTCCCGATTTGATGGGTCCCGTCTTCCGGCTGGGTTAAAGCGCTCGGGGTTGCCGGCGCGGACAGAGACGCAGGTGTTGCTTCTCGAGATTGACTCTTAACATCCAAGTCGTTGCGAATAATGAGAGCCGCGGAATTTCGAATCGATTCGGGGATCCAATGCGGATTGTTGGTAAAATGCAAGGTGCCCTTCACGTCGGTCCATTGAAAGATCTGGGCGCTCGCACCACTGGTTTCCATCAACAGACACAATGCGGCCAGTCCGATTAATTTGCTGACGGTGATCCACATCATTTTTTCTCCGTGCTTGGCTGAGGTTCGATAGTACGCTTGGGTTCAATGCGGTTCAAAAGTCCGTTGTAGAAAACAGCGGTTGATCCGTCCGCATAGAGCCAGTGTTCTTCGGCGACATTGATCTGGCCTTTCACTCTGCTCACACGAACGGGGTTACCCAAGATTTTTTTGACCTCTCCTGAGTTCATGCCGCCTATAACCTGACGGCTCATAGCCGCCTCCTTGATGCCGCGTGACCAAGGCTGAGCTTGGATCCACTCAACTCTCTTCTTTTCTTCCTCCGCTGCCTCCGCGCCTTTTTTCTTCTGATCGGCTTGGGGGTCGACAGAGGCGATGGTCACGTTTAATTCGTCGAGAAACATGTCCGGTTGAATGTAAGCTTCTTTGCCGGAATCAAACTTTACTTTGTAATAGGGGTTTTTGTGTTCACGACCCGTCAATTCTGTGATTTCAAAGGATTCATTTGCCTTAGGATGAAAGGCCGACGCGTGAGCCGCAGGCGCAGAAAGAAAAGACGGCGTACGGTTGTTGACCGCGGCGATCCAATAAGTCTTGCCCACGCGAGTTGCCAGGAAATCGAGCTGGCGATCGGTATAATGATGGGAGGCATTCAAGGGAAAACCGGTTGCGGTCAGCCAAAGCAAAATAACCGTGCAATACCAATGGCGCAACGACGGCCGGAGCTGCCAACGCAATCTCTGGGGACCTCTAGGCTCCATTGAGAATCATATTATAGAAAAGAAAGTTTCAAACCAAGTCCCGTCAGCTTGACCGGTTGCGTGCAAAAGATTCATTGGCGGATTTTGAATTGCGAAGCCGCAATCCAGAGAATCGGCGAGCGGGAGAAATGACAAAAGGGGCCGTCGGGCCCCTTTCTGGTGGTTGCGGGGCCGGGATTTGAACCCGGGACCTCAAGGTTATGAGCCTTGCGAGCTACCAGACTGCTCCACCCCGCGGCAAGAGTGCGAATTATTCTTTTACCTTGCGCTTACTATGGAGTCAAGGTAGGGAAGTCTCATGAGTAAGAATTATCGGAATCCGCTACCCACGGTGGATATCATTATCGAGCTCGCCGGAGGCGGAGTGGTGTTGATCGAGAGGAAAAATCCTCCCCATGGCTGGGCACTGCCGGGCGGTTTTGTCGACTACGGCGAAAGCCTGGAAACGGCTGCGGTCCGGGAAGCCGAAGAAGAGACCTCGCTCAGAGTCGAACTCATCGAGCAGTTTTACACTTACTCTGATCCGCGCCGAGATCCAAGGCATCACACCATAACCACCGTCTATGTCGCCACCGCGCAGGGCGCGCCGAAGGCAGCGGACGATGCTAAGAGAGCGGAAGTTTTCGTTGCAGGTCAGCTGCCGGAACCGCTTGCCTTCGATCATCGCCGAATTTTGACCGACTATTTTATTTACCAGGAAAGCGGGCGCCGGCCTAAGCCCAGATAAACGACGAGAATACCGGCGGTCAGCTCAATGAAGCTTGCCGACGGCTGTTTCGATTCGCTGACAACCCTTTTCGATATCTTCAAGAGCCGTAGCGTAGGATAATCGGACGTGCTGCTTCGAACCAAAGTCCTCTCCCGGGACTACCGCGACTTTGGCTTCTTCGAGAAGATAATCGGCAAAGTCACACGGTGAAACGAGTTTCTTGCCCTTGGCCGATCTGCCGAGGAAGGCACTGACGTTGGGAAAAACGTAGAACGCTCCCTGCGGTTTGAGACAGCGCATGCCTTCGATGGCGTTGAGTCTTTCAACGATGACATCCCGTCTTTGTTTGAAAGCCCGCACCATAGCAAGGACTTCATCTTGGGGCCCTGAAATAGCTTCGAGGGCGGCCGCTTGAGCCATGGAAGCGGCGTTGGATGTGCTCTGACTCTGGATCTTGCCGGCGGCGGAGATGACGTCGGCCGGGCCTAACGCATAGCCGATACGCCAGCCTGTCATCGCGTAAGTCTTCGACACGCCGTTGACGATAACGGTCCGGTCGCGCAGCGCCGGGCTCAGGGCCACGAGATTTTCGCCGCGAAAATTGTCATAAACAATCTTTTCGTAGATGTCATCGGAGATGATAAGGCAGTCATGTTGCTCCAGGACGCGCGCAATCGCCAGCAGCTCATGAGCGTCATAACTGGCGCCGGTTGGGTTACACGGGCTGTTGAGAACGAAGACTTTGGTTCTGGAGGTCAGTGCCCTCTCGAGCTGTTCGGCTTTGATACGAAAACCGGTTGCCTCATCGGTCTGAATAATTCTAGGAACACCTCCCGCTAAGAGCGCCATATCCGAATAGCTTACCCAGTAGGGGGCCGGAATGACGATCTCGTCTCCGGCATTGACGACGGCTTGGAAGACGTTATAGAGGGAGTGCTTTGCCCCGCAGCTCACTAAGACATCTTCTTTGCGGTAGGACAGCCCAACCTCCCGCTCATACTTCTGAACGATGGCTGCCCGGAGCGGCTCGATTCCCTTCACGTCCGTGTATTTGGTCATGCCTTTGCGCAGAGCCTCCACCGCCGCCGCTTTGATATGTTCGGGGGTGTCAAAGTCGGGTTCTCCGGCGGAGAAATTGACGACGTCCACTCCGTCCGACCGGAGTTTGCCTGCTTTGGCCGCGATGGCGAGAGTCACCGACGGTTTAATTAGTTTGGTTCTTTCCGCGAGCTCTGTCATTCTCAACATCCTTACGCTTGAACTTCTGTATCAGTTTGGTCAGCACATTTCGCGGGACGAGCCCCGAGACGTCGCCACCCAAGCTGACGACTTCTTTCACCAGACGCGAGCTGGTGTAGAACTCAGACTCGCCGGTCATCATGAAGAAGGTTTCTAATTTCGGCTTGAGATGATGGTTCATCATGGCCATTTGAAATTCATACTCGAAATCCGACACCGCCCGCAGCCCGCGGATGATCACTTGCGCTTGTTTGCGCTCGGCATAGTCAACGAGGAGTCCCTCGAAAGACTCGGCTTCAACCCGGCGTTTGAATCCTTTGAAGACTGCGCGCACCATCTGGAGGCGCTCCTCCAAACTGAACAGAGAAGAGTCTTTGCCGGGATTGGTCGCGATGGCGATAATGATCCTGTCGAAGACGCGAAGCGTGCGCTCGACGAGGTCGACGTGTCCGTTGGTTATTGGATCGAATGAGCCTGGATAAATCGCCACGTTGTTGTGCGCCATGTGTCGGGGATCCTTGTGCTAATGATGGGGTCTACGTTTCCTGTCTGAAAAAGGACAGCAGCGTGCTGCCGTAACGCCGCTGGTCATTCAGCGCGAGTAAGTGATAGCGCGGTTCGACCTTCTCGCGGATGCTATGCTCCGCGATCAGTACGCCTAAGTTGCGTAACAATCCTCCCTGAGCGACGATCTTTAGTGTCGCATCAATCCATCGGTGTTCATAGGGCGGATCGAGAAAGATCAGATCGAAGGTTTCCCCGCGACGGCCGAGAGCCCGCAATGCCCGAGGCACCGGCATGATCCATACCCGGGTTCGCTCAGCCAGATGGAGTCGGCGGAGGTTCTCTCGAATCACCTTGCCGGACTCCGCCGATGAATCCACCAAGGTCGCTTCCGCCGCGCCGCGACTCAGGGCTTCGATGGTCACATTACCGGTTCCGGCAAAGAGGTCCAAGACCTTATTTCCGGAAAGGTCATGAGGAAGAATGTTAAAGAGCGCCTCTTTGACTCTTGCGGCCGTAGGACGTAGCGTTCGACCTTTTGGCACTTTGAGGCGCTGCCCCCGGGCATTTCCTCCAATCACTCGCATTATCGGTTACTCATGGCTCTCTGAGATCGCGTCGCACCTGATTCCGGTCTCCCCCCCCGGATTGGTCACTCATCCAGGCGCAGGACGATCTTGCCGAAGTGCCTGCCTTCCTCCACGCGTTGCTGGGAAAACACTAGTTTCGTTAGCAAGATAAAGAAGTCGTGTCAAAGGGGAAACGAAAAATGGGATCGAACAAGTGAAGTGGAGGGGCTAAGTCGTCTTGGGACTATGCGGAAAATGAAGTGCCACAACCGCAAGTGCCGCTGGCATTGGGGTTGCTGAATTTGAAGCCACCGCCGTAGAGGCTCGTGACATAATCAATCGTAGTACCCTGGAGATACGGTATGCTCGTGGGATCGATGTAGACCCTGAGGTTGTTCAATTCCAGTACCCTGTCTCCGGCCTTTTCTTCCTTCGCGAAATCCAACTTATAAGAGAAGCCCGAACAGCCCCCGTCTGCCACCGATACCCGAAGCCCATGGCCTTCACGGTTGTCGCGCGCCAGGAGAGCTTTGACTTGTTGAACGGCCTTGTCGGTCAAAGTCAAGTTCAGCTCTTCCGTCTCGATGAATTCGCCAGCCATGCCTCTCCTTAGTTTTACTGCTGCAAAGCTACTCCAAGGGTAATGCTCGACTCCGGCCATGTCAAGAGTCAGTAAGTCAATTAAGAAGTCAACCTCGACGCCGTCAGTTTTCGAAGAGAGCTTGGACAAATCGCGAGGCGTCGAACGGTTGCAGATCCTCGACCTCTTCTCCGACACCGATGTAGCGTACCGGAATGCCCAGTTCTTCTTGAATACTGATAATCACCCCGCCCTTTGCCGTTCCGTCGAGCTTGGTCAGTACGATCCCGCTGATGTCGGTGGCTTCTTTAAAGACGCGGGCTTGCTGGAGACCGTTTTGTCCCGTCGTGGCATCCAGAACCAAGAGCATCTCGTGGGGGGCATCCGGTTGCTCCCGGGCAATGACGCGCCGGATCTTTTTCAATTCGTCGATCAGGTGAACTTTAGTATGCAGCCGTCCCGCCGTATCGATGAGCAAGACATCAATGCCGCGATTTTTTGCCGCCTGCATGCCGTCATAGACAACCGCGGAAGGATCGGCTCCGGCCCGATGCCTGATAACCTCAACGCCGGCGCGCTGTCCCCAAGCCTCGAGCTGCTCGATGGCGGCCGCCCGAAAAGTGTCCGCTGCTACGAGGAGCACTTTTTTCCCCGCCGACACGTACTGGGCGGCGAGCTTACCGATGGTGGTCGTTTTGCCAACCCCGTTCACGCCCAAGAACACAATGACCCAGGGGCGCACTGATAGCGGTGATGGTTTCGGCGGCGCCGCGGCCGACGGCTGGAGCAGCTGCACCATCGCCTGCTGTAAGCGTGAAGCCATCTCTTGCGCGAGATCCTCGGAGCCAGGCGATTGTTGTCGCAGGAGGTCCATCAGCTTCTGGGTCGCTTTGTGGCCGAGGTCAGCCGCGATCAGATTCTCTTCCATGACTTCCAGCGATTCCTCGTCCCAGTGCCGGTTCTGAAAAATAACGCCGATTTTTTGCGCCCAGTTCTCCCGGCTCTTGGTAAGACCGCTTTTCAACCGTTGAAAAAAAGAACTTCCTTCCATTTTGCTATTGTGGCAAATTTTTGCGTCGGGAGCGATGGGGGAAGGCGGTTCGAGCAACTCGGGTGAGCTAACTCATCCGGACGGACACTACTTTAGAAACTCCGGGCTCCGCCATGGTGATGCCATACAGAACCTCGGCGGCCTGCATGGTTTTTTTGTTGTGGGTGACTAGCACGAACTGTGAGATCTGGCTCATTTCTTTGATCATCTCATTGAACCGATCGATGTTGGCATCGTCCAGCGGCGCATCGACCTCGTCCAAAAAGCAGAAAGGGCTGGGTTTAGTCAAGAAGATCGCAAAAAGCAGGCTGACCGCCGTCAATGCCTTCTCACCGCCGGAGAGGAGGGTGATGAACTGAAGTTTTTTCCCGGGGGGCTGAACCACTATATCCACTCCGGTTTCCAGATAATCGTTTTCATCCGTCAACACCAATTTCGCCTTACCGCCTCGGAACAGCCGGGGAAAAATCGACTGGAACTTTTCGTTGATCTCCTCAAAGCTCTCTTTGAACCGGAGCCGACAAATGCGGTTCAACTTGACGATCGTGCGCTGCAAATCCGCGATTGATTTTTCGAGGTCCTCTTTTTGCTGGTTCATGAATTGGAAACGGGTAGTGAGCTCTTCGTACTCACCAATCGCGGCGAGGTTCACTTCGCCCATCCGCTCGAGCCTGCTGCGGAGGTCATCAATTTCAGCCAGTAGATCTTCTGTGGAGGGCATCGGCTCTGGCGCTTCCAAACCGAGATTCGCCAGATCGATGTCGTATCGTTCCCGGATATTAGCCGCCAGATGCTGGTAGCTTAGTTTTTTTTCTGCCAACCCTACCTGGAGTCGATTTTTCTCTTCCTGGCAGGCCTCTCCCAGGGGCCGCAGCTCTTTGATGGTTTCGTCAATCTCCAGCAGGTTTCGAGAGATTTCTCGATGCTTGTGCCGTTCCGTTTGCAGGCGCTCTTCCAGCTCGTGCAAATTCAGCTTGCCGCATTTGAAAGCTTGCTCCGACTGGGTGAGCCCGGCTTCCACTTCGCCGAGTCTCCGTTTGATATCGGCGATCTGCTCTTGGCGGACACGAATCTGAGCGGCGGTGTCTTGCTGTAACGCAAGGCGGTTCGCCAGATTATGATGGGTGTTCTCCCTTTTTTCTCCCAATGCCGCATTGCGAATGCGCGACTGAGTGACGGCGGACTCGACGGCTTCGACCCGCTGATGCAGCTCCACGAACGCCGCTTGTTTTTGCGCCAGCACTCTTTCCGCTTCGGCTCTTTCTTGAACGTGAATTTCAATCTCGGCGCGACATTGCTCGACTGCATGGGTGGCCAGCTCCAGAGCACCAGCGAGATCGTTTTGCTCCTGCAGCAGGGCTTGAACCGTTTGCGTCAGGCCTTCGAAGTCTCTGTCAGCGGTGCGATGCTCGTGTTCGAGTCTGACCCGATCGAGCTCTAGCCTATGAATTTCGGCCCAGAGGGAAGCCTTCTTGGTTTCGGCTCGGTCCAACTCACTCTTTAGTTGCTCGACTTCCCGATCTTCGGTTTGGAGGGTTGTCTCGAGCTCCCCAATCAGGGCTGTCAGTTCTCGCATGCGCCGTCTCTGCGCGAGAAAACTACCCTCCAGGGAGTCGCCGCTGCCTCCGGTCACGGTACCCATCGGATCAATGACCTCACCGTCCGGAGTTACCAGGGTGCTGTAGAAGCCATTGCGGTTCCAGAGCGCCAACCCGGCCTTCAGGTCCCGGACGACGACGACGTCGGACAGGAGGTATTCTGCGACATCGCCATAGCCCTCTTTGACGGATATCACTTCCAGAAGAGGGGCGATGACCTCGGCTTCACCCAGGGGCAACGGACGATGCTGCCTTCTGGACAGCTGGAGCGGAATGAAGCTGCCCCGACCGGAAGCTTCGCACTTCAGATACTCGATGGCTTCCACGCCTTCTTCCTGGCCCTTGACGATCACGTACTGCAAGCGGTCGCCGAGAACGGCGGTCAGCGCTTTTTCATAGGGTTCGGGTGCCTCGATAACCTCCGCGACCAGACCATAGATGCCGTTGGGCACGACTTCGCGTTGTCGCTTCAGCATGATGGCGCGGACGCCGTCTTGATAGCCCTCATAGTTCTTCTGCAAATCCTCCAGGGAGAGTAGCCTCGAGCGACTTTCTTGAACGTGTTCCTTGAGTAATTCGGCCTTTTTTTCCTGCTCGTCTTTCGCCTTGTGCAGCGCTTGAATCAAGGCGTTGATCTCGGCGGCTTCGATGCCGCGCTCCCGCGCCTGGCCAAGGCAATTTTCCAGCGCCATTTTCGTGTCCGCGCGTTTTTGTTCACAAAGCTCCAGCGCGCTTGACGCGGCTGCATGTTCGTCACGGCTCCTCGCCAATTCTTTGCTGATCCCCTCGCAGCGATGGGATTTTGCCAGGGTATCGTTTTTTAAATAGGCGATCTGGTTAGCCGCTTCGATGAGCGCCTCTTTCTGTCGATCGAGGTCGGACTGGAGGCACCTGAGCTCAGTTTGAAGCGTGTTGAGCTCTTGTTCCTTCTCCTGAAGGAAGCTCTCTTCGAAGAGCGATAGTTGCACAAAGCTCTCTTTAGCCTGCTGTAGTTCCTCGATTTCCCCTCCAATGGTTTTGGTTTTCTCTTCGAGCTGGCGGAGCGCAGCGCAGGTCTCGGCTTCGGTCCGGGTGAGTTGCGACAGGTCCTTTCTGTGGAAGTCGATCTTTTGCTCCTCGCTTTGGATCTGAACTTTCACGCCGTAGACATTTTCCTGTTGCCGGCTGATCTCTTTATCAGCCTCCATCAACGTGAGCCGCACCATTTCGCTTTCGGCTTCCTTGGAATGGAGCGCGGTCATATGTTCGGTGAAATGGTTTTCCGCGTCCGTCAACCGTGCTGCATAGCCGGAGATTTTTTCGTCCAGGGCGTGTCGTTGCATCCCCGCGTGAAGCAGATCTTTCTGCTTCAACTGCGCCTTGAGCGCTCGATAGCGTTCGGCCTTCTTGGCCTGCAACTCCATGGTGTGGATTTGGCGGTCGATTTCCCGCAGGATGTCCGTGACGCGCAGGAGGTTCTCCTGGGTTCGCTCCAATTTTCGCTCGGCAACGAGCTTGCGGCTTTTGTACTTGCTGGTACCCGCGGCTTCCTCGATGAGCGCGCGTCGATCTTCGGGCTTGGAGTTGACCAGCTCATCCACACGTCCTTGCTCGACGATGGAGTAGGCTTTGCTGCCCACACCGGTTCCTAGGAAGAACTCGATAATATCCTTCAGGCGACAGGAGATCTTGTTGATGGCGTATTCCGACTCGCCTGACCGGAACAGCCGGCGAGTCACCATGATTTCACTGAAGCTATTGTATTCCACCGGACCGCGCCCGTCTTCGTTGTCAAAGATCAAAGACACTTCGGCCATGCCCGTTGGGGGGAGGCTATCGCTGCCGTTGAAGACAACGTCCTCCATCTGGTGTCCGCGGAGATGCCGGGCGCTCTGTTCACCCATCGCCCATCTGAGGGCATCGACGATGTTGGACTTTCCACAACCGTTGGGTCCCACAATGGCCGTAATTCCCGGGTTCAGATCGACTACGGTCTTCTCCACAAATGACTTAAAACCCTGCATTTCAAGGCGTTTCAGGCGCATAACGTCATTCTTTTGGGCTAGTTGGACTCCCAGGGGATAGAACTAGACTATGCCTCAATATTTCACAGCGAGGCAATAGCTGTCAAGGAGAAATTACAATATAAAGGGGATTTTTGGATCCGTGCCCACAATATGTGGGAGGATTCGAAGAAATAAAACTATTTTTCCAAAAGTTCGGTATTCCAATAGGAAACGTCGATGGTATTGAGAAACGGCATCCATTCGCGATAGCGCGAGAGGCTGAAAGTTTCCTGCATGAAAGGCGTCCACTTGGGTCTAAATGGTTTGCGGGCGAGCGCCATGCCCGCCTGCTGGGGAGTGCGCCCGCCCTTCTTGCGGTTACACTCGTGGCAAGAGCAGACAACGTTCTCCCACGTTGATGTTCCTGCCTGGGAACGGGGAATGACATGGTCGAGATTTAACTCATGGCGCGGCAGCCGCCTCGCGCAATATTGGCAAGTGCACTTGTCCCTGGCGTAAATGTTATAGCGACTAAAGCGCACTTGTCGTTTGGGGACCCGGTCGTAACCGACCAGTAGCACTACACGGGGCACCCGGATAACGCGATTTACCAAACCAATGGACTCGTCGCGGGCCGAGACCGAAAGATCACTCCAGCTTTCAAAGTCGAAAGTTTGATACTGCTCGTTAACTGCCCGGGCGATCCCTTGATAAAGCAGAATGAAGGCGCGGCGAACCGAGGTAACATGGATCGGCAGATAGGAACGGTTAAGGATTAAAACCTTAGTGTTCAAGATCGAATAGGCCGGCGCTGATGCGGGGAAGCTCATTGGCGGCTGGGACCATGCTGGCAGACGCGATGAAGATTCACGGCTTTGTATGCAAAATATAGGGGGGAAAGCGGAATGTCAACACAAGAGATTGCAGCCGCAGGAGCCGGTTGGCGGTTGAAGTCACCTGAAATTTACACTATAAACTTGTTGAGCCGCCTAATGACCATTTCCGGATCTCCGATACTGCCCGGTGGTCTTTCTTTGTTGTCTCATCCCCGCTTAACAAGCACAAGAAATCGACCGGGTTCTCTATGAAACAAGAAATCTTCATCAATTCTAGTCCTCAAGAAAGCCGTATCGCTATCGTGGAGGACGGTCTTCTCGCCGAATTCCTGATCGAACGAAAGGAGGAGATGGGCATCGCGGGGAACATCTATAAAGGCAAGGTTTCCCGAGTATTGCCCGGTATGCAAGCGGCTTTTGTGGAGATCGGGATGGACAAAGCTGCATTTTTACACGCTTCGGATTTTTCGAGTGTCCCGGAGGATGTGCAACTGATCGCCGCCTCGGAAGAGGAGGTTGAAGTCGCCGACCCTCCCAAAAGAGTGCCGCATCGTCGTCTACCTTTGGAAAAGCAGCTTTCCAGGGGGGAGGAAATCCTTGTCCAAGTGGCGAAGGATCCACTGGGCACAAAAGGCGCGCGAGTGACTTCGCACATTTCGCTGCCGGGCCGGTACATGGTTTTTATGCCAGGAACGAAGCACATCGGGATCTCGCGACGAATCGAAAGCGAAGAGGAACGGAAGCGCTTGAAAGAGATCGCCGCCTCTCTACGCCGGGAGGATGGCGGTTTCATCTTGCGAACGGCCTCGGAGGGACAGAGCAAGCGAGAGATTCAAAGAGACCTGCGCTTCCTCAGCATCCTCTGGCGCAGGCTGCAGAAGAAAGCAGAGAAGGCCGTGGCGCCTTCGCTGATTCATCAAGATCTGGATCTCATCACCCGAGCCATTCGCGATTTTTTCACAGCAGAGACAGAGCAGGTGGTCATTGATTCGGCTAAGGATCACCGCCGTATTCTTGATTTCGTCAGCCATGTCATGCCGCGCCTCAAGTCCAAAATTGTATTGGACGCCGAGACGGAACCCCTGTTTGATCGTCATGCCATCGAAGAGAAACTGCAAAAAGCTTTGGATCGGCGTGTATGGCTTCGTTCCGGCGGCTATATCATCATCGAGCGTACGGAGGCTTTGACGGCCATCGACGTGAATACCGGACGGTTTGTCGGCAAGCGGAACCAAGAAGACACCATTGTCAAGACCAATTTGGAAGCCACCCAAGAGATTGTCCGTCAACTCCGGCTTAGAAACGTCGGCGGCATCATTATCATCGACTTTATCGATATGGAGAAAGAAGCCAATCGTAAGAAGGTTTACGATGCGCTTAGAGACGCGCTTAAGAAAGACAAGGCCCGAACCAACATATTGAAGATATCCGAACTCGGTCTTGTGGAAATGACGCGCCAGCGGACGCGAGAAAGCCTGGAGAATCAACTCTTAAGTCCGTGCCCCCACTGCGACGGTCGAGGACGGATCAAATCTCCGGTAACCATCGCCTACGACCTTTTGCGAGCGATTAAGAAGCAACAGACGGGGTTGGAGAACGGCAAGCACATCGTGGTGCGGCTGCATCCCGATGTTGCCAATTTTCTCTATGATGAGAGGAATAACAGCCTTGAGAATCTGGAACGCGAGATCAATCGCAGAATCATCATCAAGGTCAGCCAGGATCTGCGCTACGAACAGTACGAAATCGCGGAATCATAGCCCCTGCGCGGTTTGCTCATTGCGCTGCCCCGGTAGAAGCTGACTTCCAGTTGCCGGCCATTCCAAGGGCCAAAAGCTTCGGCCCGCGAAGCAAAGCGATTTACGAAGGACTCTTTCTGGAGAGGACGGGTCTTGTCTGCTCGACACCGGCTTTCGCCGTTTCCTTGTCAGGCAGCGCTAGGCGGTCATGAGATTCGGTGTTTCTCGGCTGATCCTCTAGCGTTTGGCTTAAAATTCCTTCCTGCACCGAACCTTTATGATTTGCACCTATGGTTTTTCCGGTTTCGAGAGGGGGACTGTCGTCGTTGATAAAAACCGCGGCGGCGAAGACCGTCGTCCACAGGCCGTCTTTGTGGCCCACCGCAGACTGAGTGATATTGGTGGTACGGACGATCTTCCCGGACATTTTGAAAATCTG
>Ga0105347_1000312_pt1 | contig 24036 bp, 38 predicted proteins | sample EasRivMeERMLT890_FD_89677 | JGI IMG/M metagenome (GOLD analysis project Ga0105347, IMG submission 89677) | Soil microbial communities from meander-bound floodplain in the East River, Colorado, USA - East River MetaG ERMLT890 | ecosystem: Environmental > Terrestrial > Soil > Floodplain | place... | reverse complement strand
GGCGGGCGCGAATTGAACGACGAGATTCTGAAACAGTTCTCGCAGATTGATGCCAGCGATCCTCGCCAAGTGAATGCGTTTGTCCGGGCGTATAGCAAAGTCACGATCTGGGACCAGTTGTATGAAGCATGGCGTTCGACGGGCCTGCTGTCGGGACCGATCACTCATCTGGTCAATACCACGTCAAACGTGATTACACTGTCAACAAGAATACCGGAAACCGTGATAGGTGCTGGGACAGAAGCGATTCGAGCAAAGGCTACGGGCGAACCTCGCCAAGCATTCTTCGGAGAAGTGAAGCCGGAAATTGTTGGAGCACTCGCAGGCATCGGGCCGGGGATGAAATCCGCTCTGGCGGCATGGCGCGAAGAGATTCCGTTGTCTGAAGCACGCTTTGAAGCGCATCGACGATACATTCCTGGGAAGCTCGGGAAGAACATCCGAATTCCTTACAGGCTCTTGAGTGCCGCAGACGAGATGCTAAAGTCGATCAACTACAGTGCTGAGTCTTATCAGTTGGCATACCGCAAGGCGCGTGTGGCTGGAGTGAAAGGCAAGGAAGCCTTGGCGCGGGAGACGCTGGCTCATCTCCAAGATAAAGACATTGTAGAAAGCGCGAATAAAGCGGCACAATACTGGACATTCAATCAACCGCTCGGGCCGTGGAGCATGAAGGTGAACCAGCTTCGAGAGACAATCCCAGGTGCGCGCTACATCATTCCGTTCCTGCGGACCTCCACCAACATTGCGAAGTTTGGTCTTGAACGCACGCCGCTCAACTTCGCTCGGATCATGCGTGAGTACCATCGAGGGAACCTGAAAGGCGTGGAACTCAGCGAAGAGATGGCAAAGCCGATTCTCGGAACCATGATTGGAGCGGCTACCGTGATGCTGGCAGCAGAGGGCTACATTACGGGATCGGGACCAAAGAATCAGAATGAGCGGGAGACGTTGCTGCGCTCCGGCTGGCGCCCGTATGCCTTCAAGATCGGGGATACTTACTATCCCTATGGGCGGCTGGAACCGATTGGCTCTGTGGTGGGCATGGCGGCAGACTTTGCGGAAGCGAAAGGGTTGGAGAAACCAAGCCAGGTGGCAAGCAAGATTGCTCAGTCCATCAGCAAGAACCTGACTTCCAAGACGTTTATGCAGGGGTTTTCCAGTTTGAACGATGCCATCTCGGACCCCGACAGGTATGGGCAGAAGTTTCTGAAGTCGTTTGCGGGTACGCTGATTCCCAACATCGTTGCCACAACTGCCAAGGCGATTGATCCTTACCAGCGGATTACTGAAGGGCCATTGCAGGCGATGCAGGCGCGTATTCCCGGCGCTTCCCTAAGCCTTCCACCGAAGCGCGATGTCTTGGGACGAGAGGTTAAACAGCAGGGCTTGCTTCCGATTGGAACCAAGTCCAAGGAATTCATCGACCAGGAACTTGTCAGAGTCAAGGCATGGATCGGGGATCTGGACAAGAAGGACATGACGGCGCAGCAGTTCGATGAGTACGCCCAACGGGTAGGGCAGGTGCTGCGTCCACGGTTGGAAGTGATTCTCAAGTCGGGTCAGTCGGATGACATCAAGCGGGAGATGGCAAAGCGGGCGGCCAGCGATGCACGCTCGCAGGTCAGGCGCTCGATGATGATTCCGGCGAAGAAGAAAGGAGGCTGAGTCTGATGGCTGTGAATTCTGATATCGCCCACAGATTACTCGACATTCTGAGTGTGGTTATGATCGCCGGACTTGCCTATTTCGTTCTGCGAATCACGGCAACTGACTTCGGAACTGGAGAAAGGGTCACAGTGCTCACAATTCTGCTCGGAGCCTCAGTTGACAAGCTTGGCTTCCGGCTCTTGCATGGCAAGGTGAAATGACCGAGGTATAGACCTGAAATACATCAAACTGTTCTTTCAAGGGATATGGCTGCTGTGTGCAATCTGGTTCGAGGACACTCAAGACTGGACCGCAAAGCAAATATTGGTCGTTAAGCGTTCCTTCGCTGTTGTTATGACCATTCTCGTCATTACTTCGTTGTTCTTTACAGTCAAAGCAATCGGGCAAGGGATGACCGACGACCGGCGCGTGGATCGGATCGAGCGGCGCCAGGATTTTGTCTTAGACTCATTGGCGGAAATAAAAGGCCGATTAGCAGTCGTCGAGCAGTCTGCCTATCAAAGCGCAAACCATTTGGATCGGCTCATCTATGGGGTTATTGGCCTTACCATCGCCGTTATCGGGCAACTGCTGTTATCGTTAATCAAGTTCAAGTTAGATCGGGATGACAGGTCACAAGGAATTCGGAACCGAGCACAAGACCGATCTGATAGGGGATTCACGGAGGGCGTGGCTCAATGAAACTTTCTGAAAATGGCAGCAAGTTGTTGGTTGAGTGGGAAGGCGGGTTTCAGTTCAAGGTGTATTTGGATAGTGGTGGGCTTGAGACGATCGGTTGCGGACACCTGCTTACTGCCGATGAACTTGAAAGCGGGAAGTGCTGTGGTGAGGACTACGCCAACGGGTTATCAGAGGACGCTTGCTGGAAGTTGTTTTCCCAGGACGTTGCCTGGGCAGAGAAAGCGGTAGACGATGGCGTCACGGTGACTCTCAACCAGAATCAGTTTGATGCCTTGGTTTCCTTCGTCTTCAACGTGGGGTCCGGCGCCTTCAAGTCGAGCACGCTATTGCGTGTCTTGAATATGGGCCAGTATGGGCAGGTACCAAGCGAACTCAGACGCTGGAACAAGGTAGCTGGCGAGGTGGTTCAGGGGTTGGTGAACCGGCGGGAGAAGGAAATTACATTGTGGGAAACGGCTGAATTGGAGGAACTAACATGATATCAGGTGCTGTGCTCTTGGCTCTACTGGTGAAGCTGGTCATCATGGGCCTGATCTTCTGGCTTATCTGGTGGTTCATCGACTACGTTGGTGTCCCTGAGCCGTTTCACAAGGTGCTCAAGGTGGTGATTGGCCTTGTGGCGCTGATATTTCTAATCAATATCCTGCTCGGGCTGAGCGGCCAACCACTGTTTCGATACCCATAAAGGGGGTTCTAATGAGTTGGAAAAACTGGAGGACGGGCTTGTTCGGGATAGCCTCGATAGTTGCTGGCGCGGCTGGAGTTGTGAATGGCCAGGGCAACGCGGAAAACATGACGCAATCCATTGGAGCGATTCTGGCCGGCATCGGATTACTGACAGCCAAGGATGCCCAGGTAACGGGCGGGACCGTTGCGTCCACACCGGAAGCGGAGAAGCGGGTTGAGAAGCAGGAGAAAGAAGAATTAAAAGTCAAACTGGCAGAAAAGGAGATCAAATAAAATGGCATACGTTTACACAGACAATTCATTGCCAGTACCGGAAGGTGAGAAGATTTGGCAGCTCGCCCCGCCGGAAGGTGGCTGGGTCACATTCGAGAACGGGGCTCGACGGCTTGTCACGAAGCTGCTGGACGCGGAAGACTTCAGCAACAGCCCGTTTGGAAAACTGGAAACTGGAACTGAGTATACGAAAGTGGATCTCATTCAGGAGTTGCGGGACCAGTTGAACCGGATCGAAGCCGCTGTCACTCCTGTCGTGGCGAGAAGTCCAAAGAAGAAGCGCCGGTAAGTTATACAAGGGGCAGTAGAAGCACAAAATAAACCCAATCCAACGAAGACCATAAGGAGACAATCAAATGGCGAAGCAAGACACACCACCAGGATTATCAAAAGAGTTTGTCGTCACCCATCCAACCGATCCAACCTCTCCTAGAACCGTGACACAACAGCAGTGGAAGGATGAGAAGTTGGGTCAGGCGGGTTGGGTAAAGGAAGAGGAACCACCGACCGAACCGGAACCGGAAGAACCAGTCGTTTAGGTTTCCAGAATCTTCCTTCCATACTGAGCCTCGCGTCTTTTGTTTTGTCGTATCTTCCGACACGCGAGGCACTTCCTCATTGTTGTACCGTTATATGTTTCTTGAAACACATTGTCTCCAGAAAGACTATGACCACGGAGGCAATGTGTTTTCCTTCCATTTCTATGCCTAGTCCTCACTCGAATTCCCAATCTTACGTTTTCGGCATGTGAAACAAGCTGAAGATGGTTTGGATTCACGCAGCAACGCGTTCTGCATTTATGGTCAATCTCAGTTTCTGGAGGGATTTCCCCAACGAAGTATCTGTACGAGAATCGGTGTGCTAGTGTCTCTTTAGTCCTAGACCTGAATTTCCCATATCCGCACCTATCCCAACATCCTATCCACAGCCAGCATCCAGTATTCGGTTCAGGTGAAATCAAATCTAAGAACGATTCTATTGCTTGTCTCGGAGCAGGCATTCTCAAAACACCTCAGTTATTTTTCTTCCATAGAGAGCACAGAACAGTTTCTTCTTCAGTTCATATACTGGGGTCTTTGTGGCTTTACTCTTCACATCCATGACAACCGCCTCTCCAGTACGGATCTGAAAAAATGAGAAGTCAGCTCGGTAGGTGCAAATCTTGGTGTTGTTGACCACAATGGGAAACTCTGGTTGAAGAGTGAGGTTTGTGATTTCCCCACAACGCTCCAATATTTTTAGTTCGCGGTATTGTTCACTCTCGCGCTTACTGTCAAACCAGATGCCATCGACTTCCGTGCGATTAGCAAAGAATTTGTGCTTCGGGCCAACGGCCTTCAGGTACTCTTTCAGGCTAATCTCTTCGCTCATTACTTTCTCAGGATAAACGCGCTCGCCTTTGCCGTGAAAACTTTTCTTCCCAGCGATCCGACGATATAGCCATCGTCATTGATGCCTGTCACCCAGGCTTGCGGAAGATCCAGCAGGAAGGCTTTCCCAGTTGTGATGATGAACGGGTCGAAGACGCAAACTGATCTGGAAGTCCCTCCAATTATTGAGTCACGGTTGTTTCCGCCAAAGATTTGCGTATCCGGCACCCCGTTGCTTGGGAAATCTACGGTCACATACTGGCCTGACAGGTAGGTAAATCCATGTTGCTCATAGTCGGTATTCCAGTAGGAACCAAACACCTTTCCTGCTGAATTGATGCCATAAGCAAACGTGCCTCGGGACGATGGGTAATCCAGTAGCGTCCAGTTGCCATTTTGAAACAGGAAGCCATGAAGGGCCTGGTCGTCCGCGTAGATATTCCCAACAACTCGGCCCTGATTGACACCATAAGCCGTGGTTTCTCTTGAGAGCGGATAGGTAAATGTTGTGTACTGACCGTTCTGGTAGAGGAAGGACCGGATTTCAGTAAACGTCGCCCCGATTGGCGTTGGCAGAGAGAAGGCTCCAACGACAGATAGGTCATCAATGCCTGACGCCTGGGTTCCAACGGCTCCGGGGACCGATAGGGTAGTAATGACTCCATTGGCCCTGCGAATAAATCCAAACGAGGTTCCCTGGTAGTAGGTTCCTGCAATGTCTCCCGCGTTGTTGATCCCGAAGGGTCTAACCCAGTCGGCTTCAGGAAACAAATCGAGAAATTCAAAAGTTACCCGCGGGCCGGCCAGCAGTGGCGCGGATAAAAACAGGAGTGCGAGTGGAATGATTCTGCGTCCATTTTTTCCTCCTAAAGTTGCCACGATGGAAATTACCATAAGAACTGCAAAAGAACAGAAAAACAGGGCTGCCATCTTTGTATATGGATCGAGGGCAAAGAATTCTATTAAAATCTGACTCATTGGAATCTCCTTACGGCTTTATGCCGCACATCGAGAGGAAATAGAGAATTACTGCTCTAAAGGCACGGCGGATGCCAATAGATCAACCTAACAGTTCCAGCTTGGTATTGAGGTATGGAAATGGATCGCCTTCAGCCTTACGCCGCTCCACGTCTTCACAGAAGGCGCGGATCCAGAAGTCGGCTGCTTCTTCGTCGTCTAAAAACACGCCAGAAGATTTCTCGGTTGCCCACTTCTTCATGGCTTCAGTCATAGTCACCTCCAAAAAACGGGCCACGTCCTCCCGGGAGCATGGCCCAATCCCCTACGTCTAGCATTTCCTCCTTTCATTTGGAATTTCTGCATTCACAACAGTTGATGCAGATGCCTTCATGCTTCGGGCAAAAGTTTGCTAACCCACCCTTCTTGTCGGGAACCCATTCAGCTCCACACATCCCGCAGCCACCGAGTCCTTGACGCTTAGCCACCGGAGCAGGATAGCAGTTGCGTGGAAAGTAATCCGCTTCCCACCAGGCAATGAAACAGGATCGCCAGTTCCTGATCGGCTGTTTCGCATTCATCCAGCCGGATGCTTCGTTCTTGTGCCAGAACCATCGGCCTGCTTTCTCCGTTGCTCCGATGGTGGAAGCAAACAAGATCACTTCTTCTTCAGATCCTGCCTGACCGGATTTCTTCATTGTGATTTGTCGCAAGACCAGCAAAGCGGTCCAAGCGGTAGTAGTTTCTGATTCTTGTGACGCGGCTTCTCTCCCCAACCCCAGCCAAACTTGGGCGCAACCTCGGCCTCCAGTTTTACGATGGCATAGTAGGCTGGTCGGGTTAAGTCCCACATTCCCAACTCTGCTAGTTCTCCCTTCTTGGCGAAGGCTCCACAAAGACATTCACCGCTCTTGTGGATCAGGTCTACAACTGGATTGCGCGGCTGCTGTGCGTGTTCAAGCAGGTTGGTCGTGTCCAGTTTCGACCAGTCGTGAATTGGTGCTACCCAGATCCTGCGGCCTTCAAGCTGCACCTCTTGAGTGTTTCCCATCCGTCGTTCGGATTCTTGCGTTCGGCAACCGCTCACATACAGGACACGCTTCTTGACCTTACCGCGACAATCAGCCCCGAAGTCTCTTTCTAGCCGTTCGATTTGACGCTGCTTCAGTCGGTTATACATTTTCCTGTGATGGTACGGGCCGGGGAAGCCATGATCTCTAACTAGATCAGCGTAGACTTGTGGGTCTGGGTTTCCATTAACGCGCACGTTCTCAGTCGCCTTGTACTCCAGAAGTTTCCAGTTTCGACGCCAGCAGGTTTCAATCACATACTCCCTTGTTGCTGGAACCCCAGTTCCAGTGTTGATATGAACCGCCGCCGTGAAAGCCGGATGCAGGCTGGCAACGTAGCACGCTGAGAAGCTGTCGTGTCCACCGCTGAAGAGTCCAAAGACCGCGATAGGTTTATGAATCTGGATTGCTGCGTCTAGTCTCTTCAGTGCGGTTTGAATCTGATCGTGCATTTCTGATTCTCCAGATTTCTTCCATCGCATCAGCCCACCGTTCTACCTGTGGCTGGAATGGATTCTCAATTCCAATGCGACGGTATATGTCTTCAAAAACATTTAATTCTTCAGGAGTCATGACACACCCCTACCTTAAGGGTCGTTTCTGGGTAAGTTCATGGCATTTCTTGCACAATACTTGGAGATCCGCCATCGCTTCATTGCCAAACCGTTTGTAATCTAGATGGTGAACGTGCAAATTTTTGAAACTCTCAAAGCTGCATTTCTCGCAGCGATAGCCTGATGTTTCAAGTTTCTTTCTTCGGATCATCCTCCATTTTACGGAATGAATATAGCGATTGTAGGCTCGCCGTCTGACAGGAATGGTTTTCAGTGGCTTATCCCGAAAGCAAGTGACACATCTAGTCTCTTTCCGTGTCCGCACAAAGCCTATTTTCCCACAGGCACAATATTTGTGTTTGAACATACCCCTACCTAAAGCGGTGGAGTCTTGCTTGGTTTGTGCTGCTGATGGACCCAGAATCTAAGAGTCAATTACCCGGTTAGTGCATCGCCGCGTAGTCCGGAGACTGAACCCCAACGGTTAAAGGGTGCAGCGCAGTAAAGCGGAACTGCATTTGACTTTTGATTTTGTCTGGTGGATAGTAGGCGTCACGTTATTTGTTTTGGTTGTTTCATTCTGCCGTCAGCGCCTAAACTAGCGGCTGGTGGATCAACCAAATACATCCACCATCAATCAGGGTTAGCGGTCACACGTTAATCCTGATTGCTCCACCAATCAAGATATTTCTTTTGCAAGTCCAGATGCCACCTGCGGGCCAGGTGCTCGCACTTGATGTCCTCCAGCCCTGACTTGCACTCAACGCACACACGCAGGCCCTCGAACCAGTCCAGTATCGCTGTCACTTTTCTGCACGTTTCACACATCGTTTCAGGGTTTCTACTGCCCAATGATAGCAGCGGATACAGAGCCAATCCAGTTCCGCATTGAACACCACGACGAGGAACTTGGTCTTGCGTCCGCATATCTGACAGGTCATTCCGTTTCCTCTGAGTCGGCCTCATCGACACAGACGCGCTGCTGGTCTTCGAGCAGGTCAATCCAGCCGATCATTTCCTCATCTCGGTAGATAGCGAGATTAGCGACGGCATTGGGAACCAGGCAGTCAGTGTCTTTCAGAATCTGGTCCGCCAGCAGCTCTTTCAGCTTGCCCACGGTGATGTAATGATCCATCCCGGCTTCACTATTCATTTCCAGTCCTGTGATCGCAGAGCTTGGAGAGCAGCCTTGGCCTCTTTGGAGGCCGGCGTGTCAAAGATACTGACGGTTTGAATCAAGTCAAGTCTCTTGTCCCAGTCATTGCGGCGTTGTTCGGCGATACTCTGTTTAATCTTGAAGCGGTATTTCTTCAGGTGTACTAGCATTTTTCTCTCCTTGTAGTTCTTCTAGTGCTTCTTGGCAGCTCCCATAGGCGTTGAGAGTCGCGGAGTGCAAGTGCTTCAGGTCTTGGTACTCATTATGCAAAGCGTCCAACCGCTGCTGTCTGTCATCCAAGCGTATCCTGTTGTCGGCCTCAATCTCTTGAAGGCGGGCTACCTCACGCTGCAACTCCATGCGCTCTCGTGATATTTGCGTCTTTTCACCGACTAGCCGCGCCACCTCACGCTGCGAGGCGGCAAGCAACTGGTCTGAAACTTCGTGCTCGGCATAGGCCGTTTCTAGCAGCTTGTCCTTCTCCCGCAACTGCTCCTGGGCTGTGGCAATCTGTTCTGTAACGATAGGTATCCAATGGTTCATCCGCTCCTGCAACTGCTCGTTCTCTTTGGCTTCGTACTTGAACGGCTCACCATAGTCGAGACGAGCATCAGCAACGGCGTTTCTAGCGTCAATGTCGCCTCTGGCTATGAGCACGTCAAGGCGCTCCATTACGATGTCAGCGGCTCTGAGTCGAATCTCGTACTCCGTGTTGCGGTCACGCGCAGCCTGCAACTGCTGCTGAAGCCTCTCAAAAGATGCGTAGTTGTCAGACTCGTTGAGGGTTTTCTTGAGCCGCTTGTTCTCATCACGCGCAGCCTGCAACTCGGCGCGGAGGTCTGACACGTCAATAGACCTGTCACAGCTAGGACAATAGTGATGTCCAGCTTCACAACCATACGGTTCAGGTTTCATCTCCCCACCCTCATCCATATTCCACGGCTCCTCTGGCGAACGGTACAGCGGTGAAGTCTCGTCAATCGGTGGCTTAGGCTCCATCACGCGCCTCCCTTGCCTGACTTAGCAGTAATCGAGTCGTGTGAGACTGGGCGCAACTCTTTCTCGTGACAGTTTGGGCATTCTGAACTGGTTCCAGCAGGCAACGTTGTCCACAAGTCATTCCCACAAACAGCGCACCGATAGCGCCATGCTGAATAAGTAACAGAAACCGGAGAGATTAATACTTTACGTCGCATCCCCCTCGCCTCCCTTCGGTGGATCGGGCGGCGACGGCTTGTGTTGCCAGTGGGTTGGCTCGAAATCCGTTGACCACATTCCACCATAATCGTCCCACCATTTGCCCTCTTTAACAGATTCGCCATCCGACAGAATTACCAGCTTCCCATCCTTCGGGGCGCTCTCAATCGGATTCCACTCACTGCTTACAGGCATCTCGTCCTCCCGTTGAAACCACGTCTCACTCCGTCTTAGTGGCATCGCACCCACCTCCACCGCTATCGGCTTAATCGTTGGGAAGTACATTGGCTCTCTTCTTCCGCTGGGCTTCAGCGTCGTAAAACCTTTCCAACCGCTTCAAAGCGTGACTAATACCAGCCCGTGAAACCGTCATATCCCTAACAAAGAGCATTACTATAAGTCTCTGAGCTTCTTCCATGTTTGCCAGCGCACTTGTACTGACCTGAGTAAAGATCATGTCAGAGTCTCGCATCTGTTGTTCAAAGGTTTCGTTCATTGCAATCAACCTCTTTTTAGGGATAGGGGCGGCAGGCCAGGAAGAGGAGTGGCGAACCTATGCGAGAAGATTCGCGCCAACCTGGGGCCGCCCCACTGAATTGCCCTTCGCCGTGAGAGTCCCGCTTTCTATCACTAGCAGGCCCGTATCTCTTTGGTGCGCTCCCCGCTCGCTACTCAGGGGCGCAGGACTGAACCTGCCACCGATCCTTTCGCTCGTCCCGCACAGGAACGAAGGGCAAACTGTAAAACTAACTGATGATCTCCTCTTTCTTCTTCGCTGTAGGCTTGTTTGCCTTTCGGACTATCGCATCGTTTGTCAAAACCTTGACGAAGCTGAAAGAGAGGGCCTGAAACCTCTCCGCCGGCAGGATCTCTGCCAGTGCTGCTACCAACCTGTCCTCTGAAGACTTCTTTTTTGCCACTAGAATGCCTCCTGTTGTGAATTTGTCCCTTACCATCGTTTGCAACGGAACGCAACGCAATTTAAGAGCTAAAGCCAGCTATCCTAGAAAGCCTCCGCTGCCGATGTTGAGCCTGGGATAGCGTCGGCATCTGGATTCTCTGCCGGTTTGCCTTCCCGCTTGATTCCAAGCCTATCCTTGAGGACTGTCAGGCAGTCAAGAAGGGTGTTCAGGTCCATATTCTGAACATCGGTCCACTTTTTAGTTCCGAAACAGGCTTGTAGAGTCCCGAACCGAACGCCTTTGTTCTCTTCCTTGTCCAGTCCGGCAGACTTAAAGGCCAACTTGATCTCCTCTAGCACTAGGGTTCTTTGGGCGTCGATCTCAGCAGTCTTTAGGAGATCAGGTTTCTCCACGAAGGGTCTGGCCTCTGCAATGGTTTCGATTTCAGTCTCGTCTAAGAGGCCCAGTCCGCAAATGGATAGCGTTGCTCTTCTTTTGGCCTTTGTCTCAGCTTTCATCATGGCATTCGCCTTCGCATCGCCTTTCAGGCCTTCGATGTGGACTGCTCCGAGGCTGGAATCCTTTCTTCCGCCGTCTAAAGACTCAACGTAGGCAAAGACGCAGTAAACGCCGTCGGTAACTTCGCGCTCCAGCTTAACGATGCTGAGGTTGTGCAACTTGCGGAGCTGTTCGGTCGCATCCTTGCGGGCATAGAGCGTTAATTTCCCATTGAGGACGATATACTCGAACGGTCTCGTCAAGGGATTTAACCCAAGGCTTTCGCAGGTGGACTTGTAATAAGCAAGCCGCTCCTGGGGCGTGAGTGCTTTCAGATCGCCGCCGATGACCACCTTTTCGAGCAATGCTGCCGGGGTTTGTTGCGCTAATGCTTGTTCCATGTTTCCTCCTACTTCCTAAACCATTGATAGATAGACCAAACCGTGATTACCAAAATGATCGGGTAGAAGATCCACGCAGAGACGATGATTGTTGAGTCTAGCCATTGTCCGACTGTCACGTTTCCTCCTAGGTGTCAGCCTCCTATCTTTTCCATTTTACAGATTCTCTTCGCATCGTCGCGCAGGGCCTTGATCTTAGGGCGTAGTGCGAGCTTGAGCGATCCGGTCCAGACGCTTTCCTTCTCATAGTCGAGGAGCGGCATCAGGGCGTCGGTGATGTTCAGGACGTCGGATAGCAAGCTCTCGACCTCGCAGGAGCGGCAGAGAACGTCTTCCTGTTCGAGTCTGCAAGTCTGGAGCCGGCAGGTCCAGTCGAGATGGCATTCCCGGCAGGTGTGCCGCGAGTACAGAGCTGCATGGCCGTGCTTCTCAATGTGTGCCTGCGCTTCTGCGGGTTTCATGGAAGGGCCTCCACGCGGAGGATCGTCTTGCCTTCCCGCAGGGCGTAGTCGAGGTTGACCACAAGATCGGACTCGGAGAAGCATTTGCACGACCACCCGTGTTTCATGTGGATCACAAAGCGGACTGTCATTTGTACCCCCTAAACCACTTATGAGCCTTGGCTCTATCCTGTGTTTCCTCAATCCGGTGAATGCGATGTTGACCAGACTGACAACCGCTAAAGTTGCAGTAGTCGCCGTCTGTTTGATCGTTTGCTACTCCACCGCGCACAGTTGACCACCTACGCCAGTTATCACAACGCCATAGAATCCAAACCGGGTTACTGTAAGTTGTTCCGTAGTCTCTCATGGGATTGCGCCTCCTAGCGCGATAACTCCCGGACGGCAAACAGGGCGAGAATGACCAGGACAATGAGACTAATGATCTGCTCCGGGCTCATGGCTGGGCCTCGCTGTACGCCGGGTTCAGTTCTCGGCCTCGCGTGATGCGGAGAGGATAATTGCAGTTCTCGCGGTATGCCTTGCGGTTTTCGCTCATACCCTGGCGAGTCTCCTCGAAAATCTCATACTCCCAACCGCGACCGTAGTTCAGATAGAACTTCCAGCCGTAGATGTATTTGTTTGTTTTCTTCATGGGGGCGGCCTCCTCGCCGCTTTTCTCTCTTCTGCCTTCTTCTTCCGTACCTCGATGGACTTCTCTCTCGCAAGGGCCAAAGCCGCGAGCTTGCGAGGGCTGCGGCTCTTGCCGATCTTGCGCAGGTGCTCCCGGAGTGTGTCAGAATCCCCAGGGGGCTTCGTCGTATCCGGGTAGTCGGTGGATGGCTGCTTTTCTGATTCTTTCAAGGAGCTCATAGGCTGCTGTCTTTTCCCAGTCGTCGGTTTCGCAAGATTGATATTCAAGGCAATCAGCGAGTTTGAGTATTGTTACTGGATCGGTGTGTGCAAGGGCCTCGAATTCATTGTAATTCACGGTCAAGGCCGGTTCCTTCTCAATCGGACCGGGAAGGGTCTCGAACGTGTCGGAAGGATAGCGCGCCGAAACGCTTCTGATATTCTCCTGATAAAGAATATCGGCAAAGAAGGAAGCAATGTCGATCACAGAGTCAGTCGGATACTCCTTCACCTTCCTGAGATATTGCGGGTCTACCTTGTGCCTTCCGCCATTGCCGCGTGATGCAGCAAAGCTCGCAAGGGCCTTGTGTGTTTTCTCTCCACAGATGAATGCACTCATAGTTGGGCGCCTCCTAGCGCCGCGAGGGCTAATCCCTCATCTCAGCGCACTCGGAGGGAATGCGCTGAGTGATTGATTAGAACTGTTCTGCGTCCGTGTCGAGTGCAGCTACTTCCGCTTTGCAGGAAGGGCACACAAGATTACATTCCGGTTTGAACCAAGCGGAAGGGGCGTACATGTAATGCGCGAACTCTTCGCCGCGGGCTGCCGCTTGTTCTTTATCGACCCCGCACAATGGCTGACCGGCATGATAGCCCGTCAAGGTGAGATGAAATAGCTTGACCCTCTCTCCATGTACGTATCCCGCCGTTGCTTCTCTCTGTAGTGTTGTCATGGGAGCCACCTCCTAGTGGCTAGAAGTAGAAACCCAACACGCTAAGGCAATTACTATAAGAGCTGCAATAGCACACAAACCTAGGATTATATTCATGCTAGCTCCTAACTCATTGTTGAGACTGTTATAACTCTAAACACGTTCACTGTCAATAGCTATCTTCTAAACGTCCAGCCCACTGAACAGAATCTAATCATGTTCACAGGATCAGATACTTATAAGGATGCCTTCTCAGTGCTTTTTGCTTCCTTTCTCCTCCCTTTTGATGATATTCCTGCATACATGGAAGAGGTTCTGGTCAAGCACCATAAACGCTACAAAATCTCTTGGCACCTTCACGATCTTATGAAACGCGACATCCAAGTGGTTGCCGATGTCCATAAGTGGTTGCAAGATAACGCTGAAAAGAAACGTGACGTCGCTAATCGTACCGTCTCCCGCAGATTGCTCGCTCGCAAGATTGCTGCTGAAATGTGCTTGAAAGCTGCTTCTGGTGACGTCCAGGCCTGCAAAGAGATCATGGATCGCACGGAAGGCAAGGTTGCAGAACCCCGTGGGCTGGGCGACGGACGCGGCATCGAACTCCACCTCCACCTGGCGCCGGCAACCAGGCCACTTGAACTGAATGCGTATATAGAAGGTGAAACTGCAGCACCGCAACCACTGGATGTAGTGGTCATACCCGATGCATCGACCATCGAAGATCCGCTACCAGAGCCAACCTCCACGGATTCAACAACTACCAAATAACTGACAGGTTACATACTGTTCATTATCAGACAGCCAAGATGCTGACTCAGCGCAGGTCTCCAGGGGTGGCCGGGAAGCCGCAGCTACCCCCAGTACCAACAAACTCAATAGCGAAGGGGGGAGTCGTATTACCGTACCCCCATACACACATGTCGTACTCAGTTTTTGAGAGGAATTGAGTCTACTACAGGGTTAGTAGGGATTCAGAACCAGAAGTTGATGATTGAGTGGGAGCCGGGGCAGAGGTAGTGGACAGCGTGTCGGGATTCGGAGAGTTGTTCGACGGCATACTTGTAGGCTTGATGCTGGTAGAGAAAAGAATTGAGGTTGTCTTGGTGGAATTTTATAGGGGTAAGGGTATCGCGGCGTTTGACGGACCAACGACAGCAGTTGCGAGGGATCGGCTCTTTAAAGTGTGCCATACCGGAAATTCAGTGGGAAGGAACCAGCGACACCTCGACTCTGCTCTGGAGAGATCCTTACGCCTTCGGCAGAAAAGCCCTGCGCGATGTAGAAGCGTCTTTTTAGGTAGCGTGTCAAGTTCAAAGTTGTATAGTGTTGATTTCGTTCAGTTGTGAATCGGCAAAGTTTTGACGAGTCTAAATTTGGTGCGAACGTGGAAGCACTACAGGAAGCGTACCGGGAGAACCAGCGATTGATCGTTGAGAACGCGGAGTTGAAGCGGGAGATTGCCCAGTTGCGTGAGGAGAAGGAGTTGCTGGAATCGCAGCTGTTGCTGAATCTCCAGAATGTGCGATATCTTTTTTTACATGGAGGGAGTTCGCATTAGTGCTACAGTGCGGGAAACTTTCTTCTTGGAGGAATCAACATGGCTGGACAATACATGGGCTACGGGAATCCTGACGGGCTGAATGTTGGGAACGCGATCACGGATAAGGTTGGATTTTACGGCGTGGCTCCGATTGCGCAGCGGGCGGGCGCGGACCAGGCGGTATTTACCACGACCTTGACGCAATCGACTGGCTGGGGATTCTTGACCTCGACAGCAGGCGCGGCTGCCATAGCCCTGCTGACCGAGATCCGCGCCGCTCTGGTAGCCGTGGGCCTCATCAAAGGCGCTGCCTAACAAACCATGAAGATTGTTTTCTGTATTCCAGCCTATCGCGGGCTGGAGTGCGTTCCAATGGTGGACGCTCTGGCCGCTGCGATCACGGCGTGCGAAGCTCGCGGAGACACAACGAGCCTTCAGGTGCTCGCCGGTTCCTGTTATGTGCAGGTAGCGCGCAACGAGTTAGTCAAGAAATTCCGCGACGAGGCCGGCGATGTCGCCCTTTTCTGGGACGACGACATTTCTCTCGCTGCTTCCGATGTCCTGAAGCTGATTGACTCCCCCGATGAAGTAACCGGCGTCACCTACCGCTACAAAACGCACATCGAAGACTATCCCGTTGTGATTCGCACTTCGGAGGAAGGATTTCCGAAGGTGCGCGCCGATGGCTGCATCGAAGCCGTTGGGTTGCCAACCGGAATGCTCGCGGTAAAGCGTTCCGCCATTGAGAAGTTGGTGGCCACCCATCCCGAGCGAGCGTATTTCAAGCGCCAGAACGGGATTTTACTCGATGGGTTCGTCGATTTGTTTCCGCAGGGGATCAGAGACGGGCAGTGGGTGGGCGAAGACTACGCTTTCTGCCGCCTGTGGACCGACCTGGGCGAAACCATGTGGCTTGTTCCCGATGTGGACATCTCTCACTGGGCAAAGACTGAGGAGTTCAAAGGCAACTATCACAAGTTTCTGTTGCGACAGCCGCGTGGGAGGGATGCCGCGCCTTTCGCGTTGGAAAAGGCGGGTGAAGTGGGCGGGTTCCTGAGTTTATCGGAAGGCGCATGGCTGGCGGAGCAGGCGAAAAAGCATAAGGTGATTGTCGAGATTGGTTCTTTTCTCGGCAGATCGACGCGAGCGATGGCAGACAACACCGATGGCGTGATTTTTGCTGTCGATAACTGGGAAGGCCCGCAGGAAGCGCGTCTTGGAACCGATGAAGTGTTTAAGCAATTCTCAGAGAATCTGAAAGAACACATTGCGTCAGGGAAAGTCATACCGATCACCGCCGATCACGCCGACTGGCCGGCGCTGGACGCGATTCCATCCCCCGACATGGTGTTTATCGACGGCGATCACTCGTCTGCGGCTGTGCGGCGTGATATTGACTACTGGACTCGCAGGCTACAGCGCGGCGGCCTCTTGTGCGGGCACGATGCCGACTGGTCGGGAGTGAAGGAAATGCTTCCCCGCGAATCTACCTTAATTGAAGGCACCTCCCTCTGGGCTCTTTTCCATGCCGCCTGCGCGACCCAAAGTCGTTGAACCCTTCCGCGTCGAGTACAAACCCTCGCCAACACTTTCCAGATTCATGCTTGATGACTCCCGCTACCGTGGAGTCCGTGGCCCCGTGCGTTCCGGAAAGTCCTCTTGCATGTCAAATGAGATCATGCGGCGGGCGCTCCAGCAGAGGCCCGATAGACGCGGCATCCGGCGCGTTCGCTGCGGCGTGATCCGCAACACCTACGCGGAGCTCAAAGACACCACCGTCAAAACCTGGCTGGACTGGTATCCAGAGTCAGAGGTGGGTCCATTCCGCATCTCCGACATGAACCACATCATCAAGCGCGGCGACCTGGAACTGGAACTAAACTTCCGTGCTCTGGACCGGCCTGAACACGTCGCGCACTTGAAGTCGATGGAATGGACTTTCGCCTGGGTGAATGAAGCGACGGAAATTCCCAGAGACATTCTCCTCATGCTGGGAGACAGGATCGGGCAGTTCCCCGCAAAGAAGGATGAAGGCGTCACCTGGGGCGGCGTGTTCATGGATACAAACTCGATGGACGACGATGATTGGTGGCCTCGCATGGTGAAAGCGTGTCCCGACGGCTGGAAGTTTTTCGATCAGCCCGGTGGACTCATTGAGGTGGAGAATGGGAAATTTGAAAAGAATCCCCTTGCTGAAAATATCGATGCCATCGGAGAGGATTATTACCTATCCCGCGTGCCTGGAAATTCACTGGAACACATTCGAGTGTTTTACTGTAACCAGTACGGCTTCGTCAGGAAAGGTCAACCAGTCATCCCCGAATTCTCTGAAGCTCTCCACGTCGCTCCTCACCGTCTCGAAGCTGTTCCCGGCGTCCCTATCCGTGTTGGATTGGACTTTGGTCTGACGCCTGCTGCTGTCATTGGACAGAGACTTGTAGATGGGCGATGGATCTGGTTGCGCGAAGTCGAGAGTTACGAACTTGGCGGCGTGGGCATCCAGACGTTTGCCCCGCTCCTGATTGATTACCTTCAAGAACATTTTGCTGGCTTCGAGATTGCGACCATCTGGGGCGATCCGGCAGGCGATGAGCGCGATCCAATCAAGGAAACCGATACCGTGTTCCGTATCCTCAATGCCGCGCTGAGGCCCTACGATCTGAAGGCTGCGGCAGCGCCAGTTCCCGGCAACAGCTTTATGATTCGTCGGGAATCTCTCGCGGGTCTTTTCAACCGCAACGTGGGCGGGAAACCACGGATTCTGATTTGCCCGTCAATGGAAACCACGATCAAAGGACTCAAGGGCGGGTACTATATGAGGCGCGTTCAAGTAGCCGGAGAGGAAAGATACATAAGCGAGCCTGTGAAAACCCGCCACTCGCACGTCATTGAGGCCGGTGAGTACATGATTTTAGGAGCTGGAGAAGGCGTATCTTTACTACGAGGCAAACGCAAACCAGAAGGTGCGCCACCAGAAGCCGATCATTTATATGCTGGCCGCGACCGGCCCCGAAACACAAGTTCCCAATCGTGGATGGCATGAAAAAGAAGATTTCTCAGAAAAATATTGATTTGACCAATGCCTTCCTTCTTGTTCTTGAGGACGAGAATCGGTCGGTCGATGATTTGTTTGAAATTGCCCAATATCTCAAGGATTCTGCTGAAGCAACCTTGAAATATAGACTCTCCAAACAACATGTCCCGACGGGGTTCTGTCGTCAACATTCATTGAATGTGATACTGTGATTGCGTTTCATGGAATGAATTAACAATTTGGTTTGACCTGGAAAGCGGCGGCGGACCAGGAACAAACCCCAACAGCAGTACGAAGCGGCTCTATTCGACGTCGAGCGAGTAGGGCCGTTTCTATTTGGGGGCTTCATGGGCTTCATGGAAGTATCGAGGACAGAAGAAGCGATTCAAGAAGCTGTGACCTTGACCAAGCATGAGATGGATTTGGAAAAGGATCTGGACAACCTTGACTATATGTACAAGAACGCACGCAACCTAATCTTGAACGAGTTGTCAAAGATTCGTCTGCGTCAGGGCGAGCTGATACGCATTCATGGGCCGTGGTAAATGGATAAGAGCGAAGCCGGAATCATTGAAACCGAAAAGACTGACATTGTTGCCGAAGCGCGGAAGAATGCCGACGACGCATACCTTATTAATCAGCACAACATTGACGACGCTCTCGATGACCTTCGCTTTGCCGTTGGCGACCAGTGGGACACCAAAGCCGCAACCGACCGCAAGAACGCAAATCGTCCCTGCCTGACGTTCAATGAGCTTGGAAAGTTCAGACGCCAGATTACCGGAGATGCCCGCCAGAACAAGCCGCAAATCGAATGCAATCCCATTGACTCAGACGCCGACCCCGCGCTGGCAGAAATCTTTGAAGGCGCAATCCGAGAGATTGAGCATCGCTCGAAAGCCGCTATCGCCTACGATACCGCCCTCGATGCCAGCTCCGGCGCGGGATTTTCCTACCTCTGCGTTGTCACCGACTACACCGACGATAAGAGCTTCGATCAGGAATTGAAGATCGAGCGCATTACCAACCAGTTTGGATTGTTCCACGACCCCAACTGCAAGGAGATGGACGGCTCGGATGCAGAGTGGGCCATTCGCTGCGATTGCGTGATTTCAGTCGATGAGTTTCACCGGCGCTATGGCGAAGACAAAGTAGCCACCGACGCCGACCTCTTGCCTGCGGTCTTAACCGAAACCCAAATCAACTGGTTCCCCGAAGGGCGCGTGCGTCTGGGCTATTACTACAAGCGCGTACCCTTCCAGCGCACGCTGGCAATGGTCACGATGATTGATGGCACGACTGAAATCAGGGAAAGCGATCAGGCGGTAGGTGAATATGTTCTGGGCCCAGACGGATTCACACCTCTGGGACAGATTAAGCGTGTCCGCAAGGTAGATAGCTGGAAAGTCAAAATCTATACCATCAGTGGCGCCGAAGTCTTGGAGGAAAACGAATGGCCTGGAACTTCTATTCCTGTGGTACCTATGTACGGCGAAGAAACTTTCATCGAAGGAAAGCGGTATCTGAACGGCGTGATTCGCTACGCCAAAGATCCGCAGCGATTCAAAAACTACTTCCTAACTTCCATTGCCGAGCGCCTGATGACCTCTCACCGGAACCCTTACATGGGCACCGAAGAGATGTTTGATGGCTGGGAAGAAGAGTGGAAGAAAGCCAATACCGAACTTCTCCCGTATCTCCGCTTTAATGCCGATCCTAGAGTTGCGGGCGGCAGGCCATTGAAGGATAACCCCACGGAGTTCAATCCCGCCGAAGCGCAGATGCTGGCCGTGTCAAGTCAGGCGCTTTATGACACGACCGGCATCTACCCGCCTTCACTGGGACAGAAATCGAATGAAACCAGTGGCCGCGCCATCCTCGCCCGACAGAAGGAAGCCGACAGCGGAACCTTTGTTTACATCGACAACCGCGACATTGCGATTCAGCGTGTTGGTGAAATTCTGGTGGAAGTCATTCCAAAAGTTTACGACAGCTCACGGATGCTGCGGATTCGTGGGCGCGACAACCGGATTCAGTTTGTTCCTGTCAATGCGCCAATCAAGGGGATGCCGCCCAAGGATGCTATTGGCTCCATGATTCCAGTCAACGGCGTCAACAACGAACCGATGAAGGACTACGAACCGCCCAAAGGATCGGACTTTAACGCCGAGGGGTATTTGGTGGACCTCAAGACTCAGAAGCCGATTTTCTTTAACGACCTTTCGATGGGCCGCTTTGATGTTGCCATCTCCGTTGGCTCAAGTCACGGGACCAAGCGGCAGGAAGCCGTCAACCTGTTGCTCGAATTCTCGCGGGCCTATCCGCCTTCGGTGCCATTCATCGGGGACCTCATTGCCAAGAACCTCGACGTGCTGGAATCAGACGAACTGGCGAGGCGGTTCCAGATGCTTATGCAGATGGCCGTGCAGGGGCAGGCTCCGAGTGGAGCTCCGGGTGGGGCACCCAACAAGGCTCAGGATCAGTTTGGTAATTCGCAGTCAAAAGGATCGACTCTATAAGGAGAGATCATGCCGGACGAACAGGTATTAGAGCAGGCAACAACAGAAGCGCCGACACCGGAGACACCACCGGAAGAGGCGATAGAGACTCCAGAAACCCCAGTAGCGGAAACACCGCCACCCGATCCTGTAGAACTTGACCGGAAACTGAAGGCGGCAGAGCGTGAAGCTGAGCGCCACCGCAAGCGGGCCGACTACTTCATGCAGCAAACCGATTTGCTCACGCGGCAACAGGTGCCTGTCAAACCGGCAGATGCGCCCGAATCCCTTGGGCCTGAACCTCTCCTTGGACAATTTGAAACTACCGACGACTGGCAGAAGGCGCATACCCAGTGGTTGAGAAAATCTGTAGTGCAAGAAGTCTTTACCAAACAGCAAGAGCAGGCGGAAGCAACGCGGCAAAGGTATCAAGAGCAGCAAGAACAGAATCGAGTGAACGAACAAAGAGAACTGATTAGAGGGATTAGCCAGCGGGACCCGGCTTTTGCTCAAGCGGCTGAAATTGTCGGGCAGATTGTCGACAACGGCGCGGGCAAGATCCATCCAGCGGCAACGACGCTCTATAACGAACTCTTTGAATCCGAACACTATGAAGGGCTGGTGCGGCACCTGGCAGCCAATCCGAATGAAATTTATCGGATTACAGCTTTGCCTCCCCGCCAGCAAATCAGGGAAATCGCTCGTATAGAAAATCAACTACCAGCAGAGACACCTAAACCTGAGCGTTCTTCCACTCCTGCACCTTTATCGCCGTTGCGACTATCGCAGGCACCTCCTCCGGCACGACCGCCGAACGGTGCGTCTGCTTCTGCCAAAGCCATTGATTTGAACGATCCTAATGTTCCTCTTGATGTCTGGACGAAAGAGCATGACCGGCGCGAACGCGAGAAACGGAAGCGCGGCATGGGCTAAAAGGTGTCCTGAAAAGGAACCTTTGTGGCAAACACTATTCTCACGCCAACTGCGGTAACGCGGAAGGCACTCAAGATTCTGCATCAGAAAGCAAACTTTATTGGCACCATCAACCGGCAGTACGATTCTTCCTTCGCAAAAGAAGGCGGAAAGATTGGATCGACCCTCAAAATCAGAATGCCGAATGAGTACGTTGTTCGTACCGGCATCAACATGGTGGCACAGGAAACCACCGAAGTCAGCCAAGACCTCACTGTAGCAACCATCAAGGGCGTGGATCTTTACTTCACGTCTGAAGAACTGACCCTCTCGCTGGACGATTTTAGTTCCAGAATTCTCGAGCCCGCAATCTCCACACTCGCGTCGAACATCGAAGCCGATGTCATTTCCACTGTTCGCAAGCAGGTGGCGAACCTTGTCGATGGCGATGCGGCGGCCCTAAGCTATACCCACATTTCTCAGGCACGGCAGGCGCTGACTGAAGGACTGGCCCCTGCGAGCCCACGCTATGTCAGCTTGGCACCGAAGCACACAACCAAGTATCTGTTGGACACGAAGGGCTTGTTCCACGACTCCACCGAAGTCGAGCAGATGTATTTGGAAGGTGCCATCGGGCGTGGTCATGGGTTCCAGAAGTTCTACGAAAACACCCATCACGGCGATCACACCACAGGCACGGCAGCTAAGACAACGGGCTATACTGTCAACGGCACCACGCAAAGCGGGGCAACAATCACCGTTCAGAGCGGGAGCACCACGTTTCTGGTTGGCGATGTTGTTACCTTCGCAGGGGCCAATGAAGTTCACCCGGAAACAAAGGTCAGCACCGGGGCTTTGCGAAAGTTTACCATTACGGCCAATTCTGGAACCAGCACCACCTCACTAGCCATCAGTCCATCATTGACGGTTTCAGGTCCCAGGCAGAATGTTTCTGGCTATCCAACCGATAGCGGCGCAGTTGTCAAGGTTGGTGCCGGAGCTAACGAGTTGCTGAATTCTTCCCTCGCCTATCATCGGGATGCGTTCACATTCGTTTCGGCTGATTTGTTGCTTCCCAAGGGAGTTGACTTCGCAGCGCGGGAAGTGATGGACGGAATTAGCATGGCAATCGTCCGCGACTTCACGATCTCAGATCGAAAGTTCCCTTGCAGAATTGACGTGCTTTACGGTTGCAAGTGCCTGCGGCCCGAGTGGGCTGTTCGCATTCACGCTGACGGTTAATTTGCGTCTCACTCCGGGGCTGGTGAACGGACACTCCGGCCCCCTTTTTGGAAGGCACTCATGGCGTTCACTCATGTTGGGCACCTCATCACGCTGGCGATGCGTAACCTGCGGCTGATTCCGGCAGGGACGTTTCCCAGCAGCGAAGAGTATGCGGATTATCTCGATGTGTTCAACGTCATGCGTCGGCAGCTTTCAGCGAAGCGGTATCTGACGGCGGCTGTCGCAGATTCTCTGGCGATTGGCGCCGGGGTTTCCTCGCGCACGATTGGGGCGGCGGGACAGCTTGTAACGGAGAGGCCCATCAAGATCACGGCGGCAATTCTCCGCGACACCTCCAGCAACGATTATCGCTTCCCCAAGATCGGCAACAAGCTGGAATACGATTCCATCAGCAACAAGACGCAGACGGGAAAGCCCTGCGCAATCTACTACCATTCAAACTATCCCCTTGGAGTGATCTACTTTGATCGAGTCACTGACACGGCTTATACCCTGCTGCTCGAAAGTCAGAAACAGATGGGCGATTACGCAGACGAGAACACAACTTTGGTCGATCCTCCCGAAGCACATGAGCCCTTGATGTACCAGTTGTGCATTCGGATTGCCGACCAGAACTCGGCGGCACTGCTGACACCCACGATTGCAGCAAAAGCGGCGGAAGGCTTGCGGGATCTACGGCGGCTCAGAGCAACAGAAACTATCGAAGCCATTAACTTGCCGTCTGGCTTGACAGAATCCCTGAGTTACTTGGGAGAAGTGGAATGAAATTACTATTCATCATTATCTGTCTCTCAGTTTCTGGATTCTCCCAGACCGTTGAGAAGAAAACCGGAGAAGTAATTTACCTGACAGCATGTGGCGCTGAAGGTGACAGCGTTCGATTCTACCGACAGACCACTGCTGGTTCATCTCCGATTCAAATTGGATCTGTAGCCAGGACCCAATCTCAGGTTGAGTGCAAGGAAATTCAATATCTGATGCCTAGTAGCACAGCAGCCTGGTACAGGTTCTATGCCGTTCCGTCGAAAGGCACTGAAGCATTGGAATCAACTAATGGGGTGCGGGTGAAGAGGATTAAATGACAGGTACGGCAACCATCGACAGGACTGGATACCGAACGCTGATAGTGACGTTCTGGCTGATCGTTTACCTGTCGCTGATGACAGCGGTAAAAAGTCTTCCACCGCCAAACATAGGGTGGGAAGGACTCCCTGCCATTGCCTTCGATGGGTCTGCCGTAACAATCAACCCTGCTGCTAACGGAACAACGCACACAGTTACAGGGGTGACAGTAACCAGCAACCCGAACGGATTGCTTTTACTCGGAGTGGACCTAGCCTTTGGCACAAACACAACTGAAATGACCGGATGCACCTGGGATG
>Ga0105347_1000309_pt1 | contig 24257 bp, 19 predicted proteins | sample EasRivMeERMLT890_FD_89677 | JGI IMG/M metagenome (GOLD analysis project Ga0105347, IMG submission 89677) | Soil microbial communities from meander-bound floodplain in the East River, Colorado, USA - East River MetaG ERMLT890 | ecosystem: Environmental > Terrestrial > Soil > Floodplain | place... | reverse complement strand
CGACGGCGGTAAAACTGTAGACGACGACCTTGCCTTCCTTTTTCGCGCCTTCGATGAGTTTCAGCTCTCGTTCTTTGCCCTGTAGTCCATCGTATTTTTTAAGCAGCGCAGCTGCGCTTTGGGCCAGACCCGGTGATGCAGACAGGAGCGCCATCACCAGCGACAGGAGAAGAGATAAGAACAAGATGTTTTTATCTTTTTCCATACATCCTCCTTTAGGTAGGTAGTGACTCGTTTTGGCCACTGGCCGTTCAACTATCGTAGAACGAGAAAGATTCTTCGCTCTGCCCAGAACGACCGTCGACGGAGTCGTCGTCCTGGAGCCTTCGGTTGTCACACTGAACGAAGTGAAGAGTCTCAGGTAAACTCCATGAAGGATCTAGAACTAAAATGCGTCACTACGCTCGACAACGAAAGCTTGACAAGAGCAGCTTATCGTATGACAAAGCTACCATCTAAATCCAACGATTCTCTTCCGGCGCATCGTTACAGATGCTGGTCATCAAAGTCACAGAACTTGAGGCACGTCAAGGAGGATTTTATGGCGAAGACGCAATTGAAAGAGACCGCTGCGGAAAACTCTCCAACTCGAACTCTGGCGGAGTACATTGCCGGATTGTCCTATAAAGATATCCCCGAAGCGGTGGTGTCTCACATCAAGTTTTGCCTGATTGATTCTTTCGGTTGCGCTCTTTTCGGTTCTACCTTGCCGTGGGGAAAGATCATCAGCTCTTTTGCCAAAGAATTGGGCAAGGGAAAAGGTGCTCTCATCTGGGGCGACGGCGCGGAGGTTCCCAGTACCAGTGCGCCGCTGGCCAACGGCACCTTGATCCATAGCTTTGAAATGGACGATCTCCACCGTGTCGGCGTTATTCATCCCGGATCAGAAGCGATACCCGCCGCCGACGCGCTGGTTCGTCATGCCGGTAATAATCATATTGACGGCAAACGGTTTCTCACTGCGGTGGTTGCGGGATATGAAGTCGGCTGTCGAGTTGGGATGACGGGTGGAGCGTCCCAGCTCCGCCGGGGATTTCATCCTAGTGCCACCTCGGGCACCTTCGCGGCCGGAGCGGCCGCAGCGAAGATGCTCCGACTGAATGCAGTGAAGACCGTTCATGCGCTCGGCATTGCCGGCACGCAGGCAGCGGGTCTCATGGCGGCACAACACGCCTCGATGGTAAAGCGGATGCATCCGGGGCGGTCCGCTCAGGCGGGAGTATATGGAGCTCTACTTGCAGACAAAGGTTTTACCGGAATCGAAGATATCCTGGAAGCACCCTATGGGGGATTCTGCTCGACGTTTATTGACCAGCCTGATCTCTCGCATTTAACTCAGGACCTAGGAGATCGGTTCGAGACGCTCAACGTTGGGTTCAAGCCTTACCCCTGTTGTGGAAGCAATCATACGTCCATCGATGCGCTGAAAAAAATTCTTCGCGAGCACCCGGAGGTCAGCGCCGAGAATGTTGAGAAGATCCTGATTCGAAGCACCCGCGCGACCAAGCTCCACGTGGGCTGGCCCTATGAGCCCAAAAGCATGACCACGGCGCAGATGAATTTGCTATTTTGTGTCGCCGTTCTGCTGCACGACCGCGACTTCTTCGTCGATCAGGTCACGGAGAAATCGATTCGCAGGACGGATATTCTGCAAACAACCCGAAAGATAGAAGTTATCGAAGACCCGGAGCTCGAGGCTCTCGGTGATGAGGGGCGCCACGGAGTCAAGCTAGAGCTGCAACTCCGAGATGGCAAAAGCTACAGCGAGAAAGTTCTCCACGCCAAAGGAAGCGACAAGCACCCCATGACGCGGCAAGAAGTACTGCAAAAATTTCGCACCTTGGCTGCGCGGGTGCTTTCTCGGTCTCGGGTGGAGAAACTGGAGGAGACGCTGCTCAACCTTGATAAACTCGATGACGCCGGCAAGCTTGCAAAGCTGCTCACGTCTTAGTGGGGAGGTACCAGAGTTCAAGGTTCAATGTTCCGGGTTCAACGTTTCATTCGGTGGCCTGCGCTATATAAGGCAGGGCTCCGCCGAATACGTCGCCGAGTACCCGCCCGCCGCGGAGTTCGGGGAGACAATGCGCGCCAGCAGCTTGTCCGCCGTGGCATCGATGTGGTCTACCGTCACGCCCGGAAATCTCTTCATGAAGGCCGGCGGAATTACTTCCATGGAGCGGGACGAGAGGGGCGCGTAGATGGTTACCTTGCCTTCTTTTCTCGCCTTCTGGTAGAGCTCGTCGAGAGACTCGGCCGGCGCGTTGGCGGCGAAGATCTTGGGGAGCGCCAAGATGGAGACAAGAACATAAAGACCGATGGCTAGTCCGGCTCGATCGCCGTCAAGCATAAAAGCCGAACCCTCGGGGTTCCGAATTCAAAGTTTAATGTTTAGGATCGCAACGAGATGAAACGGCGTCCTATTTTCTCTTCTCAGCCGTTAAAAAACTCCCGCCCGTTTTCTTTCCGCCTTTTCTTGACAGCGATCCGATACTGGAATAGAGGTCTGCATGTCATTAGTCGTGAGACTGATCGAGCAAGCCCTCCGGAACAAGTAAGGAGGGTACTAGAGTTCAGGGTGCAGGGTCCGAAGCGAGTTGAAACGTTGAACCTGGAACATTGAACCTTGAACATCCTTGTGCCGCTTAATGTTCTGGCGAAAGGAGAATCCCGATGGTCAACCTAACCAAACCCGTGTCATCAAGATTTGTCGGAGCCGTATTGCTTACCTTGCTGGCGATTTTGCCGGCGGCCGGTTCGGCTCTGGGGGCCTCAGCCGAGGAAATTTACGCCGCGCTCGCGAAAATGCCCAAAGAGAAACGACAACAAGTCATCGTTGAGAGGGCGCAAAAGGAAGGAAAGTTGGTGGTCTACGGATCTTCGGAAGAAGACCAGTATAAAGCCATCATCAACGGCTTCAACAAACATTATCCGAATATCAAAGTCGACTACTTGAGAGCGGTCAGTTCGACCATCGTTGCCAAAGCCGTGATGGAGGTCAATGCGGGTCGTTGGCTGTGGGATTTGAGCTCCGCCGGTTCGGGCTATCACGACATCAAGCAGGCCAAGGCCGCTGCGCGGCATTACGGTCTGGTGGCCGAGGACCCATATCCCAAACAGTTCATGGGGAGCGACTGGTTTTCTTTCGAGGTGCTGCCCTTGGTAATCGCTTACAACAAATCGATGGTGAAGCCGGCGGATGTTCCCAAGAGCTATGATGATCTGCTGGATCCGAAGTGGAAAGGCAAGGTCGCTATCGACGCCAATCCCGACAGTATCGTCACCGCTATGATCAAGAAGTGGGGCAAGGAAAAAACCGCCGCCTGGCTCGACAAGTTTATCAATGCCAATCAGGCCTTGCTCCGTCGCGGGCATACCGCCCAGACCCAGCTCCTAACGGTCGGAGAATTCCCTGTCGCCTCCGAGCTTTATGCTTACCGCGTCGAGCTCATGATGGAAAAAGGCGCCACCATCGATTGGGTTGTGCCCACGGACGTCGCCGAAGCGGAGCTGCCGGGTTATGTGATCGCGCGGGAAGCGCCCAATCCGCACGCGGCCTTGCTTTTTTCGCAATACCGCACCTCCAAGGAAGGCCAAAACATTTACGGCAAGTTCGGCCGCATCACCGTGCATCCGGAATCCGACGTGAAGTACGCGCGGCTTCGTGAATTTACCAAGAAGCCGCTCCTCGACCGGCTGACGTTGATCAGCGTGGAAGATACCAAGCTCTGGGAAGACGCCAGCGAGCTGATCGACAAATACATCGTGCCGCGGCTCAAAGCTAAGTGAACGGCGGAAAAGTTCCGAGTTCCAGGTTCAACGTTCAAGGTGTTAAATCAAATACGCCGGCGTGAAGCGAACTTTGAACCTTGAACGTTGAACCCGAAACGGCTTGAAGCAAGCCATGTCCGATACCCAGCAAGCGATTGGCGTTTCGCGTTTTCCCGCGATCATTTTCCGGCCCCGGTGGCGCGGACGTCCGGAACTGCTGGTGGTGGCCGCGTTGATCGCGGCCGTCGGATGGCTGGTCGCCGTGCCGCTGGGAATGGTGATCTGGGGCAGCCTGCGCGATGCCGCTCCAGGCCTGCCCGGCGAGCTGACGTTCAATAATTTCGTCCGCGCCTATCACAATGTCCGTCTGATCCAGGCGATCGGCAATTCGCTGATCTTCGCCAGCGGCGCCGCGGTTATCTCTTTTCTCGGCGGAACTTTCCTGGCCTGGGTGACGGAGCGTACCGACGCGCCGCTGCGCAGGTTGATCTATGCGCTGGTGCTGGTTCCGGTGATCGTGCCGGGGATTCTCTTCGCCAGTTCCTGGCTCTTCTTGTTGAATCCAACGGTGGGCATCCTCAATAAATTCGCCGCCTACTGCTGCGGTTTGGAAACGCCGATTGTCAACGGCTACAGCATGGCGGGAATGATCTGGGCCCAGGGAGTGGACAATTTCAGCTTGCCGTTTCTGCTGATGGCCGCGGCCTTTCGCTCCATGGACCCGTCGCTGGAAGAAGCGGCGCAAGTGGCGGGAGCCAACGTATGGTCCACCATGCGCACGGTCACCCTGCCGGTCTTGCTGCCGTCGGTACTCGCGACCCTGCTCATCTCGTTTATCCGCGCGCTGGAGAGCTTCGAAGTTCCGGCGGTGATGGGCATTCCCGCGGGCATCTCGGTTTTCGCCACCGAAGTCTGGCTGGCGCTTTCCCGGCGGCGGCCGCCGGATTTTAATCTCTCGGCAACCTTCGCCATGGGATATTTTCTTATTACCATCATCGGCGTTTATCTGTATCATCGCGCGACCAAGAGTTCGGAGAGGTACGTTACCGTCACCGGCAAAGGCTACCGGCCTACCCGGGTGAAGACGGGGTGGTGGCGGTGGCCGATTACGCTCTTTAGCCTGCTGATATTGAGCGTGGCTATTTTGTTGCCGCTCTTGATTCTGTTATGGACTTCACTGCTGCCGTTTTACATGGTGCCCTCCTGGCAGGCGGTATCCCTTATCTCCTTGCAGAATTATCGCGATGTGCTGGCGCTCGATAGCGCCTACGACGCCTTCATCAACAACCTCATCGTCGGTTGTTCCGCCGCGGCCATCGGTGTCATGCTTTCCGCGGCTATCGCCTGGGTGGTGATCCGGACGCGCTTGCCGGGCAGGCGAATATTGGACATGTTGGCCCTTTCGCCCATTGCGATCCCGGGCACAGTCATGGGAATCGCGCTCTTGTGGCTTTACCTAACTCTGCCGATTCCGATCTACGGCACCTTGTGGATTTTGCTCGTGGGCTTTTTGGGTAAGTACATGACGTTCGCGGTGCGTTCCAGTTATGCCTCGCTCACGCAGATTCATCCGGAGCTGGAAGAAGCGTCGACCTCCTGCGGGGCGCCCTGGCTGAAGACTTTTACCCGCGTGACTTTGCCGCTGATGGCGCCGGGCTTGTTGATCGGGTTTCTTTTCATTCTGAGCTTGAGCTTTCGGGTTTTGAGCCTGCCGGTCATGATCAGCCATGTGAACACGCGGATGCTGCCGTCGTTTATCTTTGACCTTTACGACCAGGGCAAGTATGAAGTGTTGTCCGCCATGGGCGTCATGATCATGCTATTTCTTTTAGTGATCGCCGGCGTCTCTCGCTACGTCAGTGGGCGGTTTGGCGTTCAGGAAACGCATTGACGACAAAGCTGCGAAAAGTTTCGATGTACGGAGCGACACGTGAATTATGAAAAGGAGCGCTATTGTGAGCGGTCTGTTTTTTGTCGCGTCATCTGGGTCTTTCGGGAATGCTGAGCACACGCTTGATTTTGACACTGGACCGCAAACAGGGATCTCGACGGATGACCAGGATTTCTCTGCAGACGCAAGCCCTGCGCGCCGTCATTTCAAACGATCCTCGAGAGTCAAGTCCTCACCCAAAAGCCTGCCTACTGTGAAGCGGCCGCATCCGAGATCGTGGGCCCGGACCACCCAGCGGCCGGCCTTGCGAGAGATTTCTCCGATGGGCTGGATGAACGAAGCAGTCTTCGCCCCTCGTGTTTCCAAGTCGAGTGTTTTTCAGCAGATAAACGTCTACCGCATCTAAACTCCAAGAAAAAGTTGCTTTTTAGACTGCGGCCAGGCTGCACCGGCCGGAATGATTTATTCCGGAACGCGGCCTGATGACTCAGGCGACCCTCTTTGGTCCAGAGGGGAAAAGTTGACGATTCTGACGCTTTCGCTGGCACCGACAGTTAAGTCACTAGGGTTACATATTAATACCGTCCGGCGATGGCCGGAGACTTTCTATGGAAAAAACCTGGGCAGTCAAGAGAGAGCCGATCGGAAACCAACTTGCGCTAAAGAGCGGATGGAGCAGACAGGCAGGAAGATCCTATCGGTTATGGCTGTGCATTGCCGTTGTCGGCTGCGTGCTCGGCAATGTGACCGTGTCTTCGGTTCGCACCGGTCCTTCGGCAGGTGGGGTTCTCACGGCAATTCGCGCCGCGCAGCAAGAGCTGGTGCTCGCGAAGCGGCTCCTTCGCGAGCCGGTTCTCAGTGAGGTTGAAGCGCTTCTGATCCGTGCCTGGTCGATGCTCAAAGATCGGCGCTATGAAGAGTCCATAGTCGCCGCGCGGGAAGCCTACCAAAAGGTAATCGAGTCAAGCCGATGAATCCGTGGAAGGTTTTAGAGTAAGCGCGGTATTACAAATGTGTTTTTAGTTGTCGTTGGGATAGCGGCGTTCGTCGCGAAAAGGAACTTAGGACAACACGGGCTGGAAGGCCCGTCGTTTTTGGGGGAGCTATGACAAAGCAACGCTGGCATTTAATGGAGTTCGAACCGGTTCTGAGGGAGCTGAAGACGAATCCTCAACAAGGGTTGACCCCGGAGGAAGCTGGAAAGCGTCTGCAAGAGTACGGTTACAACGAGCTAAAAGAGGAGAAGAAAGCTTCTCCGTTCATACTTTTCATCAACCAGTTTAAAAACACTCTGATTGTTATTTTGATCGTTGCGACCATTCTGTCAGCGGTCATTGGCGACCTGCTCGACGCCGGCATTATCCTGGCGATCGTCGTCTTCTGCGCGCTGTTGGGATTCCTGCAGGAGTATCGGGCGGAACGAGCGCTGGACGCGCTAAAAAAGATGCTGACTCCGACGATTACGGCGCTCAGAGGAGGACGGGACCTCAAGATTCCTTCGAAGGATCTCGTTCCGGGAGATATTATTCTCCTTGAGGCCGGCGATAAAATACCCGCCGACGGCCGCTTGATTGAAATTCATTCACTGCAATGCGACGAAGCCCCCCTGACCGGGGAGTCTTTTCCGGTGGAGAAGGAGTTACGCGCTTTGCCCGAGGACGTGCCGGTCGGCGATCGAAAAAATATGGTATTCACGGGAACCAGCGTGAGCTACGGGCGGGGAAAAGCCGTGGTCACCGATACGGGGGGCAATACCGAGTTCGGTAAGATCGCCGCCGAGCTGGCCACGGTTTCCCAGGAAAAAACGCCCCTGGAAAAGCGCACGGAAGAGATCGGCAAGTGGCTTGGTATCATTGCTGTCAGCGTGTGCGTCCTGGTCGTTACAACCAGCATCATCCGCGAAGCGGTAGTGGGACGTGTGGATCTGCCATTTGTTTTGACGATGCTGATGTTCGCCATTGCGCTTGCGGTGGCTGCGGTTCCTGAAGCCCTTGCCGCCATTGTGACGGGGGCGCTGGCCATCGGCATGCGCGAAATGGCAAAGCAAAACGCACTGGTAAGAAAAATGCCGGCGGTGGAAACCCTCGGCTGCGCAACCGTGATCTGCTCGGACAAGACCGGAACTCTCACCAAGGGAGAGATGACGGTCCGCCGGATATTCGGGGCGGGAAGAGTTATCGAGGTGAGCGGCGCCGGTTATGCCCCCGAGGGGAGTTTGAGTCCGTCTGCTAACGATTCATCGCTGCACATGCTCCTTAGAGGCGGCATCCTCTGTAATGACTCGTCGCTTTTCGAAGCGGAAGGGAAGTGGTCGATCAAGGGCGATCCAACGGAAGCCGCCCTCGTGGTTCTCGCGGCGAAGGCGGGACTGGGGCAAGACGAAACCAGGCAACAGTTCCCCAGGATCGGGGAGATTCCTTTCAGCTCGGACCGAAAGAGAATGAGCACCATTCATCAGATGGAGGATGGCAAAAAGAGGGCCTTTATGAAGGGGGCTCCGGAAATCATTCTCGATCGATGTTCAGCTCTCCACAAGGGCGATGAGATCGTCGCTTTGGACGACAGCGGGCGCGAAAGGATCTTGCTGGCAAACGAGGAAATGGCAGGAAGCGCCTTGCGGGTTCTCGCCATAGCCTATAGCGAGCTCTCGGAGACGGATGCTGATGGCGAGGAGGTCATTGAACGAAACCTCGTGTTTCTGGGCTTGATCGGCATGATGGATCCGCCCAGGGAAGAAGCCAAAGAGGCGGTAAGGGTCTGTCAGCGGGTGGGGATCAAGCCCGTCATGATCACCGGTGACCATCGGCTCACCGCCGTAGCCGTGGCGACGGAACTGGGCATTTACCGGGAAGGAGACCTCGTGTTCACGGGGGAAGACCTGAACAAGATCGACGATAAAGAACTGGAAAACATCGTGGACAAAATTACCGTCTACGCCAGGGTCTCGCCCCTTGATAAACTCAAGATCGTCAAGGCGTGGAAGAATAGGGGCGAAGTGGTTGCCATGACCGGAGACGGGGTTAACGACGCGCCGGCCTTGAAGCACGCTGACATCGGTGTAGCGATGGGCATCACCGGCACGGAGGTCGCCAAGGAAGCGGCCGATATCGTATTGAGCGACGATAATTTTGCCAGCATCGTCCGTGCCATCGAGCGCGGTCGCTGGATCTATGACAATATCAAAAAGTATCTCACCTATCTTTTGCGGGCGAATATCACCGAGGTCGTAGTTTTAGGCGGCGTGGTCATGGTCATGGGACCAGAGTTTTTGCCGCTGCTTCCAGCGGCTATCCTTTATATCAACCTCGCCACCGATGGACTACCGGCCCTCGCCCTGGGTGTGGCACCTGCGGATCCGGATATCATGCAGAAACCGCCCCGGGATCCTCGGGAGAGCGTGTTTTCACCGGACGTAAGAACCTTGATCCTGATGGCAGTCTTGATCGAGTGTCCGATATTTCTTTGGGTGTTCTTCCAAAGCCTGCCTGATATGGAGCTTGCAAGGACCAGGGTATTTTTCATGTTTGTCTTCATCGAGCTTATCATCGCCGTTAACTTTCGTTCCTTGAGATACAGCCTCATTCAAGCGCCTCCGCACAAATGGCTGCTGCTCGCCATCGCGTGGGAACTGGTTCTTATCGTTGTTCTGATGCAATTTCCGGCGGTTCGTGAAGGCTTGGGGATCGGCCTGCCGTCGGCCTCCGACCTTGGGATAATCCTAGCCCTGGGCGTTGGTATCGCGATTGCGATCGAGTTGGCCAAGATTAAGTTTAGAACCAAAGAGAGCACGCGCAACGCCGCTGCTTATGTGGAGCGGGGGTAGTCCCTGGGGAAGTTCCAGGTTCAACGTTCAATGTTCAAGGTCGACGGAACTGGCTCTCACTTTGAACTTTGAACCTGGAACTTTGAACCTGGAACTTTGAACCTATGGTGCCCGCTATTGACGAAAGGCCCGGAATCCATTTACTGTCATCTGGACTGGAAACCGGCCAAATGAAAACTCAAGTCTCATCGCTGCTAGCGGTGAGCGATTGGAGGAGGAACAATGCCCCTAGCAAACGTGCGCGGTGTCAACATCAACTATAAAGTGCTCGGCGACCACGGCCCTTGGGTGGCGCTTTCGCCCGGCGGCCGGCGCGATATCAGCGGTATCGAGTTGCTCGCCGGCGAAGTGGCCAAGAACGGTCACCGCGTGGTCATCTTCGACCGGCGCAACTGTGGCGCCTCCGACGTGGTTATCGACGGCGCGGATTCGGAGTACGAGATTTGGGCCGACGATATCCACGAGCTGCTCCGACAACTCGGCGCGCTCCCTGCCTTTATCGGCGGCAGCTCCTCCGGTTGCCGGACCGCGCTGCTTTTTGCCCTGCGTCACCCCGAGGCTGTTCGCGGCCTCATGCCATGGCGCGTGACCGGCGGCCGGTTTGCGTGTGAGCGACTGGCGGAAGAATACTATGGCCAGTACATAACGGCAGCGAAGCAAGGCGGCATGGCGGCAGTCTGTGACATGGAACACTGGAAGGAGCGCATCGCTGCCAGGCCGCAGAATCGCGACGCGCTGATGAAAATGAATCCGGAGCGTTTCATCGCGGTGATGTCCCACTGGCGCGACTATTTTCTCAAGGGCGCCGATCTTCCGGTCATCGGCGCCAGCGAGGAGGATCTCAAGTCCATCAAAGTGCCGGCATGCATCGTGCCGGGAAATGACAATACCCATGGGCGTCAAACCGGCGAGAATCTCGGCCGCCTGCTGCAAAAAAGCGAGGTGCATATCCTGTTTCCCAAGCACTACGACGAACCCCTGAGCCCGCGGGAGGAATGGGATGAAAAAGCGGGGGAGATGGCCGCGCTGTTCAGCGATTTCATGAAACGGGCGGCGGCATAGTCGGTTTCGCGATCCGACTGGCACGACGGTTTTCATCGACATCACGTTCCAAAGCTACCGCAAGCAGATGAAGGTGCAAGACACCAAGTTTCTAGAGCTCATCTATCTAACTTCCATCGTGGAGCGCCTTCCGCTGAAGCCTTACCCCGAAGAAGAATCCGTTAAATGCGACCTGGGATTGGTGGCCTCAAGCAAGGTGCGCGACAAGCCTGTTTCAGCAACGCCCGCGGAGTTTGTCGATGCTTCGCTCCTCAAAGAATTGGAAGCGGAAAACTTTTTTGCGCGTCTCGACCATCAAGACGACAAAACGACACACTAGGTTGTAGACTCGGCGGCAGACGCGTGAAATTTGCGCACTTCTCTCACGTATGGAACAAGCCAGGGATGACCGCAGCCCAGCGCTACGAACAACTCTGGCGCGAATTGGCAGCGTGTGACGAGCTGGGTTTTGACTTCGGCTTTACCGTCGAGCATCACTTCAATCCCAACGAAAGCTGGATGCCGTCACCGTCCATCTACTGCAGCGGTGCGGCAGCGCGGACGGGCAGGATGCGCCATGGCCCGATGGGGTTTGTCGTGCCGCTTTACAATCCCCTGCGCATCGCCGAGGACGCGGCAGTTTTGGACAATGTTCTTAACGGCCGTCTGGAGCTCGGGCTTGTTTCGGGGATAGTTCCTGACTTTTTCGGCCCCTATGGCGCGGACTTCAAAAATCGGCGAGCGCTGGGCCATGAGGCGGTAGCGTTCGTCAAGAAGGCTCTATCCAGCGAAGGAAGTTTTAGCTTCGAGGGGCCCTTCCATCAATATGAGAACGTGACGCTTTCCGTGAAGTCGTTGCAAAAACCTCATCCGCCACTTTGGATGCACTCCCGAGATGCCGATACCTTGGCAATTCTGGCCAGAGAAGGGGTGCACACAGGCTATCTTTTCTTGGTGCCGAGAAAGGAAGTTGCGCCGCGGTATCGCGAGTATCTGAGGTTATGGAATCAAGCCGGCCACAAAGGAAAACCGAACATCGGCTACTGGGTGTTAGTCTATGTGGACGAAACTGATGACAAGGCTGTGGCGCGGGCGAGACATTATTTCGCTCACTGTTTCACCAAGGTCTTCGGCACCAGGGCAGACGGAGGGATAGGGTACCTGAGGCTCGCGGAAAATTTCGCCAGGCGCGGCGACCCGGGCGGAGCAGAGATCGCCAAAAACGCGGTCAATCTCGATTACCTGCTGGAACATAATCTAGCCTTTGTCGGATCTCCCAGAACCGTTGCGGAACAGGTCAAGGCAGCCGCCGCTGAAGGCTTGTTCAACACCATCCTTGGCGAATTCAACATCGGCGATATCGCCGAGGAAGACCTGATGCGCTCGATCAGGCTCTTCGGCAGGGAGGTGTTACCGGCGTTGCGGAGTTTCGAAGTGTATTGATCGGTAAGCCATCAGGTTTGTTGGGCCCGAACCCGAGGGAATTTTTAACCGCAAAGAGCGCACCGCGGCCAAGCACAACCAAAGCCCGGAATATCTCGCGCAAAGACGCAAAGGCCGGAGAAAATCATTCGTAAGAATATTTATCTTTCCCCTTCGAACTTGGCGCCTTTGCGCCTTGGCGGGAGGAATATCCGAATCCGAGAACCTTCGACTTTCTTGCGGTATGGGTCGGATCTAAGCAGCGCAGATTTCTAGGAGGAAAAATGTTGGATCCTATCGAATCTCTCAAAGAGAAAATGGTGCTAGCCTGCAAGGTGCTGCAACGGCAGGGGATCGTGGATGTTTACGGCCATCTCTCGGCGCGCCTGCCCGATGAACGCCTGATCAGCACGCCCCATATGCCGCCGGGCAAGGTCGCGCTGCGGGACCTGATTATCATCGACATGAACGGCAAAAAACTCGAGGGTTTCGGCGAACCCAACGGCGAGACCGCGATGCATACCTCGATTTACAAGGCGCGGCCGGAGGTGCGGTGCATCCTGCACTATCATCCGGACGAGCTGGTGGCGGTGAGCATCTCGGGGCAGGGCATCAAAGTCGTCGCCAATTGCGGCGTGCACTTTTATCGCGGCACGCCGATCTACGATTCCCCGGCGCTGATCCGCACAACGGAACTGGGAGACAAAGTCGCCGCCACTCTCGGCGATCGCAACGCGGTGCTTCTGCGCGGGCATGGAGGAACGGTGGTGGCCAACGACCTGGATACTTTGCTGCGCCTCGGACTCGATCTAGTGCGTACGGCGCGAATCCAAATCATGGCCTCTTCCCTCGGCCCGTTGAAGACGCATTCCCAGGCGGAATGCGAGCAAATGGTAAAATTCCACGACCGGCCCAACGCCAACCGCCGCTATGTCGACTATTATATTTCCGAGGTGGTCGACTGAGACGCGATACTTAAAAGGTGATTATTCCATGGCAGCGGATCAAAACACGTTTGCGACAATTCCTGATGGGCTGAAAACCACCGCCGCCGCTGCCGCGTTCGTGGAGAACGTGAGGTTCGCTGATATTCCCACTGAGGCGATGCGGATCGGCACGCGCTGTTTGCTCGACGGTCTCGGCCTTTTCGTCGCGGGCTCGGAGGAGCATTCAGTGGCGCTGCTCATTGAGGAAGCGGAAGAGACTGGCGGCCGGCCGGAAGCGCTGCTGCTGGCGCGCGGCGCAACCAAAGTTCCGGCGCCCATGGCGGCCCGCGTGCTGGGGACCGCGGGGCATGCCCACGATTGGGACGACAGCCAGGTCAGCCTCGACCCGGATCATGTCTATGGTTTGTTGACCCATCCGACCATCCCGCCGTTGACGAGCGCGCTGGTGATGGCTCAGAAACTCGGTGGCGTCGACGGCAAGCGTTTCATGCTGGCTTTTCTTACCGGCTTCGAAGTGGAGTGTAAAATCTCCGAGTGGATGTTGGCGCAGCATTACGTGCGGGGAATGCACTCCAGCGGCACGGTGGGAACCTTCGGCGCCTACGCCGCGGCGGCAAAACTTCTTGGCTTAAAGGGCGACCAGCTGCGCAGTGGGTTCGGCATCGCCGCGAGTTTCGCCGCGGGTATCCGCTGTAACTTCGGCACCATGACCAAGCCGCTGCATGTCGGCCGGGCCGCCGAGAACGGCGTGACAGCGGCGCTGCTGGCAGCGCGGGGGTTCACGGCGGATCCGGACGCGTTGGACGGCCCCTGGGGTTTCTACGCGGTTCAAGGTGGAGGCGTCAGCGGCGAAAAAACTTCCCAGGGCTTCGGCAAGATCTGGACGATCGTCGATCCGGGAGTATCGATCAAACCCTATCCTTGCGGGGTGCTGACTCATCCGACCATCGACTTGATGCTGCGGCTCGTCACCGAACATGATATCCAGACTGACGACATCGAAGCGGTAAAAGTCTACGCCGGCACCAACATTCTCAAACCGATTCGTTATCCGATTGCGGCCAACCATTTACAGGCAAAATTTTCCCTGCCGGCGGCCTTAGCGATGATCGCGCTGGCGCGCCAAGCGGGCAAGCGTGAATTCTCCGACGGGTTCGTCGGCTCGGCTGCCATGCAAGCCATGCAGCGGCGCATAGCGACCGAGCTCGATCCCGAGATCGAGAAGATGGGCTTCGATAAAATGCGCTCCCGCATCGCGATTCGACTGAAAGATGGCCGCAATGTCGAAGGCTGGGCCGATGAGCGCTATCGCGGCGGACCGGAAAACCCGCTGAGCGATGCCGATTTGGCGGCCAAAGTCCGGTCCTGCTGCGAAGGGATCTTGGATGGAGAAGGGCAAACAACTTTGATTGATACCGCCTGGTCGGTGGCTCAGTTAAGAGATGCGACGGAGCTGGCCGAGATGATCAATGATCCGAGCAAAGGTAAGAACCTGATCTGCTGAGCGGCATTTTCAATGGTTGGACTTCTGACCACTCAGCACGCCTGGCTGCGACGACGCAAGCCAACGGGAATGGAGTCGATGGATGAGCTGGTTTGACGATATGGAGCGATATGCCGAGGGTCGTACCCGAGCGCTGTCGGACCTGCATGCGCGCCTATGGAAAGAGACGCACGAAAAAACCACTGCGCCGGGAATGATGGTCGGCCCTCTCGAAGGCGCCGTGCTGAGATTGCTGGTGCGGCTCACGGTGGCGAAACGGGTCCTGGAGATCGGCATGTTCACGGGCTACAGCGCTTTGGCCATGGCACAAGCGCTGCCGAAAGGTGGCGAATTGATCAGTTGTGACGTGAACCCTGAGACCACTGACATCGCCCGGCGCTATTTTTCGTCAAGTCCTGACGGACATAAAATAGCGATCAAGCTTGGGCCGGCGAAGGAGACGCTCAAAACGCTGAAGGGACCCTTTGATCTCTGCTTTATCGATGCAGATAAAGAGGCCTACGGCGACTATTATGACGCTTGCATCGAGCTGGTGCGGCGTGGCGGACTGATCGTTTTGGATAACATGTTCCAGGGCGGCAGAGTTTTGAAGCCGACGGACCGAGCCTCGCGCGCGATTGCCGCCCTCAACGAGCGGATTCAAAAAGACCTGAGAGTCGAAAACGTTCTGCTCCCCATTCGCGACGGGATCATGGTTGCCTATCGGCGCTGACGGGGGAGAACCAAGATGGCTTTATTCCTTGTTTTCCTTCTCGTGCTCTTGAACGCGGCCCCGGGGTTGGCTGCAGAATCAAAGCCGCTGCGGCAGATCGAATGGGAAAAAACAGTGAACGCGGCGGAGAAGGAAGGTTTGATCAGCGCCTACATCTTCGACTCCGGACCTCTCACCCCGGAGACCATTCAGGCGTTTGAGAAAGTTTACCCGAAGATTAAGGTCAACCAGCTTCGCGGACGCGGAAACGATTTAGGACCGCGCATCATCGCGGAGCAGAGGGCCGGAAAATATCTCGTGGACCTCTTCGTCGGAGGAAAGGGAACTGCCTATACAACGCTCTATGTCGGCAAGATCCTGGACCCCATAAAACCGCTTCTGGTCCTTCCTGAAGTTGTGGACGAGAGCCGATGGTGGCAGGGAAAACACAAATACGTTGACCCGGACGGGAAATACATCTTCGCTTTCATCGGCAACGGGGGCGGGGTTGAGATCAACTACAACACGAGTCTCGCTAACCTCAAGGAATTTAGCTCCTACTGGGACCTCACTCACTCCAAGTGGAAAGGCAAGATCGTGGCTTCGGATCCGAGGATGCGCGGGATGGACAATCCGGTGCTGTTTTTCTACTACCATCCGAAGCTCGGAGCTGAATTCATAAAAAGGCTTTATAGCGAGATGGACGTTTCGCTAGCACGAGACTACCGCCAACCCGTAGACTGGCTGGCGGCGGGTAAATTCGCTCTGTGCGTTCCCTGTGTTGCTGACGAAATGGATAGAGCCGTGCAGCAAGGGCTACCCGTGGGCCAAATTCTCGGCTTGAAAGAGGGTGGCACTTTGAGTTCCTCCGGCGGCACCCTGAGCGTGATCCAGAACGCGCCTCACCCTAATGCCGCCAAAGTTTTTATCAATTGGCTTTTGTCCCGCGAGGGACAAATGCGGGTTCAGAAAGGCCGGCCGGGGCGGTCGCGCACCGGGTCCAACTCTCTCAGAATTGACATTCCAAAGAACGATGTCCCGGAAGAAAACCTTAGAAAGGACGGAGTTGATTATTTTGATGCGGACGACGATAGATTTTCCGATCGGAGACCGGCCGACAAGCTCTTTAACGAGATATTCGGAAAGTCCGCGCGGTGACCGGCAACGCGCGCCATTTTCAAGTGACGGCGGGTCGTGGAAGCGTGATGCAGCAGCATAACTTAACGTTTATCACACCGGTGCGCCAGAAAAAGGAACGGCCCTTCTGAGTCTTGGACTTTGAACATTGAACATGGAACCTTGAACGAACCTCGTACTTGACAAACTACCTTCGGTTCGTGATAGCTCTGACAAGATCCAAAATTACAGCATCAATTGAGGAGGAAGTTATGGCCAATGAGAAGAAGGTTGTGACAGGGTTGGGGAAGCCGGAGATCCATCGCGTGTTGATTCGGGGACACGATCTGACGAAAGACCTGGTCGGGAAAATTACCTTTGCCGACATGACCTATCTAATGTTGGTGGGGCGGTTTCCCAACGACGGCGAACGGCGCATGACGGATGCCCTGCTGACCATTCTGGTCGAGCACGGCATGGTCAGCAGCGTGGTTTCAGCGCGGCTCTGTTACTCCACGGCGCCGGAGGCTTTGCAGGCGGCGGTGGCCTCTTCGATCCTTGGGGCCGGGAGCGTCCATCTTGGCTCCTCTGAATGGTCGGCAAAAATGCTCGTCAAGGCGTTGCCGGCGAGCAGTTCGCCAGCTGATCTTGACGCCGCTGCGGCAGCGGTGGTGGAACAGCACGGCAAGAAGAAAAAACGGATAGCCGGGATCGGCCATCGGACCCATCCGGAAGGCGACCCGCGCGCGGTGCGTCTGTTCGAGATCGCCCGGGAGACCGGCGTCTATGGACGCTATTGCGATTTGCTTCAAAGGATCTGCAAAGCGGCGGAAGCGCAGGTTGGCCGTCCACTGCCCGCTAATGTCACCGGCGCCATCGGCGCCATCGCGCTGGACCTGGGGCTGCCGTGGCAGATTACCAAAGCTTTCGCGTTGATCGGGCGAACTTTGGGCGCGGTGGCTCACATCGGCGAAGAGATTCGCAACCCGATGGCGGAAAATATCAACGCCGCCATCAAGGCGCAAATGGTTTACGACTTCGATAATAAGTGAGATCACAGACCGTAGGACAGACTGGAGTAGTGGAGTGATGTATTATTGAGAACCCATTACTCCGATACTCCAACAATGCATTCTTCCCACCCCTGTCCGTTAGTGCGCCTGCTAGCGTCCTGCCTCAGAAATTTGCCACATAATTTCCACCCCATTCCACCCAAAAATCTCCCCTTCCCTCTTTTCCAAAGAGGGATTCGAGTCCTGCGGAGAAAATTCCCCCTTTGAAAAAGGGGGATTAAGGGGGATTTGAGTGCGACTTCAGCTGCTGCCATCGTTTGGAGTTTTTAAATGACCTTCTGAGACACCACACTAGGGCCGGTCCATGAAACCGCTTTCGTCAAATTTCTTACACAGGCTCATGTCGACGATATCTTCAGTTTTTAGCTGCGCCGCCTTGGGATTCAAGCCGTGTTGAACTAGGAGTTTCAGTACAGAGGCCACTCCCGGAAGGTTGGGACACGGCTTGCGGGGCAGACCGTCGACCCGCTGATAGCTTTTTTCCAAAATGTCCGGCTTGTCGAGTCGCAAGTTCCTCGCAAGACTCTGCAGGACGATTTTCTTGTTCGCCGGATTACGTGCAAAGGCAACCCCTTCCACGATGGCCCTGGCGACGTTTTCCACGAGTTGGGGATTGGCCCTCATGAATTTTCGGGTTGTGACCAGCCCGGCGGATTGAAATGGAACATTCTCCTTCGCCAGATCGAGGAGCACTCGATACCCCTGGTTGGTGGCGACCTGCGCGACCTCCGGCGAAACCGAGATCGCGTCGACGCCGCCTGCCAGCAGCGCTGCCAGACGATCAGTGGGCGTGCCCACTCCCAAGAGTGTGATGCTGTCCCGCCGCGGCACCAGACCCAAGTAGTCGAGCCCCACGTAAGCCGCCAGCGAGGCGGTCCCGGAAGGAGTGCCGATAGCGACCTTTTTTCCTTTCAAGCCTTCGGCGCTCTGGATCGATGGATGCGTGACCAAAAAATAATCCAGCTTGGTTTCCAAACCCAAAAGCATCGTCATGTCTCCGCCGGAGGTGACCACATTGGCGACGTGGGTTGCGCCGATGACGCCAACGTTGGTTTCCCCGGAGAGCATCGTCTGGGCTGCGCGCCCGGCGATGATGAAAATAAGTTGCGGATCGAGGCCATACTTTCGGAAGAATCCTTGTTCTTTCGCGAGCCACAGCGGGACCGTGTTCCCGCTCATGGCCCCGTAAACGAGGGGAAACCTGGCTGGGGTCTCAGCGGTGGGGGACTCTGCGATGTAAAAGACAAACAGACAAACGTGGAGGATAAGGAGAACCAGATTTTTCATAAATGGTTTCTCGCCGAGTGAACCTGTCAACCTTGCGGCTTGTAACACCGTGGCCGAGCCAGTGTCAATCAAGGACTAAACCATAGTTCATGAGCGTATCAGTTTTTCTTTGACTTAGAGTTTTTTTCGATCGAGAATGAATCCATGGTCCTTCGAATCGCCACCTTGAACCTTGAGCAGGATCACAAATGTTGGGAAGCGCGCCGGATGCTGATCGCCGCGCAGCTAAAAGAATTGAATCCCGACCTCTTGGCCCTCAACGAAATTCATATACCGAGCCAGACGGGCCGCTGGCTGCAGAGAGCGGCGGCAAAAACCGGCGAAACCCAATATGGCTTGCTGCAACAATCCAAAGCCGGGGACGAGTCGCGGATTCAAGGCGAAGGACTGCTGACCCGTTATCCGGTAATCGAGACCGCCAATCTCGATTATCACTCCCATAACTGTGTCGCGCTGGTGGCCCGGTTCGAGATCGCCGGGCGGCTCCTGGATGTCTACGTCACCCATCTGATTGCCGCGAAGGTGGAAGATTGGGCGCGCCAGGAGGAAGTCACCCGGCTTTTGGAATGGGTCCAAACGCGGGATGATACCGATCTCTCGGTTGTCTGCGGCGACTTCAATGCCGCGCCGGACCAGCCGTCGATTCGTTTGATGGCCGCCGCTTACCGCCCGACCCAAACCCAACCAACCGCTTTCACGCCGCTCCGGGAGCCCGGCGGCCAGCCCACCCATCCGGAGTGGAAACGGTTCGACCGGTGCATCGACTACATCTGGGTTTCACCAGCGCTAAAAGTACAGGCTTCGGGCTTATGCTTTGACAGGCCCGCTGAGGACAATCCAAACCTTTGGCCCTCAGATCACGTTGGGGTCTGGGCCGACCTCGAAATCGTCTGAAGTTTCTCGGCGCTGAAATACTCTGTTTGTAGGCTACTCAAAAAGACTCAGAGGCGAGGCGCGCGTGCTTTGCATATGGCTGATATGCTGATGGCGTATAGTTTGACCATACGAACCATAAGCCATACGCCATAAGCCAACTGGAGCGAGGCGATTGCGCGCGAAGCATATGAGGCTTTTTCAGGAGCCTGATAATCGGCTGGAATTTGGAGGTGCATATGTTTCTCATCCATACTACCCCTGAACACGCAGAGATCGTCGCCCGGGCGGTGGTCTCGGCGTGCCGTCTGGAAGGCTGGCAATCGCCGGTGCAGCCGAAGTTGCTGCACACTCTTTTTAACCGGCTTCTCGGTCAAGATCTGGATTTCGAAAAAATCCAGCCGGTTTCTTCCGCCGAGGTGGCGGCAACATTGAGTACTCCAGCGGAGCGCACCGAGTTGATCCATCTGATGGTGGCGATAGAAATCCTCTGTAATCCGATCCCGGAACGGCTCGAACGGTCGGTGGTTCAATGGGCTACGGCGCTTCACGTGCACGAGCGGGCTCTGCTTTACGCCCGGGAGCTGGCGCGGGGCGAGTTGACCAAGGCGGTGCATGATTTCTATCGGCTGAACTGGATCGGTGATCTGGACCTTCGATCGCCAGGCTTCGAAGCGCTGCTCCGTCACGCCGGTGACAAAGCCTACGCCTTGACCGTCGAGCCCGATCCCACGGAAGCCGCGCGCTGGAACGCCCTCGGTTCGTGTCCGCAAAGCAGTATCGGCCGCAGCTTATGGGAGTTTTACCAGATGCGCGGGTTCACAGTTCCCGGCCAGCCCGGGGCGGTCAATGTCGCCGTCGCGCAGCACGATTGGGTACACGTTCTCGCCGATTATGGGACCACGCCCATGGGTGAGATCGAAGCCTCTGGTTTTCTGAATTCCACTACCCGTACACCCGGGGCGATGCTCGGGTTCATCGGTGTGCTGGCGCTTTTCGAATCCGGTCTCATGCCGGCGAGCCTCATCGTTCCCACGCAACCTGGTCACAATCTGTCGGCCCCCGGCGGCATCGACCGCCTGGCGGAAGCCGTCGCCAGGGGCGCGGCTTGCAACACGGATCTTTTGCTCGACGTCGACTTCTTCCAACATGCCAACGAGCCCCTGGAGGAAATCCGCGCAAGGTTCGCCATCCAGCCCAAGACCGCGAAGATTCTCGAGATCGATCCGGTGGGAGCCATGAAGCTGCCGGCTTGACGATACTAAATTTCTGACCCGTTCAGCACTTACTCGGTGGGTTCGGCGTGTTTCTGTTGGTCGGCTTCGCACCGGAGTCAATTTGTCGAAGTTTAAAAGAGGCTGTCGATAAACTGGTCGGCCGCGCGCATCAGGCTCCCATGCGTTGCTGCCTCCACTCGGGGTGATGCGTTACTATCGCCATAATGCTGCGCCATTGGTGACTTCTTTTGATGGTGATAGTCTTCGACTGACGCTTATTGAACCCGTCGGGGACTGTCAATTTAAAAGTTTTTATGTAAAAGACAATAAAGAAGTTGCCAAGCGGATCGAGCAGATGTATCCCGAAGGCGCTCTGAAATGACGCGATGCCACTTATGCCGAGGGGCGCCGATCGGATCCTGAGGGAAACCTGTTCGATATTTCCACAATCGGCTGGGGTGGTAAACGGAGAATGGACCTGTAGTCGCGATCGGGCTTTGTATCGATAGGCTCCGTGCTACGAGTTCCCGCAAGAAGAGTTAGAGCCAAAGGTTGGAAGCCCTTTTTCGAGAGGGAACCGATCATTGCCTGGTTCGATCGCTTCGGGTTTGCGTCAGAGGAAAATCGTAGAATCATTGCGCAGCTGTGATTGAGCCCCATAAGCGTGTAAGGACAGATGACAGAACCGAGGTAAGCAATTACTGAGGGGAGGTGACCCGTGAATGGACACAGAGCTAGCTCGCTAGTGGCTTTAATCTTAGTGATATTGTGTTGGATCGATCCCGTACAGAGCCTGGATCGAGTTAGTGTCGGGTTAAGCGCGTTGAGTCCAACTAACTGGGCGGTTTGGGTAGCGGAGGAAAAAGGCTTCTTCAAAAAAAACGGGATTGAACCGCAAGTGATTTTCATCGGCGGCGGGGCAGCGCGGAGCATTAACGCACTGGTCGCCAAAGACGTGCACTTCATGATGATCGGAGGCGTGGGCGTGATCAACGCGGCCCTGCGCGGGGCGGAGGTCGCCATGGTGGCATCCAACGTGAATTTGAGCACGCAAAGATTGATTTCGAGACCGGACATCAAAACGCCGGACGAACTGAAAGGAAAGCGAGTGGGCGTCACCGCCTTCGGTTCAAACACTCATTCCGTGCTGCTCATGCTGCTTCAGAAATGGTCGATGAAGCCGGACGAATTGGTCATTCTGCAAATCGGTCCATCACCGACGATGATCCTCAGTTTGGAAAAGGGCTTGCTTGATGCCGCGATTCTCACTTCGCCGTCTGATTTTATCGCTATAGAACGCGGCAACCGTGTCTTGGCGGATCTCGCCGATTTGCAAATCTATTCCTTGCAAAGCACGCTTTCGACCACCCGTGAGTATTTAAAGACCTCCGAAGAGCAGGCGACGAGATTTGTCAGAGGATATTCGGAAGGCATTGCTTTCATCAAGAAAAACAAAGCCCAGAGCATTGAGGTCCTGCAAAAAAAGCTAAGGTTGGAGCCCGGTCAAGCGGTTTACTTGGAAAAAACCTACGCGCTTTATGCGGGCAAGTATCTCGATCAGGTGCCTTACGTCTCTATTCAGGGCGTGAAAACTTTGCTGGATTTCGTGTCTAGTCAGATTCCTAAAGCCAAGAGCGCGGACCCGGAAAGCTTTGTCGACAACAAGATTGTTCGGACGCTGGAGAACAGCGGCTTCTTCGCGAAACTGTACCAATGAATAGGGAGAGTAAAGGATGAGTAAGAATCCCGAAATCGATGTTCTGGTTGTGGGTGGAGGAACGGCGGCCTTCGAGGCGGCGGTCGCCGCCCGTCAGGCCGGTGCTCAAAAAGTGTTATTGCTAGAGAAAGCGCCGGAGGACGAATTCGGCGGCAACGCGCGCTTCTCCCACACCGGCTTTCGTTTCGTTCACGCCGGAGCGAAGGAGATGCGTGAATTCCTGCCCAATCTCGATGACGCCACTTTTCGCGCGTTGAATCCGCTTCCCTATACGCCGCAAGATTTCATGAACGATCTGGATCGCGTCACGCGGGGTCGGATCAACAAAGAACTGGCCGCCACCTTGGCGGACAACTCGAACCGGGCGCTGCACTGGATGCTCGACTTGGGAATCAAGTTTGAGCTGGACGCGCAGAGCTACGCGGTTATCGACGGGCGCTATTTCTTCGAACCGGGCCGCGGTCTTCAAACCACCGGCGGCGGCTTGGGTCAACTGCTGCAGTGGCGCGAGGTCGCCCAGCGGCTGGGAATTGAAATCCGCTATGAATCCAAAGTCTCGGCGCTGCATGGCAACGAGCGGCGCATCGAAGGTGTGCGCGTTTCCGATCCAGGACGCGAGTACGATGCGCAGGCTAAAGCCGTTATCCTTTGCAGCGGCGGCTTCCAAGCAAGTGCGGAAATGCGGGCCCGCTACCTCGGCGCCAACGCCGATTTGATGAAAGTGCGCGGCAGCAAGCACGACACCGGCGAGGTTTTGCAAATGGCATTGGGAATCGGCGCGCGCTCCGCCGGCCACTGGCAAGGCGCCCATGCCACCCCCATCGATTCCAACTTTCCCGATGTCGAAGTGAGCAACAATGCCAACCGTTATAGTTATATGTTTGGCATCACGGTAAACACCCTGGGCACGCGCTTCTTTGATGAGGGTGAAGCCGAACACTCCTACACCTATGCGAAAACCGGTTGGGCGGTATTGGGGCAACCGGGAGGAGTCGCTTACCAGATATTCGACCAGAAAGGCCTGCCGTTTCTGATCGCGAATCGCTACGTGCATGCCCAACCCACGGAAGCTGCCACCCTTGGTGAACTGGCGACCCAGTTGGGACTCGAGCCCACCGTTCTGCAGCACACCGTGGAGGAATTTAATAACGCGGTGCAGGAAAGCATTCCGCTAGACCCCACCAAGCCCGATGGCAGGTGCACTGTGGGAATCCACCCGAAGAAATCCAATTGGGCAATGAAAATCGACAAGCCGCCGTTTCGCGCCTATCCCGTAACCTGCGGCATAACTTTTACCTTCGGCGGAGTGCAGATCGATACCCAAGGCCAAGTACTCAACACGGGTGGAAAACCGATTCACGGGCTGTTTGCCTCCGGAGATATCATGGGTCTATTTTTTCACAACTATCCGTCCTGCAGCGGGCAAACCCGCAATCTAGTGTTCGGCATGATTGCGGGAAAAAGTGCTGCCGGTACCATCCGCGGCATGTGACGCGCCGCCGTCCAGTGAAATAGTATGCCTTACCAAGCAGAACGCGGATGTATCAGCATAGCTCTTGGCGGAGACATCTTGCTGTCTCGCCCGCTCATGATGTATCGCGAGCAGCAATTCCTGCGTCTGCGCGAATTGTTACAAGGGGCAGATGCCCGTTTTGCCAATCTGGAAACGTCCGTACTCCGCTATGGTGAAGGAATCCCCGCGGTCCGCACCGGGACCCATATGGTGACCGAACCCGAGCTGCTGGAGGATTTGAAATGGTTCGGCATCAATATGGTGAGTTGCGCCAACAGCCATTCGCTGAATTTCGGCGAAGAGGGGTTGCTTTTACAAAACCGCTATCTCGACGCGGCGAAGATTATCCACGCCGGAACCGGAGAAAATCTTCG
>Ga0105347_1000307_pt1 | contig 24342 bp, 20 predicted proteins | sample EasRivMeERMLT890_FD_89677 | JGI IMG/M metagenome (GOLD analysis project Ga0105347, IMG submission 89677) | Soil microbial communities from meander-bound floodplain in the East River, Colorado, USA - East River MetaG ERMLT890 | ecosystem: Environmental > Terrestrial > Soil > Floodplain | place... | reverse complement strand
GGGCCTCATTCGCAATGCGCACCGAGTCGGTACGCATGTAGGTAATGAGCCCCACCGCGCCCTCGCTCTTGCCCAGTTCCACGCCTTCGTACAGCTCCTGCGCGGTCTTCATGGTGCGGTGCGATGTGAACCGCAGCCTGCGAATGGCATCCTGCTGCAACGTGGACGTGATGTACGGCGGCTGGGGATGGCGCCGCTTCTTCTCGCGCTTGATCGCCGTCACCACGAACGGCTTGCCCGTGACGGCCGTCACGATCGTCTGCGCTTCGGCCTCGTTGGGAATCTCGGCTTTCTTGCCGGCCACCTTGTGCAAGTGTGAGGTAAAGGTGTGCTTCTTGTCGGACCCCACCTTCGCGTCGATGGTCCAGTATTCCTGCGCCACGAAAGCGGCGATCTCGGCTTCGCGCTCGCAGATCATCCGCAGCGCCACCGACTGTACGCGGCCCGCGGACAGCCCGCGATACACGGTGGACCAGAGAATGGGGCTGATCTTGTAGCCCACCAGCCGGTCGAGAATGCGGCGCGCCTGCTGGGCGTCGACCTTCCGTAAGTCGAGTTCGCCGGCCGATTCGATGCCGTGCTGAATGCCCGACTTGGTGATTTCGTTGAAGAGTGCGCGCTTGACGTCTTTGCCGAACGGCTCGATCAGCTGCGCCACGTGGTGGGCGATGGCCTCGCCCTCGCGATCGGGGTCGGAGGCGAGATACACGATGTCCGCCTTCTTGGCGGCCTTCTTGATCTCATCCACCACCTTTTTCTTGCCGTCGAGCACGCGGTACTGGGGCTGGAACCCGTCTTCGGTGTCCACGCCCAGCTTGCTCTTGGGCAGATCGATGATGTGCCCCATGGTGGCCACGATCTCGAAATTGCGGCCCAGGTACTTGGCCAGCGTTTTCGACTTCGTGGGTGATTCCACCACGACGAGGGATTTGATCGCCATCCGTGCGCTCTCGGGTTGATTCCCTATTCTTTAGACTTGGCCGCCGGGCCCTTCGCATCGTGACCGGGGCGCGGCTCCTCTTCGATGGCATGCCACTCGATCTCGCCACGAAGGAGCATCTCCAGAGACATGGAGGTCACCTTGTGGGCTTCGATCACCCGCTCCGCCTCAGGGGCGGCCTCGTAGTCGGCCACCTTTACGTCGTTGAGTCGGCGGGCGATACGGGCGGCTGCCAGCACCGCCTGGTAGCGGTTCTTGCCCTGCTTCGACAAAAGGTCGTTTGCGTTCAGCCCCAGAAAGGGGCCCCTCTTCATTATTGTTGCCATGGTTCCTCCCTATGCTACTCGGCCCGCCGTCGCCACTCTTGAGCCGCGACCCGGGTGATCAATTCCCGAACACCTTATATGCCCCACCGCCCCAGCGGATTGGGCAAGTGATCAAAATCAGAGTTAATTTGCAGTCTGTCAACAACTTATCAGAATCACTCCAGATTCTGGGCCTGCTCGCGGATCTTCTCGAGTTCCTCTTTGACAAGCACAACTCGTTGAATAACAGCGAGTTCGCCTGTCTTGCTGCCAATGGTATTCGTTTCGCGGACCATCTCCTGAAGCAGGAAATTGAGCCGGCGGCCCACCTGCCCGCCTTCGGCCAAAACCTTGGCGAATTCCGTCAGGTGCACCCCGAGGCGGACGGTCTCCTCTGTAATATCTGCACGCTCGGCCAGCATCGCCGCCTCCTGCGCCAGCCTCTGGGGGTCGATCGCGACCTCGGCAAAGAGCTTGGCCACCCTCTCCTTGATCCTGGCCTCGAGGTTTTGCGCGTACTCGGCCGCCTCGGATTCCATGGCCGACAACTGTGTCTGGATGGCTCGCACCCGGGCCACCATGTCGGCACCCAGGCTCTTCCCTTCCGTCGACCGCGCGAGGTCGAGTTGGGCCAGCGCCTGGTCCAGCGCCTTGAGCAGTTCTTCTTCTCTTCCAGACTTGTCGCCCGAATCCAGGGGATTCGAAAAGATTTCGGGCAGGCCCGAGACCAGGTCGATCGTGATCTCCCCCGCCAGCTTGTGCCTCGACTTCAACTCATGGATCTGCTTGATGTAGGATTCGGCGAGCGAGTGGTTGAGCCGGGCCCCGCCACTCTCTCCAGGCAATGCCTCCCAGGTGACCGTGACGGAGATCTTGCCGCGCGAAATCCGCTCACCCACACGCTTGCGGATGGCGAACTCGGCGCCGGCCAGAGATCGCGGAAAGCGCGCCTGCACGTCGAGAAACCTGGAGTTCACCGAAGCGATCTCGATGGTCCAGAGCATTCCGTCGGTCTCGGCGGCTGCCCTTCCAAAGCCCGTCATGGATTTCAGCATGATTCTCCTGAGGTCCCGTGATCATTTGTCCACAGGGACAGGCGAAAATCTGGGCGACGGGGGGGCCCGTCAATGAAAATCGCAGTCGGGCGTCCGGCGTGGCGTGCCGCGCGGCTGCTTTTGCTATGGTTGCGGCGTGAGGCCCGGCGGTGAAGGAAGCGCTTGGGACCCTGCGGCTTGGGGCCTGGCGTCGGGATGCGCCGAAACGTGGTAGTAGCCGATCAAAAACGCGACCTTCAAAAAGATCGAGAGCAAGAGCCCGGCGAAGCACATTGCGATCGGCTCGAGCACCGGACCGGGCAGGATGGCTTTCACGAGGGCAATGCACATGGTGCCAATCAGAAGCGTCAGAACGCACAGGAAGAGGAACCAATAGATGGTCAGGAGCCGGCCCCTCGAGTAGCGACGGCTGAGAGCGAAGAGGTTGGGTTCTCCCTGTTTGCAGATGGCCAGAGGCTGCACCCAGATCACGCGCATCAGAATGTACGAACCCGGATACACGCCCCAGATCCAGGCGAGGACTTTCAGGCCGGTTTCGTCGTTGCTTTGTCCGATCGCAAACAGCAGCACCGACGGGCCGAACGCGAGGGCGTACGCCTTGAGCGATTCGCGGAACACGCGTCCCAGGCAGACAATGCCATTGGCAAGGGCCAGCCCCACCGAGCCGGACCCCTGGCTCATGCGACGGTGCAAGCCGTTGAATACCGACGCCGCGAGAAGCGCATCCAGGGCCACGATAAAGAGAAGGTGTGCGAGATATCCGAGAGAGAGGTCGCGGTGGTGGGTGTCGGTCAGTGCTCGGTCGATGATCCACACGGGCAGCGTGAACACCCCCGCCAGCGTCGCAAGAAACCCCAGGTGGCGCGTAAACACCTGCCAGCCTTCGCGCAACCAGGCGCCGCCGCTCGGTAAGGGCGTGGAGAACGCACCGGGCGTGACGCCCAGCACATCGCCGAAGGGTGCGATGGGCACGACCAGCCGGTCCACGTTGACACCGCGGCGCACCAGTTCCGCGCGGATGAGTTCGATGTCGCTGGAGTCGTAGCGGCTCCTCTCTACCGTGGCGCACACGATGAGATCGGGCGTGGGGAGAGAGGCGAAGTACGCGCGTCGTGGCGCCGAGTCGTCGATCATCGTTTGCCTGGGCCGGAGCGCTGGGCGGGACCGACCGGGCCGGACAAAAGCGATTGCTCCGGACCCGGACAAGCGGCCGGATACTGGATACGCCGCTCGGGACCGGAAGTTGCCCGCATGGTACGGAGCCTTCGCGATCGGAAAAAGGTCTTTTGTGCGACCGGGGCCGGGCGGTACTTACAGGGGGCTAGGACACGATCGTGAGGAGGATTTCCCATGTCTGATCGCATAGAAAAGGATTCCATGGGCGAGCTGGAGATTCCGGCTGACGCTTACTGGGGCGTGCAAACCGAGCGGGCTCGACGCAATTTCCCGATCTCAGGCGAACGTCCCCAATACGGTTTCATCTGGTCGATGGTGCAGATCAAGAAGGCCTGCGCGCGCGCCAATCTGAAACTGGGCAAGCTGGACGAGAAGCTCGCGGGCGCCATCGTGAAGGCCTGCGACGAAGTGCTCGACGGACGCTTGCTCGAATCGTGGGTGGTGGATCCCTGGCAGGCCGGCGCCGGCACGTCGCACAACATGAACACCAATGAGGTTCTGGCCAATCGTGCCAACGAGCTTCTGGGCGGCAAGAAGGGCGACACCAAGCCGGTGAGCTCCAACGACACCGTGAACATGTCGCAGTCAACCAACGACACCATTCCCACGGCGATCCGCCTGCTGGCGGTCCGCAGTGCGCGCATGCTGGGGCGGAGTGTTGAGGCGCTGGCCGCGGCGTTCGAGGCCAAGGCGAAGGAGTTCGACGGCATCGTGAAGTCCGGGCGAACGCATCTTCAGGACGCGGTGCCGGTGCGCCTCGGGCAGGAGTTCGGCGGCTACGCACACTGCCTTCGCCGTCATCAGAAGTGGCTGGAGGCGGCGGAGAAGACCTGCTATCCGCTCGGACTGGGCGGCTCGGCCGCAGGCACGGGCCTGAACACTCACGAGGACTACCGCGAAGTGGTGACGGCGATCCTCGCCGAGCAGACCGGGTATCCGCTCGTGCCGTCGCACAACTATTTCGAGGCGATGCAGTCCATGTCTCCCGCCGTGGCCGTGTCGAGTGCCGTGCGCAATCTCGCGCTCGACTTGATCCGCATCGCCAACGACCTGAGGCTTCTCGCGTCGGGCCCGCGCACGGGCTTCGATGAGATCGTGCTGCCGGCGATTCAGCCGGGAAGCTCGATCATGCCCGGCAAAGTGAACCCTGTGCTGGCGGAGAACATGAACATGGTGTGCTACTCGGTGGTGGGGTACGACACCACCGTGTCCCTGTGCAGCCAGGCGGGACAGCTGGAGCTGAACGTGATGATGCCCACCATCGCGTACGCCCTGGAAAAGGAGATGACGATCCTCGCCCACGCGGCCTCAAACTTCGCGGATCATTGCGTGCGCGGCATCGTGGCGCATCCCGATCGCTGCCGCGAATTTGCCGACAAGTCCCTGGCCGTGGTCACGATCCTCAACGAGCACGTGGGCTATCTGAAGGCGGCCGAGGTGGCGAAGCTGGCCCTGGCGAAGAACCTGTCGGTGCGCGATGCCGCGGTGCAGCTGGGCGTCGTCACGCCTGCGCAGCTGGACGAAATTTTCGACGTGGTGGCCATGACCGAACCACGTGCGTCCGTGAAGAAATAAATGGGGTCAGAGGCGAATTAAATGAAAAGTGGGGTCAGACTCGACTTATGCTCCAACGGCCGGAGCAAGCCATCCCGGCTCGCGGACAAGTTGAGTCTGACCCCAATTCATGACTGCTCCCGGCTTGACGATCTGCCGAACCAAGGATATGTTGACAGCAAGGATGGCAATTGTGAACAAGCTCGACACGCGTACTCTGCTCTTCATCTATCTGCACGGCGCAACGTAAGCGCGCCTCTCCGTCCGCGTTCGTCCGTTTCAACCAACCGAAAACATCCTCTGGAGTGTGATATATGAAGAGCACCATGTCTGCGCCCCATCAGGCGCCCGAAGTGAAAACGGCTCTGCCGGGACCGAAGAGCAAAGCCATCATTGCCAAAGACGAGAAGTACGTTTCGCATTCGTATACCCGCGCCTACCCCACCGTGATCGAACGAGGCGAGGGCGCCTACCTGTGGGACGTGGATGGGAATTGCTTCCTCGATTTCCACTCCGGCATCGCCGTCTGCTCCACCGGCAACGCCCACCCCGATGTGGTGAACGCGGTGAAGAAGCAGGCCGACAAGGCGCTGCACATCGCCACGGCCGATTTCTACCACGACCTGATCGCGCCGTTGGCGGAGAAGCTCGCTCAACTCGCACCGGGCGACAAACCGAAGCGCGTATTCTTCACGAACTCGGGCACCGAGTCTACGGAGGCGGCTCTCAAGCTGGCCCGCTACAAAACCAGGCGGCCCCGCTTTCTGGCGTTCATCAACGCCTTCCACGGCCGCTCCATGGGGTCGGTGTCGCTCACGTGCTCGAAGAAGGTCCAGCGCGCGGGCTTCTCCCCCATGCTCGAGGTGACTCACGTTCCGTACGCCAACTGTTATCGTTGCCCGTACCACCTCGAGTATCCGTCGTGCGAGATGCACTGCGTGAAGGTGATTGAGGATGTGTGGCTCGATCGCGTGGCGCCCGCCGAGGACGTGGCCGCAATCTTTGTGGAGCCGGTGCAGGGGGAGGGCGGTTACGTGGTGCCGCCGAAGGAATTCCATCCCATGCTCCTGGAGATCGCGCACAAGTACGGCATTCTCTTCGTGTCGGATGAAGTTCAGTTCGGCATGGGCAAAACCGGCAAGATGTGGGCCATCGAACATTGGGACGTGGTCCCCGACATCATCACCACGGCCAAGGCCATCGCCTCCGGGCTGCCTCTGGGCGCCTGCATCGCCGACGCCGATCTGATGGACTGGAAACCGGGCGCGCACTCCACCACGTTTGGCGGCAACCCGCTCGCCTGCGCCGCGGCGATCGAGACCATTCGCCTGCTCGAGGAAGGTCTCATGAAAAACGCCCAGGTGATGGGCGACTACATGAGAAACGCGCTCCTGGACCTGCAGAAGAAGCACAAGTCCATGGGCGACGTCCGCGGACTGGGCCTGCTTCTGGCGGTGGAGTTCGTGCTCGATCGCAAGACGAAGGTACCCGCCAAGGCCATGGCCAACGACATCATGATGCGCTGCTTCGAACTGGGCCTCATGACGCTCACCTGTGGTGTCAGCGGCATCCGCCTCTGTCCGCCGCTCATCGTAGATAAGGCCACGATCGATCAGGCGATGGCCATCTTTGACCGCGTGATCACGGAGATGGAGAAGAAGCACCTCAAGTAAATGGGGTCAGAGGCAAATCAAAGAAAAGGGGCCAGCACACTTTTCCTGTCACATGGAAAGGTGCATGGCCCTTTTGCTTGTCCTCCGCTGAAGCGCCGCGCCCTGGCCGGCGCTATTCGCCCGTGACCGACGCCGGATCGGGCGCGGCACCGGGGTATCCCTGAATCCCCTGCCCCAGTGCAATGTCCCGCGTCACATGCCAAACTCCGTCGTCATCCTTCGTGGGTTGGCAGAGCCCGTAGCCTCCCCGACCGGGTGAGAGACGCATTCTGAAGTCGTCCGTCACCAGCGGATCGTCGTCGAAGTTGATATCCCCGATCCAGTACAGCCCGCGCCCCGCCTCGACGATGTGAAAGTGAATGTGCTGAGGTATCCCGGCGTTCGGGTAGGCGCCCGGGCGAATGGTGTCGAATCGATAGTGGCCGCTCGAGTCGGACCGGACCCAGCCGCGAATCCGGCCGTGGCGGGTCTCCGCTCGAGGATAGATGCCCGCGGCATTCGTGTGGTGCGCGTACACGATGATCCCCGCGGCGGGCTTCCCCTGCACGTCACGCACTGTGCCTTCGACGACCAGTGGCTCACCTGGCTCGTCTTTGGGGGCGATGCGCGACCGGGACTCGATGCGGTCCGGCATGCCTTGATACACGACATGGCAATCTTCGCAGGGTCCACCGAGTAGCGGTTCGCCGGCGTCGGATGGAGCACACGCCACGGGAACGGCAAGTGAGAGCGTCAAGAACACCGTCAGGCACTTCATCTTGGGGCTCCTCCGCATCGCCCGAAGATCACAATTCGGCGCGAGTCGACCTATGTTAGTACGCAGACTGGCCCGACTCAGTTGCCTGGAGATGCATGAAGCGGGCTTGACGAGACGTGCCTCAGCGCGTTCGAACGTGACTCCGAGCCAACCCACCCCACCGGGTGAACGGGCGGAGGCTCAGCTCACGCTGGCGCGACTACCACGCTTGGTGAGCTCAACGCCGCGTTTGCACAGCGGGCATTCGGCGGGCTGAAACGTCTGCGCCTTCACGGAGGCCAGAGTGTGGAGCGGATGGGGAAACGTGATCTGACCCCCGGAACGGTCGAGCAGAAGCGCGATCCCCACGATGTGCGCAGCGTACCCTTCGACCATCTCCACCACTTCCAGCACCGAGCGGCCGGTGGTGAGAATGTCGTCGCACACCAGCACACGTTCGCCGGGAGCCAGGGAGAAACCGCGCTTCAACACACGCTTGTCGCCTTCGGCCTCAGCATACACCGCCCGACACCCGAGCTGGCGCGCCAATTCAAAGGCGATAATCACGCCACCCACCGTGGGCCCCACGACAGTTTCGATCTTCTCGTCCTCGAGGGTGGGCGCGAGCCGGCCGACCAATTCACTGAGCACGTCGGGCCGCGAAAGCAGCGCGAACTTCTCGAAGTACACATCCGAATGCAGCCCGGACGTGAGCAGGAAATGTCCGCGCAGATAGGCCCCGGCGTCCTCGAACAGCCTGATGATGTCTTCGCTCATGAGATCAATCGGCGAGTTCGCCGGATCCGCTCCGCACCATTCCGTTCATTCCTGCATGCGCACGCGGGCTCACATGGGCCAATCGCGCAGCATGCGCTCCGTCTCTTCCGAATGCCCGGACTCGTCGCGCATCATGTCCTCGAGCTGCACCACCAGCCCGCGATCCCCGAAGGCGTCGGCCTCCTCCGCGCGCTTGGTGTAGTCCTTGCATGCCTGCTGCTCGGCAATGAGCACGGCCTGGAGCATGTCTTTGTTCGACTTGGCGGCGGGAACGGGGCGCGCTATGGTGGTGGGTTCGCCGCCCAGCGCCACGATCTTGTTGGCCAGAAACTGAGCGTGCAGCTGCTCGTCAGCCACTTCCGTCAGAAAGAACCCGGAGAGTTGTGGCCGATACGGCCCGGTGGCTTTGGCGGCGTAAGTGATGTATTGAATAATGGCGCCGAGTTCGCCGGCGAGATCTTCATTCAAGTGTTTGATCAGAGTAGCCTTGTTCACGGGTAGCCTCCCTTTTGTTTTCAGCCCAAACCGGTCCCCGGCTGCTCCGTCACGCGACGGCCTTTCTCCCCAGAAAGTACAGCCGGCCGGCCTGTAGCAGTATAAATAGCCCGATGAACGGCCCGATGTCAAATAGACCACGGTCGGCCGGCGGCCACGGGAACGTGGCTGAATTCAGGAGAATCAGGGCAGCGCCGAGCGCTACGGAGGTGTATCCCCAGACGGGTCCCAGGCCCTTGCGCGTGCGAATCGCCCAGCCCATGAAGATGAGCGATGAGCCGATCAGCATGTCCCACGCCACATCCATCCCCAGGTCGATCATGCGTAGTCCGCGTCGAAGCGCCCGCGCAGTAGTGTCATCGAGCCCCGGGGTGATCTCAGGCAACGCCGCCCCCACGGCGAGTTGCACCACGATCATCGAGAGCACCGTGGTAAAAGCCAGGGCGCAGAATATGAATGCCAGCCGATTTGCCGCGCCGTCGCGTTCGGCGGCCACGTAATGATACAGGCCGTAGGCGAACACCACGGAGAACACAGGCCAGGCGCTCACACACAAGAGTGCCAGCGACGTTCCCATCTGCGATTCCGGCCACGGTACGAAGATGGCGCAAAGATAACAGGCGACGGAGACCATGCCCGCAACGCCGCACGAAGTCCAGAGCGATCGATTCGACATGCCGGGAAGCTCCTCTGCTGATCGTCTGGATGGCAAGCTACGTGCTACTCTAGAGCAATGAAAGTGCCAATCCCAGCAGAAGATCAAAAGTGATGGGCCGAGGAAGAAATCGTCTTGCCAATACTCAGCCGCGAGGTAGATTACTGGCGAAAGAGAGAGCGCAACTTAAAAAACCTCTAACGATTACTCCAATGAAGGGAGTCCCGGGTTCTGAGCTAACGCCGTGACTCCGGCACTCTGTGCCGGATAGCGAAGGCGAAAGTGAACTTGGCGGCTTTAAATTCCTTTACCGTACGTAATGTTCGGGAAGGTTTTTTAACAAACCGCTCTCTCTTTTCTTCCTCGGTTTCTTCCGCTTCACCCGCGGCGCCAAGAAAAGGGGCCAGCACACTCTTCTTTCAGATCACATGCGAGCGCTGAAGCCAGCGTGGAATTCAACCATTTAGAGAGCGGCTCGAGCCTATCAGGAAAAGTGTGCTGGCCCCTTTTTCGGCGGGGTGTGCAAACCGACGACGGGGGTCTGACCCCAGCTACACGGCTTTGAGGACGCCGTAGAAGTTGGCGTCGTCGAGGGGACCGGCCACGGTGCGCGTAAGCTCGCGCACGTCGAAGTTGGCCAGTTCGGGCTTGGAGGCCGATGCCAGGTTGATGAACCCCGACAGCCAGCGTGCGAAGGCTTCGTTGGCGCTGGCATCCAGATTCAGTGCGCTTCCCTTGCGGGGATACACGCGACCGTTCTGATCCACCACCAGGTCGTTTACCAGCGGGAACAGGCTCGCGACGTTTTCTTTGGCCTTCTGCATCTTCTTGGCCACCAGCGTGTGGCCGAGGTGCGCCTTGAAATGCTCCGCGCAGAGGGCGAAGGCCCGGAGCACGGCGTTGATGTAGTCGGGGTTGGTGAAGTCGTAGTGCAGACTGCGCTGCGTTCCCGCCGACTTGAGCATGCGGTCAATGGCCGACGACGTGGCACGCACCGTCATCTGCAAGGCCGCCATGTCGAATCCGGCTTTCCCCTGCACGTAAAGCACTCCGCGCACCAGCCTGCGCACCATGCACGCCTGCTTGTCGAAGCGAAACTCCACCTGCTCGCCGGGCTGCAGTTGTTCGGCCAGTCGCGCCAGCCGCTCGGCCAGCCGCTCGGCGAATTCGCCGGACGATGTGGCCGGCAACAGCGGGTGCATTTCGCGGCGCCCCAGATCGAGCACGGCACAGCCCTTCACGCCCGGCACGGCCTTGATCTGAAGGAGATAATCGCGCACGATCAGGGCTCCAGGGCTTGCATGAACTGGGTGAGTGTGGTGTCGGGATCCACGGCGGGGGCCAGCTCGGCGCCCCAGAATTTGCCAAAGTGCCGCACCAGGAGGTAGTTGCTGTCGCGGTCGCGCGTCAGCATCTGGTTGAACCGCTCGGATTCTGTAGTTTCGAAGAACTCGATGAACTCGGCGGACGCCACGAACAATCCCGCACTGCCAGGTGCGGGCACTCCCGAATCGTCGGCGGCCAGAAGATCGCCGCTCTTGGACACGATGAACAGCCGCAGCACGCCGGGCGTGTGCGCCGCGGGATGACGCGCGGGCGGCAGCGGGCTTTTGACCTCGGGCATTTTCACGGGGGAGGAAGCGGCCTGGGGACGCGACACCATGTCGATGACATGGGTTTCCACGCGCTCATGGATTTCGATGTGCTGGCGCTTGAGAGCCTGCTCGAGATTCCGCTGCCCGTCCTGCGATTCGGTTTCCAGCTCCCAGGATTGCTCCTCCTTGTGCACCACTCGTCCTGCGAGCACGACGCTGGTGGTGACACGGGGCCTGGGATGGGCCGCGAATTCGGTTTGAATCTGGACCTTTTCGTCGCCGTACTCGACGGCAGACAACCGGCCGTTCGGAATGAACATGCTTTCCCCTTCCTCTCTTATATCGGCCACGCAGTCCCGAAGATTAGTGACCCCGCCGGGGGCGGGTGGAGGCCAATTTCGATGTGTGAAAAGGGGTTACGCGAAGAAAACGGATTTCAGGAGGGGCCGTCGATGCGACTGGCTATACGCCGCGCGCGGTGCAGAAAACAGGCCGGCACCAGCACCCGAACGGGCCACAGAGGCGCCGTGCCGTAATTGCCTAACATAATCCCCACGTCTTCCGATTGCAGGATGCTCGGGATGCCTTCGTTCCCAAGCGCCTCTTTCAGCATGTGAGCCCACAACCGGCTGGGCAGCGCCCGCACCAGTACGTAACGATGGCCTGTGGATTCGTGCCGTGCCTCCTGCGGCTCTTCATCGGGATCGATCATCGCGATGCCGCAGTCGGGACAGGTGGGGATGCCGTCGGGGAGTTCCAGCGTGCAGTCGGGGCAGATTCTCACGAGAGCCACTCTCCTTTCAGACCGCGCCTGTCCTAAGACGACTCCCCTTACCGACCGGTGGGTCGCTTACGTAGGCCGATTTTTCGCAACCGGCCTCCGGCTCTCTTAATCTCTCCTACGGCGACCTTTTTGTCAAGGCCGCACCATGCCATTACCAGAGCTGTTTTCACGCTTCCGCCGGCTTTGGAGAGTAGCAGGTCCGCTTCTTGGGCGCGCAGATGGGCCAGTTCCATGACGAGCCCCAGCGACCGGGCGCGGAGTTTTTCCGACTTCGCCTGGAGATCCACCATCCGGTTTCGATAGGTTTTGCCGGAGCGCACCATCGCGGTGGTAGACAGCATGTTAAGGATGAGCTTCTGCGCGGTTCCCGCTTTCATGCGCGTGGACCCGGCGATCACTTCGGGGCCCACGTTGGGAGCGATCAGCACGTCACAGTCGATTTTTCCGGGGCCCTTTGGATTGGTGCAGATGAACACCGTGCGCGCGCCACGAAGCCGAGCTGCTTCCAACGCCGCGCGTGTGAAGGGTGTGCGCCGCGAAGCCGCGAGACCTACAAGAAGGTCGCCTTTACCAACGCGATGCTTGCGCACCAGCCGCTCTGCATCCTTGCGGTCATCCTCCACTCCTTCACGCGAACGCACCAGCGTTTGGCGTCCCCCCGCGATCAGGCCGACAATGCGCTTCGGGTCGGTGCCGAACGTGGGCGGACACTCCGCCGCGTCGAGCACACCCAGCCGTCCGGAAGTGCCCGCTCCTACATAGAAAATGCGTCCGCCGGCTTTCCACACATCCTCATAGATCCTGGCCGCCCTGACAATTTGTGGCAGCACCTTTCCCACGGCCGCCACCGCGCGCTCGTCCTCTGCGTGAATCAGGCGCAGGATTTCGCGGGTGGTCGCCAGGTCGATCCCGGTGGTGGCCGGATTGACGGATTCGGACGTGAGTTTGGCCAGCTCGCGTGCCAGGCGTTCGAGCCGGCTCAATTCGGAAGCCGAGCGTGCCACGTGTTACGTCTGAAGCGCCGCGAGGCGCGATTTCGCGTCGCTTACTTCCTGAATGCCGGAGTCGGCGTCTTTCCAGATGTCGAGAAAGATGCGGTACTCCTTCACCGCATCCGGCGTGCGACCGGATTTTTCATACGCCTCGGCGAGGTAGAAGTGAATCAGCACCGACAGCGCCGGGTCCCCGGCACGATCCTGATCGCACATCGCCCCGGCCCGCTCCAGGTAGCCCAGCGCTTCGCGAACCTGCCGCTTGCCGACGTAGGCACGACCCAGCCAGTAGAGCTGGCTGAACTCCGGGCGTGGCAATTTTGCGCGATCGAGGTACACGGCGGCAGAATCGTAGGCCTCTTTGAAGAAGCGCGAAAGCCCCATCATGGTGAAGTACGCGGACGTGTCGGGTGCCAGCGGTTTGCCGAGGACAGAACGCATTTCGGCAAGTAGTGAATCGGCCTCGCGTTCCCGGCCAAACCAGGCGGCCTGTGCACACCGTGGCACAAATAGAAGCTGGCGCGCCTCCTCACGACTGAAGTGCTCTTCGAGCGAACTTTGCGCGCGATCCAGTTCCTTGCGGCTGCCTGGTTCGTCCCGAAGCAGGCTCTTGAGGTAGGCTCGCTCGGCGAAGGCCCAGCCTGCCTGCGCCAGCAGCTCCTTGTGGGACTTGTCGAACCGATGACATTCAGACAATTGCTCCATGGCGGCGTTGAACCTGCCCTGGTGGATCAGGTTTTTCGCTTTCTCCCACCGGCCGTTGGACTGGTTTTCGGGTCTTTCCTGGCTGAGCAGGGCATCGATGAGTCGGTCGGCCCCGGCATAGTCGCCCTTCAGCCGGTACAGCCCAATGGCCCCTCTGAGACTGTACAGGAAATCCGGCTTCACTTCGATGGCCCTCAGATACGACTCGAGCGCCTCCTCCAGTCGGCCATTGTTGGCCAGGAGTTCGGCTTTGGAATCCCACGGATTGGGCTCGTCCGGCGCCAGCGCAGCGTACTTGTTGATGGCCACCAGGGAGTGTTCGATGTCGCCCACGGCGTCGTAACCGTAAGCCAACGCGTTGTAAGCCATCTTGAATTGCGGGTCCATTTCGACGACCTTCGAATACAGTTCGATGGCCTTGTGCATATCACGAACCGTGGGCGAGTAGTTATAGACCTGCGCCAGCAACATGACGGCTTCCTTGTCATCGGGGTATTGATCGATGACTTTCTGAAAATAGCCGATGGCTTCCTCGGCTCGACCCTCGATATTCGCGTGGGTCCCCCGGAGCACATTTCCGTCGCGCTCTGAGGTGTGTTCTACATGGCGCAAGGCAGCTGCAAACATTTCGCGAGCGCCCGGATAGTCGGAGAAATAGGACAGTCTGCCGAACCCGATATAATAGTAAGCCATCGCGAACGTGGAGTCGATCGCCAGCGCTTGCCGGAATTTCTTCTCCGCATCGGCCATGAGGAACTTGTAGACCAGCTCCCTTCCCTCCAGATAGAGCCGGTAGGCGTCGGAGGATTCCGTGGTGAGCTCGATTACGGGTTTGTCGACGTCGGCCAATCCTCCCGACGGTAGAGCCAGCTGTCTCTTGATCTCCGACGTAAGGCGATCCACCACGTCGAAGATGCGCTCGCCTTCCCTGCCCGTGATGGACGGCGAGGCCAACAGATCTCCCGTGGCGACATCCGAAAGCTCGGCGGACACCACCCAGTTGGGTTCGTCGGACAAGATGCGACCGGTCAGCATCCAGCGTGCGTCGGCCTTGCGCGCCACTTCCGTAGCCACGTCTGGCGTAATCTTGCGTGTGCCCTCGCGCCCGAGATTCTTCAACAGGTCGTAGAGCCTCTGCGACGAAACCACCTGCAGCCTCTGTGACTCCGACAGATCCGAGATGATCAGGCTCGAGATCACCTCCCCCTGGCGCTGGGTATCGTCGGGATCGGTGAGGTTGTCGAAGTACATCACGGCCAGGCGCTCGGCGGAGGCCTCCGCTACTTGCGTGGGCTGAATCTCGAGCTTCCAGGGCTTGAACAGCAGGAGGGCCGCGGCCATCAACAGGCCAAACGCAGGAAAGACGTACCGCCAGAGTCTTCGGGGAGCCGTGCCCGTGGCGGGTTGAGTGGCGGGTCGGGACGCACTTGAGTACGCCGCGTGCACGGCCGAGGGTCCGGAACTGCGCTGCAAGAGCTTCAAGTCCGAAAGCACTCCCGAGGCCGTCTGGTAACGCAAGTCGGGGTCCTTTTCGAGCAGCTTGGACACAATGCGCTGCAGGTCATCCGGCACGTCCGACTTGTAGCGGGCCAACGGCTCCGGCAGCTCGTGCGCGATAGCATAGCGCACAGCGTCTTCGAATTCGCCCTTGAACGGCCGCTGCGCCGTGATCATTTCATAAAGAACCACGCCCAGCGAAAACAGGTCTGACCGCGCATCCACGGCCGCACCGCGGCTCTGCTCGGGCGATTCGTACTGAATGGTGCCCACCGTAGTGCCGGGCTTGGTGTCGGTCGAGGTGCGGCGCGATTTGGCGAGCCCGAAGTCGAGAATCTTCAGGCGCCCGTCTTTGGTGATGAAGAGGTTCGCCGGCTTGATGTCGCGGTGAACGATGCCCGCCTCGTGGGCCGCCGCCAACCCGTCGCACACCTGGGCGGCCAGCTTCAGCGATTCCTGAAGGGTCAGATCGCCCCGCTGAATGCGTGCCTCCAGCGAGTGGCCCGAGATCAGCTCCATGGCGATGAAGGTGCGCCCCTCGAATTCGCCGAGGTCGTGCACGGTGATGATGTTGGGGTGATTCAAGGCCGCGGCGGCGCGCGCCTCGTGCTCGAAGCGGCTCTTGAACTCCGGATCCCGTGAATATGCGGGCGGCAGAAACTTGAGCGCCACCTTGCGCTCGAGGCGCGTGTCGAGGGCTTCGTACACTTCGCCCATGCCACCTTCCCCGATCTTGTCGAGGATGCGGAATTGGTGGACCTGGGTGCCCTTCATAAGGCGCCAATATCGACCGGCCGCGAACAGCCGTCAACCGACAATGAGCAGCTTCTCGCGGGCCCGCGTCACCGCCGTGTACAGCCAGCGCCGGTAGAGTTCACCTTCCCAGAGTTTGCTCTTCTGCTCGAACAGAATCACGCGCTTTGCCTGGCTCCCCTGCGCCTTGTGCACCGTGAGCGCATAGCCGCGATCGAAGCGGTCGCCGATGTCCATGGGCAGAAGCCCATCCACTTCCTGTAAGGTCTTGAGAGAGTCGAACTGGTGCGCTGAGAGCCGTCCGGCGTACACGTTGTGCTCGCCGTCCATTTGCAGTACCGCGTCGTACCAGTGAAGTACGCCACCTTCCGATTCAGGTTCGGCCGAGAGCACGCTTCCCAGCATCCCGTTGAAGAGCGGGTGGGGATGAGCGTTCCAGTTGTTGCGCAGGCAGATCACGCGCTCGCCCGGCACCAACCCCGGGCCATCGAAGCCCAACAGCTCGCGAATGTGGCGATTGAGCGCCACCCGTGTGCGGTTGTAGCCGCAGAGGATCATGGTCTCGGAGTCGAAGCTGGCAAACTCCGATTCCAGCCGCTCACGAGTGGAGTCGAGATCTTTCGCAATTTTCTCCACGCCTTCGCCGTAGCTTCCGAGTGGCAAGACCCCCTCGGTGCGTGCCAATAGCGACAGGTGGATGATGGGATTGCCTTCGGCCTGCCGGTGAATGGTCTCGAGGCGCAATTCGGGGTGCTCCACCAGGTTCAGCGTGCCCTCGATGGGCGGCAGTTGGCCGTGATCGCCGATGGCGAGGATGGGGAGGCCGAAGGCGCGCAGATCGTTCCACAGCACTTCGCCCACCATGGATGCCTCATCCACCACGATGAGATCGTACGGCACTTCGGGAATCCGGTGCCACAGCGAGATCTGGCCCGCGTCGTCGAACTCGGCCTCATAAATCAGGCCGTGAATGGTGCCGCAGTAGTCGTTGCGCCGCAGCGCGTGATGTTCGCGCAGCCGCGCCCGAAGCACGCTGGCGGCCTTGCCGGTGAAGGCGCAGAAGGCCACGCGTTCGACGTGTCGATCGCGACCGAGGCGCTCACGCATGGGACCCAGGATCGTGGTCTTGCCGGTGCCGGCGTAGCCCCCCAGAGTGAGGTAGGGTTGAGCGCGGAGAGCGTACCAATCGGCCACCGCGTCCACCACATTCGCTTGCTCCAATGTCAGCTCTACGGCCACGCTCCAGAGTACACGGCGCGCAAGCTTGTTGAAAGCCCATTCTCTTGCGCGGCAATCACATAGTGCGACAATTCTCCGGCGGCGGTATATTGGATACGTGGGCAGGAAAGAGGCTCGGCCATCCCGGCTGGCAACGCATGTTCTGACTCTGGCGCGTCAGGAATCTCTCTGGTCACCTGGCGACCGCATCCTGGTGGCTCTCTCGGGCGGTGCCGACTCGGTGGCTCTCCTGCACGTATTGTCGAGCATTGCGGGCGCCGAGGAGCTCGAGCTTACGGCTGCGCACGTCAATTACGGACTGCGCGGTGATGAATCCGACGGCGACGAAGCACACTGTCGCACGCTGTGCGACTCTCTGGACATCCCACTAGAAGTCAAGCGTGCTCCTGCGCCGCCTGCTGGCAATGTGCAGGATTGGGCACGGCGCGTCCGGCAGAGATGGTTCGGCGACCTGGCGGAAGCGTACACGTGCCAGCATATCGCCACCGGCCACACGGCCAACGATCGCGCCGAGACGCTGGTGCTCCAGTGGCTGCGCGGCGCATCCCGCAGGGGCGCAGCCAATATGCAGCCGCGATCCGCACGCTGGATCCGGCCGCTTCTCGCCAGCACCCGCGCCGACATCGAGTCGTATCTGAACGCCGTTGGCGCGACCTTCCGCACCGATTCCACCAACAACACGCCTCGCTACCGTCGCAATCGCGTGCGCCGCGAAGTGCTTCCGCTTCTGTCCGACATCTTCGACATGAACGCGGTCGCAGGCCTGTGCGCTTCGGCCGATCTGTACGCCCTGGAGGCCGATTACCTTGAGAACGAGGCGGCGCGCCACCTGCATCTCATCGAACCTGCGCCGTGCGGTCTGCGGGTCCCACTCCAGCCCCTGTCTTCTCTCCACCAGGCGATGACGCTTCGTGTGCTCAAGCGAGCCCTGGAACACATGGACGTGCGGCCGCGGCGTGACATGCTGTTCCAGCTTTCGGAACTTGTGTCGGCACCGTCCGGCAAGCGGCTGCGACTGAACCGCCGCGTCACAGCCGAGCGGGGCCGGGATCACCTCTGGCTGTTCGTTGCAACTCCCACGCCTGAGGCCGTCACCATTCGCGTGCCGGGAGTCACTTTGTTGCCCGATGGGTCTCTGCTTGTGGTGGAGCCACTCGCCCGGCCGGACGAGTTCCCGCGCGGCGACTACGCGATCGTGGCCGCCGTTCCGGGTGCCAGCCCGCTGCACCTGCGGCCCGCCCGGCCCGGTGATCGCATCCGTCCGTTCGGATCCCGTGGCACCCGGCTCGTGTTCGACCTCCTGTCGGAAGCGGGAGTTCCCAGACATCTGCGCACCCGCAGCTGGGTGCTGGAAAGCCCCGACCGGATCCTGTGGCTTCTGGGCCACCGGCCGGCTGAGGAAACTCGCGTCTTGCCCGACTCCCCCGAAATCTACCAATTCCGCTGGGATTCCGTTGGATCCCAGGCCAAAAAGTGACCCACCGCCTCGAACTGCTCTACTCCCGGGAAGAGATCCAGTCGCGCGTGACTGAGATGGGGCATTTCCTCTCCGAGCGTTACCGCGGCCGAAGGCCCCTGCTGGTGGCCATCCTCAAGGGCTCCTACATCTTCCTCGCGGATCTGTCGCGAGCCCTGGACGAGCCCCATGAGATCGATTTCGTGGCCACAGCCGCCTACGAGGGACGCGAAGCCCTTCCCGGGCATGTCCGGCTGCTGAAAGATATGGATCTGGACATCTCCGAAAGACACGTGTTGATTGTAGAAGATATTGTGGATTCGGGCCGCACACTGGCCAGGATCTGCGAGCTTTTCCAAGCGCGCGGTCCTGCCTCCCTCAACGTCGTCACCCTCCTCGACAAGCCGGATCGTCGGGTCGTGGATGTGCCGGTGATGCTGTCGGGGTTTTCGGTGCCCGATGACTTTGTGGTGGGCTACGGCCTCGACCTGGGGGAACAATACCGCCATCTGGACGGTATTTACACCGTCGGGGAGGCGGGATTAAAGGTGGCGCCCGTTACGTCGAGCAAGAGAATCAGGGAGTGACATTGGATAAGAAACCGATCGAGCAAATCCTTCACCGTGGGGCTCCTCCGGAGCGACGCGGCGACAAACGACCCGGTGGGCCCGGCGGCTCCGACCCCGGGGGCAATTACAACCCCTGGCGCCGGACCTCGCGTACGCTGCTCTTCTGGCTGCTCATCGTGGTGGTGGCCGTGGGGCTGTACCAGATGCTCGATCCGTCGCGCGCACGACGCGTCCCCATCTCGTACAGCGAGTTCAACTCGGAGCTCGACAAGGGCAACCTCGAGTCGGTGATGTTTGCCGAGCGCATCGTGCACGGCAAGTTCAAGACGCCTTTCACCAAGCCGGGCGACGGTCCGCAGGCACTGGCCGGGCCGTTCAAAGAATTTGAAATGACGTTGCCGTTCGTCGACGCCTCCGAGCTGGTCGACCGGCTTCAGGCGGCCGGCGTCCAGGTGGACGCGCAGCAGAAGGAATTCTCCTGGACCACGCTTCTGCTCACGTTCTCGCCGTGGTTGATCTTCATTCTCATCTGGTTGTTCATGATCCGCCAGATGCAGGGCGGGCCGAAGGGGATCTTCTCGTTCGGAAAGTCCAAGGCGCGCCTGCTCACGGAGAACAAGCCCAAGATCACCTTTGCCGACGTGGCGGGCGCTGACGAAGCCAAGGAAGAACTTAAGGAGATCATCGAGTTTTTGAAGGAACCCGCCAAGTTTCAGAAGCTGGGCGGCAAGATTCCAAAAGGCGCCCTGCTGTTGGGGCCTCCCGGGACCGGCAAGACGCTTCTGGCGCGCGCCGTAGCGGGCGAGGCCGGTGTGCCATTCTTCAGCATGTCGGGCTCTGATTTCGTTGAAATGTTCGTGGGCGTAGGCGCCTCGCGCGTGCGCGACCTGTTTGAGCAAGGAAAGCGCAGTGCGCCGTGCATCATCTTCATCGATGAGATCGACGCCGTGGGCCGTCACCGCGGCGCGGGTCTGGGCGGCGGACACGACGAGCGCGAGCAGACGCTCAATCAGTTACTTGTGGAGATGGACGGTTTCGAGTCGAATGAAGGGGTCATTCTGGTGGCCGCCACCAACCGACCCGATGTGCTGGATCCTGCCCTGCTCCGTCCCGGCCGATTCGACCGGCAGATCGTGGTAGATGCTCCCGATGTCAAAGGACGCGAGGGCATTCTTCGTGTGCACGCGCGCAAGGTCGCCCTGAACGATACGGTGGACCTGGCGGTACTGGCCCGTGGAACCCCTGGGCTTTCGGGCGCGGATCTGGCCAACCTGGTCAATGAAGCCGCACTATTGGCCGCGCGTCGCAACCACGAAAAAGTCAGCATGACCGACTTTGAAGACGCCAAGGACAAGGTGATGATGGGCACCGAGCGTCGCAGCCTGGTGATCTCCGAGAAGGAAAAGGAAACCACGGCCTATCACGAGGCGGGGCACGCCCTGGTGGCGCGCCTCATCCCGGGCACCGATCCGGTGCACAAGGTCACCATCGTGCCGCGCGGGCGGGCCCTGGGCCTCACGCACTACCTTCCGGAAGATGAACGCCACACGTATTCCCGGGAGTACCTCGAGGGCCGCATGGCGTTCATGATGGGCGGCCGAGTGGCCGAGCAGCTGGTGTTCGATCAGCTCACCACGGGCGCTGGAAACGATCTAGAACGCGCCACCGATCTGGCCAGGCGCATGGTGTGCGAGTGGGGCATGTCCGACAAGATGGGCCCGCTCACGTACGGCAAGAAGCAGGAGGAGATCTTCCTGGGTCGCGAGATCAGCCAGCACCGCGATTACTCCGAGCAGACTGCACAGGTCATCGACGGCGAAGTGAAGCGGATCGTGATAGAGGCCGAGGAGAAGGCCACGCGGCTGTTGGCAGCCAATCTCGACAAGCTGAAGCGAATTGCCAAGGCACTGCGCGAGCGTGAAATCCTCGACGGCCACGAAGTGGATCAGCTGATCAACGGCGAGGAACTGCCGAGCGTGGTGGTCTCGCCGGCCCCAGCGCCGGCGTAGATCTGCAGTTTACCTGGAGCCAGGTTCGGGCATGCGGCGTGCGTGCCCGGGCCTGGCTTCTCTTTTGGGTTAGAGTCCCAGTCTCTCCTCCCGTAGTAATACAACCGAGCTGCTCCCGAGATGGACGCCGGCACGGCGATGTGCTGATCGGACTGTTGGTCGCAACCTTCGGGCAGGGTATATTGGCAGACCGTGCCCCTCGCCCCGAGGAGAGCACACCGTCCCGACCCTCACTCAAGGCGGTGCCCGCATGAAGTCCGGTCTGATTCGAGTTACCTTCTCACTGTTTGCCCTTCTGGGCATCCTCACTCCAGCAAACGCAGGCGCACCGGCCACGGCGAAGAAGCCGGTGCTCGATTCGTACCACGGAGTCAAGGTCCTCGAAGACTACCGCTGGCTGGAGACCTGGGACGATCCCGATGTGCGGACTTGGACGGACGAGCAGAATCTCCTCACCCGCTCACACCTCGATGCCATTCCGGAGCGTGCTTTGCTGAAGGATGAACTCTGGCGGCTGCTCGGTGCGCAGCAGGTGTCGTACTATGGGCTCCAATATGCGAGCGGCAAGCTGTACGCCATGAAATCACAGCCGCCGCATGAGCAGCCGTTCCTGGTGACACTGGACAACGAGAACGACCTGTCCGGCGAGCGCGTTCTAATCGATCTGAATACGCTCGATACGTCGCTCACCACGGCCATCGACTTCTTCGTGCCCTCGCACGATGGACAGCAGGTGGCGGTGTCGCTGTCGCGCCGCGGCAGTGAGTACGGCACGGTGTATGTGTACGATGCGCAATCCGGAACACGTTCCGAGGATGTCGTGCCTCGCGTGAACGGCCCCACGGCGGGCGGCAGCGTGGCCTGGACCGCCGACAACGACGGGTTCTACTACACACGCTATCCTCACGAGGGAGAGCGCGCCGAGGCGGATCTCAGCTTCTACCAGCAAGTGTACTTCCACAAGCTGGGCACGCATCATGAAGAAGATCGCTACTCCGTGGGCAAAGAGTTCCCGCGCATCGCCGAAATCGAGATGTTCACTCCGCCCGGCGGCCGATTCCTGGTGAGCGAAGTCTCCAATGGAGATGGCGGTGAGCATGCGCATTACCTGCTCGACCCGCCGTCGGGCTGGCAACAGGTCACAGAGTTCGCCGACAGCACTCGCAGAGCGAAGTTCGGGCCCGACGGGGCGATGTATCTGTTGTCGTACAAGGGCGCCCCGAACGGGAAGATTCTCCGTCTGGCTCCCGGGGAATCCGAGCTGGGCGCCGCCACCGTGGTGGTGTCGGAAAGCGACGTCGCCATCCAGGACTTCCTGCCCACGGCGACGAGACTGTACGTGGTGGATATCGTCGGGGGACCTTCGCGCGTTCGCGTGTTCGATGCCGACGGACGGATGTCGACTCCCTGGCAGGTGGAACCGGTCTCGTCGATCGGCGGGCTTCTGGCGCTCGAGGGCGACGACATTCTCTTCCGGTCCTCCAGCTACACAGAGCCTGGGGCATGGTATCGGTATAAAGCCGCCTCCCGCACGGTTGAGCGTTCTGCACTGGCCGATGCAACGCTCGCCGACTACAGCCAGGTGGAGGTGATCCGTGCCACGGCCACGTCTAAAGACGGCACGCAGATTCCCATGTCGATCCTGCGCAACAAGGGCATCGCGCTCGACGGCAGTCATCCGGCTCTTCTCACCGGCTATGGCGGGTACGGCTCCAGCCAGACACCCAACTTCTCCACGTCACGCTCCATCTGGCTGAACCAGGGGGGTGTGCTGGCCATCGCGAATCTGCGCGGCGGCGGAGAATTCGGGGAGACGTGGCATCGCCAGGGCAACCTCACGCACAAGCAAAATGTCTTCGATGATTTGATCGCCTGCGGCGAGTACCTGGTGAGCGCAGGCTACACGCGCCCCGAGCGGCTGGCCATCGAGGGCGGCAGCAACGGCGGATTGCTCATGGGTGCGGCACTCACGCAGCGCTCCGACCTGTTCCGGGCCGTGGTGTCGCATGTGGGCCTCTACGACATGTTGCGCGTGGAGCTGGATCCCAATGGCGAATTTAACACGACAGAGTTCGGCACGGTGAAGGACCCGGAGCAGTTCAAAGCGTTGTACGGCTACTCACCTTACCACCGCGTGAAGGACCAGACCGCCTACCCAGCCGTGCTTTTTCTCACCGGCGTGCACGATGGCCGCGTGAATCCAGCGCACTCGCGGAAGATGACCGCCCGGCTGCAGGCGGCGACATCGTCGGAGCGCCCGATTCTGTTGCGCACCAGCATGGACACCGGGCACGGGCGAGGCACGTCGCTCTCGCGCGTGGTGGACCGCCAGGCCGACGTGTATGTGTTTCTATTTAGCGAGCTTGGGATGTCGTACCGCACAACGGCGGTTACCGGAGCTATCGAGACCGGTCGCTAAGCGAGCGACCTACTCGTTGCGGCCCGGTCAGGTCACGCTGTGCGACCTGGCCTGTTCATGCAGTGTTTCAGGTGCGATATCTGCGCCGTTGGGCCAGGCGACAGTACCGCCGTCGATGAAGAATCGCGCAAAGTAGGCACGGTCTTTCAGCGGCTCAAATACCGGGCCAGACAGCCACGGCCCGAAATCGATAGTCCCCTTCACTCCATCGCTGAAGGTGAGGTAGATTCTGTATTCACCCCTGTATTCCGCGGACACCACCATGGGAAGTGAGTCCATTTGTGCCTCCTCAATCCAGGGGCGCGATGCTCTCAAGAGGCTCCCCTGCTCTGATTCGGTCCCAATTTGACTCTAGTTCCAGCCGACGCGCAACACTCCATTTCCTGATCAGTCGCAATGCATTGTGAGAGCCGATGCTTCCATTCAAGCAGTCTCCATTGAAACTGAACGTAGCCCTCTGCCCCTGGTATTCGGCGTGGAAATGAGGTGGACCATGCTCGCGATAATACATTCGAATCACAATGCCAAAGAAGATCGAGACGACCGGCATGACGATATTGGGTTGGCCTTTGAGTGGATGGATTTGTGGGAACCGCCACCCTTTGGGGTGACACAACGCCCGATCTCTACACTCTCGGCTTCCGTTAGAAGCAGCGGGCCCGCATGCTATCCGCGTCGAGGAACGAGGAAGCCGTTCCCGCGCTGGTGGATTACAAGATTCGTGCCAGTTGACTGAATCGTGTCTCCCTTCCGCCCGGAGACCGGTATAGCGGCACGCCGCACCAGCTGGCCGGTGACATTGGACCGGCTCCCCGGGACGCTCGGCACAATCGAGTTGCGCACGTCACGTCCGGGAGATAACTGCCGCAACCACTTGGCTGCGCCATGACCTTTGCGCGCCTTTGCGCATGATCCACGCGGATTCACCCCCGGACTTGACCCGGCACTGCCGCGGCTT
>Ga0105347_1000306_pt1 | contig 24351 bp, 18 predicted proteins | sample EasRivMeERMLT890_FD_89677 | JGI IMG/M metagenome (GOLD analysis project Ga0105347, IMG submission 89677) | Soil microbial communities from meander-bound floodplain in the East River, Colorado, USA - East River MetaG ERMLT890 | ecosystem: Environmental > Terrestrial > Soil > Floodplain | place... | reverse complement strand
TCTTTGCCATTGGCAAAGCGAGGCAATGCAAATGATAAAAGAGTTGAGGTTGCCCGCCCCGCGCAGCAAGAGCGCGCTTCCCGTCTTGATTCTCGTCGCCCTGGCGATCGGCGCGGTGATCTTTGGTTACTTCCAGTACTTCGATTCCGCGGGTGCGGCTAGCGGTACTCTTTTCCCCGTTTCAGATAAGACGAATCCGGGCGGTTGGACGAACAATGTGGCGACGTCCTGCAATGGCGTCATCTCCACCGCCTGCTCGGCAGTCCTCGACGAGGATGTCGACGCGCCGATCGACGCCGACTTCATCCAGACTCCAATTGACACGATTAGTTCCCAGAGCGAGTTCCACATGCTCGACGCCTCGGTTTTCCAGGCGAAACTGACCGACCTCAACGTCCGCTACCGCGCCTACAAGACGGGCACTAAGGCAGCGACCATCAAGGTCGATGTCGTCACGGAGGGCGGCACAGTGGTCGGCCTGCCTCCTACAACCGTCCTAACGGGATCTGCGACCACTTACTCCTACAACCTGAGCGCCTTGCAGTTCACCCAGGCCGAGACCGATAAGTTGTTCGTCAGGGTCACCGGAACAACCGCAGGGGTGGGAACCGCTACGCGAGTAGTGATGACGGTCGTCAACACCGACACTACCTACACCGAGGTTGCCCTCAACCCCGCGCTCCCTTCTACCTGCGGACTTGATATCGCGCTCGTCGCGGACACCTCAGGCAGCATCGACGGCACCGAACTGCAGGACCAGAAGGACGCCTTCAATGCGTTCATCGACGCGCTCCTCCCCGGTACTCCCACTAACATGGCCGTCGTCGACTTCGACACCCAGGCCACCGTGACACAAGGCTTCACAGCGAACACGACCAATCTCCACAATGCCGTCAACGCCTTCACGCCCAGCGGACTCACGAACTGGGAGGACGCCCTGCGCGACGCACGCAACCTCTTCCCGCACCGCAACGACAAGCCGGACCTAATCATCTTCGCCTCCGACGGCGACCCCAACACCACGGGCGACCCGGGTGCTCTCGTCGGCGAACAGGCAGCCATGCACGCGGCCATCGCCCAGGCGGATCTCGCCAAGCAGGCCGGCATCCGGATCCTCGCATATGGGCTCGGCCCGGACCCTGACATCTCGAACCTGGAGTCGATATCCAGTTTCGACGCCGTAACGGTCACTCCTTTCGCCGACCTCGAAGACGAGCTGTTCGAACTCGCCACGGATCTCTGTGGCGGCCAGGTCAGCGTCCACAAGCTCATCGACGCCGACGGCAACCCGCTGACCACCGGCGACCAGACGAGCACCCAGAACTGGTTCTTCAACGTGAGCGTGACGAGCGGTGGCGGCGACGCGGCTGTGCCGCCCTCCGGATTCACCGACATAAATGGCTACTTCGTATCCGATATCTCGCTCGGTGGGGACGATATGGCGACGGTCAACGTCGTGGAGACCGTCCAATCGGGGTATGCCTTGATCCAGGCGTCGTGTATGTCCGTTGGCAACGGTGCCGAGGGCGTTCCATCGGGCAATGCCGTGAACAACATCCAGATCGGAGTGTTGGACATCGTCCAGTGCACCTTCATCAACGCGCTTCAGAAGCCGTTTACGGTCCAAAAAGACTTCCAGCCGGATGCACCCGGGTCCGTCACAGTGAGCCTGAGCTGTGCCAGCGGGATCGTCGCGCCCGCGTCGGCACCGGCAAGCGAGGCCACGCCCGCGAACTTTACGGTGACTGGCTACAGCGGCAACCCGAACTGCACGGCGACGGAATCACCCATTCCGAACGGGTACGACTCCTCCGGGACGTGCAATGCGACCCTGAACACCGGCATCTGCCAAATCGTGAACGTTCTGCGGACCGCCAACATAACGGTCAACAAGGACTTCTCGGACAACAACCCGGCGAACGTGACGATCGCGGTTGCCTGCACCTCGGGCACTGTCTCCATCAGCGATAGCACGGCCTCCGAGTCGGACGGCGCGAACATCACGGTCACCGGCTTCAACCTCGGGACGACTTGCACGGCGACGGAGGCTGTCCCGCCGGGCTACACCGCCAACCAGGCGGGTTGTGCCAACATCGCAATCACGCCCGGCGGCAACCACACCTGTACCATCATCAACACGCTCAACCAGGCGATGTTCACCGTTTACAAGGACGTTGTGCCTGACAACCCATCCATCATCGTCGTCATCACGGTGACGTGCAGCAGTGGGACCGTCAGTCCGCCGAACGCGAACGCATCCGAGGGATCGCCCGCCGTCTTCACGATTACTGGATTCACCACGCCAGCCACCTGCACCGCCACAGAGTCCGCGCCTCCTGGGTACAACGGTAACGAGGCGGGCTGCGCCAACGTGGCGATCATGCCTGCTGGCAGTCACAACTGCACGATCACGAACACCGCCATCACCGAAGACTTCACCGTCGTCAAGGACTTCAGCGACAACAACCCTGCCTCGGTGATGGTGCAGCTCTCCTGCCCCGGCTTCACCGTGACGCCTTCATCGCAGCTTGCCTCCGAGTCGAGTCCGGCAGTGTTCACGGTGATCGCCGTCGTCGGGAACCCGAACTGCACCGCGACGGAGATGCCCATTCCGGCGAACTACACCTCCTCGGGCACGTGCAGCGCGCTCGTGACGGTCGGCACCTGCACGATCGTCAACACGCTCGACTTCCCGGACGTAGCCTTCCAGGTGTTCAAGGACTTCACTGACGACAACCCGGCGCCAGTCGGCATCGCCCTCGCCTGCTCTCCCGGCCAGGTGATCTCAGTCGTCGACGGCACAGCCTCCGAGGGTGACCCCGCAGACTTCGTCGTGGAAGTCCAGCCCAACACGACTTGCACGGCGACCGAGGCCGTTCCGTTTGGCTACTCTGCCGACGAGACAAACTGCGAGATGGTGCCGGTGAGCAACTTCCAGTGCACGATTGTGAACACACCGGAGGCGGTTTCGGTGGGTGGCGAGGTGACGATCGGCGTAACTGGATCCGGCGGCGGAACCACATTCCCGATCTGGCTCGTCGCGCTGCTACTGTCGGTGCCGGTGATGCTCAGTGGCGGCCTTGTCCTCGCACGGCGCCGCATCTAGCCCCTGAGTCTGTCTTAGCGCTGTTCGCCCGCCTTAGTCATCCGCGCGATCATCCCCAGTGCGCCGGAGTGGTCGGCCAATTCCGAGATGGCCAGGCGGACGTGCTTGAGCGGCTCTCCCAGGGCAACTTCCTTCATCGTCGCCTCCACTTGCGGCAGGAAGAGGGGCGCCGACTTTGCGACGCCGCCGCCGATCACGATGACCTCCGGGCTCAACAGGTTTACCGCGTTTCCCAGGCTGATCCCCAGAATGTGGCCGGCCTCGGCGTAGATTTCGCGGGACGCCTCGTCTCCCGCCTCCGCCGCCTCGGCCACCAGTTTGGAGCTCAGTCTCCCCTCCCTGTCCTTGATCCGGGCGAGGCGCGTCGAGCGGCCCTGGGCCGCCGCTTCTTCGGCCTTACGGGCGATGGCTGTGCCCGAGGCCATGATCTCGAGGCACCCGTTGTTTCCACAAGGACACCGCGGACCGGCTGGATCGACGATGGTGTGGCCAATTTCACCCGCGGAACCCCGGGCGCCGCCGTAGAGTTTGCCATCAATAATCAGTCCGCCCCCAATGCCAGTGCTGACCGTGACGTATAGCAGGTGACGCGCCCCTCGCCCTGCTCCGAACACGTGCTCGCCCAGGGCCGCGGCGTTGGCGTCGTTCTCCAGGATCACGGGCACGCCGAGCCGCTTACTCATGATGCGCACGAGGGGGACATTCTTCCACCCGATCAACTGAGGCGCCTCCGGGACGACGCCTCCCCTGGAATCGACCCAGCCCGGCGACGCGATGCCCACGCCGCCAAGATCCCGGACCGACGCGGACGCATCGGCGCACGCCGCCCCGAGGCACTCCTCCATGGTCGCAAGCGTGGTGTCGAGCCCATCGGCCGCGCGGGAGAGACGCTTATCCGCACCCTTGATCTCGCCCGCAGCCGTCGCAACGATCGCGCGGACGTTGGTTCCGCCCAGGTCGATGGCGCCGAGGAGCGTGGTCATGCGGGGAATGCTAGCAGACGGGACTTTATGGGGTCAGGCGGAGCTCCCGGCGCCGCTTATGGCTCGAGTTCCCTCACCATGAGCGGGAAGTGGCCCGTAGTGGCTCATCAGAATTGAGGCGTCAGGCGACGGCTGTGGCTTCGAGTTCGACCAGCAGTTCAGGAAATGCGAGTTCCTTCACGCCGAGGAGGGTACTGGCGGGCTTGCAGCCTGCGGCGTTGAGGCGTCCGGCCCAGGCGGGAAGGGCGGGGAAGACTCCCTGGACGTCGGTGGTGTAGATGTTAAGGCGGACGACGTTCGCGAGCGTCATGTCCGCCTTCGCGAGGACCGCCTCCAGGTTGTCCAGTGCCTTGTTGACTTGCGCCGTCATGTCGCCGCCGTTGACCGGAGTGCCGTTCTCGTCTACGGAGGTCTGGCCGGCGCAGAGGAGCACGCGCTGCTGTCCGGTGAACTCGACGCCTTGCGAAAAGCCGAAGTTGTCTTGCCAGGTCCAGGGGTTGATGGGGCGCTGCTGCATGATGATCCTCCTTGGAGTGATAAAGGCCGGACTGAAGTCCGGCCTTCGGTTTCTTTGCCTATTGTTCCTTAACCCGCGGGCGTAGCCTCCCAGAGGGTGTGGTAGTTTCGGCCGGTGATGGCGTCGCGCTCGGCGAGACGTTCGAGGTGGATTAGTTGCTGGATAGCTTCGTCCACCTGGTCAGCGGCATCGGGGCCCACGCGATTGCGGACCATCGCGCTGAGGCCGGACTCCTCGTAGTAGCGGATGGAGTGGGGCCAGACGAAGAAGCTGAAGCTCTCGGGAACACCGAAGGCAGGGCGCTCTTTACCGAGCCAGAAGAATCGCTCTTCGACGCTGGTGACGGGCTCCACCACTCTGATCATTGTCGTGACCTCGTCAGTGCTGCGCGTGTCGATAAGGAGCCGCTCGGGGAAGAGGCGAAAGCCGACGGTGAAGACGTCCGCGTTCTCAACGACGTTCCGCAGTTCTTCGAGGTCAATTAACATTCCGTGCTCCGTTGACAAAATATGTGGTCTCTACGGCGATTGTACTACCACCGCCGTCCGTTATGTGTGGCGAGCCCACAAGGATTGTGGATGGCGCGGGCCGGGTTCGCGGTGTAGGGGCTTAGCAATCCGCAGATTGCTAAGCCCCTACGGTTGTTCGTGGTTCGATTCCTAGTACATGTCCGACATGGCCGGCGCGGGCATGGCGCCCCGCTTCTCCGGGATCTCGGTGACGAGGCAGTTGGTGGTGAGAACCATGGATGCGATGCTGACCGCGTTCTCAAGGGCAGAGCGAGTGACCTTGACGGGGTCGACGATGCCCTTCTTGACCATGTTGCCGTAGTCGTTGTTGGCAGCGTCGTAACCTTCGCCTGCCTTGAGGCTCTTGACCTTCTGGACGATGACGGAGCCGTCCTGGCCGGCGTTCATAGCGATGCGGCGGAGGGGCTCTTCGAGGGCGCGCCTCAGAATAGCGGCGCCTGTGGCTTCGTCGTCGGCCAGCTTCTGCTTGTCGAGCGCGGAGAGAGCGTTGATGAAGGCGACGCCCCCACCGGAGACGATGCCCTCTTCGACGGCGGCACGGGTGGCCTGGACGGCGTCCTCGACGCGGTGCTTGCGCTCCTTGAGCTCGGTCTCGGTGGCGGCGCCGACCTTAATAACGGCGACACTTCCCGTGAGCTTGCCGAGGCGCTCCTGGAGCTTCTCGCGGTCCCAGTCGGAGGTGGCGGCGTCGATGGCGGCCTTGACGGCGCCGACGCGGCCCGAGACGGCTTTAGCGTCTCCGCCACCCTGGACGATGGTGGTCTCTTCCTTGCCAATGACGACACGGCGAGCACGGCCGAGGTCGGTGAGCTCAGCGGCGTCGAGCTTGCGCCCGAGTTCGTCGCTGATCAATTCGCCGCCGGTGACCGTGGCGAGGTCGCCGAGGTTGTCCTTGCGGCGGTCGCCGAAGCCGGGGGCCTTTACGGCACAGACGTTGATCGTGCCGCGGAGCTTGTTGACGGCCAGCGTGGCAAGGGCCTCCCCCTCGCAGTCGTCGCAGACGATGAGCAGGTTCTTGCTGCCGCTCTGGAGGACCTTCTCCAGCACGGGCAGGATGTCCGCCACGGCGGAGAGCTTCTTGTCGGTGATGAGGATGTAGGGGTCGTCGATGATTGCTTCCATGCGCTCCGGGCTGGTCATGAAGTAGGGGGAGATGTAGCCGCGGTCGAAGCTCATGCCCTCTACGAACTCGGTCTCGGTTTTGATCCCCTTGGACTCCTCGACCGTGATGACGCCGTCCTTGCCGACCTTCTCCATGACCTCGGCGATGAGTTCGCCGATCTCGGCGTCGTTGTTGGCGGAGATGGCGGCTACCTGGGCCATTTGCTCGCGCTTGGTGACGTTGATGGCGCTCTTCTTGATGGCGCCGACAACCACTTCGGCGGCCTGCTCGATGCCACGCTTCAGGGCCATCGGGTTGGCGCCGGCGGCGACGTTCTTGAGACCCTCGGTGACGATGGCCTGGCCGAGAACGGTGGCGGTGGTGGTGCCGTCACCGGCGATGTCGTTGGTCTTGGAGGCGATCTCCTTGGCGAGCTGGGCGCCGATGTTCTCGAAAGGGTCCTCAAGCTCGACGTCCTTGGCGATTGTTACGCCGTCGTTGGTGATGGTTGGGGAGCCGAATTTCTTCTCGAGGACGACGTTGCGGCCGCGCGGGCCGAGGGTGATCTTGACGGCGTCGGCGAGGGCGTCGACCCCGTTCTTGAGGGCGTGACGAGCAGCCTCGTCAAAGAGCATTTGCTTGGCCATGGGGCATCTCTCCTTGTGCGTGTTTCTTCGCGGTGGGCGAAGTTCGTTTTGTAGATTCGCTGTTTTTGGATTAGCACTCTCGTGGGGCGAGTGCTAAAGAGTATTGTGGAGGATGGCGTTGGGAAGTGCAAGAGGGTGATGGAAGGCAGGCTGCGCACGCACGTACATATTGATAGTAGTATTCGAGGACAGGAAGACGTGAAGTGATCAAGCCGATCTGGTTTGTTGCCGGGCTTGCTCTTGTCGGCATCGCCGGCTTTGGAGCGGGGCTACTTGTTGGCTCATCGGATGACGGGGATGACTCACCGGAGTCGGTTGAGCGGCCGTCACAAGAGGCAAGCCCTACCGCAAGTGCCGAGCCAGGGTCAGTCAGGCCCGAAGCGGTTACTATCGACATAGGGCCGATCTACTCTTCCGGGCAGTTGGGGACGGCCGTCATCACGGAGAAGAGACGGAACGAATCGATGCAGATCGCGCTCGAGATCGCAGGTTCGTCACCGGGGATTGACCAGCCCGCCGAGTTGCGCTGGAGTCAGCCCAACGACCGTCAATGCGAATTTCCACTGAGCGGCGGGGTTGCGTACGCGTTGCAAGACATAGTAGACGGGTTGTCCGTCACTGAAATTGACGAAGCCCTGTACACTTTCGGCGGCAACGCATCGTATGTAGTCGTGGTGTACGAATCGGCGGAGCAAACCGAGGTACCAGTGGCGTGCGGGGTCATCGATCGCGCGGATTTTCAGTAGAAGGGGTGGGCATGGCGTCGCAACACGTCTATTCCCCCTCCCCTCCAGACACGAGGTGAACGTCCACCTCCCCCGCTGCGGCGGCCAGCCGCGTCGCTGTTGACCCCGTCAGGCGGCCGAGCAATCCCCCGCCGCTCTTGCCGATGACGATGCTGCCCGCGTTCTTGTCGCGGGCAAGGCCAAGAAGCGCCTTCGTTACGTCGTTCTCGCGGAGACGGTAGATCTCCGCGCCGAGGTCAGCGGCGAATCTGAGATTGGCTTCCAGTTGTTGCCGCGGTTCGGGTCCCGCCGCGGCCCAGGACGGGGTCTCGACAAAGACCGCGAGCAGGTCCGTCTGCAACCCGTTGGCGAGCCGCCAGGCCCGGCGGATGACGCGCTGCGCGCCCGGCGACTCGTTGATCGCGACAATGACGCGGTCGGCGGCGGACCACGCGGCGTCGATCTCCTGGCCGCGCATGTACTCTTCGAGGTCCTCCTCGACGGCGGTGGCGACGCGGCGCAGGGCCAATTCGCGCAGGGCGTTGAGGTTGCCTTCGCGGAAGAAGCTCTCCAGCGCCCGCTGCGCGCGGTCCGGCGGGTAGACGTTGCCATGCTTAATGCGCGATCGAAGCGCCTGGGCCGACATGTCGACGATCTCAACCTCGTCGGCCTTGTCGACGACTTCATCGGGGATGCGTTCGCGGACAGGGACGCCGGTGATCGTCTGAACGATGTCGGCGAGGCTCTCGAGGTGCTGGACGTTCACGGTGCTGATGACGGTAATGCCGTGATCGAGGAGTTCGTACACGTCCTGATACCGCTTCTCGTTGCGCGATCCCGGTGCGTTGGTATGGGCCAGCTCGTCGACGCAGGCAACCTGTGGGGCGCGGGCAATGACAGCGTCGGTGTCCATCTCCTCCAGTGTCACGCCCTTGTATTCGGCTTTCTTCCGGGGGATTACCTCGAGATCGGCGACTGCTTGCACCGTGAGGGGCCGGTTGTAGGTCTCCACGTAGCCGACCACAGCGTCGGTGCCGCGTTGCTTGCGCCGTCGGGCTTCGTGGAGCATGGCGTAGGTCTTGCCGACGCCGGGGGCCATGCCCAGGTAGATGCGGAGGCGCCCGCGGGCGCCCTGCCCGGCCTGGAGGCGGACGCGTTCGAGCATCTGCTCCGGGGTCGGCCGCTGGTCGTCGGTCCGGGTCATCTGACTACGGGACGAGTTGATCCAGGGCGAGGTTCAGCTTGAGAACGTTCACGGTCTCCTCGCCCATGAAGCCAAGCATACTCCCGTCGGTGTGATCCTCGATGAGGTCCAGCACCTCGGCTTCCTGGAGGCCACGGGCCTCAGCGACGCGGGCCGCCTGGAAGCGAGCGGCTTCGGGGGAGATGTGCGGATCGAGGCCGCTGGCTGAAGCGGTGACGAGTTCTGCAGGGACCTCGGCGTCGTCGGCGAGGCCATGTGCTTTACGGAGTGCCACGGCGCGCTCGGTAGCCTGGTCGCGAAGCTTCTGGCTGGTGGGGCCGAGGTTCGAGCCGCTGGATGCGCTTGCATCGTAACCGTCGCCGGCGGCGGAAGGACGGCCCCAGAAGTAATTGTCAGAGGTGAATGCCTGGCCGATTAGTTCGGACCCGATGACGTTGCCGTCGTCATCCTTGATGAGGCTGCCGTCGGCGTTGCCGGCGAAGGCGACCTGGGCGATGCCCGTGATCGAGAGCGGATAAGCGAGGCCGAGCAGCAGCGTAAAGAGCGCGACCATCACGATCGCGGGGCGGACTTCTCTCAGCAGTGCGTTCACGTGGGTCTCCTATGCCAGTCCGATGGTCGAAACGATGACGTCGATGAGCTTGATGCCGATGAAGGGAACGAGGATACCGCCGAGGCCGTAGATCAGCAGGTTCCGGCCGAGTAGTTCCGATGCCGGGGCGGCACGGTAGGCCACGCCTCGCAGGGCGAGCGGGATCAGCGCGATGATGATCAGCGCGTTGAAGATGACGGCAGAAAGGATCGCGCTTTCCGGCGAATCCAACGCCATCACGTTCAACTCGTCCAGCTCAGGGTAGGTGACGACAAAGGCGGCGGGGATGATGGCGAAGTACTTGGCGACATCGTTGGCGATCGAGAACGTGGTGATGGCGCCGCGTGTGATCAGCAGTTGCTTGCCGATGCGCACGACCTCGATGAGCTTGGTGGGGTTGGAGTCGAGGTCCACCATGTTCGCCGCTTCCTTGGCGGCAGCGGTGCCGGAGTTCATCGCCATGCCGACATCGGCCTGGGCGAGCGCTGGGGCGTCGTTGGTGCCATCCCCGGTCATAGCGACGAGGTGGCCCTCGGCCTGGAGTTCGCGGATCGTCGTGATCTTGTCCTCCGGCTTCGCCTCAGCCAGGAAGTCGTCGACGCCGGCCTCGGCGGCAATCGTCGCGGCCGTAAGCTTGTTGTCCCCGGTGACCATGATCGTCCGGATGCCCATGCGCCGGAGTTCGTCGAAGCGGTCGCGCATGCCGGGCTTCACGGTGTCCTTCAGGTAGACTGCGCCGACGAGTGTCCCGTTCTCGGTCACGGCCAGCGGCGTGCCGCCCTCGCTCGAGATGCGGTCCGCCGTGCCGCGCAGGTCGTCCGGCATGCCGCCGGGCAGCTTCGCAGCGATAGCGTCGACCGCGCCCTTCATCCATGACTTGCCGTCCAGGTTCAGTCCACTCGTCCGCGTCTCGGCGGAGAACGGGATCAGCTCTGCGCCCGATGGCGTGTCGCCGTCCGGTCCGGGGAGCTGAGCGCCGAGTTGTAGGGCGAGGGCGACAATGCTCCGCCCCTCGGGGGTCTCGTCGCCGAGGGAAGACCAGAGCGCGGCGTTGACGGCTGCCTCGCTGGAAGCACCGGCTACCGGCACGATCTCGGCGGCGAGCCGGTTGCCGTAGGTGATAGTGCCGGTCTTGTCGAGCAGAAGCACATCGACGTCGCCCGCCGTCTCGACTGCGCGGCCGGACATGGCGAGGACGTTGAAGCGGGTGACGCGGTCCATGCCGGCGATGCCTATTGCGGAGAGGAGCGCACCGATCGTGGTCGGCAGCAGGCAGACGAGGAGCGCGATAAGGATGATTGTGTCGATGGCGTCGCCCGCGTAAACCGCGAATGGCTGCAGGGTCACGACGACAAGCAGGAAGATGACACTCATCGCCGCAAGCAAGATCGTCAGCGCGATCTCGTTCGGGGTCTTCTGGCGGCGGGCGCCCTCGACGAGCGCGATCATGCGGTCCAGGAACGTCTGGCCGGGATCGGCAGTGATCCGGATCTTGAGCCAGTCGGAAACGACCTGGGTGCCGCCGGTGACGCCACTACGGATATCTGTACCCGGCTCTTTGAGGACAGGCGCGGACTCGCCGGTAATTGCAGCCTCGTTGACGTAGGCCACCCCCTCGACGATCTCGCCGTCGCCAGGGATCATCTCGCCCTCGTTGACCAGCACGATGTCGCCCTTGCGGAGGATTGCGGAAGAGACCATCTCCTCGCCGCCGTTGCGGAGGATGCGGGCGGGCGTGTCCTTCTTCGTCGCGCGCAGGGTGTCGGCCTGGGCCTTACCACGCGCTTCGGCAATCGCCTCCGCAAAGTTGGCAAAGAGGACTGTAAACCACAGCCAGGCCGTGATCTGCATCTCGAAGGCCACGTTTTCGCCAGAGATAGCCGCCTCGACGGCCCAGAAGGTCGTGAGAATGCTGCCTGCTTCGACGATGAACATGACGGGGTTGCGCGCCATGGCGATCGGATTGAGCTTCGGGAAGGAGTTGAATGCGGCCGAACGAACGAGGGGCCACGTCCAGACGCTCTTTCCTGAACGTCTTGACTCAGCGACTCCCTTCATCTCGTGCGTCTCCGCAGTGCGCTGGGACGGCGGTTCCAGGCCGCGGGCCGGATCAGCATCGCGCTCCTGGATGACGCGCACGGGCCGGTCACGGTCTTCGTTGGACTGATCGCTTTTCATCTCATCATCCTCAGAAGGTGGTGCCGTTGTTGCCCACGAAGTGCTCGACGATGGGGCCAAGAGCGAGGGCCGGGAAGAACGTCAGGAGGCCGACGATCAGGAGAACGCCAACCAGCAAGCCGACCCAGAGGCCGCCGGTGGTGGGGAAGGTGCCGAGGCTCGGCGGGGCAGGCTGCTTGCGGGCCATTGAGCCAGCGACCGCGAGTGTGAGCACGATGATGAGGAAGCGACCGATCAGCATCGCGAAGCCGAGGGCGCTGTTGTAGAAGCCGGTGTTCACGGTGATGCCAGCGAATGCGGAACCGTTGTTGCCCGTCGCCGATGTGAAGGCGTAGAGCATCTCGCTGAAGCCGTGGGGGCCACCGTTGTTGAGGGTGGCGGTGCCCCATTCGCTGGCGGCCGCGGCGCCCGTCATGAGCAAGATCGTGGCCGGGAATATCAGGATGGCGATGGCCACCATCCTGATCTCGCAGCTCTGCACCTTCTTACCGATGTACTCCGGGGTGCGCCCGACCATGAGTCCCGCGAGGAACACTGCGAGCAAGGCGACGAAGAGAATGCCGTAGAGACCGCTTCCGACACCGCCGAAGATGTTCTCCCCCAGCTGAATGTCAGCCATGGTAATGAGCCCGCCAAGCGCGTTGAAGCTGTCGTGCATGGAGTTGACGGCGCCGCAGGAGGTGACCGTGGTTGTTACCGCGAAAAGCGCCGAGAGCGTAACCCCGAAACGTGTCTCTTTGCCCTCCAGGTTGCCAACCGACTGATCGATCTCGAGGCCCTCGAGGGCGGGGTTGGCATCGGTCTCCGCCCAGTAACAGGCGCCGACCGCGAGCAAGTAGAGGATGCTCATGGCCGCGAATACCGTCCAGCCCTGCCGCTGATTACCGACGAAACGGCCAAACGTATAGGTGAGGGCGGCCGGAATGGCGAGGATCGCAAGCATCTCGACGAAATTGGTGAGCGCGTTGGGATTCTCGTAGGGGTGCGCGGAGTTGGCGTTGAAGAAGCCGCCGCCGTTGGTACCCAGTTCCTTGATGAACTCCTGGGAAGCCACAGGTCCCTGGGCTATGGTCTGCGAGAAGCCGTCGATGCCACCGGCAACCGTGTAGCCGTCCAAATTCTGGGGTACTCCCTGCCAGACCAGGAAGAGAGCGCCGATGAAGGAGATGGGCAAAAGGATGTAGAGGATGGCCCGAGTCATGTCCACCCAGAAGTTGCCGATCTCGTCCGATCGGCGGCGGGCGATGCCGCGGACCAGGGCTATGGCAACGGCAATTCCCGTGGCGGCAGAGGTGAAGTTGTGCACCGCGAGGCCGGTCATCTGAGAGAAGTAGCTCATGGTGGACTCGCCACCGTAGGCCTGCCAGTTGGTATTGGTTGTGAAGCTGACGGCGGTGTTGAAGGCAAGATCCTCCTTGACGGCGCCGAAGTCCTGGGGGTTCCACGGGTGGCCGCCCTGGAGCCGAAGAATCACGTACGTGAGGACAAGGCCGGCGAGACTGAAGAGCAGCACCGAGACGGCGTAGCGGAGCCACCCTTGCTCCCGGGAGGCATCAACGCCGGCCACCCTGTAGAACAGGGACTCCACCGGCTGGACCACGGGCGTGACCCAGGTCCGTTCGCCGGCAAAGACCTTGTACATGTAGAGGCCCAGAGGCTTGGTGACGGCCAGCACCGCCAGGAAGAGGACGGCAATCTGAATCCAGCCGACGACTGTCATGACAGTCCACCTATGACGGCGTTAGATACGACGGTCAAGGCGAGCAGGCCGAGTGAGCCAGGGAACCACCAGAATTCATTGCCGAACCGGCCATCAGTGCACATCGTTCACCCCCAGGCGGGAAAGCCTGACCGTTATTCGCGAGTCCGACTGATCGATCACCGCAGTCACGCAGTGTTCCTCGGCGAACCGGCGAATCGCGCTGACCATCGCGGTGGTAGAGGCGGGCAGCGGGGCGCTGACGACAGCGTTTCGGACGAGAGCGGGATCGGACCCGGCGACCAGTAAGCAGGCTGCCCTCAACTGCGGCAGGATCCCGGTTAGCAGAACGCCTTGAGATCGACTGGTGCCAGGCGTGGTCCGGATCATCAGAACTTCTCCGGCCAGATGAGCACGTAAACGAGGAAGGCGATGGCCAGGGCCGCGAAGACCCCACCAATGATGTACTCGGCGGTCATGACGATGCCCGCATCAGGAGGTGGCAGCCCAGCGCAACAAGCGCGGCGAACGCAAAGAAGCCGAGACTCCGATCATGAACAACAGGTCAAGCACCGTCTTCCTCCTCCTGATTTCCGTTGACGATCCTGAGGAGCGCCTCAATGGGGAACGGCTTGGGCAGGTAGGCGAGGGGCTTGAACTCCTCGAGTCGGTCCGGGCTCACGCGAACCGCGGAGACGATGACGGTTGGGAGTTCCTGGCCGCGGTTGCGGAGGGTGCGAAGGAGCTCCCAACCACTTTGTCCGGGAAGATTGATGTCGAGTAGGACGAGCTCGGGGCCGTTCTCTAACTGCCCGAGTCCTTCCTCCACCGATGCTGCTTCGAGCGCCTCAACGCCGTGAGCCGAGAGGTTGCGCACGATGATCTTGCGCAGGACCTCCTCGTCCTCGATCACCAGGACCTTCTTGTAAGCCACGCCCCGATCTTCCGGCGCGCACGCTCAACAGCGACTAAACGAATCGACCAGGTCTGCTCAACGGCGCCTAAATACTCAGGCGCGGCTGTCGTTCAGCCGGTATCCCACGCCGGGCTCGGTAATGATGTGCGCGGGGCGCTGAGTGTCAGCCTCGATCTTCTTGCGAAGGCGACCGACATAGACGTGGAGGTAGTGAGCTTCGGAGCCGTAGTCGGGACCCCAGACCTCCTGGAGGAGCATGCGATCGGTGAGGACGCGGCCGGGCTTCCTGACAAGGGCGCGGAGGAGGTCGTACTCGGTTGGCGTCAGGCGGATCTCCTCGCCACGGACGGTGACTCGCCGCCGCTCGAGGTCTACCTCCAGGTCTCCGCTCTTGAAGACGGCCTCCGCGCCAGCAGCCGGGTGGGCGGCGTGGCGCAGGGCGACGCGGATACGGGCGAGGAGTTCGTCGACGCCGAAGGGCTTGGTGAGGTAGTCATCGGCGCCGAGGTCCAGGGCGCGCACCTTCTCCCCCTCGGCCTCGCGGACGGAGAGGACGATGATGGGGGTGCTGCTGGAGGCGCGAATCTGTTCGATCACCGAGATCCCGTCCATGTCCGGGAGACCAAGATCAAGAAGGATGAGGTCTGGATGATGGGCGGCGCAGGCATCGAGACCCTCGGCACCGGTGGCAGCGGTGGTGACGGCGAAGCCGTGGGCCGAAAGGTTGCGCCGGACAGCGGTGGCGATCCCGGGTTCGTCATCGATCACAAGCACGCGGGCTCCGGCGGCTGTCATGCCGAGCGCTCCTTCACGGGCACGGCCGGCGCCGTCGTCAGCGGTAGGCTGAAGGTGAAGGATGCGCCGCCATCCGGCCTGTTGCGGGCGCTGATCTGGCCGCCGTGCGCTTCGACGAGGCCCCGGGCGACAGCGAGGCCAAGGCCCGAGCCCTGGGGTTTGGCGCCAGGCGCCCGATAGAAGGCATCGAAGAGGCGCGGCAAGGAGTCGGGCGGGATCCCGGGACCGTCGTCCGCGATTTCGACTTCGATGGTTCCGTTGATCTGTCGCGCGATGATGGAGACCGGCGTGCCGGCAGGCGTGTATTTAATCGCGTTCTCAACGAGGTTCGTGAGCACCTGGTCGATCTCCACGTAGTCGAACTCGACCGGCGGCAAGCCGGGCGGGATATCGACGGTGAGCGGGTGCGACGAGGTGTAGAACCGCAAGCGGCCGACAACTTCGTTGACCAGCGAGCCGAGGTCGTACCAACCTTTCTCCGGCTTGAGGTTGCCCGCCTCGATGCGCGAAAGGTTTAGGAGGTTACCCACCAGGCGGTTCAGCCGCTCGGCTTCCGACTCAATGGCCTCGAGGAAGTCTCGGCGCTCTTCGTCCGTCCATTGCACCTCGTCCTGGAGGAGGCTCCCGGCGGAGGCGATGATCGACGAGAGGGGGGTCCGGAGGTCATGAGAAACGGCATTCATCAGCGCGGTTCGCAGCTCGTCGGTCCGGCGCAGGACTTCCGCCTCATTCGCTTCCCGCTGCAGGCGCAAGCGCTCGAAGGTGCGTCCGAGCTGTTCAGCGACGACGGAGAGGAGCCTGTCCTCCTCCCGCGTGAAAGCAGGCGCGCCAACGTCTGAGACAAGAACGATGGCGCCGACCTCTTCGCCGCCCAGAACGATGGGGACCCGGCGGGCGCGATCGCTACCGGGCGCTGTGCGGCGCGTCGGCGGTATCACCTTGATCCACCTGCCCGTCTCGCCGCGGGTGGCAGCGGTCGGTTCGGCGCCGCGGGCCAGGAGCGCACCGCTAAGCTGAAGGGCGTCGCGCGCGAGGCGCAGACTCTCCGGGTCGCCGGCGTCCGCCTGAGCACGGATGGCGTGATCGCGGCCGAAACTAATCATCACCGCAGACTGGTCAAGCTCCACCCGCAGCCGCTCCGCGACGGCTGTGAGCGCGCGCTGCAGCTCCGGCTCGCCCATCAGGCGCACGACATCGTAGAGGACCACGGCCTCGCGCTCGCGGCGCTCGGCTTCGCGAGCGCGGTCGCGCAGGGCCGCGGCGAGACGGCCGGTGACGATGCCCGTTGCGAGGAGCAGGAGAAGACTCAGTAGTTCCTCCTCGTCGGCTACGCTAAATGTGTATCGAGGCTCGATGAAGAAGAAGTTGAAGGCGAGGAAGGCCGCGATCGAGGCAGCGATGGCAGGCCCCATGCCGTACATCACCGCCGCGCCGAGCACGGCAAAGAGGTACAGCATCCCCACGTTGGCGACATCCACCTCCACTCGCACAAGGGCGATCGCGCCAGTTGCGAGCGCCACAAGGGCCAGAGCTACACCGTAGCCAGCAAATGGGCGGATGCGGTCGATCATGAGCCTGAGTTTACTCTCGCAGTCACGCTGCAGGGATCCAGCAACTCGCGCACACCGGGCGATGGCGATACATCATCTGAGTGTTGCCAAGCCCCTACGACGAACCAACCCCTATGCTTGCGGCGCTTCCCGATTTGCGCCGTCTATCACGAACGGCAACTTCCATAGTTATGGACATATTTTTCGCACGTGGATATACTGCACGTACTTCCATCGCGAGGGCGCGGGGAAAGAGAGAACCACTGTCATGCAAACAGCAAAGGCGAACGGACCGGCCGACAGCGTAACGGGTGCTGCCGTCGCGGCCGGGTCCCGCCAGAAGCGCCCCGCTAAGAAGGGCACCGACGTGCCCTCCGCATCCTAACCCCCAGGGACAGGAGACCGACGATGGCCCGACGTAAATCTGCACCTATTTCGCATACACCCATCGAATCTAACCCCAACGTAGGGGCTCAACCCAAGGCGCCCCCCGCCCAGGGGCTCTACGACCCCTTCCACGAGCACGACTCCTGCGGGACGGGGTTCATTGTCCAGATGAAGGGTGTGCGTTCGCACAAGATCGTCGAGGACGGGCTTACGGCGCTGGAGCACCTGAACCATCGTGGTGCCTGCGGGTGCGAGGTAAACACGGGCGACGGCGCCGGCGTCCTGATCCAGGTGCCCCACGACTTCCTCGCCCACAACTGTGCGCACGAGGGCATTCGCCTTCCAGAGGCCGGGCATTACGGCGTCGGGCTCTTCTTCGGGTCACAGGACGACAAGGCCACCCACGACGCGATGAATCTCTTCCGCCTGCTCGTGGACGAGGAAGGCCAGCACCTGCTGGGCTGGCGCGAGGTGCCGACGAACAACGAGGCGCTGGGCCACACCGCGAAGCTAGCCGAGCCGAAGATGTACCACTCCTTCGTCGGATCGGGCACAACCGGGCCGGACTTCGACCAGGACACGTTCGAGCGCAAGCTCTACGTCATCCGTAAGCGCTTCGAGCACGCCCTTCACCGATTTGGTATCCACGATGCGGAGGCGATGTACTTCGCCTCCCTCTCCTCGAAGACCCTCGTATATAAGGGGATGCTGATGGCGACCCAGGTGCGGGACTACTTCCCGGACCTGCAGGACAGGCGCCTCACCAGCGCGCTCTGCATGTTCCATTCTCGGTTCAGCACGAACACCTTCCCCAGCTGGAAACTGGCTCACCCCTACCGGATGATCAGCCACAACGGCGAGATCAACACACTACGGGGCAATATCAACTGGATGCGGGCTCGCGAGGCTTTGTTCGAGAGCGACATCATCCCGGACATCCAGCGGATCGTCCCGGTAATAGATGACAAAGGCAGCGACACGGCCTGTTTCGACAATGCGCTGGAGTTGCTGTACATGGCCGGCCGGCCGGTGGAGCAGGCGGTCCAGATGATGATCCCGGAACCGTGGGATGGCCACGAGAGCATGCCCCAGGAAAAGAAGGACTACTACCGTTACCACGCCTGCCTGATGGAGCCGTGGGACGGCCCTGCCTCCATCACCTTCACCGACGGCCGCGTCATCGGCGCCGTCCTCGATCGCAACGGGTTGCGCCCCAGCCGCTACTACGTGACCAAGGACGATTTCGTGATCATGGCCTCGGAAGTCGGCGTGCTACCGGTCGAGCCTTCGAACGTGGCGCACAAGGGTCGTCTCCAGCCAGGCCGCATGTTCCTGGTGAACATGGAGGAAGGCCGGATCGTTGACGACGCCGAACTGAAGCACAAGATATCGAGCGAGAAGCCGTATGGCGAGTGGCTGGCGGCGAACATCAAGACGATCGATGACCTGCCAGAGGCGGAAGAGGCGGGGCGGCTGGAGGGCGATGAACTGAACCGGCAGCAGATGGCCTTCGGGTACACGGTCGAGGACCTCAAGTACATCCTCGGCCCGATGGCGCGCCGTGGCGAGGAGGCGGTGGGGTCGATGGGGACGGACACGCCCCTTGCGGTTCTGTCCGACAAGCCGCAGCTTCTATACAACTACTTCAAGCAGCTGTTCGCGCAGGTGACAAACCCGCCACTGGACGCTATCCGCGAGGAACTGGTGACGTCGGCGAAGACGCTCATCGGACCAGAGGGTGACTTGCTCGAGCCCCAGCCATCGAATGCCCGGATGATAGAGGCGAAGACGCCGTTCCTGGATAACGAAGGGCTGGCGCGGCTGCGGGCCTTGGACGACGGTTGGCTGCGGACCACGACGATCTCCCTGCTCTATCCAGCAAGCGACGGGCCCAAGGGGCTGGAGGGGGCAATCGATCGCTTGTGCCAGGAAGTGGACGGGGCGATCGATGAGGGGTTCTCGATCCATATCCTGTCGGACCGCGGCGTCGACCAGGACAACGCTGCTATTCCGGCACTGCTCGCGACGGCTGCCCTCAATAACCACCTGGTGCGCGAGCGGAAGCGGACACGTGTTGGTCTCATCCTCGAGACGGCTGAGGCCCGAGAAGGTCATCACATGGCGCTACTCCTCGGCTACGGCGCTGGCGCCATCAATCCCTACCTTGCCATCGACACGCTCAAGCAGATGATCGATGAGGGGACGATGGAGGCCGACATCTCCCACGAGGAGGCGGTGGAGCACTACCTGAAGGCGTGCAAAAAAGCCGTCATCAAAGTGATGTCAAAAATGGGCATCTCGACTGTGCAGAGCTACCGTGGCGCCCAAATCTTCGAGGCGATCGGGCTGGCCCCGGACTTCATCGACAGGTACTTCACTAACACGGCGTCGCGGATTAGCGGGGTTGGGATTGAGGAGATCGCGGTGGAGTCACTGGAGAACCACCGGCGAGCGTTCCCGGACCGGGACGGCGGACTGAAGGAGTTGAACTGGGGCGGCCAGTACCAATGGCGGCGGGACGGCGAGTTCCACCTGTTCAATCCGGAGACCGTCTTCCGTCTGCAGCACGCGACCCGGACAGGACAGGCCGAGATATTCAAAGAATACACACGAATGGTAGACGAACAAGCGGAGCGCCTTTGCACGCTGCGAGGCTTATTCGAGATCAAATCCGACCGCGATCCGATCTCGATCGACGAGGTGGAGCCAGTTGAGGCGATGTTCCACCGGTTCGCGACTGGAGCGATGAGCTTTGGCTCGATCAGCGCCGAGGCCCACGAGACGCTGGCGATCGCGATGAACCGGATCGGCGGCAAGAGCAACACGGGCGAGGGTGGCGAGGACCGTCGAAGGTTCACCCCGGACGAAAACGGCGACCGACGCCGGAGCGCGATCAAGCAGGTGGCATCAGGCCGATTCGGCGTGACGAGTGAGTACCTCGTGAATGCCGACGAATTGCAGATCAAGATGGCGCAGGGCGCCAAGCCCGGCGAGGGCGGTCAGCTGCCGGGTCACAAGGTGTACCAGTGGATCGCGGATGTCCGCTACTCGACTCCGGGGGTCGGGCTCATCAGCCCGCCGCCGCACCACGACATCTACTCGATCGAGGACCTGGCGCAACTAATCCACGACCTCAAGAACAGCAACCCGCGCGCCCGGATCAACGTCAAGCTCGTGGCGGAGGTAGGAGTGGGGACGGTGGCGGCCGGAGTGGCCAAGGCGAAGTCGGACGTGGTGCTGATCAGCGGCCACGACGGAGGCACCGGCGCGAGCCCGCTTACCTCGATCAAGCACGCCGGTGTCCCGTGGGAGCTGGGGCTGGCGGAAACGCAGCAAACATTGGTCCTGAACAGCCTGCGCGACCGTATTGTCGTCCAGACGGACGGGCAGATGAAGACGGGCCGCGACGTAGTGATCGGCGCGCTGCTCGGCGCCGAGGAGTATGGCTTCGCGACGGCGCCGCTGGTGGTCATGGGCTGCATCATGATGCGCGTCTGTCACCTGGACACGTGCCCGGTTGGGATCGCGACGCAGAACCCGGCGCTTCGGGAGAAGTTCGAGGGACAGGCGGACCACGTCGTCAGCTTCTTCCGGTTCATCGCGGAGGAGATCCGCGAGTACCTGGCGGCGATGGGATACCGGAGCATCGACGAGGTGGTGGGCCGGAGTGATCTGCTGGACACGCGGCGGGCGATCAATCACTACAAGGCTCAGGGCGTGGACTTCTCCGCGATCTTCTATCGGCCCGAGGTTGGGTCGGAAGTCGCGACGCGCCGGATCGTCGAACAGGACCATGGGCTGGACAAGGCCCTGGACCAGGAGATCCTGCTAAAGGTTGCACCGGCCCTGGAGAAGGGGAAGCCGGTCAAGTTCGAGATGCCGATTCGCAACGTGAACCGGACGGTGGGGACGATTACGGGCAGCGAACTGACCCGCAAGTACGGTTTCGACGGCCTTCCCGACGACACCATCCACATCAAGTTCGCCGGCTCTGCGGGGCAGAGCTTCGGCGCGTTCGTGCCCCGCGGAATGACCCTGGAGCTGGAGGGCGACGCGAACGACTACTGCGGCAAGGGACTCTCCGGCGGTCGAATCGTCGTCTACCCGCCGAAAGACTCAACCTTCGTGCCGGAGGAGAACATTCTCATCGGAAACGTCGTCCTTTACGGCGCCACCGGCGGCAGTCTGTTCGCCCGCGGAGTGGCCGGTGAGCGGTTCTGCGTCCGCAATTCGGGGGCGATGGCAGTAGTCGAGGGCGTAGGCGACCACGGCTGCGAGTACATGACCGGCGGCCGCGCAGTCATCATCGGCAAAACCGGACGCAACTTCGCGGCGGGGATGAGCGGCGGGATCGCGTTTGTCTATGACGAAGACGGCGACTTCGATGTTCGATGTAATAAGGAGATGGTGGACCTGGAAAAGCTGGACGACGCCGAGGACGTCGATCTCGTCCGCGGCCTCCTCGAGCGGCACCGCGAGTACACTGGCAGCAGCGTGGCAGAACGCCTGCTCAAGGATTGGAAGGCAGCGACGACGAAGTTCGTCAAGGTGATGGCGCGGGACTACAAGCGGGTGCTGCTGGAGCAGGTGGCGGCAACGAAGGAAATGAAGGCGGGCGCCGCGGCGGGAAACGGAAGCAAGGCCAACGGCGCAGGTTCGAAGAAGAAGGCGGCGGCGAGTGGGTAAACCTACGGGCTTCATGGAGTTCGCACGGGAGACGCCGACAAGGCGCGCGGTCGGCGACCGCGTGCAGGACTGGCTGGAGGTGTACGAGGAGTTCCCCAAGGAGCACCTGCAACAGCAGGCCTCCCGCTGCATGGACTGCGGCATCCCCTTCTGCCACCAGGGCTGTCCCCTGGGCAACATCATCCCCGACTGGAACGACCTGGTTTACAAAGACCTCTGGCGCGACGCCATCGAGCGCCTCCACGCCACCAACAACTTCCCGGAGTTTACCGGCCGCCTCTGTCCGGCGCCCTGCGAGTCATCGTGTGTCCTGGGGATCAACGACGATCCGGTGACGATCAAGCAGGTCGAGCTGACGATCATCGAGACCGCGTGGAAAGAAGGGTGGATCAAGCCGGAACCGCCGCTGCTAAAGACCGGCAAGCGGGTCGCCGTGATCGGTTCCGGACCGGCGGGAATGGCTGCGGCTCAGCAGTTGGCGCGCGCCGGGCACGATGTGGACCTCTACGAGCGAGACGACCGTATCGGCGGCCTTATGCGGTACGGCATCCCCGACTTCAAGATGGAGAAGTGGGTGCTGGACCGGCGGATGGAGCAGATGCAGGCGGAGGGGGTGACGTTCAAGACGAGCGCCAACGTGGGGACCGACATTGATGCGCGCGACCTGCTGAAGGAGTACGACGCCCTCTGCCTGACCGGCGGGGCGACGAAGCCCCGAGACCTGGAGGTGCCGGGGCGCGAGTTGACGGGGACGTACTTCGCGATGGAGTTCCTGCCGCTCCAAAACCGCCGCGGCGCCGGCGACGAGATCCCGGAGGAGCAGTTCATCTCGGCCAAGGACAAGAAGGTGATCATCCTCGGCGGAGGTGACACTGGAGCGGACTGCCTCGGGACGGTGCACCGACATGGCTGCAGTTCCGTGATCCAGATGGAGATCCTGCCGCAGCCCCCGGAGCACCGGGGCAGCGACGCCCCCTGGCCGATGTATCCGAACATCTACCGCGTGTCCTCTGCCCACGAAGAGGGCGGCGAGCGCGAGTACAGCATCCAGACGAAGTACCTCTCGGGAGAGAATGGTGTCCTCAAGAAGCTGCACGGCTGCAAGGTTGAGTTCGTCCGCGAGGACGGCCGCTTCGTGATGAAGGATGTGCCGGGGACGGAGTTCGAGGAAGAGGTGGACCTGATCCTGCTGGCAATGGGGTTCCTGGGGCCGGAGCGCTACATGCTGGACCAGCTCGGCGTCGAGGTAAACGAGCGCGGAAACGTGGTGGCAGACAAGGACAAGATGACGTCGGTGCCGGGCGTCTTTACCGCCGGCGATATGACCCGCGGCCAGTCGCTGATAGTCTGGGCGATCGCGGAAGGCCGGGCAGCCGCGCGAGGCGTGGACCGCTACTTAATGGGGGAGACTTCGTTACCAGGTAATTAGGGGGGCAGGCGTCGGCGTCGGGAAGTACGCCGTCTCGCGCGGGGCGGAATCCAACGACCACCTCGAATACTTCCTCGGCGTACCGCGGTTGTGGAGCTATGGTCGAAACACATTCTCCCTCCACTGGGGGCGGGTCAGTCCGCGTCCACCAGCGCGAGCCTCTGTTGTGGCGACTCACGAGTGTAGAGGGAAACTCTTTGGCATCGTGCGGAAGGTCGAACGAGCCATCAGAGCCAAAAGGCGACTACTGGGCCGCACCGTCCCACCACCCGGGTATTCCGCATTCGCCCGGGTCGATGGCGCCATCTCCGTCGGTGTCCTCGTAAGCCACGCCGATGACCTGTGGTGCGATCTGCAAAGGTTCGGGTACGGCGAGTCCGAGTTCGATCCGTTCCAGATCTCTGCCGTTGAGGCTAACGGGCTGGCCGCCCCATTCGGCATTGGTTGTTATGGGCCAGAACGACCCAGCTGGCGCATCCATAGAAAGCGTGTACGTTCCGGAAGGCACGTCCTCTAACGTAAAGCCTTCAGTCCGCGCTGCGGGCTGGGTCAGCGTGCGGTCCTTGCTGCGCAGCACCAAGGTCTGACCAAGCGGAGGTAGGCCATCGCAGTCGTCCCGGATGCCGTTGCGGTTGTGGTCCAGGAAGACAACCCCGGAGACGCTTGCTGGTAGTGGGGAATCCGAAGATCCACAGGCCAGGGCGAGATGCAGAACTGAAGTCAGAAGTGCTACGGTCGCCAGTTTCCCATCTCCGGCTCCATTTTAGGCGACTTGAGCGAGGCGTTTGTTATGTCTCTGTTATGCGAGAGAAGGATTGGTTGATCCCTGCCCGAACCCCTCAGGCGTAGCCTTGTTCGAGGTCGTCAGAAGAATAGTAGTGGATCGATTTGAGAAAAATGCGTATCTGATGAGACTTCGGCAACTAGCACTTCCCGCGTTGCTGTTCGCCGCCTGTGCGACGCAGGGCTTCACATTATCTTCCGAGGACATCTCGGGTGGAGTTGGATTTGGTGAAGCCGAGGGTGGGGCGACGCAATTGCTGGACCCGGAAGAAGTCCACCAGGTTCTGCCTGAAACCCCACCGTCTCTTCCCCCGACGACTATCCCTCCGGTCGACCAGACCTCGACCGATCTCCTCCCGACGACGATCCTCCCGGTTGACCAGAATTTGGCCGATCTTCCCCCGACGTCGTCGATCCCCCCGGTCGACCAGACTTCGACCGATCTCGCCCCGACGACGATCCCCCCGGTTGACCAGACCCCGGCCGATCTCCCCCCGGTGGACCAGACCCTGACCGGTCTTC
>Ga0105347_1000304_pt1 | contig 24427 bp, 24 predicted proteins | sample EasRivMeERMLT890_FD_89677 | JGI IMG/M metagenome (GOLD analysis project Ga0105347, IMG submission 89677) | Soil microbial communities from meander-bound floodplain in the East River, Colorado, USA - East River MetaG ERMLT890 | ecosystem: Environmental > Terrestrial > Soil > Floodplain | place... | reverse complement strand
TACCGTCGCCGAAGTGCTCGAGGATCCACACATTCACGCGCGCGAGATGGTGCAGGAGCTGACGCATCCGGAATATGGCCCGCTGCGATACGTGGGTATCCCGGTAAAGCTGTCCGACACGCCCGGGGCGCTGCAGTTCCCTCCGCCACGTTTCGGCGAGCACAATCGCGACGTACTGCGGGAGCTCGGGTTCGACGGGGACGCAATCGAGCATTTCTCCACGGGCAATATCATCGCGGAGGCGGCGCCGGTTCTGACCTGACAATCCGCACGTGTGGGCGAACCTTCCGGGTCCGCCTCGCGGGCCGTAAGGGGCCCTGCGCCGCATCACAGAGCATTCGACATGACCGATCCCATCTCGGAGCATCGAGCCGCCGCCCGCCGCGGCGGCGGCCAGGAACGTGTCGACGCGCAGCACGCGCGCGGCAAGCTGACGGCGCGCGAGCGCATCGCGCAGCTGCTCGACGCGGATTCATTCCAGGAGATCGCGCCGTATATCACGCACCGGCACCGGGACTTTGGCCTCGATCAGCAGCGTTATGCCGGCGACGGGGTCGTGACCGGCCTCGGCCTCGTCGACGGACGCCGGATCGCGCTGTTCGCACAGGACTTCACGGTGCTGGGCGGATCCTTTTCGGAAATCCAGGCTCTGAAGGTCGGACGGCTCCTGGAGACCGCGACCGCAAACGGTCTTCCGGTTGTCGCGCTCCTCGACTCGGTCGGTGCGCGCATCCAGGAAGGCGTCTGGAGTCTTGCCGGCTTCGGTGATCTGTTCTGGCGCAACACGCAGGCGAGCGGAGTGGTGCCGCAGATCAGCGTGATGCTCGGACCGTGCGCCGGAGGCGCTGTCTACTCGCCGGGCCTGACCGACTTCGTGATCATGGTCCGCGGCGGAAGCTACATGTTCATCACCGGGCCGGACGTGATCCGGACGGTGACGGGCGAGGAGGTCGACGCGGAAACGCTCGGCGGCGCCGAAACGCACGCCGCTCGCTCCGGTGTCGCGCATTTCGTCGCGGGTTCGGAGGCGGACGCGTTCACGCTCACGCGCCGACTCCTCTCGTACCTGCCGTCGAACAATGCTGAAGATCCGCCCTCGATCAAGCCCGACGACAGCGCCGCGGGGGACGACGACGCGCTCGATCGGCTCATTCCGGTGAACCCGGAAATCGCGTACGACGTGCGCGACGTGATCGGCGGCATCGCGGATCGCGGATCATTTCTCGAGGTGCACGCCGAGTTTGCGCCGAACGCGGTTGTCGGGTTCGCTCGCCTCAACGGCCGCGTCGTGGCGTTCGTCGCGAACCAGCCTTCGCATCTGGCCGGGGTCCTCGACATCAACGCGTCTGACAAGATCGCGCGCTTCATCCGGTTTGCCGATGCGTTCAACATCCCCATCGTCACACTGGTCGATTGCCCCGGCTTCCTGCCCGGCGCCGGACAGGAGCACGGCGGCATCATCCGGCACGGCGCGAAGGTGGTCTACGCCTACTCCGAAGCCAGCGTTCCGAAGGTATCCGTCGTGCTGCGCAAGGCGTACGGCGGCGCGTACATCGTCATGAGCAGCAAGATGATCCGGACGGACCTGTGCTTTGCATGGCCGACAGCCGAGATCGCGGTCATGGGGCCCAAGGGCGCGGTCAGTATTCTTTACGCGCGGCAACTCGGAACGGCGGCGCCTGATGCGCGTGATGCCGAGCGCGCACGTCTCGAGCAGGAGTTCCAGGAGCGCTTGAACTCGCCGTTCGTCGCCGCCTCGACGGGCTACATCGACGATGTGATCTATCCGCGGGAGACGAGGGCGCGGATTGCGGCCGGGCTCGAGTTCCTCCGCGACAAGCAGGCGCCATCCATGCCGAAGAAGCACGGCAATATCCCCCTGTAGCACCCATGTCTCCGGAAATGCAGGTCGTCGTCGAGATTGCCGGGGCGGGCATGGTGCTGCTGTTCGCGGCGCTCGGCGCACTGGTCAGCCTGATGTATCTCCTCACGAATCCGACGATCTTTGGAGGGCCCGGGCGCGAGGCGAGACGGGCGCGTAGGAAGGCACGCCGCCTCAAGAAACGCGGACAACCGGTGCCGGTAGTCCCGGACGAGCCAAAGGTGGATGCACGGCAGGAGCGGCTGCACGAGCAGGACCGCCGCCGCCGCGCGGCGGCGCTCGCTGCGGCGATCGCATGCGCCGGCGGAGACGCAGTGATGGTGTTCAGCCAGGATGCGCCTGCCGATTGGCGGCTGCTCCACAGGAATCTCAGGCTCAACCAGCGCGTGGGGCGGCGCCCGGCCTCGCCGAAGCCGGGCGGAGGCGGGACATGAAGCGCTATCGGGTCACCGTCGATGGACATACCTACGAGGTGGAGATCGACGATCCTCGCGCGCGGCCGGTTCTTGCGCGCATCGAGGGCGACACGTTCCTCGTGGACGTCGAATCAGGCGATGTACGCACCGAGCCTGCGGCAGGGCCGGCAACGCTTCCGGCGGTCGTTCCGGCACCAATCCTGGCCGGTCCCCCCTCACCGGGACGGCTTGCCGGCGATCACCTCCTCACCGCGCCGATCCCGGGGACGGTGGTCAAAGTCGCGGCGATGGTGGGTAAGGTGGTGGAACGAGGAGATGAGCTCCTCACGATCGAAGCGATGAAGATGTTCAACCTGATTCGCTCGCCTCGCGCCGGCACCATCGCCGCCGTCCACGTCACCGAGCGTTCGCGCGTCTCGCAGGGCGACTTGCTCGTGACGTTCGTTTCATGAAAGGCGCGGCTTTCCCCTTCCCCCTTCCCCCTTCCCCCTGGGGCATGCTCGTGATGTTCGCGGTGGCCACCGTGCTCATCTACGTCGCCATCAGGAAGGAGTACGAGCCGACGCTGTTACTGCCAATCGGGTTCGGGGCGTTGCTGGGGAACCTGCCGAACTCACCGCTCAATCATCCCGGGGGCCTGCTCTATATCCTGAACGACATCGGGGTGAAGACCGAGATCTTCCCGCTGTTCATCTTCATCGGTATAGGCGCGCTGATGGACTTCCGCCCCCTGCTGTCCCAGCCGATCTTCGCGCTGATGGGCGCGGCCGGGCAGTTCGGCATCTTTGCAACATTGATCCTCGCGACGGCGGTCGGCTTTCCGCTGAACGAGGCCTCGTCTATCGCCATCATCGGCGCGATCGACGGGCCGACAAGCATCTACGTCTCGACGCTCCTGGCGCCGGACCTGCTGGCGCCGATTGCGGTCACCGCGTATTCGTACATGAGTCTCGTGCCGATCATCCAACCGCCGATCATGCGGCTGCTGACGACTCGTGCCGAACGGCGGATCCGGATGGAGTACTCGCCGCGCCCCGTACCGCGCGCCGGCCTGCTGGCCTTCCCGCTTGTGGTGACGGTCGTCATCGGCGTGCTGGTGCCCGCGTCTGCGCCGCTCGTGGCTACGCTGATGCTGGGCAACCTGCTCAAGGAGTCGGGCGTCGTCCAGCGTCTGTCGGACACGGCCGCCAACGAGCTGACCAACATCTCGACGCTGCTTCTCGGGCTGACTATCGGCAGCCTCATGCAGGCCGCGACGTTCCTCCAGGTCAAGACGCTGATGATCCTGATGCTCGGACTGGTGGCGTTTGCGCTCGACACGGTGTTCGGATTGCTGTTCGGGAAGCTGCTGGCGGTGATCACGCGCGGGAAGATCAACCCGCTGGTCGGCGCCGCGGGGATCAGCGCATTTCCGATGAGCGGACGCCTGGTACAGAAGATCGCGCAGGAGGAGGACTTCACCAACCACGTGCTGATGCACGCGATGGGCGCCAACACGGCCGGTCAGCTGGGATCGGTGATTGCCGGCGGGATCCTCCTCGCGCTCGTGACAGCGTACCTCGCCAAGTAGCCACAATGCACGGTCAAATGGTATTCTCCGGCCGAAATCCGGTCCCGAGTCGGAGTCAGGCGACGACCCGACTCACATCAGCACTGCCGAATTCGTGAGTCGGGGCGTCACCTGACGCCGACTCGGTTTTAAGGAGTTCACATGCGACCGATCGCGATCGCGACGATACTGGTTCTGGGCGTGACGATCGGAAACGCCGAGGCCCAGTACGTCGGCATTCCGAAAACATTTCAGCCAAGCCTCGCCGCCGAGGCCAAGCGCGCCCAGCTCAAGAATCCCCCGTTGACCACCGCGCCTGACGTCAAGATGACGCTTTACCGCATCGCTGACGCGCTCGGCATGCTGCGGGGGACCGACGAGCGCGATTCGATCATCACCATGGACTGGCGTGGCACCGGCACGATGACGGTCGGTGGACAGTCATGCAGGCTGGCAAACTACCGCGGCCAGGTCCGCTACAACGTGCCGGCCATGCGGACGGATTTCGCGTGCGCGCAGCCCGACGGCAAACCGGGACCGCGCAGCGTTCAGGTCGTGGCTGGCGCGCTGGCCTGGAATGAAACCGCGCCCGGCGTCGGCGGAACGCCAGCGCTCGACACCCTCAACGATCGGCTCGCGCAGCTCTGGTCACTGCCGCACGCGGTTTATAAGGCGGCGGTTCTGGCCGGAGCCAACACCAAGGTTACGCTCGAAGGCGGCATCGTCTACGTGACCTATCCGCTGCCGGCACCGCTGAACGGCACGGCGCGCGTAGCGCTGAACACCACCGACGCCATCGAGCTCACCATGGACAGCGGCGAAAAGTACCAACTGAGCTACTGGATCGACCGGGTGGAAGTGCGGGTCGGCAACGTCGTCACTGAAACCACGTACACGGACTACGCGGAATTGAACGAGCCGGACTACCGGAGCGAGGTGCTGTTTCCGCGGCACGTCGTCCAGAAACGCGGCGGCGTGACGCTGCTCGATCTCACCGTCCAGCGAACGAACACGTACAATCCGTACGTAGTCATGCCGGTGCCAGCCAACGTCAAAAATGCCGCGCCGCAGCGCGCGGGATCGCAGTAGAGGGTGGAGTCATAATCATGAGACGGACCACGTTTCTTTCATGTGCCGCAGCGGCTGGCGTAGCCTCGGCGCTGGCCTTGTCCATTCCTGTGGCCGCCGCGCAGCGAGGCGGCGGTGCGGCGCCCGCCGCATCGGCGCAGGTGCCGACACCGCGCACGGCCGACGGCAAGCCTGATCTCAACGGCCGCTGGGGTGGCGGTGGTGGTGGAGGCGGCGGCAGCACCGAGGTACAGGGGCTCGACAAGGACGGCAAGCGCGTGACCTACGCGACGCTCGAGGAAGCCAAGGCGAAGGCGGTGAGGATCTTCGCGCGCAACTACAACGCCCGGCACGGCAACCCGACGTATTCCGAGCGCGATCAGGGGATGACCGATCGGTTCCGCGACAACGCCAATCCCCCGATCTACAAGCCGGAGCACTGGGAGCGCGTGCAGTACCTCGACCTGCACGGCAACTATCTCGACACCGCCTTCCTGTGCGCGCCTGTGGGCGTGCCGCGCATCGGAGCGCCGGCGCGCATCGTCCAGACGCCCACGGACGTCATCCTCATGTACAACGCGCGAAACATCTGGCGCGTGGTGCCGACCGACGGCCGGCAGCACGGCCCGGCCGACGATCGCGATCAGACCTACATGGGCGAGTCGGTCGGCCGCTGGGACGGGGATACTCTGGTCGTCGAAGCGGTCGGGTTCAACGACGAGACGTGGCTCGGAAACACCGCCACCTCGCCTGGGTGGTTCCACTCTACCGAGATGCGAGTCGTGGAAACGTTCCGCCGCCAGGGAAACACGCTGTACTACGGCGTTACGGTGTACGATCCGGTGCTTGCAGAACCATGGGTGACCCAGCCGCGCCCGATTCAGCTCAACACGTCGAATGCGCCATTCAACGAAGATCCGCCGTGCATTATGAATCCCCGGCCGATGGTCAGCCGGGAGCGCGGCTAAACGGCTCCACCAGGAGGTTTGTGATGCGTGTCTCATTGGTTACCCTGCTCTCGGCGGCAATGTTCGCTGTCGCTCTCCCGGTCCTGGCGCATCACGCGAGCCAGGCCGAGTTCGACAAGAACACACCGAAGACGATCGTCGGAGTCCTGCAACGCGTTCAGTGGACGAATCCGCATGTCCGTTGGTACATCGACATCAAGAACGAAAAAACGGGCGAGGTCGAGACCTGGATGCTTCAGGGCTCGGGCCCGGGCGCGTACAGGGCCAACGGCATCTCGCAGGCCGGCGTGTTCCCGATCGGCAAGACCTACACCGCGATGATCGCGCCCGCGCGTGACGGGTCAAACGGCGGCTACGTCATGACGTGGACGCTTCCGGACGGGACCAAGATGGACTTCTGGCACGACTACGGCGACGGCAGCAGTGAAAAGCCGTAGCACGTAGTTCCTCCCGATCTCGCCTCGCCGCGACGGCATGTCGCGGCGAGCGCTTTTTCACCCTTTCAGCCGTCGCTCGAGGGAGTCGCATGAACACCGCATCGCGCGCCATCCTGCTGGTGGCGCTGCTCTTCGGCGTGACGAGCATCGCCGTGTCGGCACGCCAGGCCGGACCTGCAGCCGGAGCCGCAGAGACCCCGCCGATGGCGGAGACCGTCTTCAAGAATGTTCTGGTCCTCAAAGGCATTCCCGTCGATGAGTTCATCGACACGATGGGAATGTTCGCCGCCGCAACGGCGAAGGATTGCACTGGCTGCCATTCCCCGGAAATCCTGGACGGCCGTGCCGAGGCGTTCGCCATACCCACGCCGATGATCCAGAAGGCGCGCATGATGATCGGCATGATGAACGCGATCAACCGCAATTACTTCCGCGGCCAGAAGCGGGTCACCTGCGCGACGTGCCATGCCAATTCGTCTGCGCCGGAAAACGTGCCGAACATGGCGATTCAGTATGGGGACCCCGTAGACAATCCCAATTCGATGCAGTTCATCGTGGCGGCCGGCAGCAACCCGAGTCAGATCGACCAGGTGTTCACGAAGTACCTTGACGCGCTTGGCGGCGCGCAGCGGCTGGCCGGCGTCACCAGCTTTGCCGCAACCGGCACCTATGCGGGATGGGATACGGGCCTGTCAGAAGTTCCCGTGGACATCTACGCGAGAGCGCCCGAGCAGCTGACGACGTTTGCGCACAGGACCGAGGGCGACAGTGTATGGGCGTACGACGGTCGCAATGGGTGGCAGGTGACAGTCAACTCGGCCGTGCCATTCACGCTGCCGCTCACGAAGGGGAACCTCGAGGGCGCGCGGCTCGATGCGATGGTGGCGCTTGCGCCGACGAGAATCCGTCAGGCCTTCAGCAAGTGGGAGATCAGCAAGGGGCTCCTCGATGACGACCGGCCGGTGCAGATTCTTCGAGGGACGAATGAAGGGCAAACGCCTGTCAATTTCTATTTCGACAATGCCGGTCTGCTCGTTCGGCTGCTACGCTGGAACGATACGTCGGTCGGATCAGTCGCAACGCAATACGACTATTCGGATTACCGCGACGTTGGCGGCATCCGCAGGCCGTTTCGCTGGGTGAAGACCTCGACGATCAATCAGGTCACCATCGTGTTGAAGGAGATGCGGCCGAACGTCGCCATCGACGCGGCGAGGTTCGCACGACCCACGACCACGCGCCTCATCAAGTAGCGACCTCACAAACAAAAGGCCCGCTCCTCACGATGAGGAGCGAGCCCCCGTAACCAGGCAGCGCCGGAAATCAGAACAGGAATCGGAATCCGAGCTGCACGCCTCGCGGCTGATACGACACATTGGCGTTGAACGCCGGCAGACCGTACGACGCGCTACTTTCCTGTGTGGTGTAGGAGCCGTAGTTCGCGTGGTTGAACACGTTGAAGATCTCGAGCATGCCGTCGATGCCGGCGCGTCCGGCGAGCCTGACATGCTTCTGGAGCCGCATATCCACACGATGGATTGGCTCGCCGACCCAGTCGTTGCGCGCAACGATGGTGCCGGCCGCGCCCTGGGGCGTGGTCGCCGCGCGAAGGCGGTTCTCGCCGCCAGTTGACTGGGCTCGGGGATCGCCGCCGTAGGTCGTGCCGAAACGCAAGCCCGAGCCGTAAAAGTACACACCGCTCACCTGGAAGCCAAGCGGCGCTTCCAGGATCCCGTTGAACACGACGCGATGACGCTGGTCGGTCGCGGCCAATCCATATTGACCGCCCATATCGTCTGCCACCTTGAAACCGAGATCCTTGCGGGTCAGGTGGCCGTCGACGATCGACCAGAGCCACGGCTCGTGCGTCGCGTCCTTGAACTGCGACAACGTGTACGTGATCGACGCCTGGAAGTGGTTGCTCATTCGGCGGGTGAAGGCGTTCTCCCAGCCGTAGTAGTTCGACCTGCCGTTGTAGAGGCTCATCTGCACAGGTCCGAACTGTGACAGCGGCCGCCGGGTCGCGTCGTTGCTGTTGTAATTGACACCTGTCGTCGGGTCGTACGCCAGGTTGATGTTCGGAGTGAACTCTTCGTTATGGCCGCCGGTGTAAACGATGTTCGACTCGAACGACATCACTGTGCCGATCTGCCGCTGCGCGCCAATCGACGCCTGGTGGCTGTACGGCATCTCCCAGAACGGGCTGTTGATCTCCGGGACGAACTGCCGGACGATGCACCCCGGACGGTTGCCATTCAGATCGCACGAGTTCGCGAGAACCGACGAGAACGTCGGTGTCGCGCCGAGAAACGGGTTGCTCGGAAAGTCCGGCCGCCCGTCGTACGGGATAAGGGGCGACGCGCCGATCTGATAGAGGATCGTCTGATGCGCCTCGTCCTGCGTGCCCTGCGCGAAGAACCGGCCGTACCCACCGCGCACGACGGTCCGGTCGTTGAGGGTGTAGGCGAATCCCAGCCGCGGGGCGAAGTTGTTGGTGTCGTTCTTAATCGCGCCGGGCAGGAACGGCGGGAGGTTCAGCTCAGTGCCAATCTTGTTCTGGAAGTCGTAGCGCAGCCCGAGGTTCAGAGTCAGCCGGGACGAAATCGACCAGTCGTCCTGGACCCACGCCCCGAAAGTGTCCTGCGGAATCGTGCGGAAGAACCCCTTGACGTCGGTGAACGACGCCTCGTACCGCGTCGAGATCGGCGCAAGCGGGTTCAGGTTCCAGGTGGAGGTGTCGTTCCAGACCGGGAACGCCGCGCGAAGAAGCGCGGCGGAGTTCGCGGCCGACGCGCCCTGCGCGATGAGCCGCGGTGTGCAGAGGCTGCCGCAACCGACCAGGTTCGCCAGATTGTAAATGTACTCGCCACCCATCTTGACGTCGTGCCGCCCGTGGCCGATGAATGACATCGTCAGGTCGTCGCGGATAGATGAGAGGTCCTGGTTGTGATGCTGGACGACCGCGCCCACCGCGTAGCCGGTGAACGTGACGCGCGGCGGTGCGCCCCACCCGAAGGAAGGTATACCGAGGACGTCCGGATTCGGCCCGCCCTTAAAACCCGCGAGCGAATGGTTGTTGCGGTTGAAGTTGCTGTACCCCGCCTTGACCACGTTGACGACTGTGTTGCTCACTACCATCGTCCAGATGCCCTGCACCTGCTTCGTGAAGCGCTGATTGTCGAGCGCGGTGGACGGGTGAGACGTGGCGCCGCCGCCGGACAGGAACTTCTGATCGTATCCGTTGGCACGCATCGAGAGCCGGTTCCTCGGCGAGAATTCGACATCCCCCTTCACGCCCCAGATGTATTGCGTCCGTGGCGCCGGAACATTCATGTTGAATGCGGCCAACGCGCCGTTGGCGGCAAACACGAGCACCTGCGGCTCGCGCTCGTACTCGTAGTTGCCGAAGAAATGCAGGCGGTCCCTGATGACCGGGCCGCCGAACATCGTGCTGATTTGCTGGTTCGAGTACGGCAGCACCACGTGCTGCACCTTGTCGGCGGAGTTCAGCTTGTCGTCCCGGAAATAGCCCGAGATGCCGCCCGAGAAGTTGTTGGTGCCCGACTTGGTGATCGCGTTGGCGATCATGCCCGCCGAACGTCCCTGCGTCGCATCGAACCGGTTCGTGATGACTTCGAATTCCGCGATCGAGTCGCGGCTGAAGCGCGGCTGGTCGTCGCCAATGCCGATGTAGTTGTTGGTGACCTGCTGGCCGTCGATGTTGATCTGCGAGTAGCCCTGGCGGAGCTGCGGCACGCCGCTCGACTGGTTCTGCCGGCTGCCGGGCGCCAGCATCGCGAGGTCCATCCAGTTCCGCCCGTTGATCGGCAGCTCCTGCATCTGCTTCGGATCGATGTTACCGGCAAGGCCCGATGTCTGGGTGTCGATGAGCGGCGCTTCACCGGTCACGGTCACCGACTCCTGGACAGTCGATGGCGACATCTCGAGCGCGACGGCGGCCGTCTGTCCGAGCAACAGGTTGACGCTGCGGACGACGGTGGCGAAGCCTGGAAGTTCAACAGTGATCTTGTAGCTGCCGGTCCGCATCGGCAGCCGGAAGGCGCCGACCGTGTCGGTGACGGCGACGAACGTATTGCCGCTCGCCTCGTGAAGTGCCGTCACGGTGACGCCGGGCAGCACGCCGCCCGTCGAATCTTTTACCGTGCCGGATAGAGTGGCGTCCTGCGCGTACGCGGCGACCGGGACGGCAAGAAGGACGGCGATCACGATCAGGGGCCTTGCCAAGCGCCAAACCATCAGTAACCTCCTAACGCGAGGGATTCACCCCCACGGCATCCGCAAAGCCAAAACGAACAAGGCGAAAGTGGCGCGAGAATACAACTTTGTCGTGGAAAGTCAATGCGTCAGGTCGCGGCGGTTTCGGCCACGACATCCGCGATCTGTTCAAGAGCCCACGCCGTTTCAGCCTCGCTGATCACGTACGGCGGCATGAAATACAGAATGTTGCCGAGCGGGCGCAGCAGTAGGCCGCGATCCAGAAAAGCGGAGGCGAGACGCGGACCGATCTGATCCAGATACCCTCCTGCAGCTCGCGTTTCCTTGTCGTCGACCAGCTCGATGGCTCCCACGCCTCCGATGACGCGGACGTCGCCGACCATTGGAAGCTGCGCAAGAGAGGCGAGACCCGCCGTGAGCTGCCGTTCCAGCCGGCGAACGCGATCGAGCACTCTTTCGTCCTCGAACAATGCCAGGCTCGCGACCGCGACCGCGCACGCCAGCGGGTTTGCCGTGTACGAGTGGCCGTGGAAGAACGTACGGCTGCGATCGTCGCTGAGGAACGCGTCGTAGATCGCCTCCGTGGTGCACGTCGCGCCGAGCGGCAGGTAGCCGGCGGTCAACGCCTTCGACAGACAGATGATGTCCGGCGTGACGCGCGCATGCTCGCACGCAAACATACGCCCGGTGCGCCCGAAGCCGGTGAGGACTTCGTCCGCGATCAGCAGCACGCCATGGCGGTCGCAGATGCGGCGAACGGAGGCGAGGAACTCCGCCGGCCACACGATCATCCCGCCCGCACCCTGAAGCATCGGCTCGACGAGGACTGCCGCTGCCGTGCCCCCAAGCCGCTCGAGCGCGTCCGCGAGATCCCCGGCACATTCGACATGGCACGACGCGCGGTCCAGGCCGATCGGACAGCGATAACAGTACGGCGCGTGCGCGCGCACGACGGAAAACAGCAGGGGCGTGAAGGCGCGTGTGAACAGCGAGTCCTCGCTGACCGACATCGCGCCGACCGTGTCGCCGTGATACGCGTGGTGCAGAGTCACGAATGTCCGGCGCCCCGGCTCACCTTTATTGATCCAGTACTGCGTGGCCAGCTTGATCGCGACTTCAACAGCGGTCGATCCGTTGTCCGAATAGAACACCCGCTGTAGTCCGTCTGGCAGCACCGACACGAGCCGCTCGGCGAGTTCGACCGCGGCCGGGTGCGTGCAGCCGGCAAACATCACGTGCTCGAGCTGTTGCGCCTGGCGGGCAAGCGCCTCGTTCAACGTCGGATGCGAGTGGCCGTGGATGTTTACCCACCACGACGAGATGCCATCGAGGATCCGCCGCCCGTCCTCGGTGTAGAGGTAGACGCCCTGACCGCGGACGATCGGGAGGGGCGGCGGCGCAGTACGCATCTGCGTGTACGGATGCCAGACACGCGCGCGATCGCGATCGACGAGCCGCGATTCGGGAGGCGACATCACCGCAGACACCCGAACAGGACGCCGTTGCGGTCGAATTCCGTCGCCGCCCAGGTCGCAAGCGCGTCGGGTGTCAGCGGATGGAAGCCCGGCATCTGCGCGATCACTTCCGCGGCGCCATATTTCTCGATCGCCGCGCGGTTTTCATCATCCAGAGTCCCCACCATGATGACGCCTGCGACCCGGATCATCCGACGACGCAGCGCTTCGATTGTCAGGAGCGTGTGATTGATGGTGCCAACGGTCGCGCGCGCCACAACGAGCACCGGAATGTGCAGCCCGAGGATCACGTCGGCCATCGTCTCGCGTTCATTGATCGGAACCAGCACGCCGCCGGCGCCTTCGACAATCCAACGGGGGGTTGCCGCGCGGGTCCTGTGATCCGCCTCACGGAGTTGCTCCACGAGGGCTCGCGCGGTGATGCGCGTCCCGCTGAGACGGGCGGCAAGGTGCGGCGACACCGCACGGGGCAGTCTGACACCGCAGTTGAAAACCTCCTCCTCGCTGCAGTTCGCCAGTCGTGCTACTTCGGCGGAGTCGTCGTCTCGCTCGATACCGGTTTGAATCGGCTTCCAATATCGAAGCGGCGCCTCGTCTCGATAACGGAGCATGAGCGCGGCCGAAACGACGGTCTTACCGACGTTCGTGTCGGTGCCTGTCACAAAAATCCCGCGAAACATTTTCGTCAAATGGTCAGGCGGGCCTTGTCAGGCCCGTCTGGTCAGACCAACTCCGCGAACCCGACCGGGTCAGCGCCGGATGCAGCGAGCGCCGCGGCCAGCGCCGTGACGAAGCGATCCATCTGCTCGCTGGTGAGATTGACGTTGACCGAAATCCGCAGACGCGCGGTGCCGGGCGGCACGGTGGGCGGCCGGATCGGCCGGACGTCGAATCCGTCGGCCTGCAGTGCATCGGCGACAGCCACTGCGCGGTCGTTGTCTCCGAGCAGCACCGGCACGATCTGCGACGTGCCGTCGGGCAACGGAACTCCCGCGGTGCGCAACTGCAGGCGCAACGCGCGCGCGCGCTCCAGCACGGCGATGCGGCGCTGCGGCTCGCGCTCGACGATGTCGAGGCTCGCGTCGAGGGCGGCCGCGATCGATGGCGGCGGCGCAGTCGAAAAGATGAACGACCTCGCGCGCTGGATCATGTAGTCGATCGCCCATGCAGGTCCTGCGACGAAGGCGCCGCTCACGCCAAGCGCCTTGCCCGCGGTATTGACCGACAGGAAGACGTCCTTCTCGATGCCATGCGCTTCGGCCAACCCGCTCCCCTTCCCACCGTAAACCCCCACCGCGTGTGCCTCGTCGACAATGAGATACGCGCCGGACGCGCGACACAGCTCCGCGTATTCTTCCAGCGGCGCTTCGTCACCATCCATGCTGAAGAGCGACTCAACGACGACGAAGCGCTGGCCGGCGCGGCTGGTCGCGTCCAGGGCGCGCCGGACGGACGCCGCATCGTTGTGCGGGAAAATCTTGCGGCGGGCCGATGACAGGCGGACGCCATCAATCAGGCTCGCGTGGTTGTGCTCGTCGGAGAGGATTACGTCGCCAGCCTCGGGAAACGTGGTCAGCACCGCCAGGTTCGCGAGATAACCGCTCGAGAAATAGAGCGAGCGCTCGGTCCCCTTGAAACTGGCAAAGCGGCGCTCGATGGCCGCGAAACTGTCGCGATTGCCGCGCAGCAGCCGCGACCCGGTGCTTCCCGCGCCTTCGCGCGCGACGGCCTCGATCATCCGCTCCTTCACGTGCGGGTGATTCGCGAGCCCAAGGTAGTCGTTCGAAGAGAGGTCAATGCCCGACGGCGCGCGCAGCGTCCTCAGAAGCCCGTCGTCGTCAAGCGCGCGCATGCGCGTGCGAATTCTCGAGGAGAGCGTGTCGGTCACACGTGGCTCCGCTGCCACGAAGGCCACAAAGACGGTTTAGCCACAAAGATCACCAAGAACACTCAATTTCTTTTCTCTTGTGTTCTTTGTGGCCAATCCGTCTTTGTGGCCCTCGGGGCCTGCCTGCAGGCGCAACCCGAGCCGTTCGAAGAGCGCTCGATCGACGTCCGCCGTCGGGTTCGGGGTCGTCAGCAGCCGGTCGCCGAGAAAGACCGAGTTTGCGCCCGCCATGAAGCAGAGCGCCTGCGCTTCGTCGGACAACGACAGCCGCCCGGCACTGAGCCGGACGAATGCGCGCGGCATCAGGATGCGCGCGGTTGCGATCATTCGCACGAGGTCGATCGGATCTTCCGGCGGACGATCGGCGAGGGGTGTGCCATCCACCGCCACGAGCATGTTGATCGGCACACTCTCCGGATGCGGATCGAGCCCCGCGAGCTGCTGGAGCAGGCGCAGCCGCGCATCGCGGCTCTCCCCCATGCCGATAATGCCGCCGCAGCAGACGGTGATGCCCGCCTGGCGCACTCGCGTCAACGTTTCGAGCCGATCGTCGTAGGTGCGCGTTGTGATGATCTGCCCGTAGAACTCTGGCGAGGTGTCGAGGTTGTGGTTGTACGCGGTCAGGCCGGCATCAGCGAGTGCCTCAGCCTGATCGGCTTCCAGCATCCCGAGCGTGCAGCAGGCTTCCATGCCAAGCGCGCGAACACCGCGAACCATCTCCAGCACGCGGTCGAATTGCGGCCCGCGCGGCACGTCGCGCCACGCTGCGCCCATGCAGAAGCGCGTCGCCCCCTGTTCGCGAGCGGCGCGCGCCGCCGTGAGCGTTTCGCCGACGCTCAGAAGCTCTGTGCGCGCAACTCCGGTCTTGTAGTGCGCCGATTGGGGGCAGTAGGCGCAATCCTCCGGGCACCCGCCGCTCTTGATGTTGAGCAGGACGGAGCCCTGAATCTCGTTGGCGGGGTGGTGCTCGCGGTGGATCAACTGCGCCCGCAGGACGAGATCGAGAAACGGGGCCGTATGGATTGCTTCGATCTCGCCAAATGTCCAGTTGTGTCGCACCGCGCGACATTATATCGAAGGGGTTCGGACCGAGGCTCAGCTTGCTCTGGACTTCTTGAGGGCATACTCTCGGACGAGAGAACTCGTCCCCCGCATTCTCTCAGGGAACCAGTGCCGCGTAAGCCATCTGCAGTCCGTCCGGCGCCGACATCGAACCACGAGCACATCGTGCAATTGTTCGATGCACCGCGCTCCCTCGCCGATGCGGTCTCCCAGTACCTCATCGACGGTCGAGCCCTCGGCCATCAACTGCTCGTGATCGCGCGAGCGTCGCATTGGAAGCTGATCGAGGAGTACCTGGAGCGCCGAGGGTTTCCGGTCGCTGATCCTTCCGAGCGGCTGACCGTTGTCGATGCCCGCAAGTTGCGCGGCCGGATGACGCGCCGCGGCGTGCTCGACCCGGCGCGGGTGCACGAAACGCTTGGCGACATGGTGGACCAGCTCGCCGCCGAACCGGGCGGTCTCCGGGCGTACGGTGAGCTCGTCGAACTCTATGCTGAAGAAGGCAACTTCGAACAGGCGGCCGCGCTCGAAGACTACTGGAATCACCTGCTCGAGAAGCACAACTTCACGGTCCTGTGCGGATATTCCGCCGCGCATTTCGCCGATCCCGGGCATTCGCATCACCTGCGCGAGATCTGCGGCCGCCACACCTCCGTCCGGTCGCAATCAGCCGATTCGCTCGGCACCTGGCTGACGACGCGCTGACCTCCTCCGATACCTCGCGCCGAATCAACGCAGAACGCCTTGTCCTGATCGGCTGGACACGCGCCATCCTGCTGCAACTCGCCCATCCGCTGATCGCAGCCGGGGTGTCAGACCACAGCACGTTCAGAGGCAGCACGGTCGCGTCGCTGTCGCGGCTGCACCACACCGTCAACGCGATGCTCGCGATTACCTTCGGCGACGAGGGTGAGCGGGCGCGGGTACTCGATGCGATTGGTGCGGTTCATCGTCGCGTTCACGGAACGCTGCCGGCCGCGTGCGGCCGCTTCCCCGCCGGCACACCTTATTCGGCCGAAGACCCGGCGCTACTTCTCTGGGTACACGCCACGCTGATTGATTCGATCCTGGTTGTCTACGATCGCCTCGTCGCCCCGCTGAATGAGGTGGATCGCGATCGGTACTGTGCCGATAGCGCGGATGTGGCTATCGCGCTTGGCGCTCGGGCCGATGAAGTACCGCGCGGCTGGCGGGAGCTGCAGGCGTACATTGACCGCGAATACGAGGCATCGTCGATCGCGGTGAGCGCTCAGGCACGCACGCTCGCCGCCGCGCTGCTGTCACCGGTAGCGGGTCACGCCGGCGCTCCGTTGACGGCGCTGGCGACGCTGCTCGCTGCGGGCCTGCTGCCAGCGAAGGTTCGACGCGATTACGGCTTCGCCTGGAATCGCCGGCGGAAACGCGCGTTCAACGCGACCGTTCGCGTGCTGCGCCTCGCGCGCCGCACGCTTCCTCACGCGATCACGTGGTGGCCGCAGGCACGGTCGTGGCTCCGGTCAGCGCGACCGGTCGCGCCGCCAGCGGGATGACGTAACGCGGTTCATCAGATCGGTCGCCGTGCGGTAACACTCGCACGACGCTTCCTCGAGTCCGGCGCCGTCCAGGATGGTGACCTGGCCGCGGTGATACTTGATCAACCCGGCCTTCTGCAATGTTCCGGCGACGACCGTTACCGTCGGGCGACTCGCGCCGAGCATCATGGCTGCGAATTCCTGCGTCAACGGGAACCCGCTGCTCTCGACGCGATCCCTCGCCATGAGGAGCCACCGGGCCAGGCGCTGCTCGATGGAATGGACGGCGTTACATGCCGTCGACTGCATGATAAAACCGACAAGCGCCTGTGCGAACTGCGTGAGGAGGTCGTAGAAGGCGCCGCGGCGGTCCATCTCGCGGCGAAAATCATCGGCCGTCATCCTGTAACAGACCGCCATCTCAGCCTGCACCATTGCCGCGGATGGCGATGGCGCACCGTCCAGAATAGCGGACATGCCGACTGCGCCCTCGCGACCAATCGTGGCAACTTCCACCATGCGCCCATCCTCGAGGACGGTCAGCACCGAACAAAACCCCGAGCCGGGAAAGTACACGTGCCCGACCGGTTCCCCGGGTTTATGGAGAATCTGCTTGAGCCTCGTCGTTACCGTTTCGAGCGCCCGCTGAACGCGTGCGTACTCATCGACTGGAAGAGCCGCGAGCAGGCGGTTTGGGTTCCGTTCGGACGGTTCGGCGGATGGGGGTCGTAGACCGCCGCGGCGTTTGATCATCATCAAGCCTCTTTTCCGTCACCCGGGAAAGGTGAGACATAAGAGGCTGTCGCTGACCAGGCACCGCCCATTCGGGGCGAGGCAGGCGTAGTCCCTTGGAGTATGAAGACGCTATCAGGCGCCCGGGACTTCGTCTGTACGAAACACGACAGACGACGCCACTGTAAACCTCAGGTTAATTGCCTTCTGTAAGGAACCCGACAGACAACCTAAATTCCGTCAAATATTCTTCGCCCTCAGCAAAAACATGAATACCATGCGGGGCGCACCGTTCATTCCGTCGCTCGGGCCGCAACAGACCGATAGGCGGCCAGTCCTTATTTCGCCGGCGCCGATTCCAGCTCAACAGGAGATTCTGGTTCTCGAGGGCGGATCGGTCGGGGGCAAGCACGCTGCCGCACTCCGTCGCGACTATCACGTTGTCCTGATGACGGCCCTCGCCGTCGCGAAACAGTATCTGAGCAAGACCGCGCCGGCGCTTGTCATCGCGGACATCGATTCGCAGGGTGATGGCGGCATTGATCTCTGCCACACCGCGAAGGCCCTGAGGATACCCGCGACAGTACTCATGACGGCGTCGGAGGCGAGGTCGGTCCCCGATGTGCTCGCCGCGGGATGCGATGGAATCCTGCTGAAGCCATTCGCGGACAACCTTCTGTATGCGCGGATCGGCCGCCTGCTGAGGACGCGCGGGGAGCAGCTGCAAGCCCGCGCCCGCCGAGGCGACGGCGCATCGGACTTCTCCCATCGTCCCGAGCCGCCGCTCGCGACCACCAACCGCGCCTGGCCGGGCACCGCCTGCCCGTCTTGCGATCACGGGGGGGCGGTCAGCTTCGAGTTCTCCAGCCACCGCCGCTCGTGGTACGCGTGCCTTGCGTGCAAGAAGGTCTGGTTGGGCAAGAGACAGGAATAGGGGAAATCCCAAATCCCAAATCCCAAGATCCAAATCCCAAAATCGAAGTCCCAAAATCCAAATCCCAAGATTTAATCCCAAGACTCAAATCCCAAGATCCAAATCACGAGATTCCATCGCAAATCGATTTTTAGCCGAGGCGGCAAGAGGCGTGCTTCTGTATGGAGCACACACTTCCGACACGGCCCCCCAAACCCTACGATATCCGCGAGCGTCTGCTTCTCTTCGCGTGTGACGTCGTACGCGTCGCGCAGGAATTGCACCGTCGCGGACCAATCGCGGGCGCACTTTCGTTACAGCTGGTCGAAGCCGCGGTGAACGCGGCTTCCAATCTCGAGGAAGGCGACGATGGGTCGAGCAGGCGCGACTTTCGCGCGAAGGATCGCATTGCATTGCGCGAAATCAAGGAGACGCGAATTCGACTCCGGATTCTTCGGGCAACCGGGTATCTGACGGGGCGCGACGATCACCTCATCAACGAATCGCTCGAGCTCGTGAAGATCGTCGCCACCATGATCCGCAATTCGGCCGCCAACGAGGCCGCTGAGGCATCTAAGAGATGCTAGGAGCAGCGGCAATGGCTCAAAGTTGAGCGTTGAGAGTTGAGCGTTGAGAGTTCAAAGTTGAGAGTTCAGAGTTGGGATTTGGATCTTGGGATTTGGGATTTGGGATTTATCGTCAAACTCCCCTTCCCACCTGGCGATCACGACGGTCGCGAGACAATTCCCCAACACGTTCGTCATCGTCCTCGCCATGTCCATCAGCTCGTCGATGCCGAGAATGATGAACACCGGCTCCACTGGCAGGTTGAACGAGCTCAATGTGCCGAGCAGGATGACGAGCGAGGCACGCGGTACGCCCGCCACCCCTTTGCTCGTCAGCATCAGCGTGAGGAGCATCGCGAACTGCTGGCCAAGCGACATCTCGATGCCCGCGGCCTGCGCCACGAAGATTGACGCCAGCGACAGGTACAGCGTCGTCCCATCCAAATTGAAGCTGTAGCCGGTCGGGATCACGAACGCGACGATCTGCCGCGGGACGCCCAGGCGTTCCATCGCTTCCATGGCGCGCGGAAGCGCCGCCTCCGAGCTGGTCGTCGCAAAAGCAATCGAGCAGGGCTCGGCCACCGCCGCGGCAAAGCGGCGGATCGGCACCCGAGCGATGAACGCCACGGGCAGCAGCACGACGAGGATGAACACGATCAGCGCCGCGTAAAGCGTCAACAGCAGCTTGATCAGGTTCACGAGGATCCCAATCCCCATGTGACCGACGGTGTACGCGATCGCCGCGCCGACGCCGATGGGCGCGAACAGCATCACGATGTTCGTGAACTTGAACATCGCCTCCGCGAGGCTTTCGCTGAACGTCAGCAGCGGCCGACGCTTCGCCTCCGGCAGAAGCGCGAGCGCGACACCGAACATCACGCTGAACACGACGATCTGCAGCACCTCGCCGTCGGCGATCGACTTGGCGATGTTCTCGGGAAAGATATGCAGGACGACGTCCTGCCACGTCTGCGCCACAGGCCGCGCGATCTGCTCTCCCGGCGGTGGCGGCGGCAGGTTGATCCCCACCCCCGCGCGGCTGATCGTGATCGCCGCCCACCCGATGAGCAGCGCAATCGTCGTGACGATTTCGAAGTACACGAGCGCCTTGACGCCCATGCGTCCAACCTGTTTCAGGTTGCCGTGGCCGGCTATGCCGACGACGAGCGTCGCGAAGAGCAGCGGGGCAATGATGGTGCGAATCAGACGGATGAAGATCTGGCTGAGGATGCGGAGCTGGATGGCGACCTGCGGGAAATCATGTCCAAAGGTCGCGCCGGCTACCATCGAGACGAGAATCCACGTCGTCAGCGACCGCCGCCGCACGGCAAGCAGAATGAGAGCGGCGACGACGAGCCATCGCAGCGCGAACAGCATGCGGCCCCGGCCTGGTTACTCGCGCGTGTTGCCGGTGAGCGGCGGAACGCTCACGCGGGGAGGCGAGGAGGTCACCTCGAATGAGAATCGCAGCGCGGGAATCTTGTTGCCCGGATGATCGTCGGCGTACGTCAGCTGAGGGAGACGATAGAGTTGCTGCCCGCCTTCAGGCCCCTGATAGATACCGGGATACAAGTCGATGAGATGGACACCAGGCGCGCCGGCGGCAGTGAAGTTGATGACGACGTCGCCCTGACTGTTGAAGCCACAGGCGTATCCCATGTACGCGTTGTCGTAGGTGGCGACATAGATGTTGTCGTAGTCGGTCCACCCGACCCCTTTGAGATGGATCGTCACCGGCGTGCCGGCCGGGCCTGACGTCGGCGACATACTCACGATGCTCGTCTCGACCACGAACGAGGCGCGCGCGAGCGTCGTCTCTCCGGAGCGGAGGGAGATCGAGTGCAGGCCGCCAAGGTCATCGGGGATGGACAGTGGCACCGTGAGGCGTCCATCCGCACCCGCGCTCACTTTCGCCAGCTCTTTCTCGAGCGGGGCGAACCCATCGCCGCTGACGCGGTTCCCTTCCTGCGTGCCCCACATCAGCGACACCGACGCGTTCGGAGGAAGACCGGTGGCGGTCAACGAGGCGCGCGTGTTCACCGGCCCCTGCGTGGGAGTGATGCGCGCAACCGCCGATCCCGCGGTCTCGTTTGAGGCAGGAAGGGGCTGGGACTGATACGGTTCGGCGTAGTGGGCTGGCATGTTGGCGCGACCCGGCGTCACACGAAACATGAATTGTGGGCGAGGCAGATACGCGTTGGGCGCTTGCTCGTGGTTCAGGTACCCCTGACCCATCCACCCGGTCAGGACGTTGACAGCGTGTTCACCGACGGTTCCGCTCGCGCGGAATCGTGCGACCGCGGCGCCGAGCGTCTACGTCGCAGACACCCATCCGATTTCCTGGTTGTCCCAGTTGACTACCCACGTGCTCTCGAGCGTCCGCCAGCCGAGGCCGGTAACGCGCAGTTCGATCGGCGTGCCGACGGGTCCTTCTGCCGGATTCATCTCGAAGGTCTGGCCCACCTCAATCCCGCCCTGGGCGATGGTCGCCCCGCCGTCAGTCACCAACACCTCGTGCACGCCACCGTAATCTTCTGGAATCGCGAAGCGGGCAGACAGACGTCCGCTCGCGTCGACCTCGGCTTGCGTCAGAGGCTTGGTGGCGTCGGCGAACTTTTTTCCGCGAAAATGAGAGTAGCCTTCGATAACCCAGCCACCGTCCACCGTGCCCCAGAGCAGCGTGACTTTTCGATTCGCTGGAAGGCCTTCGGCGGTCGCCACGACGTCGGTGCCGGGGACCGGCTTCCGACTCTTGTCGTAGGTCAGCGTGAGAAGCTTCGGCGCCGTGGCGGATGATTTGGACGCCGACGCATCAGTGGCCGACGCGTCGGGAGCCAGGCTGGAGACGGGCTCGGCGCGCCCGCACGCAAATGCGCTCAGCGCGACGAGCAGTGCTGCGCCGATCGCCGTGGCGGCGGGAACGCGCACTGGCCTCACTCGACGATGGTTAGCTGAGACGCCTCGACCTCGAACGGCTTGAACTCTCCGGTGCGCCCGTACTTATCCTTTGCGGTTACGGTGAACCGGACGATGCCTGCCGGCGCGTCATTGGGCACGATCCACTTGGCGACCCAGAACGTGCGCTCGGGCTGCGTCGCGGTGGCGCGCCACCGCATCTTGATGTCCTGCGTCTTCCCCATGTAATTGAGGTGAACGAACAGCTCGGCCTCCGGCTCGATATGCTGGCCAGTCTGGGGATCGACCGCCTCGATCCGCCATCCGACCGGATCGCCGTGCTTGTACACGTTGCTCAGATTGCAATTCCTGGGTTTGCCGGGACCGTAAAAAAACGTCATGTCGCCGCGGAGGATCAGGTTTCCTGTCTTTGCGGCGGGCGCCTGAGCAGCCGCGCGCGGCAGCGATGCCAGCGCGATACCAGCCACGATGACGAGAGAGGACAACGCGATGGTGAGTGTTCGGCGCACAGGCATCTCCTTCGAAAACTCCGGAAAGTCTATCCGATTTGGCGAATTGGATATACTCAATGATTCCTACGCTGCGGAAGTGGCGGAATTGGCAGACGCGCTAGCCTCAGGAGCTAGTGGCCGCAAGGTCATCGGGGTTCGAGTCCCCGCTTCCGCACCAAGTTCAAGAAGGCCCGCTTCCGCGGGCCTTTTTCATCTTCAGCAACCCAAGAGCTAATCAAACGCTAATCACATCTCTGCGACGACTCGGGGACGGAGGTTTTGCGGTCGCCACCTGGTGTCCTCGTGATCACGCGACAACTCGAATATTTCCTGCCGGGCCTACAGATTCTGTAATTTCGCCACCGTCATTAGCGTTCGTAGATTTTGAGGTTTCACGTAGCGTTGGTGAACGCTGCGGTGAACGCAGGCGCTCGCATCTGCCGGGCGCATAAAGAGCCCTCTTCTCACATCTGCGCAGCGCATGAAACTTTGCCAAGACGCGCTCGGTGTTCGAACGCTACAACATCGTGTCGGACGGTGACTTGCGTGAAGCCGCGAGGAAGCTCGACGGAACCCCCCAGTCGAATCGCCCAGTAACTTCCCCTCCCTGAGAGCCGTGCGAGCAGTCAGCCTTGTTCGCGGGCTCTTCGGGACCGCCGCGTCGGTTCTATGCAACCACTGTCAGCGATTCGATTCGTGCGCGGATCTTGTCCGATATCCGTTCGGCCATGACGCGAACTTCTTCCCCATAGTCACGTTCAATGACCCGCGTCCCGGCGTGTTCGGCGGTGTAGTCGGCGAGCGCCTGCCTGGCCAGTGTCCTAAGCGCATCCAGATCAGGGTAGATCCCTTTCGAGTAGAAGGGACTCTGCTGGTCAATCGCACGAATCAGCTCATTCGTCGCGTCGTTGACCGCGCCACGAGCTGCCGCCTGCACTAGCGGTTCTGGACCCGGGTGCTCCATTTGATGAAATACAGCACGGAGACGAGCGACCTTGGTCCAAATATCGCGGAGAGCGGCAAACTCGGTTTCGAAATGCGCTCGGTGGACAATGATGGTTCGGTCGATTTGACCTTGTAAGTTCTTTAGTTCGACATCGAACCTTGCGCGATGAGATGTAAGGATTCGGTCTGCGAGCAGTCGGCCGAACCAACCGGATATGCCGACCACAATCACAAAGGCGCCGCCGATGACGCCAAACACGATGGGAAGAATCACACTCGTTATGAACGTCAAGTGCACACCTCTCGCCGGCTATCTGATTAACAGCGGCACAATCACCGACCCGAAGCAGCAGGAACGTCTGCGCGCTGTGGTTGCCGGCAACCTCTGGATCCTGATTCTATCCGCCGCCTTGTTGGACGTTTTTTATTACCGGCAACTGCTCGAAGGGGCCGTCAACGCCATCATTGGCCTCGAACGCCAGTACCCGGAAATCCAGATAAGCACTGAGATTCAACGCACCGTTGGTCACGGCGTAGATGTCATCTGGATCTTTTACGGGCTACTGCTGTTGACGCTCGGCGCATACGCCGGCCGATCCTGGTACAAGAGTCAGCAGGGCTAAGTTAGCGCGCTGGTGGGTAGTGGGCTACTTAGAAATGCGCTCGATCCAGAGACCCTAGCGAGGACTGTCCTCGATCCACCAGTTTTGGACAGTTCGCTCAGGGAATCTTGCAACAATGGTGTTGCCCAGCCTCACGAGAAGTTCGTTGGCTTTGACCTCCGCCGTGTCAGCTTCGATCACCAACGGTGCCGGCCAGTGGGCCATTTTGACGTTCACGTATTTCGGCATGGACAGAGCATAAACCCGCCGGAGAGTTTTCAAAGTAGCCCACTACCCGCTGGTGAACCCGCCACGGCGAAGCGTGAACGCTGCTATCATTTCTGACAGAAGGATCAGCAGATCGAACTGACACCTGCCCCTTCTGCCAGACGTTCCGATTCACCTCGGACGGAACTGACTGCGCTTCGACCGGCCTAGAGGGGCTCCCTTCCCACCCCACAAAGAGGCCACTCCACAGTGCTTCCGAGGAGCATAGGAGTGGTCCGTGTCAGACCGTCGGTCTGATTTCTATCCCCGCATTCATCGGTTCGTCGTCGAACTCATTCTGCTGGCGCTGCTGTTTCACGGTGCCTACAAGTTCATCGCATGGCTGTGGGCTGATACGGCGATCCCGTGAACTGGTGAACGATCTGGTGAACGCTACGCCTGATGACTGCGAATGCCCTTCCTGAGGACGGGGTAACAAAACATTCCGGAGACATGGGTGACACTTTGCCCCCGAGGAGGGGGCATGCCCTGGAAGGAGTGTC
>Ga0105347_1000297_pt1 | contig 24722 bp, 15 predicted proteins | sample EasRivMeERMLT890_FD_89677 | JGI IMG/M metagenome (GOLD analysis project Ga0105347, IMG submission 89677) | Soil microbial communities from meander-bound floodplain in the East River, Colorado, USA - East River MetaG ERMLT890 | ecosystem: Environmental > Terrestrial > Soil > Floodplain | place... | reverse complement strand
GCTTCACCCGCTTCACCGCCTGCTCGATCTCATTGCGCGCGTCATCGGTGTCCTCGTGCCAGCCGATCGAGACCGCCGCAAAGCGTGGCAGGTCGCCGACGATCGTCTCGGCCGCGTTGAGCAGCTCGGTGGCCAGTTGTCCGTGTGTCACGACGACGACGCCAATCATTGAAGAACCCCGATGTTCACGCTTCTCTGAACGATACGTTTAGCTATCCCTATGTTTCACCCGAAGCCGAACGCCCTTCACCCCAGTCAGCGATTTCTTGAGCGCCTCGGCCATCATCACCGATCGATGCTGACCGCCGGTGCAGCCGATCGCGACCGTGAGGTAGCTCTTCCCTTCCTGCACGTACTGCGGCAGCGCGAACTTCAGGAACGACGTCAGGCGATCGATGAAATCGTGCGTCTCCTGGTGCTTCCGCATGTACCGCACGACCGCCGCGTCGCGTCCCGTCAACTTCCGCAGGCTGTCCACGAAATGCGGGTTCGGCAGGCACCGCACATCAAACACCAGATCCGCATCGACCGGCACGCCATTCTTGTAGCCGAAGCTGACGAGATTGACGACCATGTCGGCCCGGTGCCGGTCGTCGCGCGACATCTGCATGAAGCTGTCGCGCAGCTCGTGCACGGTGAGGTTGCTGGTGTCGAGAATGAGGTCCGCCATGGCGCGGATCTGATTCAACTTACCGCGCTCCTCGGTAATGCCTTCGCTGACCGAGCGATCGCGCGCCAGCGGGTGCGGCCGCCGCGTCTCGCTGAACCGCCGGACGAGCGCCGTATGGCTGGCCTCCAGAAAGATCAGCATCGGATTGACTTTCGGCGTGGCGCGCAGCTTCCGGAAGACCTTCGGGAACCGCTTGAGAAACTCCTTCTCGCGCACATCCACCACGATCGCGACCTTCTGCAGCGCGGTGTCCGCCCGTGTGGCCAGCTCCGCCATCGTCGGAATGAGCTGCGTGGGCAGGTTGTCGATGCAGAAGTACCCAAGATCTTCGAGCGCCCGTATCGCCTGCGTCTTCCCCGACCCGGAGAGTCCCGTCAGGATGACGAAGCGTCGCGTGCCGCGCGCGGATGTCGAACGCCGCGCGGCCCTGGCGGTGGAGCGCACCGGCGCGAGCCGCAGCGCGGTCGCGCGCTTCACACATGGCCTCCATGCTCGAGATCGTCTTCCGCATCGACGTCGGGGTGGACATCCTTCTCGCGCAGCGTCTGTTCGAGACGTTCGGCGAGATCGCGCGCCGCGTTCAGACCGCGCGCACGCAGCAGCTGGTTCCGCGCGGCGACCTCGACGAGCACGGCAAGGCTCCGTCCGGGCGCCACCGGCATGCGGATCAATGGCACCTTGAGCCCGAGGATGTCGTAACGGTTCTCTTCCAGGCCGAGCCGGTCATACTCGCGATGCGGATCCCATCGCTCGAGCTGCACGACCAGCTCCACGCGCTTGGATGCGCGAATCGCGGCGACGCCAAACAGGTCGCGGATGTTGATGAGGCCCAGCCCGCGAACTTCCATGTGGTGACGCGTCAGCTCCGGACACGTGCCGATCAACGTCGTCTCGCGGCGGCGCCGCACCTCGACGGTGTCGTCGGCGACAAGGCGGTGACCACGCACGACCAGGTCGAGTGCGCACTCGCTCTTGCCGATGCCGCTCTCTCCGATGATCAGCACGCCGAGGCCGAGCATGTCCATGAGGACGCCGTGAATGACCACGCGCTCCGCGAGCTCGTCGTCCAGGAGCGACGCGACCTTCGCAATCGCGACGGGCGTCTTCACCGACGTACGCAGCAACGGAACGTGATAGCGATCAGACGCGGCAAGCAGCTCGACGGGCGGGGTCCATCCACCCGTGATGAGCACGCACGGGATGTCGTGACTGAAGGCGGCCGCCAGCACGTGCATCCGTTGCGTGGCGTCGAGGCTCTCGAGGTACCGGACTTCGCTCTCGCCGAAGACCAGGATCCGCGAGGGTTGGAGATAGGCGTCGAAGCCCGCCAGCGCGAGTCCGGTCTTCTGGATGTGAGGGCTGGATATCGTGCGCTCGATACCAGCAGCGCCGCCGAGCATCTCGAGCGGCAGGCCGATCACTTCGGCCCGGCCCTTGAGCAGGCTCCCGACGGTCACTGAGCGATTCATATCAATGCCCAAGGCTCAATGCCCAGGGCCGAACGCCCACGTCCCGTGCTCCTGTATCAGCGTTGGGCATTGAGCGTTCGGCATTGGGCATTGGGCCTTGTTCACGCTTCAGGCTCTATCAAACCCAGGTTCCCATCCGGTCGACGGAACAGCACATTGATTTCCTCGGTTGTCGAGTTGCGGAAGACGAGGAATGCGTCCCGGCGGTCACCCACTTCCATCGCGGCTTCATCGACCGACATCGGCTTCACGGCGTAGCGACGGGCGCGGATGATGCGAATCTGTCCGGCGCCATCGGGTTCGCGCTGCGCCAACCCCGTGCCGAACATTGCCGCGCCACGGCGGGGCCGCGGAGCCGCGGACGCCGCCTTGGCCGGCGAAATTGCCCGGCGCTTCCCTTCCGTCCACTTGCCCTTCAGCTTCTTGAGCTGGCGATCGATCTTGTCGATCGACGCGCTGAGCGCGGTCTGGGCGTCGCGGCCCGTCGCCTCTCCGTGGAGGAATTGCTCGCCGCGCACGTGCAGCGTCACCTCCGCATGGAAACGCGCCTTCTCCTTGGTGATCACGATCTGCGCAGACACGACGCTGTTGTTGAGCGGCCGGAAGGCGCGCGCGAGGCGCTGATCGACCAGCTTGCGCAGGGTGGCGGTGAGCGTGAAATGGCGAGCGGTGAGTTCGAGGCGCATCGAGTCTGGCGATTCCTGAACGCTCAATGCGGAATGCTCAACGCCCAACGCCGACGATCGTACTCGGCGCTGAGGCTCGAGCCTCGGGCATCGGGCTGTGGTTAATAGAGAACCTTGCGCTGATTGGATGTCGGAATCTTGAGCTCCTCGCGATACTTCGCGATCGTCCTGCGCGCGAGCTCGAGCCCTTCGCGCTGCAGGATGCTGACAATCTTCGAGTCGCTCAGCGGCTTCCGCGGATCCTCCTGCTCGATGATCTTGCGGATACGCTGCTTGATCGTCACCGACGAGACCGCTTCCCCGTACGAGCTGGCGATCCCGCTGTGGAAGAAGTACTTCATCTCGAACACGCCCTGCGGCGTATGCATGTACTTGTTGGTCACGACGCGGCTCACCGTGGACTCGTGCATGCCGATGTCGTTGGCGACATCGCGCAGCACGAGCGGCCGGAGGTACTCGATCCCGTGATCCAGGAAGTCGCGCTGGAAATTGATGATGCTCGTTGCGACCTTGTGGATCGTCTTCTGCCGCTGCTCCACGGACTTGATCAGCCAGAGCGCCGACCGGAACTTGTCCTTCACGTACGCGCGAGTCTCGTCGGTATTCTCCGTCGCGGTCTTGTCGAGCAGCCGCCGGTAGACGGGGCTGATGCGCAGCTGCGGCAGCCCTTCCTCGTTCAGCACCGCGACGTACTGATCCTCGACCTTGACGACGTAAACGTCGGGGATGACGTATTGCGACTGCGAGGGGTTGAGCCGGCTGCCGGGCTTGGGATCGAGATGACGAATCAGCTCGATGTGCTGCTTGAGATCATCGATCGAGAGACCGAGCTTCCGCGCCAGCTCCGGCACCTGGTGGTTCTGCAGGAGCCGCATGTGCTCGGTCACGATCTTCTCGGCCGGCGTTCCGGCCATCCCAAGATGGCGAAGCTGCAGCAGCAGGCATTCCTGCAGGTCGCGCGCCGCAATGCCGATGGGATCGAAGCCCTGAATCAGCTTGAGCGCCCGCTCGACCTGTTCAGTCGGCCACGGACCCATCGCCGACAGCTCCTCGACCGTGGCCACGAGCTGGCCATCGTCATTGAGGTTGCCGATGATCGCTTCGCCGATTTCACGGATCGCCGCCTCGTCGGTCTGCATCGACAGCTGCCACAGCAGATGATCGGAGAGCGATGCGGACGTGGAGAGGGTGTTCTCGATCGGGGGGAGCTCCTTGACCTCGGTCGGCGTTCGCGGCCGGTACCCGTCGTCAAGGTAGTCACCGAAGAAATATTCGTAATCCTGATCGTCCCAGGTGTCGCCTTTTTCCTGGGGAGGTTTTTCTTCCTGCTTTTCCTGGGCGGCTTCGACCGGCTGAAGCTCCTCAGTCGGCACTTCCTCGAGCATCGGGTTCTCCACCATCTCCTGGTTGAGAAGCTCCGACAACTCGAGCGTCGACATCGGCAGCAGTTTGATGGCCTGCTGAAGCGACGGGGTCAGAATCAGCTTCTGGACGAGCTTTGTGTGGAGTTTCTGCGAGATCGCCATGCCGTCAGCGGTTCAGTTTTGGGTCCAGCACCACGCAATCCATCTTAGTCCAATTAGTCCAATCGAAAATCCGTGCCCAGGTAAATGCGCTTCACCTCGTCGTCCGCGGCGAGAAAATCCGGCGTCCCGCTGCGAAATATCACGCCGTCGTGCACGATATATGCCCGATCGGTAATGCGCAGAGTCTCCCGTACGTTGTGATCGGTGATCAACACGCCGATGCCCCGCTCTTTCAGGTGAAAGATGATGTTCTGGATATCGGTCACTGCAATCGGATCGATACCGGCGAACGGTTCGTCGAGCAGGATGAAACGCGGGGAAATGACGAGCGCGCGCGTGATTTCCGCCCGCCGGCGTTCACCGCCCGACAGCGTGTGGGCCGGCGCCTTCGCGAGCGGTGTCAGGTGCAATTCCGCAAGAAGGCCCCGGAGGCGCTCCTGGCGTTCCGCCGCGGTCAGATCCAGCGTCTCGAGAATGGCGAGAATGTTCTTCTCGACCGAGAGGCCGCGGAAGATCGAGGGCTCCTGCGGCAGATAGCCGATACCCTTCCGCGCCCTGACGTACATCGGATCGTCCGTGACATCTTCCCCGTTGAGGAACACGCGTCCCGAATCAGGGACCGTCAATCCCACCGTCATGTAGAACGTCGTGGTTTTTCCGGCGCCGTTTGGGCCAAGCAGGCCGACCACCTCGCCGGAATTGACGTCCAGGCTCACTCCCCGGACGACCGTACGCCCGCTGTAGGACTTCGTGAGTGCTTCTGTGCGAAGCGTGGACGCGGGTGTGGACATCAGCGGGAGCGCGGCGTCGCGGTACACGCGGGGCTGACGCCGTTCTTCGTCTGCGTGCGAATCTCCTCGTTGCCGTCCACGATGACCCTATCGGCCGATTTGAAGAAGGTCAACGTTTTGCCCGTCGTTTCCTTGCACATCTCGATGACTTTGACCGGTTTCGCGCCGGCTCCCGACATCAGGTAACGCTCATCCTCCGCGAAATACGTCAGCCGATCGCCGGTGGCGGTTCGCGCATCGAGCTTGAGACTCACGTTCGTGTACGCCTCGAGGCGATTGACGTGGCCGCCCTGCTCCGCGAGCAGCACCTCGATGCGATCCGCACGCAGATCGCCCTGCGGCCCGCCCAATTGCGCTTGTATCGCGACCACGCCGAGCGCATTCTTGACCGATCCGTACGTAATCGTGTGTGCGGCATCCGCATAGCGAATCTCCGCCGAGCGCGCGATCGATACGCCTGTATCAAGGGTGATGCTGGAGCGTGCGTTACCGGTGGCAACGAGGTCGCCCGTGGTCTGATCAATCGTGATGAGATCCGCGCGCATCGTCGTCTCGCCCTGCCAGAGCGTCGCGTTGCCGGTATAGATCGCCTTGCCCGATGCGCCCTGGTAGTCGAGCGCGTCAGCATTGACGTTCGCCGGCTGATCCTGCTTGAAGAGACTCGGCAGCTTCGTCGCGTCTCCCCCACCTGTGCCGCCTCGTCCGGTCGCCGTGCGCGCGCGAAGCGTGGTCTTTACGCCGCCGGTCGCCTTCATCAAGCGTCCCTGCAACCCCACGTCGATCGCGTTCCCAACAATCGTCACCTGGTCGTCGCTCACGCGCGGGACGGCTCCCGCTTCGATGCCGGTCAAACGGAGCGAGCCCTTCATCGGGTCATAGCGCGCCTCGCCCGCCGCCGCCTGAAGGCCCTGCTCCTCGAACTTCACCGCACCCGTGAAGACGGCATTGCTCACGGCATCGTCTGTCAGCTCGACCGTGAGCGTGCGCGACGTCGCAACCCGGGCCGCGGACGACGTGCCGCTCTCTTCGCGGTACTCCACGTTGTCGGTGAACTTCGCCGCCGTCAGTCCCTTGCCCGCCGCGCCGTCGGCGTCGAGGGTACGCGCACGAATACTGCGGGCGGGTGATTCGGGCGAGCCTGGAAGGTCGAGCCGAACGTTGCCGTTCCCTGTCGATTTCGTCAGCGATCCATCTGGCGCGAGCACGATATCCAGCGTGTCCCCGATGATCTGGCGTCCTGCGGATCCGCCCTGCCCGGTCATCGCAACGGCGCCGCCACCAAGCAGAAACACGCGCTCGAGCGTCTCGCCATCGTCGGCGTAATGGAGATCGATGTCGCGCGCGCTCATCGACTCCACGCCGGCGCCGCCGCCAACGACGCGGGAATTGCCGCGCAGCTCAATATCGGTGATGTGCTGTTCGTCCTCGGTCAAGTGCGCAACACCCTGCGTCGCGTCGATCACCTGCTCGCCTCTCAGCGCGTGGACGTTCCCCTCGAGCGCCAGGGTGTGCTCCATGCGCGCGAAGGTCGACTTCCCAGACGTGAACTCCATGGAGGTGTTGCCGTGCTCGTCCCTGAGCGTGACGTGCGACTGGTCGGCGAGCATCAGGATGTCGTTGTTCTTGTCGTACGACATGCCGACGCCGGAGCCCATCATCCGATCGCGCTCGAACGTGACCGCGCCCGGCGCTGTCATCAATCCGCTTTCCTCGCTGAACGTCGCGGTGTCGGCATGGACGATGAAGCCGTCGCTGGCGGCAAGCGTGACGCCACCGGACAGCTGCAGCTCTTTCTGATTCTCGCCGGCAGTCGCTTCGCGGCCGGTCACGACGTAGTCACGGCCACCGCGATTGCGGACGGTGATCTTGACGCCGATCAGCTTTGTCGCGCCGCCTGCGTACGTGAGCTGACGCTCGGCTTCGATGAGGTAATCCTGCCTGCTGCCGCGAACCTGCTGGAGGACGTTGCCAGAGCTTTCGACGATGGCGTTCGGATCGCTTCGCTGCGGGGGCGGCGCCACGGTCTGCTTCGTGCGCTCCCCCATCGCCGCATATATGGCAATCGCAGAGGCGATGCCAACCATCGCCACCACGACGCGGGCGCGCTTCTGCCACCTCATTGGGTTAAGGATAGCAGTTCACCCTTCTGCGTTCTCTGTTCTCGGTTCGTGTTCAGTTTCAGGTTCGTGCTGCGTTCTGAGTTCAATGTTGGCAGGTTCTGCGTTCGCGCCTCCGGGGCAGATTCGAAGAACCTGCCATCTTCGCGCCGATTGACGCTCATTTGCGTTTGTTCCGACACGGCGATCGAGCGTGCGTCCCGATCGCAAGGGTGGGAACGAGCAACGAACAAAGAAGGCTGAACCCAGCACCGAACATGAAATTGAACGCGAACAGAGAAGGGAGAACTCGGAAGGGTGAACGACAGCTCTAGCTCTCCGGAGCCCTGAAATCCGCGACGGAGAGCTGCAGGTAGCGCTCCCCATTCCATGTGTCCTGCTCGAGTGAGAACGCGAGATCGATGGCGGCGCGGTGCTCGGTGACGAAGCTCTCGCGCTCGGAGGCGCGCCACGCGATGCCACGCAGCACACGGCCGTCCTGCTTGAACGCCATCTTGAGATGCCGCTCCTTGAGGCGCCGCGGACCGTCGACGATCTCGACATTGCTGGTGCGGAAGATCGGACACGGATTGCCGGCGCCGAACGGCGCCAGCGTGGCCAGCTCGGAGATGACCTGCTCGTTGATCGAGCGGAACGCCAGCGAACCATCGATCCAGAGCCGCGGGCGGAGATCGTCCGGCCCGAGGCGGCTGTCGGCGTACTCGTTGACGCGGGCGCGCAGCTCGCGGATCCTGCCGCTCTCGAGCGTCAGCCCGGCCGCCTGCTTGTGACCGCCGAACTTCGTCATCAGCTCGCCGCACGATTCGAGGGCGCCAAGCATGTTGAATGACGGGATGCTGCGGCACGACCCGTGCGCGACGTCGCCGTCGATGGAGATGACGATCGCGGGTCGATGAAACGCATCCACCAGCTTGGAAGCGACGATGCCGATGACACCGCGGTGCCAGCCGTCGCCGGCCACGACGATGACCGTGCGGGAGCCGACCTCGAGGTCGGTCTCCACGATCTTCCTCGCCTGCGCGACGATTTCCGCCTCCTCCTGTTGACGCCGGACATTTTCCGAGTTGAGTTGCTCGGCCAGGGCCCGAGCCTCCTCACCCATCGCCTCGTCCGATGCAAGGAGCAGTCGGGCGGCGATATCGGGCGTGCTCATGCGTCCCGCGGCATTGACCCGCGGAGCGACGACGAACCCGATGTGATAGCTGTCGATCTCGCGCCCCGACAGCCCACAGACATCGAGCAGCGCGCGAAGGCCAATCTTGTGCGGGCCCTTCGACAACATGCCGAGCCCGAGCTTGGCAATGATGCGGTTCTCCCCCGTCAGCGGAACGACGTCGGCAAGCGTCCCGATCGCGGCAATCTTCACGAAGGCGGACAGCCAGTTCGCGTGGCCGGTGCGTCCACAGAGCGCCTGCACGAGCTTCAGGGCGACGCCGACACCCGCAAGGTTCTTGTCCGGATAGGTGCAGTCGTGGCGCTTCGGATTGATCACCGCCAGCGCGTTCGGCAGCGACGCGTCGGGCTCGTGATGGTCGGTGATGATGAGATCGATTCCCAGCTCACGCGCGCGGGAGGCCGCTTCATCCGCGCGGATGCCGCAATCCACCGAGATGATCAGTTGGATGCCGTCTCCATGCAGCCGATCGATCGTCGCCGGCTGAAGACCGTAGCCGTCCCGAAAGCGCTCGGGGATGAAGTGGACGACATCGGCGCCAAGCAGCTCCAGGGCGCGGCGGAGAATGACCGTCGATGTGACGCCATCGACGTCGTAGTCACCATGAACGGCAATCCGCTCCTTCGCCGCAATGGCGGTCAGGATGCGGTCGACGGCGGTCGCCATATCCGCGAGCGCAAACGGATCGTGCAGATCTTCCAGCCGCGGTGCCAGGAACCGGCGCGCATCCTCGATCGCACCCATGCCGCGAATGCAGAGCAGGCGCGCGGTAACAGGCGAGACGCCAAGCTCGCGCGCGAGCACCTCGGCGTGCGCGTCGTCACACTGAACCGACTCCCAGATTCGATTGATCATGGCAATGGCGAATGGCGAATGCTGAATGCCGCATGAGCCGCCGACTGCAGCGTTCGTAATGAATTCAGCATTCGCAATTCATCATTCAGCATTCCCGCGAATGCCCACGCTGCCCATGGCGCGAAACTTCTGGTACCGCGCCTCCATCCGCGACGCCGGGTCCATCGCCTGCAGGGCCGACAGCGCGCGTGCGAGCGCCGCGTCGAGGAGCGCTGCCGCCAGCTCGTGGTTCGTGTGCGCACCTCCAGTCGGCTCAGGGACAATCTCGTCGATGATCCCGAGGCCGAGCAGATCGGGGGCCGTCAGCTTCAGCGCTTCAGCGGCTTCCACCTTGCGACTCGAATCGCGCCAGAGAATGGCGGCGCAGCCCTCCGGCGGAATCACGCTATAGATCGAGAACTCGTGCATCAGAATCCGATCGCCAATGGCAATCCCGAGCGCCCCGCCGCTCCCGCCTTCCCCGTGCACAAGGACGACGATTGGCACGTCGAGAGCGGCCATCTCGCGGAGGTTGTAGGCGATGGCCTCTGCGATGCCGCGCTCCTCAGACTCGACGCCAGGGTAAGCCGCCGGCGTATCGATGAACGCAATCACGGCTCGGCCGAACTTCTCCGCCATCTTCATCGCGCGCATCGCTTTGCGGTAGCCCTCGGGACGCGCGTAGCCGAAGTTGCGGAAGATCTTCTGTTTCGTGTCGCCGCCTCCGCCCTTGTGATGTCCCACGATCATCACCGGCTCGTCCTTGTAGCGCGCGAAGCCCGCCACGATGGCGCGATCGTCAGCAAAACGCCGGTCGCCGCTGATCTCGGTGAAGTCGGTGAACAGCCGGTTCACGTAGTCCAGCACCGTGGGGCGATTGGGATGCCTCGCGACCAGGACGCGTTGCCACGGCGTCAGCCGCGAGTAGATATCCGCGCGGACCGACTCGATTCGCTGGTTGAGGTCATCAATCTCGACCTGCCGCTGCGGCGACTGCGGGAGCATCGAGATCGCCTCGATCTCCTTGAGGAGCACCGCGATTGGCTCTTCGAACTCCAGTGTGTCAGGCGGCATGGACAGGGGAGGTCACTCGGTAAATCCCAAGCGCCAAGTCCCAAATCCCAAATCCAAATCTTCCGGCTTGGGGTTTGGGTTTTGGGATTTGGGTTTTGGGGTTTGACATCGCGAAGCTACCGCAAAGTAACCGAACCCGTCCCGCAGATTTTCTCGACTTCGGAAACGAGTGCCTCGGACGGTCGGACGCGGATGCCGTTGACGTCGACGGTCACCCGGATGTGGCGATCGCGCTCGTGCAGCACGATGGCGACACGCCGGTCTCCCTTGTGCTGCGCGAACAGGTCCCAGAGGCGTTCGAACGTCGCGCGATCCGCCGGCGGTGTGGACAGCCGGATGGCGACCGACTTCGCCAGCCGCTCGCGCACGAGCCCGATCGGGACAATCTCCGTCGCCAGCACTCTGGCCGACTCATCGTCCCCTTCGAACTTTCCTTTCACCAGCACCGTCCGGCCATTCTCCGCCAGGTGACCGTGCTGCTTGAAGGTCTCCGGGAAGACGACCACCTCGACACTGCCCGCTGCGTCCTCGAGCATGAAGACGCACATCCGGTCGCCCTTACGCGTCTTGAGCGGGCGAAGGCCCGACACGATGCCGCCGATTGAGATGTCCTCGCCCCGGTCGCGACCATAGCGTCCGTTGCCATTCCCATGCGGGGCGGACCCTTCGGGTCCGCCACCAGTAAGCGAGCCTGGAAGGCTCGCCCCGCTCGCGACGATTTCGGGATCCTCGTCCGCCTTCTTGATGTTCAGATCGGCGGTTGTCTTCGCCCCGTACTCGCGAAGGTCGTCGGCGTAGGCATCGATGGGATGGCCGCTCCAGTAGAGACCGAGCGCGTCCTTCTCGTAGTTGAGCTGTTCGACCTGCGTCCATGACGGCACGTCAGGAAGCGGGGCTGGCGCGAGCCCGGCCCCGTCCTCAACGCCACCGAAAAGATCCGTCTGACCGAGGTCCTTGTCGCGTTGGGTGCGGTTGCCGTGCTCACATGCGGCGTCAATCGACGCAAACAACCGCGCCCGCGTCTGTCGTAGAGGCGGGTGGTGTAGGGCCGGGTCTTTCGACCTGGCCGCGGATCCCGCGAGCGAATCGCAGGCGCCTGATTTCACCAGCGCCTCGAACACGCGCTTGTTGGCAAGCCGGAGGTCGAGCGTCTCGCACAGCGCGTGCAGCGACGGAATCCGTCCGCCCAACTGCTGGCGCGCCGCGATGATCGACGTGACCGCGCCTTCGCCGAGGCCCTTGATTGCCGTCAGCCCGAATCGCACGCCCTTGCCGTGCTCGACCGAGAAATTCAACTGGCTCTCGTTGATGTCGGGCGCCAGCACGGGGATGCCGCGCTCGCGCGCCTCCGCCAGGTACACCGCCAGCTTGTCGGTGTTCTGCGCCTCGATCGTCAGCAGCGCCGCCGCGAAATGCCACGGGTAGTTCGCCTTCAGATACGCCGTCTGATACGCGAGGTACGCGTACGCCGTCGAATGCGACTTGTTGAAGCCGTACCCGGCGAAGAACTCCATCAGATCGAAAATCTTCGTCGCCTTCTTCTCGTTGATCCCCTTGGCCTTTGCGCCGGCCATGAATGCGGCGCGCTGCTCCGCCATGACCTTGGGGTCCTTCTTCCCCATGGCTTTGCGAAGCACGTCGGCCTGTCCAAGAGTGAAACCGGCCAGCGCCTGCGCGATACGCATCACCTGTTCCTGGTACGCGATGACGCCGTAGGTGTCGGAGAGAATCGGCTCGAGCTGCGGCAGCTCGTATTTGATCTGCGTCTTCCCCTGCTTCCCCGCGACCCAATTGTCGACCATGCCGCTCTTGAGCGGTCCGGGACGATACAGGGCGTTCAACGCGATCAGATCCTCGAGCCGCTCCGGCTTCGCTTTGCGCAGCAGCTCGCGCATGCCGGAGCTCTCGAACTGGAAGATCCCGAACGCGGCGCCGTCGGCGAATACCTTGTACGTCTTCGGATCGTCGAGTGGAATCGTGTCGATGTCGAGGTCGATCCCCTCGGTGCGCTTGATCTCGGTGAGGCAGTCGCGGATCAGCGTCAGCGTGCTCAGCCCGAGGAAATCCATCTTCAGGAGACCGACGCGCTCGACCTCCTTCATGTTCCACTGCGTCGTGATTTCGTCGCGCGCCCCCTTGTAGAGAGGCGCGTAATCGGTGATGGGCCCCGGCGCGATGACGACGCCGGCCGCGTGGACCGACGCATGGCGCGACATCCCCTCGAGGCGCCTGCCGATATCGATGACCTCCTTGACGCGGGGGTCTTTCGCCGCCATCTCCTTGAGGATCGGATTCTCGGCCAGCGCCTTCTCGAGGGTCATGTCAAGCGCGGGCGGGATCTGCTTGGCAATGCGGTCGACATCCGCATACGGCATTTCGAGCACACGCCCCACATCCCTCACCACCGCTTTCGCCTTCATCGTCCCGAAGGTGATGATCTGTGCGACGTTCTCCCGCCCATACTTCCGCGTGACGTAGTCGATCACCTCGCCGCGGCGGCGCTCGCAGAAGTCGACATCGATGTCGGGCAGCGACACGCGCTCGGGGTTGAGGAATCGCTCGAAGAGGAGGTCGAAGTCGATCGGGTCGACGTCGGTGATGCGCATGCACCACGCGACAAGCGATCCCGCTGCCGAACCGCGGCCGGGGCCGACGGGGATGTTTTCCTCGCGCGCGTAGCGGATGAAGTCCCAGACGATCAGCAGGTAGCCTGGAAACCCCATCTGCTTGATCATCTCGATCTCGTACTCGAGACGACGGTCGTACTCGTCGATGGTGTGGCGCAGGCGGCCGGCCTCGGCAAGCTGCCGCAGGCGCGGGAGGCGTTGCGCGAACCCTTCGCGCGCGATGTGCTCAAAGTACTCGTCGATCGTGAATCCTTCCGGCACCCCGAACGACGGGAGGTGGTGCTGCCCTTTCGGGATCGTGACGTTGCAGCGCTCGGCGATGAGAAGGGTGTTCTTCAGCCCCTCCGGCTGATCCTGGAAGACCGACGACATCTGTTCGGCGGTCTTGAGAAAAAACTGGTCGCCGGTGTAACGCAGGCGCTGCGTATCGTTGACCGTCTTGCCGGTGCCGATACAAAGCAGGATGTCGTGCGGCTGGTGATCGCCCTGTTTCAGGTAGTGCACGTCGTTGGTGACGACGAGCGGGAGATTCAGATCCTTTGCGAGAGGGAGCAGCCCTCTGTTGACGATCTTCTGTTCCTCGATGCCCTGGTACTGCATTTCGAGAAAAAAGTTGTTCTGACCGAGAATGTCGCGAAGCCGGCCCGCAGCCTCGAGCGCTGGACGCGCCTGCTCCACCTTCAGCGCGCTTGCGACCTCCCCTTTGAGGCAGCTGCTCAGCCCGATCAGTCCTTTCGAGTGCTGCGCCAGCAGCTCCTTGTCGATCCGCGGTCGGTAGTAAAACCCCTCGGTGTAACCGGCCGACACGAGCTTGATCAGATTCTTGTAGCCTTCGTCGGTTTCGGCGAGCAGGACCAGGTGATTCGTGTCCGTCTGCGGGCCCGACTTCTCGAATCGGCTTCCCTGGGCGACGTAGACCTCGCACCCGAGGATCGGCTTCAGCCCGCGGTCACGCGCGTGGTCGTGGAACACGACCGACGAGAACATGTTGCCGTGCTCGGTGACCGCAAGCGCCGGCATCTTCAGCCTCACCGCTTCGTCGAGCAGCTCGTCGATCCGGCAGGCACCATCCAACAGTGAGAACTCTGTATGAAGGTGAAGGTGGACGAACTCGTTCACGCTTCTACCTTCTCGCTTCTCAGTTCGTGTTCATGTTCGGTTCGCAGTTCCATGTTCGGAGTTCTTCGGGGCTCGACGTAGCCGCGTAGCGCTCTTGAGAACGCGGAACATCTGAACCTGAACGCAGCACCGAACAGTGAACACGAACCGAGCAACAAGAACTCAGCAGTGTGAACGACTGTCACTTGCCTATTCCCATTCAATCGTAGACGGCGGCTTCGAGCTGATGTCGTACACCACACGATTGATGCCGCGGACCTCGTTGACGATGCGTGACGAGATCGTGGCAAGGAGATCGTGCGGCAGCCGCGCCCAGTCCGCCGTCATGCCATCCAGGCTCTCAACCGCGCGAATCGCAACCGTGTATTCGTAGGTGCGCGCGTCGCCCATGACGCCGACGCTCTGCACCGGCAGCAGCACCGCGAAGCTTTGCCAGAGGCGCTCGTACCAGCCGGCCTTACGGATCTCCTCCGCAACGATCTTATCCGCCAGGCGCAGCAAATCGAGGCGCTCTCTCGTAATTTCGCCAAGGAGGCGCACCGCAAGCCCGGGACCGGGGAACGGCTGCCGGACGACAAACTCCGGATCGAGGCCGAGATCCCGCCCGACACGGCGCACTTCATCCTTGAACAGGTCGCGTAACGGCTCCACCAGCTTGAAATGCATGCGCTCCGGCAGACCGCCGACGTTGTGATGACTCTTGATCACCACGGCCGGGCCACCGACCGACGCTGACTCGATCACGTCTGGGTACAGTGTGCCCTGCGCCAGGAAATCGAATCCGCCCAGCTCCTTTGCCCGCTTCTCGAAGACGTCGATGAAGGCTGCGCCGATGATCTTCCGTTTCTTCTCGGGGTCGGTCACTCCGGCGAGCCGCTCGAGGAAGAGGTCTGTCGCATCGACGAAGTCGAGTGGCAACTGCATCTTCTGGGTGAAGCGTGTGACGATCTGGTTGGCCTCGTCGTACCGCAACAGACCGTTGTCAACGAAGATGCAGGTCAGGCGATCGCCGATTGCGCGATGGATCAGCATCGCGGCAACCGTGGAATCGACACCACCCGACAATCCGCAGACCACTTTGCCGCGACCGACCTGCGTCCTGATGCGCTCGGTTGCTTCTTCGATGAACGACGCGATCGTCCAGTCGCCTGTGCATCCGCAGACGCCGTACGCGAAGTTTCGCAGGATCGCCAGGCCATGATCCGTGTGCGCCACCTCCGGATGAAACAGCAGCGCGTAGAGCTGACGGTCGGGCGCCTCCATGGCGGCAATCGGCGTCGTCGCGCTCGTCGCAGCCACGGTGAATCCAGGCGGCACCGCCGACACATCATCGCCATGGCTCGCCCAGACGCGGAGGTCCGACGGCACTTGGGAGAAGAGCTTTGGCGGCGAACCGTTGCCGGTCACACGTACTTGCGCGTGACCGAACTCGCGCTGGCCGGAGCGACGCACTTCCCCGCCAAGCTCGTCGGTCATCAACTGCATGCCGTAGCAGATGCCGAGCACTGGCGTGCCGAGGTCGAAGATCTCCGGCGCACATTTTGGCGCACCCACCTCCGAGACGCTCTTTGGTCCGCCCGACAGAATGATGCCGACTGGATTCTTCTGGCGCAGTTTTTCGATCGGCGTGCTGAACGGGATGATTTCGGAATACACCGACAGCTCACGCAACCGCCGAGCAATCAGCTGCGTGTACTGCGACCCAAAATCCAGTACGAGAATGGTTTGGTGGGACACGAACGCGCTATTATCCCACAAGGAATAGTGTCTCGACAGATTCACCCTACGATATTTGCGCTTGTGCTCCTCGTTGCAGTCGTCGGTCACGGCGTCTGTTTGGGCGCTGCACCGAAAACTGAACAGGCGTCAACGGGCGAAACGCAGACTGAACAAACCTTAGCGCGCGCCAAAAAGATCCCTCCCGTTCCGCTCCCGCTTCTTCCCGTCGAACAGGTCTGGATGGTCACGCTCGATGCGTTGCCGTCGGCGGGCGGAGCGATGGACGCGAAACGTGTCTACATCCCGATTCAGCAGGAGCAGGTGCAGGCGTTGAATCGTGCGACGGGCGCGAAAGTCTGGCGGCGCGACATCGAGACGAGGTGGGCGCCGCTCTTGCTCAATGACGTCCTGTATGTCGTGGCGAGTGACGAGATCCATGCGCTCGATGTCGAAACGGGGGCGCAGAAGTGGCGGACGTCGTTCGAGTATCCGATGATCGCACCGCTCGCCTCTGCCGGCGATCGGCTGATCGGCGTGTTCGACAAAGGTACTGTGATCGCGTTTGCCGCCGTCGATGGCCGGATGGTGTGGACCCGCGAGCTCGGCGCGCCGTCGCCCTACGCGGCGGTGTCAAACGGCATGCGCGTCTTCTTTGCGCTCGACGACAGCCGGGTCGTCGCGTTGAATCTCATCGACGGAGCGCCCGCGTGGGAGCAGAAGCTCGAGGGAATGCTCAGTCAGCCGTCGGTCGCGCGTGATCGCCTCTTCGTCGGATCGAACAACAACTATCTATATGCGCTCGAGGACGAGCGCGGGCGACTGGCGTGGAAGTGGCGGACCGGCGGCGACGTCATCGGCGTCAGCGCCGACACCAAGGGAGGGGCGTATTACGCGTCGCTCGACAACGTCTTGCGCGGCGTGAATCGCGGCAACGGGAACCAGCGGTGGATCAAGGAAATTCCGACGCGACCGATTCTGCCGCCGCAGACTCTTGGCGATGGGATGGTCTACGAAGAAGTCGTCCTGGTCACCGGCGTTTCGGAGATCGACGCATTCGCGGCCAAGACCGGCGCCGCCGCGGGGATGTACGTGCCGCCGTCGGATATCCAGGGTGCGCCGCTGACTGATCCCGCGCTGAAGCCGTACAGCGTGGCGATGGTTGTCATCACGCGCGACGGCCGCGCGCTGGGCCTGCGTCCAACCGCGATGATGTTGCAGGAGCCACTCAACAGTCCGTTTACCGAACTCCCGGGCCGCCGCCTCGAACGCGAGCGCATCGCGCGCTAGGTACCTGGGGGCGGCTTCAGCCGGGCCGAAGGGTCGACGGCGAGGTGTCGGGGCGAGAGGTGTTACGCGCGGTGCGTCAGCGCTGGGCAAGCTCGGGCTGCATTGCGAGCGCGAGGCGGCGGCTGCCTTCGCGAATGCCCTCCGGCGACGGCCACGAGAACGACATCCGTATGCGATCATGGCCGCTGCCGTCCACGCAGAACGCGCTGCCTATGACAAACAGCACACCCTGCTCGAGCGCTCGCGCCAGCAGCGGCTCGCACTGATACCCATCCGGCAACTTCGCCCACAGAAAGAACCCGCCCTTTGGCGCGATCCACGTGAGCCGTCCGCCAAGCTGTTCGCGCAGCGCCTCCTCCATCACGTCCCGCCGCATCCGGTACAGCTGCCGCAGCGGCGCCGCCTGGCGCTCCAGGACGCCGCGGACGATCGATTGGTGTACGACCCGCTGGTCGAGGATGCCGCACATCAAATCCATCGACTGCTTCGCCGTGTCGAACCGCTCGACAATCGGCGCAGGCGCCGCGACCCACGCCACCCGAAACCCCGGCGCCAGCGTCTTCGAGAACGTGCTCAGGTAAATGACGCGGCCGCGGCGGTCGTCCGCCTTCAACGGACGCGTCTCCCCCGCACTCGCCACGTCATCGAAATAGATCTCGCCGTACGGATCGTCCTCGACGATGAGCATGTCGCGCTGCTCGGCCCACTCGAGCAGACGCGCCCGCTTGTCGAGGCTGAGAAGAATGCCGGCTGGATTCTGAAAATTCGGCACGAGATACAGCAGATTGATGCGCGCTCCGGCGCCGCGCTCGCGAACGCACGCGGCATCCAGCTCATCGATGTTGATTCCATCGGCATCCTGCGGCACTCCGACGAGCCGGCACTGCGCATTCCGAAACGCGGCGATAGCGCCCGTGTAGGTCGGCACTTCGACGAGGACCGCATCGCCAGGCGCGATCAACACGCGTGCGATCAGATCCAGCCCCTGCTGCGATCCACTCGTCGTCATCACCTCTGTGAGATCAGTCTTGATGCCGCGGCCATCGAGGACGCCAATGATCGACTCGAGCAGCGGCCGGTAGCCCCGAGTCGGTCCGTACTGCAGCACCGACCCGTCCTTGCCCGACAGCAGCTCGTTCGCGATCTCGCGGAACTCGTCCCACGGAAAGCCCACGGGATCGGGATAACCGGCAGCAAACGAGATCAGATCGCCAGTCCGCGACGCGGTCACCTGGCCCATCTTGCGAAGGACCGATTCGTGGAGGTTGCGCCCGAGTGGCGAGAGGTACTTGTCGTAACTGTTCATGAGGATTCCGATGGCCGGCTTAAGCCAGCCCCGACATACGTAGGGGCCGGCTTGAGCCGGCCCTCCAGGCCGGCGGCGAACTCACGATACAGCCGCAGGTACGCGCCGATCGACGCCAGCCCGAGAAACTGAAAGACGATGCCGCGAAACACCCATGCGAGCAACTGCAGCGGCAGCACGGCGAGGCCGACGAACGGCACGAACGCGATCAGGCCGAGCGCCGCCGTGGCGAGCAACGAGACGCCAGTGGCGGCAACCACCAGCGCCAGGACGACCCCGAACACCGCGCTTACGCCACGCCGCCGCTGCCGCACGAACGCGCCGACACGCGGCCATGCCTTCGCGACGCTGCAGTCGTCTGCCGCAATCACGATCTGCATCAGAAGGTAGACGAGGTTGATCAGCGTAATCCAGCAGACGAAGGAGATGGTCATCGTCAGCGTGAGAAGGCCACCGACGCCATCCCGCAAGCCGGATTCGTAGGCGGCCACCAGATACAACCCGCCTGAGACCAGGTAAACCGCCATCAGTATGAGCCCGAGACGCGCGTAGCGCGGGAACAGCGCGCGAGCGGAGTCGATGTAGTACTCGACCGAAAACTTCGACGCCCGACGCACCAGGTCGAAATGAAGCGGCGGCTGCTCGATCGGCCCGGCCTCGCGCTCCGCCCGCACGAGGACCGCGACGGAACCCGCTTTGACCAGGAAGATGAAGAGCGACCCGCCCACCGCCACCACAGAGAGCGACGCGAGAAACGCGGTCAACACAGCCGGATGCGAGAGCAGCGACGTGATGACCGTGGCCGCCATCTCGCGCCACTCGAGGCTCATGAGCTCCGCGGGCGCCGTGCCGATCACCAACCCCACCAGGAACAGCCCTCCGATCACCGGCGTCGCGATCAGCAGCTTGAAGATCGAGTCGGCCGTCGCCTGGATCAGCGTCACTTGCCAGTTCGCGGCGGCGATGAGCGCGCCTCGCTTCAGTACCGGCTTCAACAGCAGCTCTGTAGACACGGATGATCAATGTTAAGCGAGACAAGCCACGGAGACACGGAAACAGAGATGGCGGAACCAGGCGGACCGGTTCGGAGAAGAGGAATCGGGACTGGAGGACAATGCATCTGTGGACCCTCCGCTGCGGCGTCTCGTTCGGCTCGCGCTGACGGGGCTCGTCTGCGTGCTGGCAGTCGTCGCCGTCGGCCGGATCGCTGAACGCATCGTCATGGGCCCGGACGAAGCGTCGGCCCGCCAGCGGATCGAGCGCGACGTGCGCGGCGCGTTTGACGTCATGTCGCGCGGCCTCCAGGCCATCGCGCGGAGCGTGGCCGATCCGGAGGCGCTGGTTGCCGCTGCCAGGAACGACGAGGGGGCGGCCAGAACGTTGTTCGTTGCGGCGCAGGGTGCGGCTGAGGCACGTACGAGCGACGTCGAGCTCGCCGTCACCGCGTATGAGACCGGCGGGCAGCCCCTGGCGTGGGCCGGGCGGCCGTCAGAGCTCCCCAAGGACCGTCTCGAAGGCGATGAAGCCTGGTTCATCGCGCAGGGGGCGCTCGGCCTGCGACTCGTCTACACGATGCCGGTGAACGATGCCTCCGGCACGCGTGTCGGCACGATCGCCTCCGAGCAGTCGATTCGTCCGCCAAATACGACCGGCGCCGCAGCCCGCACCGATCAGTTTCAGTTCCCCGGTCAGCTCACTCCGGTGTCGCTCGAGCTCGCGTTCGAGGACGTACGCACGACCCCTGACCCCGATCGCATCGACGTCGTTGGCCCCAACGGCCGCCACCTGGTCACGGCAATCGTTACCCCGACCGGCATCGCGCAGGCCCGCGGACGCTGGCGCCGTGCAGCCGCGTCGCTGGCAGAAATCACCGGCGCGATCTTCCTCTTGCTCCTATGCGGGCCGCTCCTCGACTGGCGGGACTCACGGAGGGATCTGGGATCAGGGATCAGGGATCAAAAACACACATTCCCGATCCCCGATCCCCGATCCCTGCGTCGAACGTATCTAACCGCCGTCGTCGCGGCGGCAACGGCGATCATCGCGAGCAGGGTTCTCTTCCGCTTCGCCTCCCCGGCTGACTGGTCCGACGCCGAGATCTTTTCCGGCGCCGCGTACGCCTCGCCGTTGCTGCGACGGCTCCTGGCGTCCCCATTCGACTTTCTCGTCACCGCAGTATCGGCCGGCGGACTCATGGCACTGCTGTTCTTCGCGCTCGAGGCCTGGCGGCTGAACTGGCGGCACGCACGTCGCAGAGTCGACTCTTCGCTCGGCGCGATCCTGTTCTTCGCATCGCAGCTCGTCGCTGGTTTCGTCGTCGCCACGCTTCTGCTCGCCCATCGCGCGCTTCTCGCCGACACGATCGCCAATACGACGCTCGATTTGCTGCACTTTTCGCTGCATCCGTGGAATACCGCGCTCCTCGCCCTGCAGGTCGGCATCGTCATCTGGGACGCGACCACGCTTGTCGGCGCCGTGCTCATTCTACGAGCCGCGTACTTGTCGTGGCGCATCGCCCGAAGCAGCTGGCGGCTTCGCCTGGCCACGGCTGCCTGCTGGGTCCTGCCTCTCGTTGTTCTGATCTCGCGCGCGATGCCCCCTGCCGCGTATCGGCCGGTTTTTGTCGCGCTCGCGATGGCGGTCGTAATGGGCCTCTTCGCGACGCGCATCAAGGGACGCTACCGGCAGGGATCGCAGGCGTTCCGCCTGACACTTCTCACGATCGGTCTCGTGCTGCCGGCCCTTGCCTGGTACCCGACGGTGTTCCAGCTCGCGCGGCAGGCAAAGATGCAGCTCGTTGAGACGCGCTACGGCCCGCAGGCGTTGAACCAGCGCCAGACGATCCAGATGCTGATGCAGCAAAGCCTTCAGCAGATCGATACGTTCCCGGGGCTGGCCGATCTCGTCTCGGTGCCGCCGGGCCCCGCAGGGTCGGAGGCCGTTACCGATCGCGCGTTCCAGGTCTGGCGTATCACCGGCCTCGCGGCATACCCGATCACGTCATCGGTGGAGCTCTTCGGCCCTGAAGGCCGTCTCGTCAGCCGCTTCGCGTTCAACCTGCCCGACGATCTCAGCACCGTCCCGACCTCCGAGGAACGCGTCTGCTCGTGGGACACGTTCGAAGAAGTGTCGCCGTTCTTCGCGGCGGAACGGCGAGTCCTCAGCGCCAGTCGAGCCGTGTGCGTCAACGATCCGACCGGCACGTCACACCTCGTCGGTTCGATCGTTGCGCACGCGATGCTTGATTACGCCAACCTCCCGTTCATCGCGTCGAAGAGCCCGTACGTGGAATTGCTGCGGCCGGTGGAGCCGCAACGCGAAGAAGGCGTGACGGGCGGCGATATCGAGTTCGCCGTGTACGGCTGGAGCCGCACGCCGCTCTACTCGTCCGCCGACACCGCGTGGGAAATGGACGACCAGGTCTTTGCGAGGCTCGTGGAGACCCGGAGCCCGATGTGGGCGCGGCTCGTGCGCGGCGATCAGCCGTACGACGTCTACCTCCTCAACGATCGCGGCGGCGTCTACGCGCTTGGATTCCCACAGGTCACGCTGCTCGGGCATCTGATGAATCTCGCCGAGCTGACCGTGCTCGCCGCCGCCAGCTATATCCTGCTGCTCGCGCTGACGGCGCTCTTCAACGCCGTCAGCCGTCGTGCAACCAGCGCGCGCGCGCTGCTGCGGGAAGTACGCGCCAGCTTCTACCGGAAGCTGTTCCTCGCCTTCGCTGCAGCCACGTTCTTTCCAGTCGTCGCGCTCGCGATCGTCACGACCAACTACGTCGGGGATCAGATGCGCGCGAACGTCGAGCAGGAGGCGGTCCGTACCGCCTCCGCCGCCCAGCGCGTCGTCGAAGATCTCGTCGCCCCTCGCGCGGCCCAGCAGGGCGTCGGGATCGACGACAACCTGATGGTGTGGGTGAGCAGGTTGATTGACCAGGACGTCAATATCTTCAGCGGCGCGAGGCTGCTCGCCACGAGCGAGCGCAACCTTTTCGCGTCAGGCGTGTTGCCCGTCCGAACGCCGGCCGACGTCTACAGCGCGCTGGAGCTCCGCCACGAAGCCACGACCGTGTCCCGCGAACAAATCGGCGCGCTCGACTTCCTCGTGGCCGGGACCCACATGGCCGCGCGGCAGCTCGATGCGATTCTTACGGTGCCACTTGCCTCGCGTGAAAAGGAAATCGAATCGCAGATCGACACGCTCGATCGGCGGGTGCTCCTGGCCGCGCTGCTGTTCATCCTGACGGGAGCGGGCATCGGCTATTCGATGGCCGAGCGAATCGCTGATCCGGTGAACCGCCTGGCGCGCGCCACACGCCGTATCGCGCGAGGAGAGCTGGATGCGCACGTCATCGCGACCTCGTCAGATGAACTTGGGAGGCTGGTCGAGGACTTCAATCGCATGGCGCGCGATCTTGCGAGTCAGCGCGAGGAGCTCGAACGGACGCATCGCCTGGAGGCCTGGGCCGAGATGGCTCGCCAGGTGGCGCACGAGATCAAGAATCCGTTGACGCCGATTCAGCTGAACGCCGAGCATCTCCGCCGCGTCAACGTGGACCGCGGCGGACCGCTCAGCCCGATTCTCGACCAGTCGGTCGCGACCATCCTCACGCAGGTGAAGCTGCTGCGACAGATCGCCTCGGAGTTTTCGAGCTTCGCCTCGTCGCCAACCGTGCAGGCGGCGCATGTCGACATTTCGCAACTTCTGCACGAGCTCGTCGAACCGTACCGCACGGCACTCGCAGGGCAGATCCAGTTCAATGTCGACGTGCCGCCGGACCTCCCGCCGGTGTACATCGATCGCACGCTCGTTGCCCGCGCCCTCACCAACATCATCGAGAACGCGCTGCACGCGCTGGGCTCGCACGGCACGCTCACGATCGTTGCGCGGCCTGATGTCGATTACGTTCGCATCCGCGTATCGGACACCGGCGCCGGGATGGACGCCGACGCGCTCGCGCGCGCCTTCGAACCGTACTTCTCCACGAAGGCCAGTGGTACCGGGCTTGGCCTGCCCATCGCGAAACGGAACGTCGAGTTGAGCGGTGGGACGATCTCGATCAGCAGCGAGCGAGAGCGAGGGACAACGGTCGAACTGCTGCTGCCGGTGGCCACGTAGACCACAAAGCACACTATGTTCTTTTGAGTTCCTTAGAGAGACCTTTGTGTCTTTCTGGCCAATTCGTCTTCGTGGCCTCCGTGCCCTCTTTGGCATGTCGCTCGAAAACAGGGCTTTAGTCTGATTCGAGCAGACCTTGCTTTTTGCGCGATTCGAAGATCCCCCGCAAATTTGCTGAGTCCATGTCGGCGCATTGTTTGCTTCGCGCGCCTCGCTTTTGCACCGCCTTCTGTCCTTATGTCGTGTGTTACCTCGTTGGAGCACCCGAGAAATCCAATCGTCACGCTTGTGCGTAGTAATGAGCGTGATCGCGGACCCGCGGACGTCCCGGTGTAGAGGTACTCACGCGGGACACTAACAAGAGCGAACGGAGAGAGCGTATGCGACGGCTGCTTCTCGGTGCTGTGTTCGTACTGGCGATTCCCGGCTTGGGGACCGCGGCGCCACTTTGCGCGGCAGGGACTCTCGCGAACTACATCGCGTTGGGTGCCGGAGGATGCAGCATCGGTAGTGTCACATTTTTCGATTTCTCGGCGGGGACTGTCCTGGCGTCCGCGACCCCTATCGCGGCAGCCGACATCGCAGTGAGCCCGTTGGCGATAGGCGTCGGACTTGACTTCGGGTTCAACGTCAACGCCCTGGCCGCTGATTTGTTCGACGTCCTGATTGGGTACAGCGTCGATGGAGGCCTGTTTGGCACTAACACCCTCTCGATGGCTGGTTCCTCGGTGACAGGGGACGCCGCCATCACAGCGATTGAGGACAAGTGCATCGGGGGGACCTACGCTGGAAGTGATCCTTCCACGGCTTGCTCTGGCACTGCGCTGTTTCCGGCACTGCTTGTGATCGACGTCGATGTCTTCGAACAGCTGTCGGACACGGCCACGTTTGCGCCCTCGTCGTTTTTCGATGTGTTCACCGAAGTCACCATTGACGGCGGCCTCTCGGGGAGCGCGACGCTCAATGGCACCGTGACGAACCAGTTCGGCGAGGCGACCGTTGCCGCGGTTCCCGAGCCGTCCGCGATTCTCCTGGTCGGTTCCGGTCTGTTCGGACTCTGGGCTCGGCGCCGCCGGCGCGTGCCGAACCAGTAGCAACACCCATACTGCTGCCACACATGGAGTCAGCAGCCACACAACGCAGTTGAATTAGGGGAGGAGACCCGTGCGTAAACTCATAGCCCCTCTGGCCATCATCGCGGCGGC
>Ga0105347_1000294_pt1 | contig 24816 bp, 18 predicted proteins | sample EasRivMeERMLT890_FD_89677 | JGI IMG/M metagenome (GOLD analysis project Ga0105347, IMG submission 89677) | Soil microbial communities from meander-bound floodplain in the East River, Colorado, USA - East River MetaG ERMLT890 | ecosystem: Environmental > Terrestrial > Soil > Floodplain | place... | reverse complement strand
CAGTGGACAGTGGACAGCCATGAGTAAACGAATCGTGATTTGCGGCGCGGGATTTGGCGGGCTGGAGTTGGCGTCCCGGCTCTCGATCGCATTTGGAGATCAGATCGAGATCACGTTGATCGATAAGAGCGACCGGTTCATATTCGGGTTCTCGAAGTTCGAGATCATGTTCGGGGAGAAGAGCCGCGAGGATGTTAGTTCGTTCTACTCGCGGATCAACAAGCCGGGGGTGATATTCCGGCAGGAATTGATCACGGCGATCGACCCCGAGACGAAGCGTGTTACGACGGACCACGGCGAATATGACGCCGACATCCTAGTGGTCGCGCTGGGAGCGGAATATGACATCGGCGCGACGCCTGGCATGGTTGGAGGGGGGCACGAGTTTTACTCGGTGGACGGGGCAGAACATTTGAAGGACGTGCTGCCGAATGTCGCTTCTGGCAACGTGGTCGTGTCCGTGTTGAGCGTGCCGTTCAAGTGCCCGCCGGCGCCCTGCGAGGCGGCGATGCTGCTGGATGAGTACTTCACGGAGCGGGGCGTGCGGAACGACATCAATATCAGCCTTATCACGCCGTGGATGCGCCCGATCCCGCCGTCGCCGGCGGCGTCGGACGCGATCCTGGGGCACTTCCACGAGCGGAACATCGCGTGGCGGCCAGGCGAGCAGGTGACGGCGATCGACCCGGCGACCAAGACCGCGCACCTGGCGGATGGGGGGAAAGTGCCCTACGACCTGTTCCTGGGCATCCCGGTCCACCGCGTGCCGGAGGTGGTGGAGGCGTCGGGATTGGCCGTTGACGGCTGGATTCCCGTGGACAAGGCCAATCTATCGACGCGCTTCCCGGACGTGTACGCGATCGGGGACGTGACGAGCGCGCCGGTGCCGAAGGCGGGGATCTTCGCGGAGAGCGCGGGACGGGCCGTGGCGGAGCACCTGACAGTCCGCTTGCGCGAGGAGGGGGTGGCGAAGCCCTATGACGGCGCGGGAGCGTGTTTCATCGAGTTCGGGGACAACAAGGTGGGAAGGGTGGACGTCGACTTCCTTTCGGGGCCCGCGGTGACCGCTCCCTACACGGAGGCGTCAGTCCAGGGGTTCGAGGAGAAGAAGGAGTTTGCGGCGTCTCGGCGCGAACTCTGGTTCGGCGGGTGATCCGGGCAACTCAGACGATGAGCGTTGGCACCAGGAGGGTTAGCGCAAAGAGCACGATCCAGCCGGCGAAACTGACGACGATGCCGGTTTCCACCTCCAGCTCCAGGGCGGCCATGGCGGCGACGACCGAGGTGCCTGCAATCCAGATGAGGATGCCCAAGAGTAGCAGGGGGCCGAACACCGGCACCATCCCGAGGAAGAGCAGGAGCGCGGGGGAGTAGGCAAAGCCGAGGGCAATCGTGAGGTTGCGGCGAGCGTCCGAGGGACGGTGGCCCGGGATGAACAAGGCAGCGGCATAGATCACGGTGGTGGCGAGCGCCCAGCCAAGGATCGCTCCGGCGAAGTACCAGATGGGAGCCAGGCCGCCGATACCGACGGCGCCTGCGGCGGCAGAAACCGCTCCGAGGGTAACGATGAGGGCGGCGCGACGTGCTGCGTACTCGTCATCTTCGTCCAGGATTCGGTAATAGATGTCCCGCTGTCCGAGCGAAGCGCCGAGCATGAGAGGGCCGAGGCCATCCCAACCCTGCCAGGTAGTCAGTCCAGAACCCCCAGCAGGTGACGCCAGGTCCGCGGTGGAGGCCGCCCCGCCCGCGAGTGCGGCAGAATAAGCCGGCAGGTGCAGTGCGGGCTGCGAATGGGGCGCCGTCCGCGCGGCCGCGGCGGCGCGGGCGAGTACCGCCGGCGGAGTGGTTCCTCGCGGGACAGAAACTGGTTCGGCCCAGAAGAAGAGTATCCGGTCCCTCTGCAAGCGCAGGCCGGCGTCATTCTCGATGAACTGGCGAGCACTATCGACATCGGCGAAGGAGTAAGGCTGAACGACGTCCGGGGCCGCTACGTCGCGAACAAGCACAAGGGCTTCCCCGAGGTTGGTGTGGCCCCGAGAGTCTTGAGGGTCAAGCGACCAGAATGAATGGAACGACTGCCCGGGAACGAGGTTGGTGTCGACAAAGACGGACGCGCTCTGGACATCCCGGAGTGAAGCTATCCGGCAGGTATGTGCGCCTTCCGGGATGAGGAGTAGTACTCGATTCGCTTCGGGTAAGCCGAGCCCGAGGTCCTCCTCGGCGGGCGCTGCTGGTGGCGGTGCCGGCTCTGGTTCCTTTTTACGGCGTCGTAATGATATCAAGGGGCCGCCTCCTAATGAGGGTTTCCTTATAGACTCCGGAGACAGCTCCTGTGTTACGTCAAGAGCGAATCCAAACGCGGCGCGTGCTAGAATCAGCGGCATTACTCAACCTACGGGAGGGGGACCGACGATGCGGATATTCAACTTCCATTTGATGCCCTACACCGGGCTGCCCGATGACTACGACGGGCCGGCGTGGATCACGTGCCCGAACGAGTTCTTTGACCCCGCACTGGGCAACAAGCTTTACAACCGGTACCTGGATGAACTGGTTTACTCGGAGGAACTTGGGTTCGACGGGGTGTGCGTTAACGAGCACCACCAGAACGCGTACGGGATCATGCCTTCGCCGAACCTGATGGCGTCGATCCTGGCGCGACAGACGAAGCGAATGAAGATCGCGGTGGTAGGGAATGCCCTGCCTCTCTATAACCCGCCGACGCGCGTGGCGGAAGAGTTCGCGATGATCGACAACATCTCCGGCGGGCGCTTGATCGCGGGGTTCGTAGTGGGCGGCGGGCCGGAGTACTACTCCTTCTCGATCAACCCGGCGCACGCGCGGGAGAGGTTCCAGGAAGCCCACGACATCATCATCAAAGCGTGGACGGAGCCTGGGCCGACCGAGTTTATGGGCAAGCATTACCAACTTCGTTTTCTCAACACGTGGCCAAAGCCGGTGCAGAAGCCGCATCCGGAGGTATGGATCCCCGGGGCCGGGTCGCTGGAGACGATGGACTTTGTCGCTCAGAAGCGTTACGCATACATGGGAATCCCGTACTTCCACATCGACTTTTTCGACCGCACTTTCGGGATGTTTCGTGAAGCCTGTGAACGGGCGGGGTACGAACCGGACCCGCTCCAGTCCGGGTGGTTGGTGCCGATTTACGTCGCGGAGACGGATGAGCTGGCACGGCAGCAATACGAGGAGCACTTCTGGTACTTCGTGAAGCGCCTTCTCCCTGGAATCAACATCTCACCGCCAGGCTATACGTCGCTCCGCTCGATCGAGAACATTCTCAAGGGCTTCGGCATGTGGGTGTCGTCGGTGAAGACGTGGGAGGAGGTCGTCGACGGGCAGTACGCGATCGTGGGGTCGCCGGCGACGGTGCTCGAGAAGTTGGAGGCGAGCGTGGAGCGTTTGGGCGTGGGCAACCTGCTGGGCTTGTTCCAGCTGGCGACTTTGCCCGCAGATCTGACGCGGAACAGCACGGAGCTTTTCTCGCGTGAGGTTATGCCGCGGCTGCGGGAGCGATTTGGAACGGACGCGGCACTCGCCGTAAAGGAGGCGGTATGACGACGACCGCGGTGAGTTTGGGCACGATCGAAACGCGAGTCGGCAGCGTTGAGTTGCGGCGCGGAGGGACCGGGCAACCAATCGTCTACCTGCACTCGGCGGCGGGCGAAGGTCTGGGTCTCGGCTTTCTGGACGACCTGGCGCAGTACGGCGAAGTTCTCGCGCCGATATTCCCGGGGTTCGGCGAGTCCGAGGGGATCGAACAGATCGACGACATCGAGGACGCGGTATTCCATCTGCTGGACCTGTTCGACCGGCTCGGTCTGGATTCGCCGGCGGTTGTTGGCCTTTCGCTGGGCGGATGGATGGCGGCAGAGCTGGCGTGCCGCTACCCGGACCGGGTTTCGCGCCTCGTGCTGGTGAACCCTGCGGGATTGTATGTGCCCGGCGCGAACATACACGACATCTTCGGGCGGACTCCGCGGGAGATGGCGGCGGACCTGTTTGCGGACCAGTCGAACCCAATCGCCCAGATGATGCTTCAGATGGACAAACTCGTGACGGAGGGCGGTGTGGGTAGCATCACGTTCGACATGATCAAACCGCAGATCAAGGCCATGACGGCGTCGGCGCGCCTGGGCTGGAACCCGTACCTGCACAACCCGAAACTGCAGGGGCGGCTGTGGCGAGTGACGGCGCGGACGCTCGTGATAAACGGCGAGAAAGACGGATTAATCCCGTCGGCGCACGGCGAGACCTACGCAAGAGAGATAGCGGGCGCGAAGCTGGTCACGATGACCGATGTGGCGCACATGATCCCACTGGAGAAGCCGGGGGAGTTAGCGCAGGTGACCGGGGAGTTCGTCGGAAATTAGGCGGCGTTCTAAGGCGCGAGCCCTCGTTCCCCGTCCCCACCCAGATCCTGTTGCGACAGGATGACACGTGTGCCAGAAGGCGCAGCACTCGGGTGCGTAGTGAGCCTTTTCTCAGCATATAATTATCGGTTACACGCGGCGCAGGCCGCGGGCCAATCATGAAGAAGCCAACACGGCCGAGTTTCGTTCGGCAACTGCGGGAGCGCTACGGACCTGACAGGCAGGGTCTGAGGGACGGCGCGCGCCCGCTTCCACCACCCACCGTAACGCCGCAAGACAAGCACTTGCCGCGCGTCTACCCGACCGCCAGGACCGCGCCGCGCGAGCAGCGCGAAGGAGTTATTCCGATGACCGTACAGCAATTCGTGACACTATCCATCGTGTTCATCGCCATCGCCTGGTTTGGGGCGATGGGTTTGGCGTACGGAGTCGTGCAGGCGACAGCCGGAGGACCGGAGGGGCCGCAAGGAGTCCAGGGTGTCGCGGGTGTCGCGGGCCCAGTCGGCCCGGAGGGGCCGCAAGGTCTTCCCGGCGACGATGCGGCCCAGGAGATGGTCAAGCGGTTGGCCGGGCTTTGGGCAGTGCAGCAGGCCTCGGTGTTGCGTGGTGGCGCCTTCGTCGAGATCAACAGTCCCGAGGTCGGCAACTGCGTCGAGTACATCTTCTCGGGGCAGCCAGGGGTTGGGGCATGTCCGGGGTTCACGCAAGGAACACCCTCGGCAGGAACGCCCCCGCAGGCGACGCCCTCGCCGGGGACCCCTTGATAAGATAGCGCCATGTTCACGGGGATTATCGAGGAGGTTGGACGAGTGAGGTCGTCCGAGGGCGGAACTTTGACCATCGAATGCCGGACGGTGATCGAGGATTCGAACCTGGGAGATTCGATCGCAGTCAACGGCGTGGACCTGACGATCGCAGCGATGGGCGAGGGGAGCATGACCTTCCACTGCATGCCGGAGACCTACCGGCGCTCTAACCTGGAGGGGTTGAAGACGGGGGATCCAGTAAACCTCGAGCGTTCGCTGACGGCAACCACCCGGTTCTCCGGACACATCGTCCGGGGGGTGGTCGAAGCGACGGGTGAGTTGATTTCGATGACACCGGAGGGCGAGGCGATACTGGCGAGATACTCGGCTCCGCCTGACATCCTGGGGCACATGGTGGTCAAGGGGCCGGTGACCGTGGATGGGGTGTCATTGACGGTTGTGGCGCGGGACTCGGAGTCGTTCATAGTCTCGCTCGTGCAGTACACGCAGGAGCACACGAACTTGCTGACAAGGAAGCCGGGGGACAGTATCAACCTGGAATCGGACATTATGGCGCGATACGTGGATCAGATTCTGCAGGAACGCGGTGTGATCCCTGTCGCAGAACCAAGGGCCTAGAACTTAGAAACTGGAACCTCGTTGAGTCGCAACTCTTACGTGCACGTCATATAATGTCGGTGCGCGTATCCCGCCCGGAACGCGACATTGGCTTCAAGGAGCGCTTGCCATGACTGACTCTAACGAGGCGAAAATCCAGCCCATCACCCGTCACCCACGTGCCGTTAATCACGGTACCGCGGGCGACTCCGAGTTCAGCAGGGTCGAGGAGGCGATTTCCGCCTACCGAGACGGGCAGTTCGTGATCATCGTGGACGACGATGACCGAGAGAACGAGGGTGACCTGACGATAGCTGCCCAGTTCGCGACGGCAGAGCACATCACGTTCATGCTGAAGTACACAAGCGGCATAATCTGCGTGCCAGCCTCGGGTGAGCGGCTGGACCAACTGCGGTTGCCGCAGATGGTCGGCAATAACCAGGCGCAATATGGCACTGCATTCACTGTGTCCGTGGACGCGAGGGACGGAATTACGACGGGCGTTTCGAGCGCGGACCGGGCGAAGGCGATCCAGGTGATCGCAGACACGTCCTCGAACGCGGGGGACCTGGTGATGCCGGGTCACATCTATCCGCTGCGGGCGCGTGACGGCGGCGTGCTGGTGCGGGCCGGGCACACAGAGGCCACTGTCGACCTGGCAGTGCTGGCGGGACTGGAGCCGGTTGCGGTGCTCTGCGAGATGATGAATTCGGACGGGACGATGACCCGTGGGAAGCAGCTGACGAAGTTCGCGAAGAAGCACTCGATGCCGATAATCTCGATCAACCAGATGATCCGCTACCGGTCGCAGAGGGAGCGGCTCGTCGAGCGAGTGGCAGTAACAACCTTACCCACGAGGTACGGGACCTTCGATCTCTACGGATACCGGTCGTCGATCGACGTAGATGAGCACGCAGCGCTGGTCATGGGTGACCTGTCGGGACCGGACCCGGTGCTTGTGCGCGTGCACTCCCAGTGCGTGACGGGGGATGTTTTCGGTTCTCAGCGGTGTGACTGCGGGGAGCAGATGGACCTGGCGTTGCAGCAGATCGCGGAGGAAGGCCGGGGGGTGCTGGTGTACATGCGACAGGAAGGACGGGGGATCGGGTTCCACAACAAGGTGAAGGCGTACGCGCTGCAGGAGAACGAGGGGATGGACACGGTGGAGGCGAACGAGGCCCTCGGCTTTGCGGCGGACAGGCGAGATTACGGCATCGGGATGCAGATTTTACTGGACCTGGGACTCTCGAAGATAAAGCTCTTGACGAACAATCCGCAGAAGCGGGCGGGAATCGAAGGGTACGGGCTGGAAGTCGTGGAGAGGGTGCCGATCATGGCAACGCCGAACCCGCATAACTGGCGGTACCTCGAGACCAAAAGAGATAAGCTGGGCCACTTCATCGAAATGCCCGGGTAGGATCTGGTCCTTGGCCATCGAGTCTCTCACCGCCAGTGCGTACGACGCCTGTACTCGAGGCGATTGGCAGGAAGCTCGCAGGTTATTTCACAAGGCCGATGAACAGGGCGCCCTGACCGGCAAAGACCTGGATATGCTGGCCGTAGCCAGCTTCTGGATCGGGCGAGGCGACGAGTGCATCGTGATCAGGGAACGGGCGTTTGCGGCCTACACGGCGGAAGGTGACAAGCTTGGGGCCGGCGCCATGGCGCTGGAGCTGGTACGCGACAATAGCAAGCTTTTGAATAACGCCATCGCATCGGGGTGGCTGGCGCGCGCAACGCGCTTGTTGTCCGGCCTTCCCGAAAGCAAGGAGCACGGCTATCTCGCGAGGTGGAAGTCGTATGAAGCACTCGAAAGTGGAAACCTTGCGGAAGCAGAGGCACTGGCCAGTGAGGCGCTGGAGATCGGGACAAGATTGGCGGACCCGAACATCCAGGCGCTGGGGTTGATCCAGCGCGGCGCGGCATTGATCCATGCCGGGAGGGTCAAGGAGGGGTTGTCGGACGTCGATGAGGCCATGATCGCGGTTGCCAGTGACGAACTGGATACTTTCACTACGGCCGTGGTTTATTGCAACGCCATCGCCGCGAGCAGGGATTTGACGGACTATCAGCGTGCCGGTCAGTGGACGGACGCTGCGAAACGTTGGTGCAACCGGCAGTCGCTGTCCGGCTTCAGCGGGACTTGCCGTGTCTTCCGATCAGAGGTCATAAGACTGCGCGGAGCCTACAGCGAGGCCGAGGACGAAGCTCGGGACGCAGTGAAGGCAGTGGAGGGGTGGGATTTACAGGTGGCGGCGGCGGGGTTGTATGAACTGGGCGAGATCAAGCTTCGACTGGGCTATTGGGACGAGGCGGATGATTATTTTCGCCGAGCGAACGAGTGGGGCAAGGATCCGCAACCGGGGCTCTCCCTGCTCTGGTTGATACGCGGCAAGTCAGACTCCGCTGCGGGATCCATTCGCCGCGCCTTGATCGAAGCATCGCATGACCGGTTGGCGCAGGCACGCCTGCTGCCCGCGCAGGTTGAAATTGCGGTCGCCGTTGGCGACATCCCGACTGCCACGAGCGCGGCAACGGAACTGGAAGGAATCGCGATCGACTACGGGACCAAGCTCCTGCGAGCTTCCGCCAGCTGCGCGCGCGGACTCCTTGCCCTGGCCTCGGGTGAATCCGCATCGGCCTTGCGGGATCTCCGCGAAGCGCGTCGCTACTGGCAGGAAATTGACGCACCGTACGAGGGGGCCAAGTGCCGCCTGCTGCTGGCTGAGGCCTACGATGCGGAGGGCTACTCCGAGGATGCGACCCTGGAGCGAGACTCGGCTAAATCGGCGCTTATCCGGCTGGGAGTTCCGGAACACGCCTTTCCGGCGGTCCGGATATACCGGGCCGAGACAGCCGAGCAGGAGAGGGCCGGGCGGGCGTTCATGTTCACGGATATCGTGAAATCCACAGAATTGATGCTAGCCATCGGCGATGAAGCGTGGGGCGACCTGCTGGCGTGGCACGAGCGAGCAGTCCGCGCGATCGTTGAGGAACATGGCGGCGAGGAGGTTAAGCACGGAGGCGACGGGTTCTTCCTTACATTCCCTGATGTTTCGTGTGGCGTGGAATGCGCGACCGCGATCCAGCGCAGGCTGGCGGACCACCGGAAGACAGCGGGTTTCGCCCCCCAGGTGAGAATAGGCCTCCACTTCTCGGAGGCGACAGCACGCGATGGTGACTACTTCGGGATCGGGGTGAACGAAGCGGCGAGAATAGGCGCCGCGGCCGAGGGAGGCGAGGTGCTCGTCAGCGAGTCGTCAATCGAGGGACTCGGCCTCCCCGTATCCCAGGTGCGCGAGGTGACACTTAAGGGAATAAAGAAGCCATCACGCGTGGCCGTGCTGGACTGGAATTGATTTAGAGCCGGCGAGGGTTGGCCCGTGATCGGGCCACGATTTCGGGAAGGACGGCGAGAAGGTGATCAACCTCCTCCGCGGTGTTTTCGGGGCCAACCGTCAGGCGGAGAGCGCCGAACGCCCGGCGCAGAGGGATGCCGATTGCCTGGAGGACATGTGACGGTTCCCAGGTCTCGGAGTTGCAGGCGCTACCGGCACTGGCGGCAATGCCTGCTGCGTCGAGGGCCGCGAGCATGACGTCCGATTCGGCGCCCTCGAAGGTGAAGTGGGCGTTGTTTGCCAGTCGCATTTCAGGGTGCCCGTTCAGGGTGGTGTTCGGGATTGCGTTGGTAATTCCGCTAACGAGGCGAGTGACGAGGGATCGGCAGGCGGTGGAGTATGCGTCGCGATTCGCCTGGGCGTCCTCCAGGGCGACTGAGGTGGCGGCAACCGAGGCAACGTTCTCGGTGCCTGCACGACGTTGGCGCTCCTGTCCCCCACCACTCATCAACGACTGGTAGGGCGTGCCGCGGCGCACGTACAGAATTCCTGCGCCTTTAGGCCCGCCAAACTTGTGAGCGGAGAGGCTGAGCAGATCGACGCCAAGCGGATCCACTTCGAGGTGGAGAGAGTTGGCGCCCTGAACAGCGTCGGTGTGAACCGGGATTTGGCGGGAGAGTGACGTCGCGCGCTTTGCGACGGCGCGCGTGATGTCGGCCAGGGGCTGGACTGTCCCGATCTCGTTGTTTGCCAGCATGACGCTGACGAGGATCGTCCTGTCTGTGACCGCGGCGGCGATATCGTCCGGATTGATGCACCCGTACGAGTCGGTGGGCACGCTGGTCACCTGGAATCCAAACTGTTCGAGCCACTCGCACGAGTGGAGGACGGCGTGGTGTTCGATGGTGGTGGTGACGATGTGGTTCCCGAGTCCGGCACGTTCCTGGGCAAGGGCTACGCCCTTGATGGCGGCGTTTATGGACTCGGTGCCAGGGCCGGTAAAGACGATCTCGCGTGGCCTGGCGCCAAGAGTGTGGGCGACGCGGCTCCGGGCATCGTCGAGGGCACGTGCTGCCCGGCGGCCAAGGGCGTACTGACCGGAGGGGTTGCCGTAGCCGCCATCGTCCAGCCAGGGGAGCATGACCTCGCGGGCGCGGGCACTCAACGGCGTGGTGGCGGCGTGATCGAGATACACGTGGGGCTTCATGGTGATACGGGGGCGGGGTATCAGCGTATCGCGGACAGCGGAGGGGTGTAAAGACCGATGCGCGCCCGGGCGCCGTACATCAGGATGACACAGGGCGAGTTGCTCACTTATCTTCTGGACAAGGATGCTGCATTGAAAATACTGATTGGATTAGCCGTCCTGGCAATGACATTGGGATTCGCCGCCTGCAACGAAGACGGGGAGGAAGGGGAACCGTCCCAGACCCCCGCCGAATCTGCATCACAAACTCCGGAACCAGGTGCTTACTGTTCAGACGAAGCTGTACTTGGCGCGGTTGATTCGTGGGTGAGTTCGATTACGTTGCTGGTAGCGGATGAGCCTGAGCTCCAATTATCCGATGAGGAGGGAATGGGAGCCGATATTGAGACGGCAACGCGCAAGTTCTGCGAGGCTGGTCAGCAGCCTTTGCCCGAGGATGTTGACCTTTATTGCGACGGGATCGTAGCTGCGATTGACCTGCGTCTTGATGGACCCCAGGAGGCGCGGGACGCCTTTTTGACCGGCTACTACAACAGTTGCAACGCGATCGACGCTTCTCCCTCCAGCAGCGCTGCGCCTACCGAGTGAGCAGCCCGGCGTCGATAACGAACTCTGACCCGGTAATGAACCGCGCTCGTTGAGACGCGAGATAGACGACAGCTTCCGCAACATCCTCGGGTTCGATCCAGGGTATGGGCAGGAGGTTGCCCGCGGACTGTTCGCCGATTTCTTCAGGGGTGAGGCCCTCAAGGGAGGCGAGGCCGTCGTTCATGGGTGTGTTTACCCCGGTTGGGTGGATCGAGACGGCGCGGATGTTGTGGGGCGCGAGTTCGATCGCCCAGGACTTCGTGAGGCCGGTGAGTCCCCATTTAGAAGCGGCGTAGTGACTGAGCCGGTTCATACCGCGCAGTCCGGCGATCGATGAATTGTTGATGATGACGCCGGAGGCCTGCTTGATCATGACGGGGATGACGCGGCGGCCAACTATCCAGGCGCCCTTGAGGTTGATATCGAGCATGCTGTCCCATTCGTCTTCGGTGAGTTCATGGGAGAGGCCATACGCACAGATCCCGGCGTTGTTGAAGAGGATATCGATGCGGCCAAACTGGACGATGGTGGCGTCAACGGCTCGCGTGACGGCGGAGTCATCGCGGACGTCCCCGGTGAAGGCCAGGCACTCGGAGCCTGCATCTTCACACTCGCTAATGAGGGACTGGAGGTCGTCCGCGGACCCCATCTCGTAAGCGGGGTAAGGCAGTGGCCGCGCGACATCGAAGGCGGCGATTCGTGCGCCTTCGCGGGCGAAGGCAAGGGCGGCAGCGCGGCCCTGGCCGTGAGCGGCGCCGGTGATGAAGGCTACTTTGCCGTCGAATTCACGGTCAGGCATTGCCCGCAGTGTTCCGAGCGTAAGGCTCGAGGTAGCCGTCGAGGTCTATCTCGAGCGCGTTGTTAACGACATTGGTTGCCAGCATCATCGCGCCGAACGCGGTCAGAGCCACGATTTGCTCGTCTGTGTAGAGGTTTGCGAGGCTCGAATACATCTCGTCTGAGACGCGCGAGCCCGGGGCAGCGAGGGCCCGGCCAAAATCTACGACAAGCCGCTCGTTGTCATCGAGTTCGAGCGCGTCCGGGTTTTCGCCGTCATCGATAAGAAGCCGCCGGAAGAATGTGGAGCAGATGAGGCAGTCGGTGTCAGCCGAGATGGCGTGAGCAAAGATTGTTGTGAGACGTCCGCCGAGGAATGGTTCTACGGTGTCTCGGAGGGGATACCACTCCATGAGGGCGTGGTAGGCGGGGGGTGAATGGAGAAGTGTGCGCTTCATGTTGGTCATGCGGCCATATCGCTCCACACCGGAGTCGTGCAGAGCGCGTTGTTCGGGAGTGCCGGCAGCGGGATCGACAGGTGCGATTCGGGGCATCGGAAGTTCAGAGTACGCTCAAAGCCCCTGCGGCGTCACGTGCGGGAGGTTGAAGTCCGTCTTAGCGACTTAACACCGATTTAATTTCAGTCAACGCGGAAGCGCCCGGTATTTCGTTGACGAATCTGTGAGATGGCACACATACTTAAGGCTGCTCAACGGGTTATTGATTAAGCGTGCATACGCTACAGAAAGTTATCGGGGGGATTCTGTGATCTTTCGGCTGGTGGCCTTGGTGCCTTTGGTTGGCGTCCTGATCGCCTTGTCTGAAACAAGGCCGCTGGACCCGCCGGTTTCCCGCGCACTGGGCGGTGATCCCGTCGCCCTGTTCGAGATTGCCCCTTCCGATCCGCGGGAAGGCGACATTGTCCAATTCGTCGATCTGTCGAATGACCCAAATGGCTCGATCGTGTCCCACGAGTGGCTCATCAATGGGGAGGCGACGACCCTGCAGAACCCCTTCTACCTTTTCGAGGACGAAGGGTCATATAGCGTTTCTCTGACCGTCACTGATGACGGAGCTAGTCAGGCTACGACGTCGAGCGAGATACTGGTAACCAACGCCGCGCCACTCGTTAACGCTCTGGACGTGGAAACTCTGGCGGGTCAACCAGCGCTCCTACGGGGACGCTTCATCGACGCCGGGCCAGCCGATATTCACGCGGGTAATTGGCAAATCACCGGAGTCCCGGCCGCCGAGGTCGAGGAGGAGCATGACCCCATGCTCTCAACGGGACTCGTGACCGGATCGATAACACCAGCGGGGCTGACGGGTGGAACGTTGAATGTGAGTGACGGTGAAGGTGGGGCCGGTTCTGATCCTTTCATTGTGAATACGCTACCCGACAACCCTGAGGCGAGAGTTCGATTCGAACCGAACGAGGTCCCGACGGGTGCACCCACCCTCTCCGCCGATCGGTCCTACATCTCCTTCCTGCAAGAACAAGGCGACATGGATGTCTACCAACTCAAGCAACTGGACAACGTCGCCATCGAACCCGGCAGCGAGATACTGGTTACGGCATCCAGCCTCCCGGCCGACTACGACCTGGCTATCCTTGCGGAGGCTCCGGCAGGAGCTGAGACTGCTGGATACTCCAGGCTCGGCCTATCGACTCTCGGCTATTCACGGCTCGGTTTCTCTGAGATCGGAGAAGGCGTCCTTGGGTACTCACGATTAGGGTATTCGCGGCTGGGCTACTCACGCCTTGGATACTCGAGGCTGGGTTACTCACGCCTTGGATTGGAATCGTTTGGCAACTCAGGCGCCTCGTGGGCAGACATCGGCTACTCGCGACTTGGTTACTCCCGGCTTGGCTATTCACGCCTCGGTAACGACATCACCGCGATAGACGTGACGCTTGATGATATCGGGCTTAACGGGTTGGCCGGCGGCAACCTGAACGTTGCCGACTTCTCTGCAGCAAGGGGTCTCTCCGACGAGACTGCGTGGGCAAGGTCCACTGAGGAGGGAACAAAGTTCTACGCCGTGGTCATCGGCGCGAATGGGGCACACAGCTCACAAGATCCGTACTCTCTTTCGGTCGAGATCATCGAGCCCCCTGAGTTTGAGTTTGACCTGGGGGCGGCTTGCATCGGCTCCCCGCTGATACCCGCCGGAGGTACAAGCACGACAGCGCTGCTCCACGACTACGACGACCCCGAAACGCCTGGAAACGACGCGGCGAATGCTTTGTTCGTGATCCAAGAAGAGCGTTTCCGTGCCATCAACAATATGGACCAGGTGGCCTGGGATGCGTTCCTCGCGAAGGCGGTCGAGCTCGCCCAACAGAGTTCCGTCCAGGGCGACATCATCTCGCTTCCGTCTGATATTTACGACGCGTGGGATATGAGCCCCTGCAGTGTAGCGGCGGCCAACACTGTTACGACGCAGATCCGAGACATCGTTCAGGCGGCGCCGTACGGTTCGGTTGACCACCTGACGCTTCTCGGTGGTGACCAAGTCGTCCCTTACTGGAGGCTCCAGGACCACGCGATCATCGGCAACGAAAAGGACTATCTTGTCGATTCCCTGCTGGAACCAGGTTCTCCCCCCTTCATGGCGATTCTCGAAGGGTATATTCTCACCGACCACTACCTGGCTGACGGAACACTGGATCCGTGGCAGGGAGGAGAGTTCCCGGTGCCCGAGAAAGCAGTCGGTCGTCTTGTCGAGACGCCTGATGAGATCTCGGGGGCAATGCAGGCGTACCTGGACAGCAGCGGCGTGCTGGCGCCCGAGACGGCCCTCGTGTCCGGCTACGATTTCTTTGATGACGGCGCACAAGCCATCGCCGACAATCTGTCCACAGGGATATCCGACGTTGACCCACTCATTGACGATACCTGGACCGCCGCGGAATTGCGGTGTCGCATGCTGGACGACGGGGTCGATCCAAGCTGCCGCGCGCCAGATATAGCGGTTCCCAACGCGCATTTCACACACTACCAGGGGCTGTCTGCCAACGGTTTCAGCACAGATAACTTTGATGACTCGCTGTTTGCCTCGGACCTTGCTGACGACGGCGGCAGCACGCCTTTACTCGAAGGCGCGGTCGTCTTCACGATGGGCTGTCATGCCGGATTTAACGCACCCGATAACCAGGTGGCAGCAGCAATCGACGACTTTGATCCAGCTCTGGACTTCCCCCAGGCAGCCGCCCGGCAGCATGCGATCTGGATCGCGAGCACCGGGTTTGGCATCGGCGACGATGAGGGCATCGCGGGCACCGAAGAGATTATGGGAGTGTTCGCTGACAATCTCGTGAACAGCGGGCTAACGGCCGGCGAGGCTATGACGAAGTCACTTCAGGACTACATCCTGGCGCAGAACCCGCTGACGGTGTATGCCGTGAAGTCCGCTGTCCAGACCACTTTCTATGGCCTTACGATGTACGCCGTCGAGCCCCAGGAAGCTCTTGTCGAAGCCGCAGAATCCGGCACCCTAATGGCCGCAGTCGTTACTGAGAATGTCGGCTATTCATTCTCTCTGACGACCGTGGACACCACATCGGCGATAACAAGCGTCACGACCACACACACCCTGGAGCCAAACTCGACAGCCGCTGGCGACTACTACACCGCGGATGGTACCGCGGATAGCATCCCGCGCGGAGATGCCCAGGCCACAATGGGGCGCAGTGTACAGCCACGCGTTGTCGATGACCTAGATATTCGGCATCCTCTTCCCCCAGAACCGCCGCCCATTCACGGGCTAATTGTTACCGGCGGTTCATACGTAGATCTCCCGGAGTTTGACCCCCTGATGTCGCGGCATGAGTTTGAATGGGAGATCGGAGTGACCGAGCCCCAGGAATGCCTCGCCGGGTTCTGGCCGTCCCAGCCAATCGGTGTAAATAGTCTGAGGGGCGACCCAATTCAGCAGTCCTTGGTCGTCATACCCGGCCAGTTCGAATGCACGACCGAGACTGAGCCGGTCACTGGAACCGAGCGACTCTGGACCAGCATGACTGCAGAGATTCTGCGTTGCGAGACTACCGACGAGGTTGGCCCTGTGATCAGCCGGGTGGATATTCGAGCTGTGGCCGGTGGCTCAGAGGTCGATGTAACGGCCAGCGATCCGAGCGGACTTGCCCGGATCGTCGCCCTGCGAATCGCCGGGGGAAACGTAGTCCCAACGACTCTCAACCTCGACGGTGAGTTGGAGGGGACGTTCACAGTGAGCGTCCCGACGTCCGGTATCCCGGGTGAAAAGTTGTACCTGCAAGTTGAGGACACGCAGTGCAACACTTCTGTGCACACTGCCAAGGCCGGTTACCTGTCGGCGATATCGGTGGACGCGGGACCAGACCGCGAGTTCTCGGTAGGCCCCGAGAGCTTTGCGGCGACGATTATCGGCTTCACATCTCTTAACGACGACATCATGTTCACCTGGGACTTCGGTGATGGGAAATCCACGACCGGGGTACTCTCTCCGAACGGGATGAGCACCGTGCCTGTTGTAATCAACAGTCTCGGTAATGCGACATTTACGGTGACGCATAACTACTCGGGTGACCCAGTACCCGGGATGGCCACGATCCGAATCTTCGAGGGTCTGGGTGGTACCGGAAGTGACTCACTGCTATTTGAAGGATGTGACGATGACGATGAGCGCGGCTGGCACCACGGACACATTGACGATGACGATTGCGACGGGTTCCCGAATCACGAGCACGACCACGGCCGCGGCCACGAGCTCTTTATCGGAACGGACCCCGATGACGTTTGCCCGGACGACCTTGACGATGACGCATGGCCTCCAGACCTTAACAACAGCGGGGTCGTGAATCTGTCGGACGTCTCTCTTCTCGGCAATAGATACAACAAGCATTCGTCTCACCTGGATTACAGTCCGCGTTTCGACTTGACCGCCGATGGCTGGGTAAGCCTAGGCGACATCTCCATCCTGAGTCCGTTCTACAACAAGTCCTGCGACTGGTAACTTCCACACAAACGCGATTCCATGCCGGCATTTTCAGAGCCGGGCAGATGGACTACGCTCTCGTCTAGATAACGCCGGCACCCAGAACCGGCGTTCAAGTCAGGTACTGTGAAAGTCGCGGGCAAGTCCATTCCCACACCAGATCGTGACGGATCTGGCAGCGTTGCTGCGGGGTACGTTTCTCCCCTGGTCCTGCGCTCGTTCATAGAGCGTCCCGGGGCAAACATCCCATGGATCGAGAAGGTCAGCGGAACGCTGTTGATGGCGGACATCTCCGGCTTCACAGCGATGTCCGAGAAACTGGCGGAGTCCGGCCGGGAAGGCGCGGAGATGCTGACAGACATCATCAACCGCTACTTCACGGCGATGCTCGATGCGGCCCGCAAGAACGGCGGGCACAACCTGAAGTTTGGCGGCGACGCCCTGCTCCTGTTCTTTGACGGCGAGGACCACGCATCGCGAGCGGCGAGGACGGCGCTCGATATGCAGCGGGAGAACAAGCGACAGCCACCGCTGCGCATCGGCGGCGAGCGGCACAAGCCGAGCGTGAGCATCGGCCTGCACAGCGGCGAATTCTGGTCCGCGGCAGTAGGTGAGCCAAGGACGCGCCTGCAGCACGTGATTTTCGGGGAGGACGTGAACCGCGTGGTCGCCGCAGAAGGGGAGGCTAACGCCGGCCAGGTGGTCGCCACGCGGTCTACCGTCGAGGACGCCTGGGCCACCGATGCCCCGGGTGAGTTTGCCGTCATCACCAGGGTGCCGGCGGGACGCGCACAGCCCGGGGCTGACATGGCTGCGCGAGATGACGAGGATCTGGACGCGTATCTGCCTCCGCCCGTGCTGTGGGCGCTCCGTGGTCAGACAGCGCTCGGGGCTGGCGAGCACCGGGGCGTTGTTGTCATGTTCATCCATGCCACGGGCTTTGAGGGCGTCGCGGAGGCTCGCACTCCGGACGAGGCGCTCTCGCAGCTACAGGCCTACACGAGCGAGCTTGTCCGGCTAACCGAGCAATACGGGGGGTTCGTCGTCTCGAACGACATCTACTTCGAGGGGGTCAAGTTCATCGTCGTCTTCGGGGCGCCGATCGCGCGCGAGGAGGACACGGCGAATGCCTTCCGGCTGGGCCTCGCTTTGAGCTCGTGGCTCGAAAACTCCGGGCTGGACGTCCGTCACCGGATCGGGATCAACGGCGGCAACGCTTTCGCCGGCGACATCGGCGCTTCGTACCGGCGCGAGTACACGGTGATGGGCGACTGCGTAAACCTCGCAGCGCGCCTGATGAGCGCTGCCGAACCCGGCCAGGTGCTCGTGAGCCGAGAAACTGCGACGCGGGGCGGTCCCGGGTTCGTCTTCGCAGACCTGCCGCCGATCCGCGTGAAGGGGAAGTCCGCCGAAATCACAATCGCGTCGCTGGACGGCCTAGACGCCACCTCCGCCGCCAGCGCGGTGGACCAGCGGACGCCGTTCGTCGGCCGGACTCGCGAACTGGACCAGTTGCGTGAGGCCTGTCTCCGGACCGAGGGTGGAGCGGGGCAGGCGCTCGTCATGCGGGGCGAGGCGGGCGCCGGGAAGTCGCGGCTGCTTCTGGAGATGCTGCAGTACGTGCGAGCGCGCGGGTGGGAGGTGCACCAAGCCCGCTGCTTCGCTCACACCTCTGGCAGTCCGTTCGCGCCCTGGACGACCGTCCTGCAGTCGATCATGGGAATCGATTCCGATGGTACGCAGGGCGACCGCGATGAGGCCGCCCTGGCCGCGATAAAGGAGCTGTGCCCGGAGCACGAGGCCGCCGGATCCCTGCTCAATCCGATTCTCGGACTGAACCTTGCACCGTCCGACGTCGTGGAATCGATGGACGAGAGCACTCGCGGGCGGCGCTTGATGGACCTGCTGTCGGCGTTGATTGCCGGCGCGGCATCCAGGGCACCCACCGCGGTCGTGCTCGATGACGTCCAGCACGCGGACGACGGCTCGATCGACCTGCTCCGCCGCGTCCAGTCGGACGCACGGTCCTCGCGATTGATGCTGGCCGTTGCGGAGCGCGAGCACGGCCGCAAGGTCGTTACGGCACGATCCGGAGCGATCACGATGGATGTCTTGCCGCTGGGCAGCGAGGACTCCGAACGGATGGTTGTCCTCGCGCTCGGACCAGGGGCGCGCGGGGTCGACATTGCGGGCCTCCTCAGAAAAGCACAGGGTAATCCGCTCTTTATCGAGGAGGTGGCGCGGGCAGCACGGGACGCGGCGGGATCGGGGGGCGAGGTCCCCGACCGGCTGCAAAACCTAATGATGGCCCGTATCGACAGGCTGGACCCCGGCCTCCGTGACGTCGTCCGCGTGGCGGCGGTGGCGGGCAACGACATCGACTCCGCGCAGGTCGCGGCAGGCCTCCGGGAGATCGGCCTGCGCCCTAACGCGGCGGTTGGGCTCTCGCGGTTGGCGCGGGAAGGGATCCTGGAGGCCGCCCGCGACGAGGGAGGCTACAACTTCAGCCACTCGGTCCTGCAGGAGGTCGCGTACGGTAACCTCTCGTACAGTCTGCGCCGAAGGATCCACGGCGGTGTCGCCCGGGACATCGAATCCTCACGCGCCGATCTCTCGCCAGTACTGGAGCTGTTGGCTCACCATTTCGACCGTAGTGGCGACCGGCCCAAGACCTTCGAATACGCGGTGAAGTCTGGCGAAAAAGCGCGTCTTGTCTTCGCCAACGACGACGCCATCCGCCATTATCGGCGGGCCTCGGCTGTCGTCGGCGAAGCGGGCGTCGGGCAGTCGGAGGTTGCCGACGTGGCGGCCAGCCTGGGCGACGTACTGGAGCTGACGGGGCGCCACGCCGCGGCGAAGGAGGCGTACATCCGCGCGCTCGAGGCCTATCTCGGACAGCGCCTGCACCGGGCAGCAGACCCGCACCTGCTCCGATTCGGAGAAATCACGCCCGGCCTCGACCCCGCGCTGCGGTCCCGGGCAGCCGATGTGTGCCGGAAGCTGGGATACGTCGGTGAGCGGCAAAGCGATTACGGCCCGGCGCTGGCCTGGTTCGAGGGCTCGCTTGCAGCGCTGCCCCGTGGTGATGCCGTGGGACGCGGATCGTCTCTGATGGGAATCGCCGGCGTCCATTACCGGGCCGGCCGTTTCGATGAGGCCGAGGCGTGGGCGCTGAAGGGCTTGCGCACCCTGCGGGCCACCGGCGTGTCGGGCCAGCTGGCCCGCGCGCACAACGTCATCGGCCTCATCCACCGCGACGAGGGCCGGGTGCGGAGTGCGATCAAACACCGTCTGCAGGCGCTGGCGATGTTCCAGAGCCTGGGAGATGTGATGGGACAGGCGGACATGCTGAATAACCTGGGGCTGGACTACTTCAGCGGCGGGGCGTGGCCGGACGCGATCCAGCGCTTCCGGGAGTGCCTTCAAATCGCAGAAAGGATCGGAGATACCGAACTCGTGGCGATTGTGCGCAACAACCTGGGCGAGATCTACCTCGCCCAGGGCGGGATAGAGGAGGCCAAGAGGGAATTCCGCGAAGCGGCAGCAATGGCCGACCAGATTGGGAATGGAGCGTTGACCGGCCTCGCGGACGCCAACCTGGGCGAGGCGCTGACGATGGAAGGACAGCATCCGGAGGCGCGGACGGCACTGCGGAAGAGCCTGCGAACGCTAAAGAAGGTGGGCGCGCAGTCCCTGGTGATGGAGGCGGAGGTGCGGCTGGCGGAGCTGCACTTCGCGACGCGCGACTACTACGCGGCGGAGACGCTGGCGAACAAGCTGCTGGACGCCAGCCGGAAGGCGGAGGCGCGCCCAATCGAAGGGCGGGCATTGCGGCTCCTCGGTGTATTGGCGGCGCGGCGCAAGCGGCCGGATGAGGCGGAGGCGCTGTTGCGCGAGTCGATCGCGGCCTTCGCAGCCGCGGACTCGGCTCACGGGGAGGCGAAGTCACGGCTGGCGCTGGCGCAGGCCGTGGATGACAGGGCGGAGGCTCGGAAGGCGCTGCGGATGTTCGAGTTGCTGGGTGCGGCGCGGGACGTGGAGGAAGCTGAGGATCTGCTGGCGGCGTGACCCTGCTTTCGGCTTTCAGCCCTCAGCGGCGTGGCCTAGAGGCAGTGCGCCCGAGATGGAGGGTTCAGGAGTGAGTGGCACGAAATGAGGTGAAGTTGCGGCCTCAGCCGACTTGATAGCCGTGCGGATCGCTCGTCTCTGGCGAGGGTTGGTCGTCGGCTAGTTTCGATGCACATATAACAAAGTCGGTACGGATTCTGGGGTATCCTTAATGTTGGTGACAGACTCCGGGAATTACGATGCCCGGCGGAACCGAACGGTGGCGCAGCCATCGGCGAGGAGGGACACTCATGAGCGGACGAATCCAGCAGGCGATCTCGCGAAGAACGAGCGACAGCGCGGATCACGCAGACCCGAACTACGAACTGAAGATCGCGACGAACGCCATCACCAAGATCGCGGCGGCGACAGCGCAGGAGGTCGATGGCCTTCATCTGACCGACTCCCGGCCCGGCGCCCTGAGTCGCTTCCAGCTCAACGGACATTCATCGCACGAGGGTGGCGTCACGGCCAGCCTAAACGGGCAGCACGAGGTGTCGCTCACGCTGGCGATGACCGCGGACTATGGCGTGCATATCCCGACGGTGGCCCAGGACCTCCGCGAGCGATTGGGCGCGCGCATAGCGAGCATGACTGACTTTCACACCAGCAGCGTGAAGATCGAGGTGCTGGACGTGGCAGTGCCCCAGGAAGCGAACGGTCCTCTTGAGACCGACGCGTAGGACACGACCGGGCCCGACGGTATTCGATCGGGCTCGCCAGTCCGGTAGACCGTCCGTGTTCGGCGGCTCTCGGCCGTTGGCAATTGCGGCCGGGGACGGGTGGGAGGTAGTTGCCCGCCGGAGGTTCGTGGAGCGCCTGGTCACGCACACGGTGGCGCGCATCCCCGGAATCGCACACGTTGACACGCAATCAGTTCTCGCCGATGAAGACGGGATCTATGTGCACTGCAAGGCAGTGACAGGGCGCGGCGCGAAACCCGGCCCGGTAGCGGCGGACGTCCAGGGAGAGGTCCGGGACGCGTTGCGAAGGATGCTCGGCGTACGCCTGGGCGGCGTGCGCCTGGAGCTGCGGGCGCCGAGGGCGAAGGGGCCGGGAATGGTTTACCAGCTGCCGGGGTAGTTGACCAGGTAGCCGTACAGGGGCGAAGAAGTGGTTAGAGTTCCCTACGATCGAGTGCGCCGTACCTTGTGGAAATCGGCGAGAATGCGCTCGTACTGGCGGAGGTTCCGCTGTCCCTCATCAGAATTCGCGCCACTCCAGTGCCGCCGCACAAAATCATCGAACACATCCTCACGCTTCATTAAGTCGAGGACCTTAGCCCTGCGCAGAGTGGATCTGTAGCTCCCAAATTGATCCTGGCTCTCTCGTATCTGCTGAACCTGCCGGCGCAGACCTCGGCTTTCCAGAAACGGGTAAGCGACTCTAAGTGGCAGGATTCCGCTATTGATCGTGACCAAGACTATAGCCTTGGACAGATCATGCTCGCGGCAAGCCCAGGCCTCGGATGGCGCCGATGGTCTTCATCACTTCGCTGGTGCCGCCGGCTATGGTGGCGCTAACAGCCAGCTGGTAGCCGCGCTCCATGGCGCCCTTGAGTTTGGCCTGCTTGCTCTTCGGGTGGAGGGGGCCGTACATGCCGAGCATTTCGATGCCGGTGGAGGCGAAGCGCTGGCCGAGTTCCGTGGAGTAGAGCTTGGCGATTGTGGCCTCATAGTTGGGGGCCTTACCGCCGGCCTGCATCGAGGCGACGCGGTAGGAGAGGGCAGCGCCGATCTCGACCTCGACGGCGACGTCTGCCAGGCGCGTGCGGATCTCGGGCTTGTTCTCGATGAACTGCGGGTTCTCCTTCGTGAAGCTCACCAGCTCGCCGAGGCCGCGGCGGACGCGGGCGGAGCCGGCGATGGAGGAGCGCTCGAAGTCTAGGGCGACGGCGAGCATGTACCAGCCCTGGTTCTCGGTGCCGACAAGGTAGCTGGCGGGGATGCGGACGTCCTCGAAGAAGACCTCGTTGAAGTCGTGGTCGCCGGCCATGTTGATGAGCGGGCGGATCGTGATGCCGGGCGCGTCCATGGGCACGAGGAACATGCTGATCCCCTTGTGCTTGGGGGCGTCAGGGTCGGTGCGGGCGGCGAGCCAGCCCCAGTTGGAGCGGTGGGCGCCGGTGGTCCAGATCTTCTGGCCGTTGAGGATGTAGTCGTCGCCGTCGCGGACGGCCTTTGTCTCGATGGCGGCGAGGTCGGAGCCGGCGGCGGGCTCCGAGTAGAGGGTGCACCAGGTGTGCTCGAGACTCGTTATCTTCGGGATGAACTCGTTCTTCTGCTCCTCGGTGCCGTAGAGCATGAGGGAGGGGCCGACCCAGGCGACGCCCATGTTGAAGCCGACGGGGGCGGCGGCGTAGGCCATCTCTTCGTTGTAGATGACCTGCTGCATGACGCTGGCTTCCATCCCACCGTAGTTCTTCGGCCAGGCGGGGGCGAGCCAGCCGCGCTCGGAAAGCTTCTTGTTGAACGCTTTCGCGAACTCGCCCTGGACCTCGACGCCGAGTTCGGACTCGCTATCGAAATTGTCGTTCCAGCCGGGCTTGAGCTCGGCCTTCAGGAACTCCTTGACCTCGGCGCGGAAGGCTTCTTCTTCGGTGGTGAAACGAAAGTCCATGTTGGGGCTCCTTGGTGAAAAGCTGCCGCTGCGTAGAATGCCACAAGCGCGGCAAACATTCCAGTTAACGTTAGGGTTGGAGCGAGAGTTGTGTGAGTCCGGCGAATTAGTCCGACGGTCGCTTGTTCAGCAGCGCGGCCGTGCGGGTCGCGATTCGCTTATTCTTCGCTCTAAGGGCAATCTGAGCCATGTAATCAGCATGGTTGAGGCCGACGACTACGTACTCGGTGGAAACGGATCGCCCCTTCCCTTTCACTCTGCTGGGTACAGACTTCACAACCCACTTATGCGGAGATGTACGCCGCTGATACATCGATTTGAAGGCATGCTGATTCGGATCTTGGCTGATCGCGCGCATTAAGTTGGCTTCTGATCGTTTCCTTCGTGCCAGAACGGTCACATTATACCGGGGATGATCAGGAGGGCAGCGGCTCGGCCGGCAAGCTCACTACTCGCTTCGCCACATCAAGCACGACGTCGAGGTCCTGGGCGCCTACGAGGGAGAAGCGGTTGTTGAAGATGACGGTGGGGACGCCGGTGACACCTATGGCTCGGGACCAGTCGAGTTGGCGCTGGACTTCGGCGGCGTGGCGGTGGGTGGCCAGGGTTGTGCGGAGGGCGTCGGGGTCGAGGCCGATGGTGGCGGCGACGTCGCAGACGACGTCGATGTTGCCGAGGTCGCGTTCGTGCTCGAAGTAGGCGGAGAAGAGGGCGCGGTGGATCTCCCAGGTTTTGCCGTGGTCCTTCGCGAACTCCGTAGCCTCGTGGGCGAGGCGGGTGTTGGGGATGAGCGGCGGGCGCTTCATGTCGATGCCGGAGTCGCGGGCAGTGGCGATGAGGTTCTCGACGTAGCCGGGCGGGTAGACTCGGCCTTTGCTGGCCTCGGCGCGGGAGATGCCCTCGGGCGGGATGCCGGGACGGAGTTCGTAGGCGCAGGCTTCGAAGTCGAGGTCGTAGTCGTCGCGGAGGGCCTCTACGCGGGTGAAGCCGACGAAGCACCAGGGGCAGATGTAGTCGGAGACGGTGGTGAGGCGGAGATTGGCAGGTGTTAGGGACGAGGTGTCAGACGTTTGGTCGGGGAGCGCACGCCCAGTGCCCCCGCTCCCCGCCAGATCCCGACTGCGGTCGGGATGACAGGTTGGAGGGGACTCAGGCTCAGATGGAATGCCGGCGTGGCGCTCGACGTCCTCGTCACCGTCGTAGCCGACTGACCAGGATTCCATGCCGCCAGTTTACGCCGACTCGGGTAGTTTCGTGCCGCCCAGGCAATGGAGGTGGAGGTGGAACTCGGTTTGGTTGGCGTCGGGTCCGGTGTTGGAGAGGAGGCGGTAGCCGGACTCGCCGATCCCTTTCTCCTCGGCCAGTTTCGCGGCGACAGTGACCAGGCGGCCGAGCATGGGTTCGTGGCGGGGCTGGAGTTCGCGGCCGGATTTGACGTGCTCCTT